>ENA-ORBV01016511-ORBV01016511.1-microbial-mat-metagenome-genome-assembly--contig:-NODE-16511-length-10704-cov-4.263950_pt1 | contig 10704 bp, 5 predicted proteins | sample MGYA00237777_ERZ505514 | MGnify/ENA primary metagenome ERZ505514 (study PRJEB26160, sample SAMN06269048) | microbial mat metagenome | isolation source: Oligotrophic lake microbial mat | place...
TGTATATAGAGGCGCGCCTTCTTTCCAAACCTAAAACCGACCGCCGTCCCAGTCCCAGTCCCAGCTTCGACAACTGCGTTCCCGGTGGCTCATGCCTGTTCATCCAGCGTATTATCAGACGTCGTCTCAAACCTGTCTCAATCTCAAACACAGCGCAAGTTCGTCCGCCGACCGCCAACCCAACCCGCTCCAGCCGAGCCGTACGATCGTTATAAGACGTTGTCTCAATACCGTTCCGAAGCTCAACGCACCCGCCAAAGACCCAAACCGCCCGCAAACTTCCAAAAACCGGCCACGACCTCAGCGTCTCACGACGCTCAGCCCCAGTCTCAGTCTCAATCTCAATCTCAAATCGCTTTATGTTGACCCAGCACCTCGCTTGAACGTCCAAATAACCTTTCCAAATCCCAGTACCACTTCCGCTCGTTTCTTCGCCCCGCCTAACGCGCGGCCGCCGTCTCAATCTCAATCTCACGCACATTCGTTCAGCCCGCGTTCTTGCCGCCGCGATCCAAGCCCCATCGCCCGCCGCGACCCTCACCTCCAACCACCTCCCCGTCGTCATTTGCGTCCTCGGGCTCTACTGGGCGGTTCTGTAGTTCACTCCCCTCCGCTCCTCTTCCGCCCCTCCTTCCGAACTGCTGGGCCGCGCCTCTCACCCTCGTCTCTGCTAAACTCTCCCCCCATTGGCTGGATCATCAGCCAACGCCCGCTCGTATGGAACCAACCTGATTCCCGCCGCCGCGGCTTTTTCGCCCGGTTGCGACCGCCAAAGGCCACATTCTTCCGAGCGGCATCTGAGCCGACCTGAACCGACCTGACCCGATCCGACCCGACTCGAACGAGCCCACCTCATGCCACAACGCCGCTCTGCCTCGCTTCGTCTTGTGCTTCTCGCCGGTGCCGCAGCGTCCATGCTCGCGTTTGCCGGCTGCGATCGGGCCGACCCGGTCGAGCAGCAACTCCGCCTGGCCTCTGCGACCCTTGACGCCATGAGCGGCGGCGGCGCGGGCATCCCCGGCAAGTTCATGACCGATGTCGATTCCAGCGATGCCAAGTCCGTCGTTGATAAGCAGACCGCCGCGTTCAAGTCCGTTCTTGACAGTGTCAGCAAGCTCACCAGCACCGGCCAGCCCGCCCAGGCCGGCGCAGCTCAGGTGCTCCAGGCCCGCGCCAGCGGCGGCCTCGGAACCCTCGCCCTCAACCTCGCCGCCGAAGAAGAACAGAAGGCCCTCGACGCCTACTTCAAGGCCCGAGCCGTGCTCGATGTCTATCGCGTGCAGTCCACCCGAGCTACCTCGCTGGCCCGCTACTCGCCAGATGGCGACCTCAAAGACCTTGACGCCCAGATCGCCGTGACCGATGCCGCCATCGCCGCGTCCAACAAGGCCAAGACCGATGCCGAGTCCGCCATCACCGCCCTTGAGAAGCAGGTGAGCGACCTTCTGAAGCAGGCCAAGGGCGAGCGGGTCAAGTCCGCAACCCTCAGCAACGACGCCGCCAAAATGACTGCCGTGCAGGGCCTCCCGCTCGTCGAGCAGGCCATGCAGATCAGCCGCGCCGCCGATGCGCTCGAGCGCCGCGCTTCAGACTTCGCCTCCGATGCTGATGTCATCCGCCCCCGCGTCATCGCCGCCACCACACAGGCCGCTGATACCGCTGGTCTCCGCGAGCAGCTCCAGCAGTCCAAAGCCCGCGTCAATGAGCGCGCCACCAAGACCGCCGCCTCGGCTGCCGATGCACGCAAGCAGTCTGACGATTCGATCACGGCCCTTGATGCCCATCTTGCGGCCGTCGACACCGCCCGCAAGGCTTCTGAGTCGATCGAGGTGAACGGCAAACCCGCCCTTGAGCACTTCCAGGCTGCGGCCAAGTCCGCCGCTGGCGCTGCCAAGTCGATGGGCACCGATGCGGCCTCCGCCTCGGGCGCTGCCATCGGCACCTACAACCAGCGCGTGGGCGACATTCTCGCCAGCCGCGCCGTGGGCCTCACCCTGCAGGCCCAAATCCTCGGCGATGCCGCCGCCATCACCCCCGCGCTTCCCAAGCAGGCGGAATATGCCGCGGCCGCCAAAGCCGCCACCGAAGCCGCCGAGGCCGCCCGCACCGAATCCAAAGCCGCCTATCAGTCCGCCCTCGCCGGTTTCGAGAAAGCCGGCAGCCGCGGCGAAACCAAAGACTTCTACGAGCAGAAGGTCCTTCCTTTCTTCCGCGCCGCCGCCGAAGACAAGAACGCCGAGCCCGTCGCGCCTAAGGCTGAGGACACCACCGAAGCCAAGCCGCAAGAGAAGACCGAGACCAAGCCGGTTGCAGCGGCCGATGATCCGGCCGTAGCGGCCGTGCGCGTCGCCCTCGGAAAGATCATCGCCGCCGCGAAGAATGCCGACGGTGCCGAAGTCGCCGCGCTCGTCGTGCCCGCGCAGCGCCAGGCCATGAAGACCGCGATGTCGTTCATGGGCAAGGTCACCCCGCTCAACGAGGCCTGCAAGGAAAAGTTCGGCAAGTCCTTCGCCGAAGTGCTCGCGTCCGGACCGATGGGTGCCATGATGGGCAGCGCCGCGAAAGATATGGATGCCGGCCCGCTCGGCATGGGCGATGCGAAGGCCGAAGACCTGAACGTGAAGATGCTCGGTGCCGATCGTGCTCAGGTTTCCAATGGTGATACTGACATTTTCGAAATGGTGAAGACCGACGGCGCATGGCTCGCCAGCATCAAGGCGCTCGAAGAAGGTTCTGCCGCGATGCCCCCCGACATGGCCGAGAAGCTCGGCCCGGTGTTTGACACGATCACCGCCGACGTAAAGTCCGGCAAGATCGGCACACCCGAAGCGCTCACCGCCGCCTTCCAGCAGGGATTGATGAAGGCCATGATGCCCAAGCCCCCCAAGGGCGGCTGATGATCCGTCTTTCATAACCGCGCGACCCGGCCACCGGCCGAGAGTTGCTCGCTACCATCCGCTCCTTTCCGGCACCCTCCGCACTTCCGGCCCCTCACTTCTCGGCGAGCCCCCGTGATGCAACGACCGTCCTTTCTCAGCAACATCGCCGTCTTCGCCATGCTCACCCTGGCCCCCGCCCTGCCGGCCATCTGCCTCGCTCAGGTCAGCACGCTCGACCCGGCCATCGTTCAAAAGCAGGCCATGAGCGAGAAGGACAAGTCCGACATTGAGTCGTTCGTCAAGGCCAACAGCGCCGCCCTAGGCGGCAAAGACGCCATCGCCCTCAAGAACGCCCGCAACAACCTCCTCAAGCCTCTTGAGAAGGGTGCTGCCACCGCCGGCTTCCGCATCGCCTACGGCGCAGCGGTGCTCAACGCCGTTGACAGCATCATCAAGACCGGCGAGGAACTCCAGGCCGCCAACGCCCTGCGGCTCGCCGGCGAACTCGCCACCTCATCGGCTGTTTCCTCAGTCAAGCTCGGCCTTGCCAGCGACAAGCCCGGCGTCCGCTACGCCGCGACCTTCGGCTACGCCCGCTCGTTTGATGCCGTGGAGCGCGGCTTCCGGGCCGGCAGCCAGCCGGCCCTCACGGCCAGCAACATGGTCGGCATGGTCCGCGACCTGAGTGCCATCGTGTCGGGCACCACCGAGCGCGATCCGCAGGTGCTTGACGGCGCCGTCCTCGCTCTGGCTGCCGCCGTCCGCATCCCCGACTCGGCCGGTCAGGCTGGCGGCGAGGGGTTCGGCCCGCGGCCGCTCGCGGCCGAAGAACTCGCCAAGGCCTGCTCGGTCCGCATCAAAGCCGCCACCGACGACGGCCCCGCCGCGACCAACCTCACCAAAATGCTCCTGCGCATCGCCGAGCCGCTGGGCCTGCCGCTCAAAAGCCAGTTCACCCAAGAGTTCAAGCCCCTCTCGGCCGAGATCAAAACCGCGATGCGCACCGCCGGCAGCGACATGAAGGCCTACGCCCAGCGGCTTGAAACCAAGCCCACCACACCGCCCGTCGACGCCGATTTCATTAACCAGCTCAAGGCCGCGGGCGAGCAGCTCGTCAAGCTCGCCAAGTAAGCATCTGTCTGTTCTCCTGATCAGGTCAGTCCGCCTGCCGTTCGGCCCACCGTCCGACGCCCGCCAATCGCTCCGCCAATCGCTCCGCCAGTGAGACGATCCCATGTGGCGCATCCTGCTCGTTATCGCTGTGCTGGCGGCGCTTCTCATCGCCGCCTTCGCCGCCGAAAAGCCCCAGCCCCGCGCCGACCTGGTGATCATCAACCGCGGCGATGTCAACACGCTTGACGTTCAGCGCATGAGCTGGCTGCAGGACCTGCGCATCGCGGCCGTCGTCTACGAGCGCCTGGTTGAGCACGATATCTTCAGCCCCGACTTCCGCGTGCGCCCGGCCGGCGCTGAGTCGTGGGACATTTCGCCCGACGGCCTCACCTACACCTTCCACCTCCGCGCCAGTGCCCGCTGGAGCAACGGCCAGCCCGTCATCGCAAGCGATTTCATTCGCACCTTCCGGCGCGCCCTGATGCCCGACACCGCCGGCGATTACGTCGATGTCTTCCGCATGATCGAAGGCGCCAGCGAGTTCTACGAGTGGCGCCAGCAGGCCCTTAACGCCTTCGCCGCCGCGACGGTGAAGACCGAAAGCGCTGAAGACCTCTATGCCCGCACGCTCAAACGCTTCGACGAACTCGTCGCCCTAAAAGCTCCGGATAACCACACCCTTGTCATCGGCCTTGCCCGCCGCGTGCCGTATTTTCTGGACCTGTGCGCCTTCGAGGGCCTCTCGCCGTTCTATATGGACGAGGTCGAGCGCTGGCAGACCCTCGACCCGGTCACCGGTCGCATCTCGATGGACCTGGGCTGGACCAAGCCCGGCCGCTTCGTCTGTAACGGGCCGTTCGTCGTCTCGCAGTGGCGCTTCAAGCGCGACATGCGCCTTGAACGCAACCCCCACTACTGGAACAAAGCCGCCATCAACATCGATTCGATCTCCATGCCGAGCATCAACGAGGCCAACGCCGTGCTGCTGGCCTTCGAGAGCGGCGGCATCGACTGGGTGAGCGATGTGGTCGCCGACTACAAGCGCGACATGGTTCTCGCCAAGCAGGCGTTCTATCAGGAGCACGCGAGCGAGTACGAGGCCCTCAAGGCCCAGGGCCTTGACCCCGCCGCCATCGACCGCCGCCTGCCGCCCGACCCGCGCAAGAACATCCACGTCTTTCCGGCCTTCGGCACTTACTTCTTCAACTTCAACTGCGCCCCCCGCCTCACCGACGGCCGCCCCAACCCGTTCGCCGATGCGCGGGTGCGCAGGGCGTTCGCCCTGGCGGTTGACAAGGCCCGAGTTGCCGACATCCGAGGCATCGGCGAATCGATCGCCGACGTGCTGATTCCTCCCGGGTCGCTTGCGGGCTACACCGCCCCCACGGGACGCGGGCAGGATGTAGAGGAGGCTCGTCGCCTGCTGACTGAGGCGGGCTATCCCGAGGGCAAGGGCTTCCCGACTGTTGAAGTGCTATTGAGCAAAGACGGCGGCCACGAACTTGTGACCCAGTCAATGGCGAGTGACTGGCGGGCGGCGCTTGGGATTGAGACGATGCTGCTGGTGAAGGAAGTGAAGGTCTTCTCTGAGGAGGTGAAGCAGCACCGCTTCATGCTCAGCCGGGCCGGCTGGTTTGGCGACTATGGCGACCCGACCACGTTTCTCGACATCAACCGCACCGGCAACGGCAACAACGACCGGCAGTTCAGTTCCCCGGCGTTCGATGCGCTGCTCGCCAAGGCCGAGGCCCAACCGGACGCGGCGGCTCGGCTGGCGGTGCTCAAGGAGGCCGAACGCCTGCTCGTTGAGGACGAGTTCCCGTTCCTGCCGCTGGTCCATTACGCGCAGGTCTATATGTTCGATGCCTCACGGCTGAGCGGCATCTCACCGCACCCGCGACAGAAGCAACTGCTCTACCTCTGCGACGTCATGGGCGACGGGAAGGGAACCGACACGGTTCTCGAGATGCCGACGGCGATCAAGGCAAGTCCGCCGGCCAAGCAGCGGTGACGGTGTTCAGCCGCGCTCAACCACAGGGGTCAAAGAAGCGGCCGATGTAATCGGCCAGATCGTCAGGATCGACCCCGCCATCGGCGTTGAAGTCGCAGCGTGGATCAGGCGGGACCGCGAAGTAGCCGCCGATGTAGTCGGCCAGGTCGTCTGGGTTCAAGGCCAGATCGGCGTTGAAGTCGGCGCTGCCTGGGCCGCCGGGGAAGGAGGCCGGGTCGGCCGGATCGGTGCAGATATCGACTTCGTCGCGGTCGAGCCAACCGTCACGGTCGCGATCGATACCGATGCGCACCTGCGTGCCGAAGGGCACGACGGTGAAGGTGAGTTCGCTGCCGGGCCCGGCGAGGGCCATCAGTTGGGCTTGCGTGAACGTGCTGCCTACCCGATCGCTCAGGAAGATGCCGCCCTCATACACAAACCCGCGCTGAACACCATTGAGCGTGCCCTTCACCACCAGGCCCACGCGATTGAGATTGGCCTGCGCGACCATCTGGTTGATACGCGTCGTGGTGGCTGCCGGCGGCGGGTTTGCACTCACGGTGATCTGCTGGCCGACGCTGGCGGGCACGTCTTTGCTCAGCGGCCCGGGGGGCTCGAAGACGTTGGTGGGCGATCCTGCCGGCAGGTTTGACCCGCTGAACGCGAGCATGAAGGCGACGAGGTCGGCCACTTCCTGATCACTGGCGACATTGAACGCCGGCTCGGCGACGAAGCGTTCGATCGAGTCCACACTGCCGTCGTGGAGCATGCCAAAGCCGTTGCGGTTGACCGTCTGCGTGGTGTTGAAGCCGGTTCGCTTGTAGATGTTGCGGAGCTGCGGGACCTTGATGGCGGCATTGGTCGAACCGTCGACGCTGACCAGCCCGTGGTGGCGCTCGCCATTGGGGCCAACGGCGATGGGCACGAAAGTGTTGCCCACACGGGTCATGTCGGTGCCCATGCCGGTGGGCAGGGTGTGACAGGTGACGCAGGCGAACGCACCGCCGTCAAGTCGGCGCGTGGCACTGCGGTAGATCGACAGACCGTTTACGGCGTTGCCGTTGGGAAGGGGCGTGCCTGCCGCGCCGAAGCGGCCAGTGCGGAAGTGGCCGGGGAGTGGCATGCTGCTGGGGAGGGTGTTGTCAAAGTTACGCTTGGGATTGGGCGGGAAGGTGATGGTCGCGAGGAAGTCTTCGAACTGCTGCATCTCGGTTTGGGTCAGGTTGTTGTCATCGCCTTGGAGGCCAGTGAAAGCGCCGTTGAACTCTTCGATGCCGAGCCGGTCTCCGCGCCAGTGGAGTGGTTCGTGGCCGATGATGTCCTGCATGGTCTGCGTGAGCATCGGGCCCTTCATGGGGTGGAAGGGCAGATAGGGCGTCGTGGTTGTGCCCGGCTCAAGGAAGGGGATACCAAAGCCGAGATTGCGGTTGGTGAGCGGCGCGTTGGCGCCCGACGGGTCGCCGAGATCCCAGGCGAGCCGGTCCATCTTGCCGTCAACATGGCACGAGGCGCACGAGACGTGCCCGAGGCCGGAGTTGTTGTGCGTGTCGTAGAGATGCTTGCGGCCGGACTTGATCGACGCGGGCGAGGGATCAAAGAGCGGAACGCTGGCGATGAGGCCCGACGAGCCCGCGGCGGGATCGATCACGGAGATCCGGGCGGCGAACTTGCTCATTACATAGAGCCGATTGCCGCTGGCGGAGAACGCCAGGCCGGTGGGTCCTTCGGCCACTTCAATGACCGCCCCTGGGCCGATAGGCCGGCCGCCGAGCGCATCGATGCGGACGATGTTGTTGGAACCCATGCCGGCGACGAATCCAAACCCGCCGGAGGGATGGAACGCGATGGCGCGGGGGTCGCCGATGGATTCATCGCGCTCGGTTTGCGAAACCGTTGACGATACATAGTCAAGATGAGGGTTGAGGTCGGTGATGCTGACGCTGGAGATCGAGGCGGCGGGAAAGCTTGCATCGTGCACAGTGACAAATCGGCCGTTCAGGTTGGGCTCAAAGCGGACCTCGTTGTGGGCTTCGGTGCCCACCACGTGGACGGTGCCGGTGGCGGGGTTGACACCCACGCTCATGCACAGGTTCATCAGGCCGGTGGCGTAGGTGACGGCGTTGGTTGAGGCGGTAATGACGGCGCAGTCGTTGTCGGTGAGATCCCAGTTCACGGGTCGGCCTGAGCGGGCGGCGTTGGGGCCGCTGACAAGACTCGTCCAGTTGGTGCCGTTGTCGTCAAGCCACTGGCCAGCGCTGTTCTTGCGGACGATGAGACCAACGGGGATGGTGGGCGGAGCGCCAACTGGGCGCGGCGGGCTGAACGCCGGCCCGTCGTTGGGGGGCGGGTTCACGCCGCCATAGGGGCCGAGCGGGTCGGAGACGGCGTTGGGCGGAAAGGCGATGGTGCCCAGGCCGGTGGAGCCGCCGCCGAGGATGGTGGTTTGGTTGCCGGATTCGAAGATGGCGCAGTAGACCTTGTCGCCGCTGGGGCTGACAGCGAGGCTGCGCGGATGCTCGCCGTTGATGGCGATGGTGACGGGCGCAGCCGTGAGGTTGGTCAGATCGAAGACGAGCACGGCATTGGCCGCGCCGCAGGAGACAAAGGCCTTGGTGGGCTGGCCGGGTGTGCCGCCAGCGAAGGCGACGTCGCCGGGTTCGTCGCGGGTGGCGAGCGTGGTGGTGACGCTGAGGGTCTGCAGATTGACAATACTCACCGAGTCAGAGATCTGGTTGACGACCCAGGCCTGCGTGTCGCTGAGGGCTCGCACCGATACCGGATCAAGGCCCACCGGCACGGAGCCGCGACGCACGGGGATTCCGCCGACGAGATCGAAGACCTCAAGCCGATTGTCGGCCGTGTTGACGGCCAAGAGCGTTGAACCGCCCGGCGTGAGGTCGATGGGGTGTACGTGCGGGGACTCGAAGTTCACAAGCGCGCGGTTGGGGAGCGTGCCTTGAGCGCTGGCGTAACTCGCGGCGGCGAGCGAGAGGGCGCACCCGGCGAGGGCGGCGAGCGAGCGCGCAGCGCAAGAACATGCGACGGAACGGTCGATGATGGGCTGGATGTGCATGGGGAGTCCGATGGTGGCGGATGGCGACGGTAGCCGAATGAGGGCAGGACAGGCGTGTGGAGAACAGCTCGAGAAAGCAAAACGGAATGAGCCGCGTCGCGACCCTTTCCAGTCTACCACATTCTTTGGAGTTCGCCCGCTTGGGTTGCGGGATTTGCAAGCTGCTGCCCGACCCCCCGGCCGGCACTTGGGACAGCCGGCACCCGGGCGCGGGCCATAAGAGCCGAAGGCGGGCACGAACAGAGCCCATCGCACCCCAGCTTACCGCCGGCGACGACCCCCACTCAACCCGAACGGCACGGGAGATGGGCTCACTCGGCGGGCGCGGATGCCCGAAAGAAGATCGGTGTGAAGGATTCGTGCGGGTAGCGGCCCTACGATCGACCGCATTTTTCCGGGGCGTAGCGCAGCTTGGTAGCGCGTTTGGTTCGGGTCCAAAAGGTCGGAGGTTCGAATCCTCTCGCCCCGATTTTCAAGCACCCTGCCGGGAGGTGGGGTGTTTGTGTTTGTGGAGTTGGCACAATGGACGCCGGGTACTGGGTCTATGTCTTAAAGAGCGAGAAGACCGGCCGTTTCTACACGGGGTCGTGCGAGGACGTTGACGCGCGATTGCGGCGGCACAACGCCGGGGACAGTCCGGCTACGCGGCATGGCGTGCCGTGGAAGATCGTCTATCGCGAGTCGCACCCTTCGCGGTCAGAGGCGACCAAGCGGGAGCTGTTCCTCAAGACTGGGGCCGGGCGCGATGAGTTGAAGCGGACTCTGGCCGCGAACGCGGGATAGGTAGCGCGGTCGCCACGGCGACAGGTCGGAGGTTCGAATCCTCTCGCCCCGATTTTCAAGCACCCTGCTGTGAAGCGGGGTGTTTGTGTTTGTGGAGTTGGCACTCGCTACATGCGACCCAGCGGGAGCTGTATTTTAAAACCGGCGCGGGGCGCGATGAGTTGAAACGGACCGTTGCGTGTCTGTCATGGCGCGGAGGAGGTGACGGGGGCGGCCTGCACGCCGATGCCGGTGAGCACCAGCCGCAGCGCATCGCCCGCGCCCACCAGGCTTTCGCCGGCGATAATTCCCGCGCACACCGTGATGAGGAACCGCTCGGTCCACTTGGGGAAGCACTTGGCCAGGCCCAGCGCTAGGCAGCCGCCAATGAACATCGAGATGCTGTTGTTGGCGGGGATGACAAAGGCCAGGCCCAGCGCAGCGGCGCTGGGGATGAACGCCCTGGCCTTGGGGAAGAGCTTCTCGCTCACCGGCAGGATGACGCCGACGATCGCGGCGATGATCATCGCGGTTGTCGCGCCGTGCGGCAGGCTATCGATGCCGTTTTTGAAGACCTCGGCAACGGCTTTCCACTGCGCCACCGCGGGCGCGGGCCACTCGGTGGTGAGAAGCATCTCTTTGGGGTTGGGAACGAGGATGAGGTAGAACGCTCCGGCGACCGCTGCGCCGGCCACCGAGCCGATGATCTGGCCGACCACCTGCTTGCGGGCGATCGCCCCCAGCAAATAGCCGCACTTGAGGTCGTGCATGAGGTCTGAGCACTGGCTGGCCGCGCCGGCGGTGACGCTGGCGGTCATCAGGTTGGCCGAGGGGCTGGCCGGGGCGATGCCCGCAAAGACCAGTTGCGTCACCTTGCCCATCGCGCC
>ENA-ORBV01016513-ORBV01016513.1-microbial-mat-metagenome-genome-assembly--contig:-NODE-16513-length-10703-cov-3.284397_pt1 | contig 10703 bp, 8 predicted proteins | sample MGYA00237777_ERZ505514 | MGnify/ENA primary metagenome ERZ505514 (study PRJEB26160, sample SAMN06269048) | microbial mat metagenome | isolation source: Oligotrophic lake microbial mat | place...
TACACCTCTCTATTCGTCGGCAGCGTCAGATGTGTATAAGAGACAGGTATCGTTCTCGAGCAACAGCGACCGATGTTGCTGTTCGGCGTCGAGGATGGCCTCCATCGTGTGGTTGCGCATCGAGCCGGGGCAATGCTCGACGGGGTCGCCGAAGCCGGTCGACTCGCAGCAGGGATACAAGCCCTCGCAGATCACGGCGCCGAGGTCCTTCGCGAACTGGTCGCGTGGGCCGAGCGGTGTCGGTTCGCTGACCGTTTCGTCTGCGCAAGACGCAAACAGGGCGACAGAACCGCTCGCCACAGCGCCGATGAGCCATCGCATCACACACATGCTGCCTTTCCGCCGGTGTTTTGGCTAGAGTCCGCCTCGAGTACCACCATGCTGAAATTTGCTACACACAATGCTGCGTTGATGTTGCTGCTGCTTGCGGCTTGTGGCGACGACTCCAGCGCGCCCGGCGGTGGTGCGCAGGGCGGGTCGGCGGGCGAAGGTGGCAGCGGTGGCGAGCCTGCCATCGGTGGCGCGACCGCGCTCTCCGCCACCGTCGTCCGATATGATATCAGCGCCAATCTGACGACGCGCGCCGCCACGATCGAGCTCGGCCTCGACGTGACCGAGGGAGGTAATTGCTTCTCGGTGCCAAGCGAGCTGCCTGCGCTGGCGGCGCGCTTCGATGACGAAAATGCGCTCGACTTCGTGCTCGAAGGCGTGACGCTCACGGCATGCAGCGCCGCGCCGCTGGCAGTCGGGCCGCACGGGTTGGCGGTGGACGTCGAGCTCGAAGAGGAGACATTCCATGGCTTGGATGTCGGCTTCTCCAGCACGACGGACCTATCTGGCTCGACCTTCACCTACTTGCTCAGCTGGGTGGGCGGCTGCGATCACTTCGGTCCTTGTCAGGATGACCCGGCGGAGCTCGTGCACTTCGGCTTCTCGGTCACGCACCCGCGCGGAACCGTGGTGCTCTGCCCAGGCAAGCTGACCGCGGGTGAAACCGTGACCACGTGCGCGCTCGATCAGACACTGGCACCCACCTACTCGGCGTTCGCTTTTGCCGCCGACCCGGCATGGGTAGGGGCACCCTTGGTGTCCCGGCCGGGGGTCGACGTCATACTGTACGAAGTGCCGGGCGGCACCCTGCGCGAGTCGTACGACAGCGAGAGCCTGGGTGATTTTTTGGTGTGGGCGACGAATCGTTTCGGGCCTCTTCCTTACGGCTCGGAGCTGAGACTGGCGGGGGCCCCGACTGCGTGGCTCGGCTTCGAACACCCCGCCAACATCATCTTGCACGAAGAGCTCGACGTGCTTTCGCTGCCTTATGGCGACAGCACGATGCACGTGACCATGCACGAGATCATCCATCAATGGTCCGGCGACGCGACGACGATCGCATCGCCGCAAGACTTCGCGTGGAAAGAGGCAATCGCCGAGTACATGTCCTACGTGTTCGAGGACGAGATGAGACCGCCCGGTGAAGCGGCCTCGAGCCTCGCCTACTGGGACGGCATCGCCACCCAGGCGCAGTACTACGTGCGCCCGATGGACGAGCCGCCGCCCAAGGTCGAAGACTTTTATGGTGACGTGTACGGCCCCGGGCCGATGATCTTGTTCGTGCAGCTCGAAGACCTGATCGGGCGCGATGCAGTTCTCGCCGGCATTACCCAGTTCCTCGCCGGGGGCGGCGTACGCAGCGTCGCCGACCTGCAAGCCTCCCTCGAGTCGGAGGCGGCGCTGCCGCTCGACGAGTACTTCGACGTGTGGGTGTTCGGCACGGGCGAGCCGCAATATCCGCAGTTCAATGTCACGACCGAAGAGAGCGGGGGCAATGTCACGGTCTCGGTGAGCCAGATGCAGGCGGGCGATACGGTGTACCCGTGCGTCGTCGAGGTCCTGATCGAGGGCGCAACGAGCACGGCCACCGCCACTGTCGAGTTTCCGATCGGCGGCAGCGCGAGCGTGGCAATGGTCACCATTCCGTTCGCCGAGCCGGTCGTCTCCACCGAGGTAGACCCGAGTCACCGTCTCGTCGACGTCAAGCCCGGCGCGGCGCCGTCGCCCTGGCCCGTGTTCATCTTCTAACCGTGGTCGCCAATTCGCCTTATCGATCGCCGGCTGACGAGCCATCTCGGCTGCCGGACCCGCTCGGCTGGTGGCTGGTGGTTGTTCCCGCCGTGGCGGCTCTCTTGCTGCCCCTGATTCCGTTCCGTGGCCTCTCCATCACGCTGGTCGTAGGCGTGATCGCGCTCACGGCCTACTTGGTTCAGCGCGACGCAGCGAGCTATGGCAAGGCGCACCCGGCGTGGCTCGTCAGCATGATTGTGTTGCCTGTGGCGCTGCCGATCTACGCCGCTGCGCGGCACGGCTGGGGGGCTCGGGTCAAGCTGCCCCATGCGGTGGTAGCGGTGATCGGCCTCGGCGTTGGGTTCTTCTTTCGTGGCGACCTGCTGCCGCGCTTGATTCCGCCGGCCAAGGTCACTGTCTCTTGCCGGGTCCGCAGCGATGTCCCGAAGGACGGCTACATCTGCACGACCGACCACGTGGGCGGCTACCAAGATGCTCGCGCGTGCTGGGACCTGACCGCTGTGTGCGCCAGCGGCACCCGCATCACCGAGCACGCCTGCGCCCACGCTGTCGTGAGAGAGAAACGCGACGGCATCGTGCCGTTCCAATACTCCGTCGGTATCGACGATTGCGATGCCATCAGCGAGGCGCTCGTCGAGAACCTGAAGGTCGAGCTCCCGAGCGGTGACGCGCTGATCCCTGTCGCCCGCTGACCCATCAACAATTCAACCGGAGGTTGAATCGATAATAAAATTCCTCCGTGCCCTCCGGAGCAAGAAACGCGCGCAAGCGCCCGCGCCTTGTCGGCTCGGCGCGGAGGAATTCAACCGAAGGTTGATCGTAGGAATTCAGACAGCGCCGGGAAAAGGAGGATAGCTTTCGCTTCATGTCGAGCGACGAAGAGCCCCCGCGCGCACCCAGCGCGGCGCCTCACCGGCCTTACATCCCCGCGTCGGTCAACCTGCCGGAGCTGACCATCTTGCCGCTGATCGTCGGCACTTTGCTCGGCATCGTCTTCGGCGCGTCGTCGCTCTACTTGGTGCTCAAAGTGGGGCTCACGGTGAGCGCGTCGATCCCGGTGGCGGTCATCAGCATCACGCTGTTCCGCCTTTTGTCTCGCTTCGGCTTCAAGAGCCGAAACATCCTCGAGAACAACATCGTTCAGACGGCCGGCTCCGCAGGCGAGAGCATCGCCTTCGGCGTCGGCGTGACGATGCCGGCGATCATGATCCTGGGCTTCGACCTGGAGATCGCCCGCGTCACGCTGGTGGCGGTGCTGGGCGGGTTGCTCGGTATCTTGATGATGATCCCGCTGCGTCGGGCGCTGATCGTCGAGCAACACGGTATCCTGAAGTACCCCGAGGGCACCGCGTGTGCGCAGGTATTGAAGGCCGGCGCATCGCAGGAGTCGATCGACGCTGCCGACCCGATGTACCGGTCGGAGAGCGCCAAAGAGCAGGCGGGCTCCAGCGGCCGCGTCATCTTCACCGGCTTCGGTATTGGCCTTGCGTACAAGACTTTGATGGTCGCTTTGCACGCCTGGAAAGACACGCCTGGCTTCATCTTCAAGGGCGGTCTCAAGGGCGGCTCGGTCGCCGCCGAGATCTCTCCGGAGCTGCTTGGTGTCGGCTACATCATCGGGCCGCGCATCTCGGCGATCATGTGCGCTGGCGGTGTGCTCGCATATCTGGTGCTCATCCCGGCGATCAAATTCTTCGGTGATAGTTTGCCGGCTGCGTTGCCGCCGGGGACGATCCCGATAAGCGAGATGGGCCCAGGCGCGGTGCGCGGCGCGTACATCTTGTACATCGGCGCGGGCGCCGTGGCGGCAGGCGGCATCATCAGCTTGTTTCGCTCGCTGCCGACCATCTGGGCGGGTCTGAAGGGCGGCTTGCGCGACATTCGCGGTGGCGCGCGCGGTGCCGCGGGCGAAGTCACGGGATCGTGCTACCTCGTTCAGACCGGCCAGGCCCGCGTGCTGGTCGACTTTGGCTTCCATCAAGGAACCGCAGCAGCCGATACGCTGAACCGCACCATCCCGCCCATCGATGCCGCGAAGCTCGATGCAGTCGTGCTCACGCACGCGCATCTCGACCACTGCGGCCGCCTGCCGCAGCTTCTCCGGCAAGGCTTCAAGGGTCCGGTCTATGCGACGGCGGCGACGGCCGATTTGACCGGCATTATTCTGCGAGACTCGGCATCGCTGCAGGAAGCGGACGCGATAGACGACAATCGCCGCCGCGTGCGGGACGGAATGCCGCCGCTCCCGCCGCTTTACACGCACGCGGATGCCGAGCAGATTCTGCGGCAATTCAAGGAAGTGGCGTACGGCCGCACGCAGGAGATCGCCCGAGGTGTCACTATCCGCATGTTCGATGCCGGTCACATCATCGGCTCGGCGAGCGTACAGATGGTCGTTGGCGACGGCAAACCGGACGGCACTGACCTGGTGATCGACTTTTCCGGCGACATCGGCGTGACCGGTGCCCCGATCCTGCGCGATCCGCAACCGCCGGACCGCCCGCCCGCCGACGTCGTCGTGCTCGAATCGACCTACGGCGACCGCAACCACCGGCCGCTCGCGGAAACACTCGACGAGCTCGTCGCCATCATCAGTGCGGCCCGCGCCGAAAATGGCTGCGTGCTCGTGCCGGCGTTCTCCGTCGGACGCACGCAGGACATCATCTACCACATGAGTTCGTTGATGCGACAGGGCCGACTGCCCAGTCCGCTGCCGGTCTTCATCGACAGCCCGATGGCGACGGCCGCGAGCGAGTTGTACGAGCGCTACACCGATCTGTACGATGCCGATGCCATGCAGATCGATCGCAGCGGCGACAGCCCGCTCGATTTTCCCGGCCTTCGATACACGCGCAGCCGCGACGAATCGATGGCCCTGAACGATCGACAGGGCTTCTTTGTCGTGATCGCCGGCAGCGGCATGTGTACCGGCGGGCGCATCGTGCATCACCTTCGGCACAACCTCGCCAAGCCCAGCACCCGCGTGGTCATCGTGGGCTATCAGGCCATGGGCACGCTGGGGCGAGAACTGGTGAACGGCGCGAAAGTCGTCCGCATCTTCCGCGATTCGATCCCGGTCAACGCCCGCATCCACACGCTGGGCGGATTCTCCGCACACGCCGGGCAATCGGACCTGCTCAAATGGGCCGCGGCCGTGGCACCCTCGAAACCGAAGGTGTTCCTGACGCACGGGGAAGAACCGCCGCGGGCGGCGCTGGGCGCGAAGCTCAAGGCGGAACTCGGCTTGGAGGCGTTTTACCCCAAGTACGCCGACACCGCGACGCTCTAACATTGCCCGTGCGTTCCCGCCGTGCTTTCACGCTCATCGAGTTGCTGGTCGTCATCGCGGTGATCGCGGTGCTGATCTCGCTTTTGCTGCCGGCGCTCGCGGCGGCGCGGGAAGCGGGAAAGGCGTCGACGTGCTTGTCCAACCTGCGGCAGGCGTTTCTCGCGTGCCGCATCTATGCCGATGAGAACAGAGGTCTCGGCCCGGCGATCGGCCAGCCCTACGCCGCGCTGCCGAACTGGGCGCTGGTGGTGCAGACGTATGCCGGGCGAGACGGGTCCACCCCGGGGGAGCTTTATTCGACCACGTCGATCCTGGTTTGTCCGACCATCGAGGGTGTGTACCGGCGCAACATGACCCGCACCTACGCGATCAACGCCACCGGCCACTCGGGCTTGCCGGCCACCGCGATGGCCAGGGCCGACCCCGACAACTTCGATACGCCCCTGCCCGCTCCGCCCAACGATGTCGGTGCGCCGATCGTACGGATCAACTTCGACTCGGTGCCCAGGACCGGCGACACGCCCGCGTTCATGGATTCCGCCGATGCGTCCGCCACCACCACCGGCGCACCTCCACCAACGCGAACCGCGAGCACGCTCGACTTCCGCATCGCCGACCATGTCACGATGCGGCTCGGCCGCTTCCACAGCGCCAAGTCGTTTCAGTGGTCGGCGTTCGATGGCTCGGCAAAACCTGGACGCGATATCCTCGCGCATTGGGCCGATCCGCTGCCCTGATGCATCGCACTCACGCTCCGACGCTCGACCCTCGCTCAGCCAGCATCATCCCCGCGAGAATCTGCGCCGAAAGGAAAATCACCGGCAACCCCGACCCCGGATGCGTCGCGCCGCCAACAAACCACAACCCCTCCGCCCCCGGGAATCGGTGCGGCACGCGCTTGTGCAGCATCTGACCCAGGTTGTGGGCCATGTTGAAGGTCGCGCCGAAGTTGATCCCCATGCCCGCCCACTCGCGGGGTGTCACCTCGCGCTCCACTTCGATCCGCGACGCGATGTCCGGCATCCCGAACTTCGTCCGCAGTTGCTCCATCACCAACCGGCGCGCCACGGCCCGGTCCTCGGCATCCCACGTCATGCCCGTCTTCAAGTTCGGCGTCGGCATGAGCACATACAACGACGAGCACCCATCTGGCGCAAGCGTCGCATCGGTTCGCGAGGCGTTGCACACATACACCGATGGATCCACGCTCAGAAGTCCTCGATCAGTAATGTCTTCCAGATTTTGCTCGTACTTGCTGGAAATGTAAATGCTGTGGTGCGGCAGATGGTCGCACTTTCCCCGCACACCCAGGTAGAGCATGAATGTGCTGCACGAGTACCGCTTGCCGTCGATAGCTGCATCGCTCCAACCCGCCCGCGCCCGCAGCGCCGCGGGCACCAGCGCCTTCAACGCCGCGCCGGCATCGGCATTCACGACCACATCCTCACACGATAAAACCTCCCCGCCGCCCAGCCGCACGCCCGTTACCCGCGGCCCATCGAACTCGATCCCGCCAACCGCGGCGCCCAGTCGGATCTCGACGCCCATCTCCTCACAAACCGCGGCCATCGCACTCGTGATCGCGTTGCAGCCTCCCGTCGGATGCCACACGCCATACTCGTATTCGATGAAAGGCAGGATCGTGAACAGGCTCGGGCAATCCATCGGGCTCATGCCCAGGTACTTGCTCTGAAAACTCACCCCGAGCCGCACATACGGACTCTTGAAATAGCCTTTGAGCAATCCCGCCACGCTCCGGGTCGGATGCAGGTGCGGTAGAAACTTGATCCCGTCCAGATTCATCACGTCACCGGCCCACCGCATCGGCGAGCGCAGCACCGGCTCCATCAGCCGCAGCTTGGTCCGGTTATCGGCGATGAAGCGCTCGAAGGCCGCGCCGTCGCCCGGTTCGATCTTCCCGATCCGCCGCGACATTTCCTTTATATCCTGCGTAGCGTCTAACACGACAGGGTCGCCCAGCTCTCGCCTTCCCATGATCAGCCGGTACATCGGGTCCAGCCGCGTGAGTTCGACATAGTCGCTCAGCCGCCGCCCCGTGGCTGCGAAAATCTCTTCCAGCACATACGGCATCAGAAAAAACGTCGGTCCGCGATCGAATGAATATCCTCCCAGCGTCATCCTCGCCGTTCGGCCGCCTACTTGGTCCTCTGCTTCGCACACCACCACGCGCCGTCCCTGGGCCGCGAGCAGCATGGCCGCGGCCAGCCCGCCCGGTCCAGCGCCCACCACCACCACCCGCTCTTTCGCTGTCCACGCCTTGCCCACGCTCTGAACTCCCGGCCGGAATGACCGAATCCGATTCGCAATGGGAATCGAATCCCAATAAGCACTGGATTCACCTCACTGTTGTCCCTCTTTCATCACGCTCGTGTCTCCAACCCTTTCGCCAATCCGGCACCCCAGCCTCGTTTCATCTCCGCCAACAAAGGCCGATGAGCGTACGTTTCGCACTCGCGCAACCGCGCCAGTCGCGTCAGACTGGTCTGCTACCTCGCTGACCCAGCGCCTCGCGTGGACCCGCACCCTCCGTCGCCTCCTCGTGGCCAACGCCGACGAACTCCTCGATCTCACCTCGGCCGAAACCCACAAACCCCACTGGGAAGCGCTGACGACCGACCTGCTTCCACTACTGGCGGCCTGTCGCTGGCACGAGCGGAACGCCTCGCGCATCCTGCGGACCCGAGCCCTCGGCGGCCGCCCATTCTGGCTTCCCGGTCAACGATGCTCGATCTCGCGCGAGCCGCTCGGTCGCGTCGCAATCATCGCCACCTGGAACTATCCCGTGCAACTTCTGGGCATCCAGATGCTGCAAGCGCTTCTCGCCGGCAACACGCTCGTCGTCAAGCCGTCGGAGCACGCGCCTCGCACACAGCAGCGGCTCATCGAAATCTTCATCCAGGCCGGGCTGCTTCCCGGCACGCTCCGCGGCTATCCCGCCACACGCGAGGCAGGCCCGCAGATGCTCCGCGATGAACACCCCGACCACGTCATCTTCACCGGCTCCACCGCCGTGGGCCGCCAGGTGGCCGCGTGGGCGGCCGAGCGCCTCATCCCGACCACGCTCGAGCTTTCCGGCTCCGACACCGCGCTCGTGCTGGCCGATGCCGACCCCGCGCTTGCCGCTCGAAGCATCTGGAATGCCGTCACCATGAACAGCGGCCAGACCTGCATGGCTCCCCGCGGCGCGCTCGTTCATCGCAGCATGTATGCCGCCTTTCTCAGGCAACTCGCACCACTGGCGGCGGGCGCGCGCCCTCGGCAGGTCATCACCGATCGCGCCGCGAACGATGCCTTCGCACTGGTCCAGCACGCCCTCGCCTCATCGAACGCCCGCAGCCTCTCCGGCATCGCCGAAGCCCCGCGCGACGGCTCGCTCCGCCCGCTCGCCATCGTCGATTGTCCGCTCGACTGCCCGCTGCTCGATGGCGATCACTTCGCGCCAGTGCTCGCCGTCGCACCGTTCGACTCCCTCGACGATGCCCTTGCGATCCACGCTCGCATCCCTCAACACCTCGCCACCGCCGTATTCACGCGCTCCCGTTTCAGCCTGCCTCCGCTTCACTCCTCCATCGTCACCCTCAACGACTGCGTCATCCCCACCGGCCACCCCGCGCTGGCGATCATCGGCCGCGGGCAATCCGGCTGGGGTGCGACGAGCGGGGCGAGGTGGTGATGGGGGATGCGCTGGGGGCAAGCCTGCTGTCGCGATGTCCGCGGCCCGTGGATCTGGTGTTCTTTGACCCGCCTTATCCGCTCATCAGGGAGCCGGGTGACTGGGCGCGGGTGAAGCTGCAGTTCGGACGGGTGGTGGCGTTGTTGTCAGACCATGGGTATGCGACGCTGCGGACGCCGTGGCCGTTCCGGCATCCGGTGGTGGGCGCGACGCCTGGGATCGCGGCGGAGGAGGCGGTCGTAGTTGAGGAAGAGGCGGAGATCGAGGAGGGAGGCGGACGCGGGGAGCGCAGCAAGCGCAAGGGGTCTGGAAAACCAGATCGACGCGAGCGCTCGCGCGGCGAGTGGCGAGATGAGAGCAAGGGCGGCAAGCGAAGGGGAGGACGCGACGAAGATGACGGAGAGGTCGATCGCATCTGGGAAGGTGATGATCTCGATGAGCTGATGGCGAACGACTTTGAGGGCGCCGACGAGATCGAGGAGCCGCCCGTTCGCGACGCGGATGCCGACGATGCGCTGCTCGATGAAGAAACGGATTCGGGCGGCGTGCGGACCGAGATGGTGGATCTGTCGATCCTCGGCGCGATCGGGCCGGAGACGCACATTTACGGGAATACCGCGATCCATCTTTACATGCGGGACAAGGCTGCAACCCCTGCGCCGTGACGGGGTATTCTTCGAAGTAGAAGGGGTGATGGGACAGTGCGGTTGAGTCTGGTTGATTAATTGCGAGGCGGAGGGGAAGGAGCTCTCCCCGCTCGGAGAGTGGGGAAACGCAAGACCCCACTCGGAGAGTGGGGCTACCCGGAGTGGGACTACCCGGGTTATCCGACGGAGGATGGAGCGGCTGCGTCGTGCTGAAACGATTGTTGTTCACGCTTGTGTTTGGCCTCAGCATCGCATGTGTGGGTGCGTCCGGGGCACAGCCGTCGGCGCCCTCGCCGGTGCTACCGGAGCCGCCGATACCGCTGCAGGGTGGGAAAGCGCTGGAGCTGCGGCAGGATCGCGATGCGGGGGTGGTGTCGGTCACGCTCGCGAACGGGGTGCTGTTTCACTTCAAGCAGATCAAGAGCCAGCCCAAGGGCGGCGGAGCAGGGAAAGCCGTGGATGGCGGCGCAGCGAATGCCGCGGCCCCGCCGGATGCGGAACGCGGCACGGTGATCGTGTCCATCTGCGTGGCGGGGGCGGAGATACTCGAATCGGCGGATAACCGCGGGATCACCGAAGCGGCGGCGGTTGCGTGGGATCGGCTGGCCGTGCGATCCATGCGAACAGAAGATCTCGAAGCGTTTGTGAAGCGGGCTGACGTGCGCCTGTCCGCGTCGGTGACGCCGGATTCGCTGATGCTGCGGATCGAGGCAAAGCCGGATCGGATTGAGCATGGATTGCGGGTGGCGCGGCTGCTGCTCACCGAGCCGCACGTGCGGACCGAGGATATTGACGAGTGGCGATCGATGGTGCTGGGGCGGCGCGAAGCGTCGGGCGGGCGTGGACGTCGGGTGGTGTTCGACACGGTGATCGACATGCTGTTCGCGCCCGGGGAAGTGAGGCCGCGACGGATCTCGAATGACGCGCTCAAGGCGCTCACGGCGGAGCGAGCGCAGCGTTGGCTGGATGACATGCTTGGGATTCCGTCGGT
>ENA-ORBV01016514-ORBV01016514.1-microbial-mat-metagenome-genome-assembly--contig:-NODE-16514-length-10701-cov-9.967997_pt1 | contig 10701 bp, 13 predicted proteins | sample MGYA00237777_ERZ505514 | MGnify/ENA primary metagenome ERZ505514 (study PRJEB26160, sample SAMN06269048) | microbial mat metagenome | isolation source: Oligotrophic lake microbial mat | place...
ATAAGAGACAGAGATCAGCCAACTCACCGCGTTGACGGAGCTGTATCTCTTCAACAACCAACTGACGACGCTGCCTCCCGAGATCGGCCAACTCACCGCGTTGACGACGCTGTATCTCAACCACAACCAACTGACGGCGCTGCCCCACGAGATCAGCCAACTCACCGCGTTGACGGAGCTGTGGCTCGACAACAACCAACTGACGGCGCTGCCTCCCGAGATCAACCAACTCACCGCGTTGATGGAGCTGTATCTCTACAACAACCGACTGACGGTGCTGCCCCTCGAGATCGGCCAACTCACCGCGATGACGACGCTGTTTCTCTTCAACAACCAACTGACGGCGTTGCCCTCAGAGATGCGATCGCTCACCGCGCTCACGCACCTCTTCCTGCACGACAACGACACGCTCGGGCTGCCTCTCGAGGTGCTTGGGCCAGGATGGCACGAAACCAAGCCGCACGGACCGAAAGAGCCCGCCAAGCCCGAGGCGATCCTTCAGTTCTATTTCCGCACACACACTGAAGCGATGCCGCGCCCTTCAGTTGAACGAGGTGGGCGTGGAGGAAGCGGTACGAGACGCGGAGAGAGGAACGGTCAAAGTTCTGGCGCGGCGGCAGTGCCATCGGCGAACGCTCCCGAGGTTACCACGCTGAATGAGGCGAAGATCTTGGTCGTCGGCGAGCCTGGCGTCGGCAAGACCATGCTGATCCACTGGCTCATGAAGAACAAGGCCGCCAAAGACCCCCAGTGGACCAAGGGGATCAAAATCGGCCAGTGGAAGGTTGCCGCCGAGGCCGAGGGAGCGCCGCCCGTCCGCGTCAACGTGTGGGACTTTGGCGGCCAGGAGATCATGCAGGCCACGCACCAGTTCTTCCTGACCGAGCGCAGCCTTTACCTTCTCGTGCTCGATAGCCGCGAGAACGAAGAGCAGAGCAAGGTCCGCTACTGGCTCGATAAGGTCCGTGCCTTTGGCGGCGACTCGCCGGTGATCGTGGTGATGAACAAGCGAGACGAAGGGCGATTGGACCCGGACTACGGCCGCCTGCGGCTGGACTATCCCAAGAACCTTCTTGACGAGACGTTCTTTCCGACCGCGTGCAAAGCCGCGAAGGGGGTCGAGGCTGGAGAGGGGATCGCCGTGTTGAGCGCTGCGGTAGCGTCGCGCATCCGGCAGCTTGACAACATCCGGCAGGCCGTGCCGACCGACTATTTGAATGCCAAAAAGGCGTTTGAGACCGCCGCGGCGAAAAAGAAGTGCATGAGCCGCGACGAGTTCTACAAGCTCTGCGCAAAGCACGGCGTCGAAGACGACCTTGACCGCCGAACGCTGCTGAGCTATTTGGGCTCGCTCGGGTCGCTCTTCCACTACAAGCGAGGAGACCGCGACAACAAGACGCTGGTTCTAGACCCTCAGTGGCTGACGGGCGGCGTCTACAAGTACATCACTGATCCGGAATTGGAGAAGCGGGGCGGTGTATTGACGCCCAAGGACGTCCCCCGCATCTTCGGGCGCAGCACCGCGTACAAGGCCGACGATCGCGCGTTCCTGCTGGACATGATGGAGGGCGATCCCTTCGAGCTTTGCTTCAAGATCCCCGACACCGACGACCACCGGTTGATCCCCGAGCGGCTGCCGACCAACGAGCCGCCGCACGGCATCGAGCTGAAGAACTCGGTCAACCTGCAGTATCTCTATAAGTTTCTCCCTGCGGGCCTGATACCGCGGTTTATCGTCCGCATGCACAATTCGCTCTCGGCGGGCGACTACTGGAAGAACGGAGTCGTGCTCAGCATCGACGGCCGCCGCGTGCTGGTGCGTGGCTCGCGCGAAGAGAAGAAGGTCTTTGTTTCGGCGGAAGGACGCGAGGCGGGCGGCGGTGCCCGTCGGGCTCTCGCGGTGGTAAGGCAAAACTTGGCGATGGTGCATGGGGTCATGAAGCACCTCGATGTCAAGGAGCGTGTTGCCCTGCCCGACAAGCCGGACGTGACGGTGTTGTATCAGCACCTGCTTGACCTCGAACGCGACGAGAGCCCGGCGTACCAGTTCCGGCCGGAGAACGCCGATCGTAAGTACAGTGTGCGAGAGTTGTTGGACGGAATCGAAGAGCCCGGTGCTCGATCGGAGCGCAAAGTGAACCTCGACAAATCAATCATGCCCGAAACCGCCGGCAAGGTATTTATCAGCTACGCTTGGGAGAACAAGCAGCACTCTACCGAAGTGATGAACCTGGCCAATCGCCTGCGCGAGTGGGGCGTGGACGCGTGGATTGACCAGTACATGCCGGAGATGGGTCCTCTCAAGGGCTGGCTGCATTGGATGGGCGAACAGATCAAGGACGCTGAGGTGGTCTTGATGGCCTGTTCGCCGACTTATTTGCGAAGAGTTGAGAAGCAGGAAGAGCCGGGGGAGGGCTACGGCGCCATGTTCGAGGGGCAACTGATCTATCAGGAACTTTATGAGAAGCAGCTCGTGAACTCCAAGTTCCGCGCGATCCTCTTTCCCGGGCAGAAAGAAGCGGACATTCCCCCGGCGTTCAAGACCTATACGTACTTCCGACTGGACGAGGACGATGGCTTTGAGAAGCTCTACCGCGCCCTGACCGGTCAGCGGAAGATCGTGGCGCCGCCACTGGGGACGCCTCGGAAGTTGGATTAAACAAGAGCGGTCCAAATCTCTTCGGTAGCAGTCCCGCCCACTCGCCCCGGTATGACGCCGCGATGGTTGGTCGAAAATGCGCAGCTTTCGATCGGTGGGTCCCGATTAGCCTAGGTTCGATTCTCGGGCTGGATTCGAGTTTGACTTCAACACAGCGTTCGCGGCCGATGGGCCTGCGGGCGATTCGGGGGCCTGTGACGTCGGAAGTTGGTCCGCCGATTTCGAAGACCACCGCAAAGAAAAGACATCGAAGTCTCAAAGGCAGAGTTCGATGCCGCGCATCAATCGTTAACGGTGGTGAAGGACTTCGATGCCACCCGCCGCACGTTCATCGCGCGTGACGGCATCACACCTCGCACAGACCGCACGACCGGACTCTGCGATGACCGTCTATCCGGCGAATCCACGAGCTCGAAGGCCTCGCGCACGGCCCCGTGAACCGGTTTTTACACGCCGAAGAACGAAAAAACCATGCCGGAATCGAGCATCGCAGCCCGTCGATCAAAGCCCGCTCTTCGAGCGGCTCGGCGTCTTTGATCCGGTCCAGCTTGCGGTAGAGTTTGGCGAGGTTCTCCAAGCTCTGGGCCACGTCGAGGTGGTCCTTGCCGAGGGCCTTTTCCCGGATCGCTGGCGCTCGCTTGAAGAGCGGCTCGGCCTCGGTGTACTTGCTGTTGTTCTTGAGAATCACCCCGACAGTGCTCCGCATCCTCGCGTCAGTCTCCGAGACATCCACGAACACCCTCGCTTCGATCTACTTGACGGCGTCGCCTATCGCCTCGGCGATGGTCGTCTCACGCTTGCCATTCTTAGTTGAGTCGCTGGACTGGAGGGTCTTGGTGACGAAAGCGTTGATCGCTTCGGAACGCGTGTGGGCCGTGGCTTCCTTGGCGGCGTTGTCTTCGGCGAGAGTCCGTTGCTTTACGGCCTCGGCACGCTGAACCTCCGCCTCGGACCGCTGGGCCTCGGTCGCACCGAGTTGCAAGGTTAACCCACTCTCGATTCGGGCTGGTGTGAGTGGAATACGTTATCTCGACAGGGCAGCGATCGGCTGGCGAATCGGATTATTTCTTGAACTGCGCTTCGGGCCTGACGTTAAGCGATTTGAGGCGGTCCGCGCGACGGCTGGTCTCAATGGCACGGGAACCTTTACCGAGCTCGTTGAGTACCTTGAAATAATCTTTGAGGTAAGGGATCAGTCCCGGATATTCCCCGTGATATTTCTTCTCGGTGAGATCGATCGCACATCGCAGAGTTTTTTCGGCTTTCTCACTCTGGCCGATCCCAAAGAGGAACCGGCCCAAGGCACCGAGTGCGGCGACGTACTGGTCGCTGTCATCTATAACTCTTTGCGTTGCCTTTCGACGACCGCGTCATATTCACGAACCGCGTCCACGGTTCGACCGGCCTGTGCGAAGGTCGCGGCAAGCTCGCGGTGGATATTGCCTTCCGACGAGTCTTTCGTCTTCTTGGCCTCGGCGGCGACTTCTTGGAGAAGTCGGATAGCGTCGTTGTAGAACCGCCTGGAGGAATACGCCCCCGCGAGATCACGCAAGAGCTTTGAACTCCTCTCTCGCCCCGACTCCCCCGAGTCTCCAATGCCGCGCGCCGAAGCTTCCATGGCCGCGGCCTGCCTCGGGAATTCGGGTGCTTTGCTGTTCCTCGATTGGTCGAGCCAGAGTCCGACCACGATCACCATGGGGCCGTCGAGCCGAGGATCGTTGACAGGGAGCAGCGTGCGAAGTTCATCCAAATATTGCTGGGCCGTTCTTGGGTCCGAGGCCGACGCGACGAGCGACGCGACCTCTCGAGCCCGGGCTTCGTTCCTCATTTTCTCCGCTTCGGCTTGGGCTCTTTGAAGTTTTTCAAGCTGGGCTTTCACGTCCGCGGCCTCACGTTCGCGCTGGGAGGCGACGACCTCGGCGCGGTGCTGGTCATCTCGAGCCCTGCTCAGCGAGGTCCACAGAATCGCGCCCAAGACGAGGACGAACAGCACCGCGCGGTGGTGGACGCGAGGAGGGTGAACCGGCGTCGGCGTGCCCTCGCCTGCTCCGTTTCCTTCACGGCGCGTTCCTTAACCTCGACCAACTCACGCTCAACGTTCCGCGCTTGTTGGAAGACATCTTGAGCCTTAGCCTCGGCACGCTTGATGTCGAGCGGGACCTCTTCGGAAGCGAAGGTCTCCCAGCGCAGGCCTGACCCGAGCAGTTTGGCGAGACGGACGTAACTCGCGCCAAGCCGTGCGGGAGTTTCACGCTCGATCCGCTCGAGCACGGGGAGTCGCTCGCCGAAGCTCCAGTACGACTGGTACGGGATCGACAGGCGGCTCAGTGCATCGGCGGGCGTGATGCCCTCTGGCAGCCACATTCGGAAGAGATCGGCGAGTTTGTCGGCGTAGACCTTGCGCCAGAGGTCGCTCAGCTTCTTCTCGGTGTACGGCTCGTCGCGTGATGGCACCGGGATCACAACCAGTTACTTTCGCTCAACGGGAAGAACCGAACGGGTAGCCTGGGCGCCGCGGACCGCAGTGAGCACGCCCTCGACGCTCTGCTCGTTGGCGGTAAAGAACACGACCAACTGGTCGGGGATTAGGGCTGTGCATACGGCCCCGCTGTCGGAGAATCCGGTGCGTGAGTCGATGAGCACAAAGTCGAAGGACGCACGCCACTGGTCACGCAAACGCTCAAGGTACGCGCCAACGTCATCGCGTTCGAAGAGGCTGGTCCAGTCGATGCTCTGCACTTTGGCGGCATAGGCGGGTGAGTCTTGCCCGGCGGTGAAAAGATGAACCGGGCGCTCATTCTGGAACGGAAACGCCTCGAGCAAACAGGTACTCCAGCAGAGCGGCTCGGGGAGCTCGGTCAGCCCCAGCACCGAACTACGAGCCCCCTCGTCCAGTGCACGCCAGGCCACGAGCAGGTCGAGAAGCCCGCGGGCATGAGTGCGGCGGGCACGCAGCCCTGAGCGGCGAGCCCCGGAATGGAGCATCTCGGGGTAGCCTCCGCCGCTCAGAGCGCGGGTCGGCGGCTCACGCGAAACATCTCGCTCGTCGAGCGTCACGTCGAGATATTTTTCGAGCCCCGGCGCTTCGAGATCTCAATCGACGACCAGCACACGCTTGCCCTCGAGGGCGAGCACGGCGGCCACGTTGGCGAGCGCCATCGATCTGCCAACGCCTCCTTTATATGAATAAAACGTGATGATGGTGCCTAGCGTGGGTGCGACGAGGTCTGGTCTTTCAGAGTTAGGTGATGATGGTCCGACACTCATGCACCACCTCCGGAAACTACGATTCGGGCCTCTGAAGGGACGACCGCCCCGGCGGGCGGCGCGAACGAGACCTTGGGCATCTTTATCTGATCGACAAGGTAGTACCCGCTGATGTCCTCTTTTCCTCCCGGATCCTGCTTGCGCAACTCCGCGACTTGGTCCCCCGTGCAGATAGGCCAGGTGGCGACGAACTGGGGTGCCTCATTAACACGTTCCTTGAGCTGTGCGGCGAGCTTGCGCACTTCCTTTCTGAAGAGTGAATAGTCCTGCATATCCTTGGCTTCGTCAAAGTAGTTCCAGTTGCGCATGTCGCAATGGAGAGCGGGATCAACACGAGCTCCGTCGGATACTTGCCCGGGTCTCCGTGGAAGAGGACTGGGCAGATCACGCCGCTCTGGGTGAGATTTTCCCTGCTCTCTCGGAGCCGGAAGGTGCGCCACTCGGCGATGCACCAGTTGCTCTTAAAGTACATGTTCGACCAGACCGGGACCAGGCAGGGCGACCCGAGCAGGGCCCGTTGGATGGTGCCGGAGAGTTTTTCACCGTAGTTGAGCTGGGTGCGGTCCCAGAAGATCCTGGGCTTGCGCCCAAACTCCGCGGTGAGCCACTCTTCGAGGCAGGGCGCAAAGTGCTTGGCGACCCACGGGCCGCACGGCGCATCCCATGAATAGCTAATGAATATGTCGTACTCGTAATTGGTGAGATCGAACATCGGGTGCGCCTTGTGCGAATGCTCGGGGAGTGTGGAAGACTCTGCCTGGCCGTGCCACCATGCGCGGTGTCAACAGCGTGTCACAATCCACGTGAGATGCCTGACACTTCCCCGGCCGGTTCCGACGCCACTGCGGAGGGATCTCTGTCGCGAACTCTCCACGCCGAACTATTGAGCGACGCTGGCGTCATGGGCAGCAGCTCGAACTATCCCTTTGCAAGTCGACCGCTACGCAATGCTACTCCGCAAGTGTTTGTCCCCAATCCTGTGCCAACCGCAGGTCTTCAAGTAGCTGCGGAAGCGGCCTTTGGCTGGGTCGTACACGAACTCACGCGCGACGGCGAAGAAGGCCCGGAGCATGTTTTGTACCAGGTCTTCAACATCGCCACGGTCGGCCCCGATCCGCCGGGCAAAGCCGGAGATGATCGGGGCGTAAAGGTCGTAGAACTTGTTCCAAGCGACCTCGCGGGCGGGCCCGTAGTGCCGCAGCCGGAGGAGCAGCGAAGCCAGCGTGATGCTCGGTGAAGATTGGGGAAGAGCGCTCATTCACCCAACGATAGAGGAATGGGCACGAAGTATGACAGCGGCACGGCGCAGTCGGCAGTGCCAGCCGCGTCGCTGCTGTCGTATGGGATAGCTGGAATCTCGCTTCGGCAACGGTGGGAAGCCAGAGGCGCGCTTGCTCACCGTTTAATGGCGCGGGTCACTGGCCAACCAAAGGTGGTGAGAACGGGAGACCGTCTTCGGCGGCACGGGGCGGTCGCGGGCCGCGTTTTCCATTGTCTCGAGGCCGCTTCGGCTTTGACGAGAGCCTGACGAGGTGTATCGAAGTCTTGAGAAGATTTCGAGGCCACGAGAAACTACCTCGGTGCTCCCCGCCGGAGCAGAGCGCGCGGGCTCAGCGTTTGATGGCACGGATCGCCTTGGCTCGCTCTTCGAGCGGCTCGGCGTCTTTGATGCGGCCTATCTTGCGGCAGAGTGCAGCCAGGTTGTTCAGACTCTGGGCCACGTCGGGGTGGTCCTTGCCGAGAGACTTTTCCCAGATCGCCAGCGACCGCGTGTAGAGCGGCTCGGCCGAGGCATACTGGCCCTGCGTGTCATGGAGCCTGGCCAGGTTGTTCAGGCTCGTGGCCACGTTGGGGTGGTCCGGGCCGAGGGCTTTTTCCTTGATCTCCAGCGCCCGCTGATAGAGCGGCTCGGCCGCAGCGTACTGGCCCTGCCTGCCATAGAGTGAGGCCAGGTTGTTAAGGCTCTGGGCCACGTCGGGGTTGTCCGGGCCAAGGGCTTTTTCTCGGTTCGCCAGCGCCCGCGTGTAGAGCGGCTCGGCCGCATTATGCTGGGCGTTGTTCTTGAAGATCGTCGCGATGGTGTCCTGCATCCCCGCCTCGGTCTCCGGGTCATCCTTAAACGCCCCTGCCTCGATCTCCTTCACGGCGCTCTGCATCGCCTCGGCGATTGTCGTCTCGCGTTTGCCGCTCGCCTTCGGGTCGCTGGCCTGGAGCGACTTGGTCACGAAGGCGTTGATGGCCTTGGCACGCGTGCGAGCCTTGGCTTCCTTGGCGGCGTTCGCATCGGCGATGCCTCTCTGCGTGACCGCCTCAGCCCGCTGCTCACGCTCGCTAACGCCGAACCACACGGACACGCTCGTCGCCGTTATGAGGCTCGCCGCCACCACGGCCGCCGCCGCCACCGCCACCTTGTTCCGGCGCACGAACTTACGAGCCTTGTACGCCGCGCTCTCAGGCCCGGCGATCAGCGGGCGGTGGGCAAGATAGTTGCCCACATCGTCGGCCAACTCCGATGCCGAGCGGTAGCGCTCGTGGCGGTCCTTGCGCAGGGCCTTGAGCGGGATCCATTCCAGTTCGCGCCGCAGTTGCGATTCGAGTTCCGAGAGCGCCATGTGGCGGGCCGTGGCCACGGCGGTGCTTTCGCCGCCCATCGTGGATAAGCGCGTGCTGGGGCGCGGCGGGGCGGTCTCGCGGATGATCTTCTGGATCGCCGCCACGCCCGCGGCCCGCAGCATGTTGGCGTCGAAGGGCACCGCGCCGGTGAGCAGTTCGTACAGCACCACGCCCAGCGAGTAGACATCCGAGCGCGTGTCGATCTCCATCTCGGCCTGCTCGGCCTGCTCGGGGCTCATGTACTCGGGCGTGCCGATGAGCTGGCCGAAGGCGGTGAAAATGGTGTGCTCGGTCAATCGCCCGGCCAGTGCTTTGGCGATGCCGAAGTCAATGACCACCGGGCGTGCTGCCGCGGCCCCGCCTTGGTCGCTCTCGGTGACCAGGATGTTCGAGGGCTTCAGGTCGCGGTGGATGATGCCCTTGGTGTGGGCGTGCTGCACGGCGTCGCACACCACGCAAAAGAGCTTGAGCCGCTCTTCGATGGTCAGGCGGTGCTTGTCGCAGTAGTCGGTGATGGGCAGGCCGCGAACGTACTCCATCACGAAGTACGGCCGCCCACCGCCGCCCTCGCCCCGGGGCCCGGCCAGCGGGGTTGTCCCGGCGTCGAGCACCTTGGCGACGTTGGGGTGGTTCATCACCGCGAGCGCCTGCCGCTCTTGCTCGAAGCGGGCGAGGACCTGGTGGGAGTCCATCCCCGGGTTGATGACCTTGACGGCCACCCGCTGCACCATCGGCTCGCGCCGCTCGGCCAGCCAGACCGTGCCGAAACCGCCGCGGCCCAGGAGTTCTAAGAGGATGTACGGGCCGACGCTGTCGCCGGGGCGCTCACGGTCCGCGGGTTGGCCCGCCGGTAGCGGCGGAAGATTCGTCTGTGTTGTTGCTTCGTCGCTCATCTGGCCTCCCATGGTTCAGGGCGACAGCATACCACGGGCCGGAGATTCGGGTGGCGGGGTGGCACGGGGTGACTTGAGGAGTGATCGAGCGGCTTGGGTTCTTCCCAAACAAATCCGCCCTCACCGCCGACAAATCCAAATGGTTGGCCCCGCTCTTGGCTTCGCCGGGGGCGTTCTCGTTTGGGCGTGGTAGCTACTGCCAAACGCGGCGACGGCAAAGGCCATGGCCGCGATCATGGCCCACTTGCGTTGTTGTGTAACCCGCATCTGCTGCCCCTTGGCGTTGAACTCGGGCGGTTTGAATGGGTTAGCCGGTGCCCTGTTGAATAATACGCCACACAACTGCATCGCCCGGCCCGCGGACGTGCGCGGAGCCGAGGTGTGGGTAAAACTTGTGGACGCCGAGCAGCCCGCGCCCACCAATCCCGCCGCGCTGGTCTTGCTGACCATGACCAGCAAGCCAACCCTCCGCGCCGACTTCAAGCCCGGAGAGGGCGGCAAAACCGCCGTCTACATGACCCGCTGGGTCAACAGAGAGGGCGAAAAGGGGCCGTGGTCGGAGATTCAGGTTTCAATCCGCGCCCCCGTGAGGGGGCGACGCCGCGGCCACGTCCTCGCTGGCCACGGCGCCGTGGTTTCAATCCGCGCCCCCGTGAGGGGGCGACTCTTTTTTCCGGGCTTACCAAGGGCCGCAGTGGCAGTTTCAATCCGCGCCCCCGTGAGGGGGCGACGGCCGACCGTCGGCGGGCGGGCGGGCCGCCACCGAGTTTCAATCCGCGCCCCCGTGAGGGGGCGACTGCGGCGAGGGCAAAAGTGCAACTGCCGGCGAGGGCGTTTCAATCCGCGCCCCCGTGAGGGGGCGACCCATGCCCGCGGCGGCGAGGTCGCGATCGGGCTCGTTTCAATCCGCGCCCCCGTGAGGGGGCGACGTGGGCCACGTGGGCGCGGGCCAGGCGGGCGGAGGTTTCAATCCGCGCCCCCGTGAGGGGGCGACGCGCGGCGTGCGTCTGCTTACACGCCCGTGATCCGGTTTCAATCCGCGCCCCCGTGAGGGGGCGACGCAGCTGGTCGGGACCGTCGCCCGCCTCGAAAAAGTTTCAATCCGCGCCCCCGTGAGGGGGCGACGTGGTTGCGGAGCACAAACCGCTGCATGGGCCGGTTTCAATCCGCGCCCCCGTGAGGGGGCGACCAGGGTTGCCGGGTCGATGCCCAGCGCCCGCGCGTTTCAATCCGCGCCCCCGTGAGGGGGCGACGGTCGCGGCCCAGGTC
>ENA-ORBV01016515-ORBV01016515.1-microbial-mat-metagenome-genome-assembly--contig:-NODE-16515-length-10701-cov-7.233245_pt1 | contig 10701 bp, 8 predicted proteins | sample MGYA00237777_ERZ505514 | MGnify/ENA primary metagenome ERZ505514 (study PRJEB26160, sample SAMN06269048) | microbial mat metagenome | isolation source: Oligotrophic lake microbial mat | place...
TCGGTCTCGATGTCAACGCGGGCTTTCAGAAAACCGCGGTGGTCAACAGCGAGGCCACGAAACGGCAGACCCGCTGTACCAAACGGGCGGCGCGGCTGGCCCAGCAGGCCGCCAAGGCCCAGCGCACCCTGACGCAGCGACGGAGTGCGGCCGCACTGTGTCGGCGCACGGCGCACAGCGCGGCGGATCTCGTGCCCCTGGTGCGCACCGCTGACCGCGCGCAGGCGCAGCAGCACGCGGACGCCCTCCAGGCCGCGCTGTGTGCCGCCGAGGCGCAGGTCGCGGACGCCACCGCAACGCTCCAGCAGCTGCGCACGCAGCAAGATGCGGTGGCCCAAAGCCAGGCGGATCTGGCGCACGCGCCGCCGATGTTTGAACTGGATAACCGGAAAGATCAGCTGATGACGATGGTCAAGCTGTGCGCGGCGAACCTGGGGATGTGGACGCGGGATCAGTTTTTTCCGGCCACGTATGCGCAGGCTGGCTGGGAGCGGCTGCGGCCTTTTTTCGACCTGCCGGGCACGATCGTGGTGGATGGGGAGCGCACGGTGGTGACGTTCAGCGGGTTCAACGACCGTGCGCTGAATCGCGATCTGGCGGCGATCTGTGCGAAGATCGGCGAGCGCCAACCCCGCCTGCCGGATGGGACCAGGGATTCAGTCCAGTTGGCATTCACTGCCCCTTTGCAATGAGACGCGGTGCTGGCACGGGTGAAGCCACCCAGAGCAGTCGGATTTCGGCGACGCGATCGTCACGACGTTGAGCGTGATCCAGGCCCTCGTGGGAACCGTCTCATTTCAGGTGAGCTGGCGGATTAATCTGGCCTGAATCCCTGTTAAACATGATCCCAAGGACTTCACCCAGAATGTCATGCGCGACGAACTCGCCCGTGGTACGCTCCTGCAACCCCTGGCCCAGTGCGCCGCTACGGTGCTGCCGGTGCTTGGCATTTCCCAAGCCGCGATCGCGCATTATGCCTGGCTCGTGGGCTTCTATTCCCTCGCCCGCCTGGAGGCACTTGATGCCGATGTTCGCTCGCTCTACCTGCTCTGTTTTGTGCAGCGGCGGTATCTGCGGCTCAACGATCACGTCATCACCTGCTTCCTGCACCTGATCAAGGAGTATCAGGATGAAGCGACCACCTCCATGCAGGAACAGGCGTCCGTCATCCAATCGGCGATCACCAAAGATTTGCCCAAGGTGGGCAACGTGCTCAAACTCCTTGCGACGCCTCAGCACCCACCAGAAACCCCGCTCGCAACCCTGCTGGACGCCGCCTATGCCCATCTGCCGCCCGCACGCCTCGCGGAACTGGCCGACTATCTGCTCGCCCGCGGCACCGTCGATGATGCGGCGTTCTATTGGGCAAAAGTGGATACCTTGGCCAAGCGGGCGAAAACCCGCCTGCGGCCACTGCTCCAGGCGCTCGACCTCGCCGCGACCCGCCCGGATTCCCCGATTTTGGAGGCCGTCCGTGATCTGCAAACGCATCTCGCCGCCGGGCAGCCGCTCACGCGGGTCGACACGGCGGATCTCCCGACCCGCTTCATCGCGCCGAAAGAAAAGCGCTCGCTCTATACCACCGATGCCGACGGCGCTGCAGACCTCATCCGCGACCGCTACGAGTTCCTGATCTATCGCCAGCTCCGCAAGGCCATCGACGCGGGTGAGGTGTTTTGTCCGACCAGTATTCAATTTCGGAGTTTTGAGGATGACCTGCTGAGCGATGCCGCGTGGGCCGACAAGGACGGCGTCCTCGCCCGGATTGCCGAACCCCGCTTGCTGGAACCCATTGAAACCCAGCTTGCGGCGCTGGAGCACCTGCTGGAGGAGCGGATTCGCGCCGTCAACGGGCGGATTGCCACGGGCGACAACCCGCATGTGAAGATTAAAGAAGGCAAGAAACGCACGACCTGGTCGGTGCGCTACCCACGGCCCCGCGATCCGATCAATCATGCGGTGTTTGACACCTTGCCCAATGTCCCGATCACCAGCGTGCTCCAATTCGTCGAGGAGCGCTGTCCCTTTCTCGGCGCCTTTACCCATGTTTCGGGCCGCTACCACAAACCCGCCACGGACGATCACATTATTCGGGCCTGTCTGGTTGCCTGGGGGACCAACATGGGTCTCGGGCGGATGGGCACGATCTCAGATCTGCCCACCCATGTGCTCACGCAGGCGTCGGAAAACTACCTGCGGCTGGAAACCCTGCGGCACGCCAATGATCTGATCTGCAACGCGATGGTGGCGATGCCGCGGTTTCATCGCTTTGACCTGGGTGATCAAGTCCACTCCAGCAGCGATGGTCAGAAATTTGAGGCGCAGCGGGTGACCTTTGGGGCCCGCTATGGGCCGAAGTATTTTGGCCGCAGCAAGAAGGGGCGGGTCTCCTACACGCTCGTGGCCAGTCATCTGCCGATCGTGGCGCGGATGATTGGCCCCCATGAACATGAAAGCCACTCCGTCTTTGATGTGCTCAAAAACAATGCGACCGACCTGCGCCCGGTCCGACACTCGACCGGGGACCCTCTGGGTGACCCACGGCACCAATCAGGTCAATTCCGCCCTGCTGTACCTCTTCGGCTACGCCTTCGCCCCGCGCTACAAAAATCTCCCGCACAAGATGGCGACCAGCCTGTATGGGTTCCAGCATCCCCGCCAGTACGGCGATGTCCTCCTGGCACCCATCCGCAAGATCAACACCGCGCTGATTGTGGCGGAATGGGACAATCTGCTGCGCATCTTCGCGTCGCTGGCGCTCAAAACGACCAGCCAGCAGATTATCGTCCGCAAGCTCAGCTCCTATGCGCGCCGCAACAGCACGCGCCAGGCGCTCTGGGAACTCGACCACATCATCAACAGCCTCTCCATGCTCGACTACGTGGACTCAGCACCGCTACGGCAGCATGTGCAACGGGCGCTCAATCGCGGGGAGCAGTACCATCACCTGCGCCGGGCGGTCTCGTATGCCAACATCGGCAAGCTGCGCTTTACGACCGAGGAGGATCAAGAGTTGTGGAGCGAATGCAGCCGGCTGCTGGCCAATTGCATCATCTTCTACACCATGACCCTGCTCGATCGGCTGATTGCACAGAAGGAGGCGGACGGCGATACCGTCAGCGCTGCGGCGCTGGCCGAGATCGCCCCGGTCGCCTGGCAGCACATCAATTTCTACGGCCGCTACGAGTTCGTAACGATACCAGAGCGGATTGACTTGGATGCACTTGTGGCACTGCTCGCACAACACCAATACCGTCCCGAAGGAGATATCGCGGCGTAAAAGAGAACATGTATGCGGAAGTGTGAGTTAACGAGGGAATTTACTTTTAGTCCCAAGTACGGATAGACGCGATGCTCGCGATTGCGGCGGCTCAGATTGGGCCCTGGACTGATCCCAACAATCCCCATCTCGCGCATGTGCCGCTGCACGGCTTTGCGATTGACGACCAGCTGATGGTCACGCGCCAGGATGACTTCGATCCGGCGCGACCCATAGGAGGGCTGATCGGTGTAAATCTGATCAATCGCGTGTTTGATCGCGACCTCCGCGGGAGCCGGCGGCACCGGCTGATAGTACAGGCTGCGTCGGCTGAGGCTGAGCAGGTCGGCCTGGGCGGTCAGCGGGATGGCGCTGAGTGGGCGGTCAACGAGCTGCATGCGCTCAGGTCTTGTCAACGTCAAGGCCAGATTTTTTTTTAAGCCAGGTGAGCTGGGTGGTGAGCCGGCCAATCTGGGCAAATAAATCTTCCTGCTGCTGCTCGTACGTGGCGCGGAGCGAGGCAACCGTATCGGCCTTCGTAAACAGACTGGGTAAGCCAGCCAGGGCGGTCGTCCGCCAATCCCGCAGGACGTTCGGATGGACATTGTGGTCGGTGGCCAGCTGGGTCAGCGTTTTGGTTTCCTTTAAGAGCTCCTGGACGACCTGGGCTTTAAAGGCGGGTGTGTAAGACTTTTTCATTGGTGCAGTGTACTCCATTCAATGGGATCCACTGTGCAGGTCATGGGGTCCAGTATACATCACCATTGTCATGGGGGTACTGAGCCTGACGCAAAATATTCCAGGCATCATCCGGCGACAGCAGCGTCCCAATATCTAAGGCTGTGGCTAGGCCAGAAGGAGAAAATGCCACCTCTAGCTGAGCACGAACATCGGTATAGGGGATCGGATAATGATCAGACATCAGAAAATGTCCAAGCTGGTGACGCATAGTGCTAACACATCCAAGAATGTGCGCTGCATCTCGTGGTTGGCCGGTGCGGAGCAGCCACCACGATCCGACGTCTAGGCCATCCAAAAAATTTGTCTGATCACGATGCCTGCGGCATAGTTCGAGCACAGGCATGAGTACCTCATAGGCTTGGACAAACTTACCAGTAGCTGTCCAGAACATGGCTTTGGTAACACTAATTTGAGCATTGTAGTACGGACCTAGATCCCTGAACATCGCTTCCGCACGGTCGAGATACTGATTGGCCTCAGTCATGTGACCCTGCATATACACTGTCAAGGCCATATTTTTGAGAACAACCCCCATGCCTACGAGGGATTTCTGATCATTAAGCAGGCGCAGACTAACCCGGAAGTTCGCTAGCGCATCTTCGTAGTGACGTTGCATGGCGGCAATCAGACCAAGATTATTCAGCAGATTCGCTTCACCCTGCGTATTCCCAAGCCTGTGAAATAGATCGCGTGCCTGAGTGTAATACTCCTTCGCTTCATCATAAAGACGGAGGTTGAGCGCGAACCCACCGCGCTGGTTCATAGACTTCGCTTGTTGACCCTGGTCACCAATCATAATAGCCAATTCATAACTTCGTTCAAGATATGTGAGGTTTATGTATCGATCACCAAGATTGACGCTATATGCCGACCAGAAAAAAATCATCATCTGGATCCCAGGCTCCAGCCGATCAGCCCGTTCGCGGAGCTGTGAAAGCCAGGGTTCAACGACATTCCACCAGTGTTGCACAAGCCAATACTCACCCAGACTGCATACTATTAAGGCTGCCTCAGCGTCACGGTTATCGGTTAGACACGCGGTGATCACCGCACTATACTGAGGAAGCTCGGCGGTAATGTGCTTGATCCAGACTGCTGCCTCCGTAGATCGAATTTCTTGCTCTGTTCGCTGAGCCTGAGCAGCGTAGTAGCGAAATAACGCGCTCTTTAGCTTCTCCTGTCGTAGTGATGAGAGTGGCAGTAGTTTTTGAATAAGTGGGCGCATAACTGGCAATATCATAAAGCGGGAAGCTTCATTGAGAGCGGGCAAGATCAGACTTTTCGTATGTAAGTTGTGGTGAAGTAGTGCCACCTCTGCAGGGACAATTGCTAGAATTTCCGCAAGTATTGTCTCTACGCCAGTTCTATCCCAGCTTCCAGCCCAATGTGCGAGAAGTGCAAGTGCAGACTTCTCCTGCGGTTTGAGCAGGTTAATACTCCATGAAAGGGTTGTATGAAGGCTTCGGTGTCGCACTGGCCGGGCAACGCTGTTACCAGGGGCGTTAGTATCCTGATAGAGTCTCTGGAGTAAGGGCGCACTATCGCTAAAGTCTAACCAAGCAGCTGCAAGCTCGATAGCCAGCGGCCAGCCGCCAAGATTGGTGCACACTAAGGCCAACGATCGCAACATTTCAGCAGAGATCTGCCCGTGCGCCAGCCTTGGCATACGAGCACATAGAAGTTGAACGGCTTCCGATTCACGTAATGTATCCACATCATCCACATCGACGTTGGGCACGCCCAGCGGCGTAATCGGTACGATGGCTTCATCATTCAGGCCCAAGGTGCTGCGACTGGTCGCTATAATGGTGAGACCTGGAGTATAGCGTAGCAATTCCATACTTACCGCAGACATAGCGGGAAGGTGTTCACAGTTATCCAATATCAGGATGCAACGTTGTTGGTTAAGGTGCAGACCAATCGCAGCGCTAGGATTGGTACTGCCAGCAATGGATAGGTTTAGCGCTTGAGCAATCGTCGGGAGTACCGCGTGTTCATCGGTGATGTCAGCGAGCATAACCATGCACACACAAGGGGCGTCCTGATGTGAGAAGAGTAATGGCAACTCACGGGCAATCCGTGTTTTGCCAATGCCACCAGCGCCAACCAGGGTAATCAGGCGGTATCCAGCCCTGACCAGCGCCATAATCGTGGATAGAGTTTCGTGTCGCCCAATAAGTGGGCTCATTGGCATAACTCCCTCCAATGGAGGAAGATCAACCTGTGGCTGTAAGGTCGGAGCTGGTTCCGACTCCGACAAGAGCCGCAGATAAAGCCGATCTGTTTCAGGACTTGGCTCCAAGCCTAGATCTCTGTCCATCATCGTCCGCAAATGTTCGTAACGACGTACCAGCAGATAGCGGTCTTCGCGTCCACTGGCCGCTTCTAGCCCAAGCCGGGACAGTAACTCTGACAAGGGATCAAGGTTAATTGCATGCCGAGTCAGGCTATCCATGGACAGCCATTCGCCACGGGACTGATAAACCCGTGCAAGTTTCTCAACCAATGCAAGCCATTGTTGATGGACATGTTCCCGCTCCCCAATCAGCCATGTTTCTAGCTCAGAAAGCCGATCAATCTGCAATCCAGATGCCAATGGTCCTTCATATACCATGACGGCTTCCATCCAGGGTTCTAGATCATAGCTGTGGTCTGCGGGAATAGGAGTTGACAAGGTTTGGTGTATCTGGCGGAGATCACTCTTCAACGTTTCATCAATCTCCAGTGCGCTAGCGGTTGCCTTGAGCCAAGGTGCTCCAAAGCAGCGACGACGAAGGTCCCAAAGTACATTGCGGAGGTTACGGTTTCCCGTTGAGGGTAATGCGTCAGGCCAGAGTAGTGCGCTTAGCTGTTCACGCAAGTGGGGTGGAGGTGTCAGAATCAGGAGTAGCAGCAAAAACCATTGGATCGGCGTTAGGGTTGGTGCTGGATCACTCTCGGTTTCAAAATGGGGTACGCCGAGCAGGCGTACCCTACGGATGTGAGGTGGGGTTTCTAGGGGAGTTACAGGCGACAGCGTGGATGTGATCTCAGCATACAATGCTGCCAGGCGAGCAGCGGTCAGTCGATCAGTCGATCCTACGTACTGTTTTTTTCGCTTGCCCTGTACCATAGCATAGGCATACCAATATTGACCATAGGGTAATGTTTCTCGTCGTATCATCAGACGACCGGCTGGAGTAACGACAGCAAAGTGGGTCGTTGTTGGTAGCTTTAGCCACTTCCACCACTCAGCAGAGTCAAGTTCTCGCTTAAGGTCGTCGTTCGGATCATATAGCCACCCCAAATGTACCTCGGCAGTCCGTGTTTTGGGCATACGTGTTTTCCTTCGGCAAGAGAGTGTGCTTGTAGTCTATCAACTCATAAACGAGCATGCACGATCCGGGCACCGCCTCCGGAATGGCATTTCTTAGAAAGATTCCCTTTCGGAACGGCCGCACATGGTACGCGAGCGGTTTCATCCGGAATGGGATAATCGCCGATCAGTCCTGCCCGCATACGCATGGTGTCCCCCCATTTCACTGGCACGCGATCTCGTGAGGGATCATACCACGAGCGTTGGTGCGGTGCTGGTGCTGAATACGCCCTCACTATCATCTGCTCTGGCCAAGTCCACTCCGCCACACCTACACGCCGCATCCGCTCACCAAATGGTGCGCCATTGATCGTGGTCGCACCGCTCCTCGGGCAGCGCCGTGTGCGTGCCACGTGTCCTGGGCGTACAACGGCCCATCCATAGGGCATGACATAGGGCATGACATGGCGGGAGTATGCTCTCGATCGGGGTGGGCGCTGTCTGCCCGGGTGTCCGGTCCATGCACGTTTCCGCGTTGCCCGCTGAAAACGTCCGCAGATCGGCTACCCTTTTTTCCGGATCCGTTGATCCTTTCCCGGATCATCCGCTAACGGTTGTGCTACAGTGGCCGACCTTTTTGCCCAGGGCCGTCTCCTCGTCTCGTCTGGTCGCTGCCCTGGGCAGTCTGCCTCCACTGACCCCAACGGGGACTCACCGATGTGGTCCCTTGACCCACCATCGAATAAAAGGAGCTCTTGATGTCCATAGTCCAACTCCCCAGCTATCACACCAGCCTGATTGGTCGTACCCATGATGTCGCAGCCCTGACCGCCCATCTCCACGACCCAGCCACCCGCATGCTCACCATCGTCGGTGCCAGCGGCTCCGGCAAAACCCGCCTCGCCCTCGAAGTCGCTACCGCCGTCGCCCCCGGCTTCCCCGATGGCGTTGTGTTTGTCGCCCTGGCTCCGGTGCAGGATGTCCGCTTTGTCATTCCCACCCTTGCCCAGGCCCTCGATATCCAGGAGCAGCCGGACACCCCGCTTCTCACCACCCTCAGCCGGCAGCTCGCCGCCCGGCGGATGCTCCTGCTCCTCGACAATGTCGAGCAAATCGTCACCTGCGCTCCCGATCTCGCCACCCTCCTCGCCGCCGCCCCCCACCTGACCCTGCTCCTCACCAGCCAGGTGCCACTGACCCTGGCGCTGGAAACCTGCTATTCCTTGCCGCCGCTAGCGGTTCCCGCTGATGATTCGCCCCGGGACCCTGCGGCGTTGCTGACGTATCCCGGCATTGCCCTGTTTGTCGAACGCCTCCAGCACGTCCAACCTCGCTTCATCCTCACACCAACGAATGCCGACGCGGTCGTGGCAATCTGCCAGCGCCTCGATGGGTATCCTCTGGCGATTGAACTCGTCGCCGCCCACAGTGCCGCCCTCGACCCCCGTGATCTCCTGCTGCTGCTCCATCGGAACCTCGCCATGCAGCTCCAAACCACGCCCACGACCTCCAGCCGGGCGGCGATTCTCCATCCGGTGCTGGATTGGTGCACCAGTCGCTTGCCGCCAGTCGGACAGACCTTGATGCTGCGCCTGGGCGTCTTTTTTGGTGGCTGGACGACCGAGGCGGCCCAGGCGGTACTGACCCCGGAGGAAGACCTGGAAACCGTCGCCGAAGCGCTGGCGCTGCTCGTTCAAAAACACCTAGTTCTGGTGGAGACATTGCCGGGGCAGCAGCCGCGCTATGTGGTGCTCGATGCCATTCACGATTACAGCAGCGGTCGGCTGCGCCGTCAGCGGCGGGACGGCCTCCTGCGCGCCCGCCACGCCGCCTATTATGCCGCGCTCGCCCATGAAGCAGCGAGTGCATTCCATGGATCGGGCCAGGGCGACTGGATCCAACGACTCCGGGAAGAGACCCATAATCTGCGGACGGCGCTCCAGTGGGGGTTGGGGCAGGCGGATACGACCCCAGCGTTGCGGCTCGGGATCGATCTGGCTCAGTTTTGGCATACACAGTCGTTGTATTCGGAAGGGATTCTATGGCTGGAGCAGGCCCTGGCGCTGACGGGTAATGCTCCTCCAGCCGACCGGGCCCGCACGTGGCGCATCCTGGCAACCTACTACCTAGAAATCGGCAGGCTTGAACGGGCGCACGACGCATTCGTGGGGAGCATTGAGCTCTATCAGGAGATTGGGGACCTTCAGGGGTATGCCGGAACGCTCACGAATCTCGGTAATCTCTACCGCGTCCAGGGACGTCTGCAGGATTCCATGGGGCTCTATCAGCGGAGCCTGGAGATCTTTCGTCAGGCTGTGCCGCCCAATGAACGGATTCAAAGTATGATTCTGAGCAACATGGGAGCCATCTGTCATCAACAGGGCGGCCTCGCTGACGCGCAGACCTATTACGAAGAAAGCATACAGATTATGCGAACAATCGGGGCTGATAGCGCTCTTCCTCTAGCATTGAGTTTGTTAGGCTTGGTGGCCGTCGATCAGGGCAACTATGCTATGGCCCACGCGCGGTGTACCGAAAGCCTGGCCATGGCCGAACGAGCCATTGACCTTGACATGATCAGCACGAGTCGGGCGTATTTAGGGATTATTGCCCTAGAAAGTGGTGATGATGTGGGAGCAGTCGCGCAGTTTAACACGATCCTGGCCCACTATCAGAATACGGATATGCTCGCAGACCAAATCTGGACGATGGTGTGGTTAGGGTATGTGGCGCTGGTGAACGGTGACCTGACGGAGGCAGAGACCTGGCTGACCCAGGCGCACACGTTGGGCGATGGCATGAGTTCCAATCAGTACGCTGTAGAGTTGGCCCTTGAGTGGAGTCGGCTGGCCAGCGCCCAGGGGGATGCTCGCACGGCGTGGAGCCGGTTGCAAAGCATTATGCAGGAAGTCGTGGACAATAGTCGGCGCCTGCTGAGGCCGTCCCTTGCCGAACAGGCCGCCCTGCTTCTGCTTCACCAGGGGAACCTCACCCAGTCCACACGCCTATGGCAGGCGGCTGACGCAAGCCGCGCAGCGATGGGCATGCCCCGTTCGCCCAGCTTGCTCCGCTGGTACAGCGATCGGGTATCGATCCTGGTGGCGGCCAGTGCGGCGCACCCGCCTTGCCCCCCGCATACCCTCAGCACGCTCCTTTCCGCCCTGTTCCTGCCCATCGCTGCGCGGGAAACGGCTTAAGAAGCTGTCCTCACCAGCCTGACGGGGCGGAGCCATCTCGACCGCGACGAATCGCAGAAACGGCTAGTTTGACAATGTTAGATTACCCGGCCAAGCGATTCTGAGCGCACAGGGCCATTGTGCGCTACCCTACAATACCCTCGCCAAAATAGAGCCTGATCAGCGGGTGCGCTGACCGATGGACACATATGGACGTTTGTCGTAGAGTG
>ENA-ORBV01016516-ORBV01016516.1-microbial-mat-metagenome-genome-assembly--contig:-NODE-16516-length-10701-cov-5.524473_pt1 | contig 10701 bp, 9 predicted proteins | sample MGYA00237777_ERZ505514 | MGnify/ENA primary metagenome ERZ505514 (study PRJEB26160, sample SAMN06269048) | microbial mat metagenome | isolation source: Oligotrophic lake microbial mat | place...
TTTCAAGCAGAAGACGGCATACGAGATTCGCCTTAGTCTCGTGGGCTCGGAGATGTGTATAAGAGACAGGTCCAACGGGACTCGCGTTGTGGAAGAGAAACGAAAACACCTTCAACAGACACTCCTTATTCAAAAGATCCATGTGCGATGCACAATTGTCACTGATCGGCGGGTTTTGCTTCTGTTTCGTCATGCTTTGGGGGGGGGTTGTTGCCATGGCATGATGCAGTAGACAAGATTATTATTTGAACCACTTGTTTACCTTTGATAGGCTGCACGTTAAAGCTCAAAGTTCTTCATCGAAACCATAAGAACGACTCAGTAATTCAATCATGGATTTCTTTGTTAACCCCTCTTTTTTCTCGTTAGTTGCCGGGGGCGGTTTGACCGTCATCCGAAGATTCATCTTTCTCATATCAGCAGCAGCCGGGACTTGGCATCATCAACAGAATCATCCTCGCCGTTTTCGTCAACAAGTGAACACTACTATTACATCTATCTTCTTTTCTGTGATGGCTACCAGTACGTAGAAAGGGATCTTTGTTCCAACTCTCTACTAGTAGTATCCGACTAGCTAGTTGCCCGCACTAGCTACAGTAGTTAGTCGAGACATCGTACTGTAGGAACTCTCTGCTGTATCATAATTTTTAGGACACGCAACATGGCAAAGATTCTCGTCTTCTTTCTCCTGGTGGCGTGCACGTTGTACTTGCCCCAAGTGAATGCTTCTAGCACCAATAATTACTATGACGTCCCTATCGAACAAGCTGATGCAACATGCGTCGCGACGGAGCCAACTGCGAAACATCCACTCCCAGAAACCATTTGCATTACAGCGGTGGATGAATCGGACGCCAAGTGGATCAATGCCACCAGAAATGGGCATCCATGTTCCTTTGCCATAAAGTACCCCCACAGTAATTGGTGAGGCAGTGAACTGTTCTTTGTTGTTATCATCGGTCATCTGCGATAGTCCTGTTCTCGTTTGTTGAGTAAACTCTCTCTCTTTACTAACTTTACCTTTTTAATCATAAATGAAGTTTCGGGATACGAAAGGAAAGTGGTGACTTTGGGCGTATTCCTGGATATATCCTCAAATGTTTGGGCGAACAACTCTATGTTTGTGGAGACGATGACAAATTCAATGCTACCTTTCAAAATCCAATGGATCAAAGTGACTTTAGTTTTGTACAACACAGTTTCGACAACCATAATGAGGATGATAAAAATGGCGCGAGGTTTGGCTGGAAAGCGCATTGTATGCTTTTGGTGGGGGTGGTGATTGCCCTCCGGTGCGGTTGGTTGCGGTTTTCTGGTGGTCAGAAATCTGCGTCATCATTATCACCTTACAACCACCATCATCACCACCATCCATATGCTGCTGTTCCGCAACAAAATCTTCACGATATTGAGCTACAACATCAAAAATCCTCGTCCTTTTGGAAGAAGAACACTGGCTGCAGAGCCAATGTACCACCCAGCAGCACGGTGGCTGCCATGGGTCACGTCGTAACGATGCTACCCGCATATCATAATACGGCCCCGACTACAACATCAGCACCACTGTCAACAACAATCCCCGTTGTTGGGGCGCCAACAGCCACGGGATAAGATGAGAAGGATGATGAAGTCCCGCCTCTGACCGCTAGTGTCACGCAGCAGTTTCGGCCAACTATTATTCAAAGTAAATCCAATGGTAGAGCATAAATCGTCCGTGAAGGCTATGAAGCGGGGACAATTGGGTACCAGCTCGAGAAATCATGCAGGACAATAATTATTTTTATGGGGGCAGGAAGGTGGGGCACACGAGCTAAATGAATACCACCGGACAGCAACACTCTTCGCCTCGTCGTAGTTTATTTCTCGTGAATATGATACCGCGTTCTGGGAAATGCATGGTCATGGAGAGTTAGATTAATATGACTCGATTGGCATCTTTACTTTGGTGCATTTGTCCCAACTGTTGGGATTATTTGTCGTGATTTGCCATGAAGTTAATACCCAAGGACAGGATGGAGCCACACCGCGACTGCAAAAGGGCGTCGCAAAATGCTTTATCTTGTTTTTCTTAGTCTCGACACCCACTACGTTTTGGCGCCAGATCTCGAACGCTACCGACAGCAGTAGGTTCTGCGCACATCATCCGCCCTCCATTACTGTGAAGGCCGGTTTGACGGTTTATCTGGTAGCTGTTGTCTGAAATGATCTTTGGGCAAGCGCGAGGATCTCTTCACTCGAAAACCTGAAAGCAACAAAATGAAAATTTCGACGCGTTGAAACTACTGGAGAAGGTGTACCAGAGTTGGATCTTTACAACTTCGAGCCGAGTCTCTGCTTGTTGCTTACAATCAATCCAACGGAGACCATGACGGTTGCAAACGATCTCCGCGCCTTTGGCGACAACAAGATAACACCCTCAGAAGATGTACTGCAATGTGGACACGAGGTCTTGGACCAGCTTGTCCGAGTAATCTTGGAAAAATCAAAAACACCAATTGCTCGAGTGGCTAAAAATGGTTCGGTGGGCAAGAAGACAGCCATCCGTATCAAAGTGGATTTCGATTGTATGCTTTTCATCGACCCTGTCAAGCTTCCCATGGAACGCTACGAGGAGTTTCTCGGAGATCTGCAAGATATACTTACATTGAACTTCTCAAGTGAGAACATGTTTGTCTCAAATTCCGCAGTAACATATTTCTACAAAGGTTACTACTTCGACTTCCTCCCTGCGCCGTTTGCCGCAGAAGCCGGAACAAATGCGACCGTGGAACAACAACTTTTGTATCGTATCCAGCACCCGCTGAGTTCGGCAGGGATGGATCCATACGGCGATCGCTGTTTGGGCGACCAAGCCCTGGCTGAAGGAGCTGTCATCTTTTTCAAGGAGCAGTCGGCCTTTGTCCATTGTCTTGCCCGTCTGCTCAAATGGTGGAGTGCGTCTGTATTTGTATCAGGTTTCTTCAACGGGCGATCCTTTCGAATGGAGATGTTTGCCGTACTGGCGGCACAAGAGGAGAGAAATGAGGATGCGTTGCGTGGCCTGCGTATTGCATTGGACAAGATCCGTAACTACAAGAGTGTACATGCAGTTTTCGAGCGCTTCTACAGAAAATCCAGTTTGCCGCCGGGAATTTTAGGGCAACGACCTCTCTTGTTGGACCCTGCTAACCCTCGAAACAACTTGTTAAGCTTTGACGTGCACCAGTATTTTGATGAGCTAGCAGCGTTCGCGAACGTGACTCTTCGTCGTTTGGATATCTCGGAGCGCGCTGGTCGGCTTCTTGGGAGTGAGTTTGCCCCACAACCTGACGTTTGGTCCCGTCTTTTGCAGAAGCCGATCTCTGACTCTTGGATAGTTGGCTGGACGATGATGCCTGACGAAAAGCAGCCCCGAATTGTGGCTCAGAAGCCCTACGTGAAGGTGAAGGTTCTGGAAGTGGCCGCTCACGTCATCGGAGCCGTCCTTGCTGGTCAGCAGAGATCCCCGACACAACATGATTTTCAGAATGCAATCGATGCTATTCTCATTGGCAATAGGACAAACTGGGGTCCTACTTCCCGCGTCTTCGATGATATGGATGCCATTATGATCTTTCCGGTTGAAGACGCGGCTGGGAAATGCTTGTTAGCTGGCTTCAATGTTGAGCAGACGAGATAGTGATTCAATGAATGAAGAAAGTGGTTTTATAACCGCTAGTTGCCCCCGCAGTCAAGCACTCAATTGAGCAGTTTAGACAACGGGTAGGTGCTGCCAGTCAGTACGAGTTCTCGCGTGGTATTGAACTTTTGAAAGGGGCTGGCGGGGGGCTCAATGATCTGCGCGTGGCAAAATGAGATGCCACGGATACTTCAAAATTATAAATATAAGTGTCAACACTACAGTACAAGAGTCCGCACAAAGCATGAAGTTTGTGCTTCAAGGGCACACTCAACTGGGGCTGATAGATATCTTCGTTTATAGTTGCTCAAGTAATCAGTAATGTTAGTGTAATGTTACAATACATCATATTTGTTATTTCGCAAAGCATTTTTTTGATACCGCTAACGCACACCTGATCCAGGTGCATCGCAAATTCCGAAACCTGCACCAAGGAGAACACCATCACGATAGCTACGAACTGTATCACGACATGCAAAACACATTGATCATGCTGTCGCCGGTGCATTTGGGGCTTTCAATGAACAAATACCGTGGATACAATAGCTAAGGAGTTGGAGTATACACGTATCTGCAGATTCCGTCTTGTCCTTGTTGTTCTTGTTGTTTGCATCTCCTTTACACAAGAGCAACAGCGTCAAAACGTTCTGCTGCTAGGATTGAGCACTCGAGTCAGTAGGAACATGCGTGTCGAGTGGGGGTAGTAAAAGCAGTAGACTCGACCGGCACCCTACGAAATACTTCCTCAATTGAGTCACTCCTCCTCTGGCTTGTTTTTCTATGTTAAGAAAAGATAGGCATGGGAATTTTCTGTCGGGTTCCTTGCTGACAGAATCATGGAGGAAGATTGTTCGGATTTGATTGAAGCCTTTGGCAACATTGATATAGACACTGCCTCTTTTTTACTGGAAGCCTTGGAAGGCGCTGCTGAATACGATGATTCGTCCGAGTCATGGGGACCCTTTTTGGAGCCATTTTTAGTCGACCCTTCCAAGGCATTAAGGATTCTTTCTACAGACCTCATGGCCATTCCGAAAGCCAAGGCAAACCTGGAAAGAAAACGCAACGATTCAGATGTGTCAAATTTTAGTGAGGACAGCCACAATCCACGCGCTGAAAGTGAAAACTCTCCGTTTGATTGTTTTATGAAGCCACATGTTACACCGATTTCCGGTGCCCACAATCGAGCCATTTCGCTGCGACAACTCCGACTGGTATTTGACTATGTACGACAGTTTGATGATGGCAGTGGGTACCTACCATGGACGGATTGGAATCAACAGTCTGATACATATGGGCAACAGCTCCAAGTCAAAAATATCAACTTATATCACGTTGTGGATTTTATTATCAAGCCCGCGACCAAACAATACCAATGCAGCCTTGTAGAAATTCTATCTACAACCAAGTCGCAACCGCCGAAATGGTTCGTCTCGCATTGCTGGTCTCATCCCGTGGAGGAGTTCTTGTGCTCCATAGAAGAACATGCCCGAGTTCGAAATTTATCGCCCGACGACTTTTGGTGGATTTGTGGATACGCCAATAATCAACATTTTATTGACGCCGACATCAACATCGATCCGGACCCAAGAAAGACATCTTTCTACCGGGCTATGCAACAATGTGAAGGGGTCCTGCTTTGTTTGGATTCCATGGCAAAGCCATTTACTCGCATTTGGTGTTCCTTCGAGTCGGCAATGATTGTCCAGTCCGGCGAAAGGAGACTCCTTCTCGATATCGCGGCGGTTGTGGATGGGAAAGGGGTTGTCCTTACCGATGGACTTGTGGAATCCGATCTTACCCAGGGCCCCAAATTTGCCTTGGAAGCAAAGCGCGAGCGGGAAATCGCTTTCCCACTGGAGTTACTGGAAAAAGGTTATCATATTGATATACGCCAAGCTTCAGCGTCACACGAAACTGACATTCGACGTATCCTTAATGCGATTGCGGGCGTTTCTGCTGAGGACCTAGGAGCTAAGGACCCCGATCTCTCCCATCCCGCATTTGAAAGAACAAACCAAAAGCTACGTGGAATATTTGCAGAAGCAGGAGCACGAAAAGCGGGGGAAGCGGGACGACTGGAATCTCTGATGCAAGTTCTAAGGGGCGACATGGAACGTACCACTTTAACTTTGAATCTGGGGGGTTGTCAGCAACTCGATTTGACTTCTTTGGTTGCTCTCAGTGGTCATCCAAATCTCAGCCGCGTAGTCATTGACTGCTCATACTGTGTATTGCCCAAAATGTCGTGGATTGAAAAAGGACTTACAAAACTGCCAATGTTGAATGAATTGACCCTCAACCTTAGTGGCTGCAGTGACGTCGATGCATCGGCCCTTGGAGCAATATCTCATATCTCAACGTTGCAGAAACTCAGACTGGATCTAACTACAGCAGTATCTCAGATGTGACCGGCGTAGGGCATGCTCTGACGGGTCTAAGACATCTTTTAAAGCTGCGGCTGGATTTTGGATGTTGCAATCGACTCAAGGACGTGTCTCCCCTTTCCGATGGACTCGCATCATTGAGCAGGTCTCTGCGAGATCTGAAACTGAATTTCCAATATTGTGACTGTGCTGTAGTTCTCACAGGTTTAGAGGATCTTCTGTTTCTGACGCACCTATCCATCGACTTATCGTACACACCACTGGGTCCCAAATGCCGGGGCTTGTACTTCATAAAAAATCAAGTGAGACTGCAATCATTGGAGATGTGCTTTGAAGGATGCAGAGATCTCAAGCATTTGAGGTGGTTCAGCACCCTTGGGACCTTTCAGCATTTGGAAACAGTAGATCTCGATTTTGCCTATACCAACCTGAGAGGCGCAAAGGGGATTAAGACGCTTCACGAAGCCCCAAATATTCGGCATGTTCGTCTTAATTTCGCGAAATGTTCATTGATTCAAGATATCTCGTGGTTTCCAGAGACAGTCAAACGGATTCCACAGCCTGAGGTCGATTTTTCCGAATGCAGAGGTCTTCCGCCAAGCCTTCAACGAAAATTTGAAAGCTTTGAAGATCTCATCGCTGCCTTTCCTGAGGATATTGACATTGTGCGGAGTGATGCCCTACAGGTGGGAGAGCAAGTGAAGTTCTTTTCACCCAAGGAAAAGCGCTGGCTCTCCGCCGAAGTGAATAACATAGATGAAGATGGAAACGTAACTGTCGAAGTTATTCGCTTCAATGGACTTGGAGGGCATATCCAGGTACCGGAAGTCAAAAGGAAGGAGAGAATACGGCGGCAAAGTAGGTCTGTCACAGGGAATACCAATGGCGATTGAGGGGAAGAAACCAAGATACCGCGTGGGGGCTTTTTAATACCATATTAAGTAGTAGGCTCTAATAATCACCCAATCGTCACATTACTAGTAAGCCCAAGATCAATTTTGGTATCAGGAATATTGTAGGTGTTCTACGGATGCACAGCATTAGTAGTGCATGGACGCAAATGTCTACATTAAATTTTATTATGCATGCAATTGCTAACAATGACGACTCCGCCTGGGCTCAACTAAAAGCTACCCCCAAGGCTAAAGTAGAGAGTAAAATTGGAGGTACAACAATAGCACCCACGTTTCTCCTTGTTGATTTTATCTATCCTAGACATCCTCATCAATGCCAAAAGTTCTCAACATGATGATAACAAAGAAGTGGCAATGATTGGACAACAAAAAGCAGCTGCCGTTCAATGACAAACAACATTCTGTTTGGAAGTTCTGACTATTCTAAGGATCATGTTTGGCTATTCTCCGGTGAAGAGCTAATTCATCTTGGCCAATGGCTTCGGATGTGGTTGCAACACTCTGCAAGCAAGAAGAAAGAAACAAGTTTTTCAGTTAAATGCAGGCAATGTCTGACACAAGTAGAGACTAAGTAGCTCCACAAGACATCACTTATTCAAAAACTTTTGTTTCAAAGAAAGTCTGTTCTTTAATGTTTGCAAATGGGTCATTTCTAGACAACCAGAAAGTTCCCCTCTTTCACTGAGTTGGCTCAATTGTCTTTTTTGTTGTTGGCCATCCAGGAAGAAATGAAGGCAACAAAAACAACTTGGTCATCCCCACTTGTTCCAGAAGGCAATGTTTTGATGACAACTTCATTCGGTCTTGAGGCTTAAACCTGAAGGGAAAAATGGATTGTGTTCATCATGGATGCACATTGTCAATTTTCAGTGACAACATGGGAAAATGAACAAAAACACAAAATGTGCATTCGTGGTCATCGCAACATGATTGCGTCATTGATTCATTGAGCCATGGTTTGAAAATTTCGTCACACTGATGCTCCTGAATCTTTGTAGCCCTGGTTCCTTCTCACTGGAAAGGAACAAAGTCTCAATGATTGAATTTTGTTGTGATGAATTTTTTGTCATTTGACTGTGCCACACATTGTTGTTGTTGCATTCATTCATGATCTTCAATGCGAATGACATCGTTCAACTTTGAATGATGTGGGCTCAGCAGGACACAACTGAAGAGAATCAAAAAATGCATGCATGATGCAACAATCACAATTGTTGTTAAACAAGGTGGGTGTGTGAAGAACAAAAGTCAAAAATGTTGCAAGTGGACAATGAAATGATGGTTGGCGCATTTGACAACAGCAAACTCCTGCTCAAGTCATGCCTCGCACCGGCAATGAATCCTGTTAGCCAGTTGTCATTGGTGCAGCAGTTACTTGCTGTCAAACTCTGCAGGCGGATTTCACAATTGATTCATCTCATCTGTCATCTCCAGCTGGGCTGTCACTGGCAGCAGCTAGTTGTTGTGCATCCACCTGCAGGAGCTGCATTTCTGACTGCAGTTGACTTTGGTTTGAAAGGAACAAAATCCTCATTTCCTGGAAAGCACTTGATTGCACAGTCAAAGTGTTCCAGCAAATTGCCACACAGTCAAAGTGTTCCAGCAAATTGCCAGGAGCACTTACTGGCACTGATTCAACAACTTGCGTTCATGGAGACATAGAGGCGTTTCCACTTTAGCTTGGCTTCCGGTTTGTCTGCAGCATCTCTTGCAGCGTTACAAAGTAGCGGGATACTAGTACTACTGTATGAACTTTCGGGATTGGAGCGAAAAAACTATCACTGTAGTCGAAGCTACTGTAGATTAATTTTGGTGCAAGTCATCGGCTCATCGCCGTTCATGATGAGCCAGTGGAGTGTTCGGTATTCAAATCAGTACTTGTATTCCTTCAAAAAGGAATACTGGAGAAGCAACCCTAATTCCTGACCATTATATCCAGGTGTGCTGAGGTGGCGCGGAAAAGCAAGAATAGAATGCCAGAGGAGTTCGTGTTTGCCGGTTTTGGCTTCTTCGTTAAGTTCCAACGGAACTGTTCACTCGAGTGCTTGGTCTTGACGTCATTTTTTGAGCTAAGGGCCAGCAAAAAAGGAGTCATTATGTTAAGTAATCTACAAGGCGGCAAATTATGACATGACCAAAAATGGCTTTGAATCCTGCTTCTGGTTTGCCGGTGAAGCTGAGGTGGCATGTAAGGAATCTAGTATTCTCACATCCAGCGAGAACTTTGCCGTCTGATAGACGGATCGGTGCAAATTAACTGAAAGGATTATCCACTGTCAAAATCTGCGGTAGATTGCTTGACAGAAGATATCATACTTTTATTCTTAACCACACAAGCAAATCTAATTAGCAGCTAGAAGAGAATCCATCACTAGCAATATGACCATGACGATGAGTATTAGCGTCCCCGACAAGAAGAAAGCCGAAGAAGAAGTGACAGAACGAACAGCTAGTATCAGCTTTTTGGACATGGACTCTTCCCTCGAAGATTTCGTGCCCCACAATAATAGCAAGACCAACCTTGAGTTCGACATTGACTGCAGTCAATACTTTGAAGATTTGGAGAAGGAAGACAAATTTGAAAAGGAAGAAGAAGTTCTTGATGATTTGGCGCAAGAAATGAAAGGGTTCCAACGTCGCAGGAACGCACAATCCCGCCGTGAGAAGAGCAAGTTCAAGGAACCAAGAAAACCCCGCAAAACTCGTCGCATAAGGCCTCGAACAGCATACTATAACCAATCCGAAAGTGAATCGGAAGGAGAGCTACCTGTGAATCCCAGCGCTCGAAGGAGGAATTCCGATTGTCCTGAATGTCCCGAATCTCGCTTCTTCCAAGACCTTCTCGCGGACGGCACTTTGGAATCCAACTTGGAGTCCAAGACGTGGCAAGGATACTTTCGAGGCGTCACGCCCGAACGAGTTGCTGTTTATACCCCCCGTGCCGCCAAGGCCGTGAAAAAGGATGACCTCTCCAAGCTCCAAAAGCTGTGCCAAAACGATCCCTCGATTTTCGATGGCTGCAACGACCACGGCGAAAGCATTCTGCACCTCGCCTGTCGTTTGGGTCGTACTGAGATGGTCCAGTTCCTCCTGGAACAAGCCCCCCTTTCGGCGGTCCGAGTTCAAGATCAAGTCGGACGAACTTTGCTGCATGAAGCTGCCTGGACGAACAAGCCCCAATTTGATCTCATTCTGGCTTTGATTCTAAAAGCCCCTGAACTACTCGTGGTGGTGGACGATCGTGGCTTTACAGCGCTCAACTACATTCCCAAAACATGTTGGGATGAATGGAATGAGTTTTTGGGTCAACACCGACATGTGATTCAGCCTCGGCTCAATCATCCGATGGAATGTGGTGTTAGTGAAAAGGCACCATTGAATCCAGCACCACAAGGGGTGTCAGATCTGTTGAAGCCTCAAGACCCAGCACCAGAAGGAATGCAGGATCTCTTAAAGTCACGGGACCAATTGAATGCGGCACAGGAACGGATGCAGGATCTCATGCGACGAATGAATGCTTCCGCCCTTTCAGAGACGTTCTAAAGAACTTTATCCTTGCGATGTAGTAAATCAATAGAAAACCTTGCCACTGCAGAAATAGATACATCATCATCATACCAACATGTTCTTCTGTTTAGGCGATATATTACCTAGAGAGCTACAGTATGTATTCTGTCTCTTATACACATCTGACGCTGCCGACGAATAGAGAGGTGTAGATCTCGGTGGTCGCCGTATCATT
>ENA-ORBV01016517-ORBV01016517.1-microbial-mat-metagenome-genome-assembly--contig:-NODE-16517-length-10701-cov-3.463667_pt1 | contig 10701 bp, 14 predicted proteins | sample MGYA00237777_ERZ505514 | MGnify/ENA primary metagenome ERZ505514 (study PRJEB26160, sample SAMN06269048) | microbial mat metagenome | isolation source: Oligotrophic lake microbial mat | place...
CTCTCTATTCGTCGGCAGCGTCAGATGTGTATAAGAGACAGGATTTGTGTAGGATTAAGATTTCGGGCGACGAGCGGGATCGACAAGGTTCTCCGTGGCGAATAATAGCCGGTCACTGCAAGCGTCAACTCAAACGCGCAACACCGAACGATGACAAGAAGACAGGCAGAGCGGTCGAACCGCCTGATGACCTCAAGCGCAAGTCAGTCGAGACGCAGTTGGCAGTAATTAACGGCTTAATTGCCTGTAGCTTGACGCCCCATCAAGTGACTCAGAACTTGCGATGGGTGATGGAGGAGGCCGTGTATCAGGTAAGCGCTATCTGTTTGACCATACAGTGCCTAAATGTGCATCAAACGAACGCATTGCCCACTGTTCTCCAGTGGGACCTGGAGCTGGTGCGACTTCTGCTGGGTGCAAGCGCTCTTGTACCCGTGTTGAAAGATCACAAGGCAAGTTTCAGCTAACAATCAGTGTGCAATATCCCTCGTTCCCTTGATGTTGTGGGGACATACGTATCTCGAACGCAGCGTCTGTCGACGAACGGTCAACCTGTGCAGATGGAGAAGCTGCGTCTCGGGGACTTCATAACACGCTTAAAGGTACGGTATAGATCTCTTCACGTTGCATTCCTGGATCTAGGTCCATGTTTTCGGGATGTGTGAGCCGGCCTCTGCCAACCGTGTAGAGTGCGTCATCATATACATCACATAGTCGTTATCACCAGTTACCTCCTCTAACCTTTTCGAACGAGAATGGTTTACTTAACATTACAATGGTATTGTTTGCATGGTACTTCTTGTATGTGTGTATGTGTATGTATGTCTGATGTAGAAAGAGCTGAGGCCAGAATCAAAAGCTGCAAAGACCTCGGCCGGAGATTCCTCATCCGAATCTACAGATCGCAGAGCTGAGACGATCCTTCATAAAATTGCCAGCTCACCGGCCGCCATACAGCTATCCGCAGATAAGGTAAACGACTCGAACTCCGGCAAGGCATTGGAAGACTATCAGCTGATAGACGAAGTCTTGAAAGCCTTGTACCCAATCAAATATGCAGGTTCGTTGAACATAGTACTTGTTGATTCCGTTGTTTTCTCGACCAATTTTTAAAAGCAATTTTTTTGGATGCTGCCGCAGCTAGCGTTGCAAAGGTAGGTCATTCAGTGGAACAAGTCTCATGCGTTTTCCATGACAGTCTTGATTGCCCTGCCGTTGAACGATCGCGATCGTATGTGCTATGGGTCATCACTTGTAGTTGAACCAAACCCCAGAGCACCGCCGACTGCGATCCGAAGCTGTCAGGGGCTCCGTTGGAACGCGGCGTGACGAGGAGAACAACGCCAAGGGTATGACAGATGTGAAGACGGGTGATCCTGAAAGTGGAGTGCACTTGGTATTGCTGTGTTGAGAGCATTGGTGATCACAAAGGGCTTGTGCTGGTGATGCGTTGGATGCAGACGAGGACAAAGAACCTGGTTGGGCGGATTTCCTTGAAATGGAGGAAGATGGCGAAACTGCAACCATCACTGCTGCCAAATCCAACAACAGACTTGCACTGATTCGGTTGTGTGAGCTAGGTACGATAATGATGGGATAAGCTCCAAAACGTCATTGAGAACCTGTTTTCTGTACTTGATTCAGGTGCTCGAGCCGATGTCATCAGTCCGGAAGGCAAGAGTATATTGAATTACGTGGTCGAAGCGAAAGACCGATATTCAGTAACAGAGGACTTGCCAAAGCTGTTCGATCCCAATCTTCGTATCAATCTAAGAGCAGTGGTATGAAACTGACCGTTCAGTCCGAAACACGCTGGCCCTCTGCTTCTTACCGTTGTTTTGACCTGTGCGCTGTGATATCGACCACAGGTCAACTTCCGATCCCGCGTCGACGAGAATTCTCCGCTAGCCAAACTGGTTTCGGGTTACATGGACAATCAACCGCAACGAGAGCTGGTGGAGAAATATGTCATCTTTTTGATTTGCAACGGTGCTGCCATCGACACTCTGACTGCTAAGAACGATGAAAAGTACCAACCACTACCGGTAAAATTGATTTTTCAAGCACTGCTGAGGTTATGCAGCGACATGATTGAAAAAGGGTTCAACTCATGTAACCTGGACACAGGCCTTGAGCGAAATCCTGCGCCAACAACTCCGCAGCGTTCCGAGCTTACGCTGGACCATCATGTGTGCTGCAGTGAAGAATGGCGATGAAGCATTGGTTCGACTTCTTCTGTCTGGGCAAACGAAGGTCATGCCTTATGTGCTCAACCCAAGGCATGTGAAGCATGAACACGATCTCTCGGAAGCCAAACTTCGCGAAATTATTCCGCCTGAGCCTTCAAGCTCTGCGGCAACTGTGTCCGGAGCAACTTCACCCCATGTCGATCTGCATGTTTCAACACCGAAGGCAGCAGGCCCGCCATTGCCAGCACCGTTGTCACCCGGCAAGCGTCATCAATCTCAATCGACCGCCTTCCCGTATGGGAGCTTGGAGGAAGACGATGACGACGAAGACTGGCAAGAGGACCTTGGCGATGATGTGTGCAAGAAAACTGCGGAGGAGACGGATGAGTGCTTGTTGCATATTGCAATCCAAAGCAAGCCACCGAAAGTATCCATTGTGACCATGCTGCTTGATTACAACCCTGATGCGGAGGACATTAGAAGACAACGGTCACAGGACGATCTAAAACAGTACGTATCAAATCAGCCGTTATTCGACCGCGCCGTTTGAAGCGCAGCCACCACATGTAGCGTTCGTATGACAACGAAGTCATTGATGTGGCAGGTCTGTCTCGATTGCCCAATCCCGACCGGTGCTGATGAAAACAGCGTCTAAGATGGGCGATGGGAAAGCTGAATCAGCGTCACGTCAGCCCAGTGAAGGCAAGCTCGATCGATATGCGCCAAGGCACTTATTTCTCTGTGGTGCATGTGTGATGACGTCTTCTTGTTGCCTGTGCTTGCCAGCGCCGTTGAACAAAGCCCCACCCCCGATGACCGCCGCCCAGCGAAAAGCTAATGATCAATCAGAACGAAAGGCTATGGAACCTGATTCGAACTATCGTGATCGCTATGGTCGTAACGCCTTGCACATTGCATCGCTGTGTTCACCGCCCACTGCAGTCACGGCTGACATCGTGCGACTATTGATCAACAACAACGTCTCCGTGTCGACCCCCGCTGATTCGTACGCTCGTAATTCGCTCTGACTTCGACGAAACCTCAGTCTTGTTGATTACGCGTCGACGTTGCTGTGCTATCTTGTCGTGCTTGAACAGTGGACTAACCGCGCTTCATTTGGCGGCGTTACACAATCACATCGAGACAGTGGATGCGCTGATTCGCCAACACGCTGATTTGGAGGCATTGGCGCAGGTGCTGAAACATCAGAAGGCAAGTTCTGTAAATCAGCAAAAGGCAGTTAATGTAGCAGCAGCTACATCAGCACCTGCGGCTACTTCAACGAGTCCCTCCCAGTCCGCAGATCATCTTGTTGACGGTACGCATGCTACGTGTCACATCGAATCCGTTCCCGTATTCAGTTGGTAACGGACGTCGAGTACATATCGGATGAATCGTGAAATGCTTGCCGGTTTCAGTGGATTCCAAGGTCGAACTGCTAAACAGCGACTCCAGGGAATCCGCAGTGCCGGAGGCGGATGATACCAAGGCACCACGTGTTGAGCCCTCACTAGCTGCTTCGACTCCCTCGACTCCTGCTGGCGTAGTATTGAAGGATCAGACGGCTTTGCATGTAGCGGCTAGGAAAGGTACACTTACTGAGATGATGTGTTGCCATGACGCGCTTGTTCTCCACACGAGGTGCTGTAACATATTGTGCTCCAAGGTGTTGGTTGATCCTGAATTAATGCTGCTGCGTCACTTGAATGGTGAGCAGGTCACTGGCAAGTTGTGGCTTCATTGCTCAAAAGCGGAGCGTATGTCGATCCAGTAGATAACAGCGGTATGTTCAAGCTCCCGACAACACAACGCGTGCATTGCCAGTTTCCAAGGGTATTTGCATTTAATCCGTGCTTTGTTCTCCGGATGCAGGCGCAACTCCGCTGATGTTGGCCATGCTGGCCCAGCGCCAACATGGGTCGAGGCTGGGGCAGCTTAAATCTAGTATGCACAGCTGCTGTTTTGCGCTTCTCGGTCTGATTGGCTCAAAGCTGATATCTGTGCTGGTATCCACTCTCTCAGGACTCAGAAAAGAATATCGGGAGCTGCCCGTTTCGCTACAGAGAACTCTGGTTCCATACCCAACCCTTACTCAGAATCAATCAAGTCAATCAAGTCAGACGAAAGAGCAGCATGCCAATGCGGACGAAACCATGGCCGGCAGTAGTGCCGCCGGCAGCGACACTGCTTCTGACTATCCTCCGCCTGTTCCACGTATGAGATGATCGATTACGCGCTGCTGAAAATCAGGTGCAACTCGATAACAGTTCTGTACTACTGTCGATACAACAGCTTGGAGCCAACCACTTGCAACGCCAGGTGGGATTCAAATTCAAATGGCAGCCCCGTATCGGTCTTCGGTGTCGGGTACCCTTGTAAGAGAATGTGTTTGCTGCTGTCTTGAAACTCAAGCGCATGCTGAACGGATGATTTGATGTTCGTGTCGCTAGCCCGCACCAGCGCCGCGTGCACCGGCTGATCTCGGTGCGATATCCACTCCGATCATAGTGGAGCTACCGCACGCAGGTACAGAGTTTGCGTTGGATTTTGCAAACATCTCAGTGTCATTTGCAGTGATGACGTGCGGGGCCATCTGTTGCTTGCCGTTCAGTGCCTCCTGGCAATCAACCCGATTCGATTTCTGGCCTTCCAAAGCCGCTTGGCAAAGGCTCTTCTGTTGCACAGCTTGTACCAGCCTCGCCTCGTGCTGCACCACGAGCAGAGCATAATCGCGGTGTTTCCATATCTGGCCTCTTTTACCCGCTTGGTAAAGGCGCTTCTGTCGCACAAATTGCGCCTCCAGCCTCGCCTCGTGAGGTAACGTGTGCAGTGCATGTCCTTGTGCTAATTGGAGGACTGGCGATGGCTGCTTTCGATTCGAGAATGAGGCCTCGTGCTTTCTCACGTAGGACATGGAGCTCAAGCACGATGACAGTGCGCCAGCCGTGGACGTTGGGACAAGGAGAGGATCACTTGACCACGGAAACCAGCAACAACAGCAACTTGATGAACAGTCCACCGCGCAGGAACACACTTTCAAACGCCTTCTGCGTCGATATCAAAAACTCGATGTGACGATCGAGCAGTACAAAATGACAGTAGAAGTTCTACTACGAGGAGGTACAAGAATTTTTCGCTGTTCTCATCATGATCCGTGCGGCAATGCAGGCGTGTGATCTGTTTTGTTTGTTTTCATTATCTTTTGTCATACAGGCGCCAAGGTTCAAACCGCTACAGAGAACACGGCGCTGTCCTTAAATGAACTGCTGGACGTAGCGACTGAGTGGCAGACGCTCCACGAAAAGATGCTGCAGTGCGATGACACGCAACGGGACAAAGTGTGTATTGTTGATTTTTTGCGTGGCTCCGTCTTTTGTTTCAAAACCATGCGCATCACAGGGCGTGGCTTCCTGACGTTGTATGTGTTTTGCTGTTTCGTGCGTGCGTTCTGTCCATTTTAGGTTGGTGAGCGAGACGCGCACGTTGCCGCTCAAAGACGCAAAGATTTGTTTACAGACAAAACAAACCAGATCGTCATCAATTACGTGTACAGCGACATGGTAAGCGGCGTGTTTACGATTCAAATCGGTGCCGTACTGCTTGAAAGACCAACCTTGTTGCAACGACCTTTCGACGAGCTTCTCATGAGTTTCTTGCTTTTACGTTCTATCACATTGTATAGAGTACAGTGCCTGTTCCGCGTAGTGACCCACTCGATTCTAATGAGGTCGTCAGCCCAGACGATACAAAGAAGAAGGAAGCCGGTGCTGCTGACCCGAAGGATACAGCAGCCAAGGCGGCCGGATGTTGCTGCAGCATTCAATCGTGCAAGGATTACTTCCGCAAGCCAGTGCTATCGGTACGCCCTAAGATCACATCGCATCACCTGCTCGCATTCTGTTTTGTTTTACACCGGTCTGTTGTGACGCATCCCAATTTTCCCATCGCAGATTCGAGAGAAGCATTTCTTGCGTCTGGCGCGCTACGTTTGCTTCTTGGTCAGCTTGACGGTACTGGGCGTGTACCAGGGCACTGGCAACAGCGTAAACGCCCACTTTTACATGACTTCGCTTCGAGAATCGCTGGTATGGGTCTAGCTTGACTGGTCTCGTCAGTGGGACGTGGGGCTTGCAAATTTCAGACCATGCGCTTTCTGTCCAGGCCAACGAGTGGATTGGAGTGAATCGATCGCAGCTGCCGCGTACATTCGCGACAATGAATTCAAAAGATGACTTCTGGGGCTTCATGGATACGTATGTTGATATTGCATACCTATGTAATCAGCTGAACAATGTCGATAAGCCCGTTTTGTTTTTGGGCAGTACGTTCATGGACGCTTTCTATCCCGAGACAGCGCCGTCATTCTGGCTGCTGGGGACCAATGTTACTCGTGGAGGTGGGTGCTCTCTCATTTGCATTTCAAGGGCGCATACCTTGATCTTGGCAATGTTGCAGGCGGGTTCTTGAACGAGCAGACGCGTATCTTGGGTCGTCCTCGAATGCGTCAAATCCGGGCCAGGTAGAGGCGCTGCTTGCACTGAACGTGAACTCCATTGGTAGCCAGCCCAATCGCTTGATTTTGCACTGCGCGTCACAGGAATTATTCCTGTGACGTCACATCGAGTACCTTCAAACATTTTTATGCGTCGTCGTGCATCGTTGGCGGCTCGGATGAGGAGCCATTTGGGCCTTCCCTCGAATTCAAATGGTAGTCGTTTGACGTGAGCGTTGAGTTGTGTGCGTCGCAGTTTATGTTCCCATTATGTGCACCTTTAGGCAATCCGAAGAAGAGCTGAATGGCGCGAGATTCTGGGGCGAGCTTGCCGTGTACCCAGGCTCTGGTTATGTTCAGCTACTGCCCAGCACGTACAACGTATCCCAAGATGGCAGTGTTAACTTCGGTCGCTCCGAAGCGCGTGCTTTGGTTCAACGACTTGAGGTAGCCGTTTGCTTTGTTCCTCTGCGGGTGTGTGTGTTCTTCCTTCATGACATCAATGATGCTTACAGGCCATCAACTGGATCGATGCCCGCACACGAGCCGTTTTCGTCGAAGCCGTGCTGTTGAATCCCAACTACGACTACTTCATGTTTATGCGACTGGTAGGCTTGAGTGCTTGACCTCAACAGTGTCTACCGTGCACATGGAAGTCGTGCTGCAACCAACAGACGGTAGAAACTCCAGGAGTAGGCGGTCTTGTTCCAACATACCAGTTTGAAATCACCAAACTGAAGAAATACATATCTCACGGTATAGCGACTCGTGTTTGTTGTAGCAACATGGTTTGCGTTTGACGGTGTACTCGCCATTTCTATTCAGCTGATTGGGGTGTACTGGCACTCGAGGTGTTTGTCATTCTGATGCTTGGAGCTCACGTAATCGGAGAATTCCGCCAATGCACGGCCGCCAAATGGTCCTATTTCTCTTCTTTCTACAACATCCTGGACGTTTGCATCTGCTCGGTAATTCAAGCTTCGTTAACCACCCCGAATCATGGCTGACGTTCACTGTCTTTGCTCAGTTGGCCGTGATGGTGATCGTCCTTCACTCTGTGTTGATCAAATGGGAATCCGACATCGACTGGGCGATGCCGGATGAATTCCCAGCAGTGCAGCGCATCTCGTACTACAACACTGTTCAGACGGACGCTTTCTCCTTCCTCATTCTGTTGGCTTGGTTCAAACTGTTGGAGTACCTCTCCGTATTCCGCAAGTTTAGCCGTCTCGTCGTCATGTTCGAAATGGTATGCGAAGTATCCTTGTCCGTGGTTCGTATTGATAGCACTGCCACAGCCAAAGAGTGGCATGCCTGTTCGGGTTGTCACAACTCAACTTCTTACCCTCGTGGGTCTGTTGCCAGGTGGTGACCAGGCTCATGTCGTTCTTCGCTCTGTTCTTGGTGGTGGTGATCGCTTATGCATCGGCCAGGTCTGTACGGTGTCTCAACAGACCTATCGTGTCATACCTCATCACTAATTCTTATTTTGTATATATTATTTGATCGCCCGTTTGCAGCTACGTGGCCTACGGCTACCGTCAAGATATGGCATACACCTGGGTTTACTCTTTGTAAGTTTTGTCGAGCTTCATTTTAACCTCTCCAGAACCGATGTTTCACTCCTTTTACAACGACGTGTACGCATGACAAACACAGCTTGAGTCGATTGGGATCCAGTTTCGGTGGGATTGATTTTGATCCTACCCTTGAAAGCAATCGCGTGCTTGGTACGTGGTCTACGTGTTCTTTGTGGTTGCGGTTCAAATCACTGGCTCAAAATGTTGATTGCTGATCATGTTTTTTGAAATAGGCACAATCTATGACCTTTCTTTCATCATCCTCGTCAGTCTGATCCTGTTGGTATGAAACGACATTCCGTTATTCGAGCATGATTATCGCCCCATTGATGGACGTGTTGTTTGTTTCCAGAATCTCATCATTGCCGTGATGAACTCTGCGTACACCGAAGCGCTGGATGAATCTGGTGACAGTTACTGGGCACAGCGCCAGGTATGCTGCCATGCTGATGGGAGATCAGTGTTCTTTGATGTCACGCTTGGGTCTGATCATGATTTGCGCATGTCAATGCATCCGGATCTCGTTGCAGTATGAGATGATTACCTCGCATCAAGAATCAAAAGGATGTACAGCTATCATCGACTGGCTGTTTGTTGTGCTTTCACAAGCGGTCCGCCGGCTATTCAACTGTAAGCTCTAAGAGCAGTACATGCTTTGTTTGCGCCTGCACGCTAAACTAATTTCCACTACCACCGTTTCCGCAGGTTGTTTCTGCGCCTGCGCGTGTTGCACGGCGGTAAGACCTGATTCCAAGTATAGGATCAAGGCCGTTTCACGTGACGTGGTTGCAGCATCTGGCTCCCAACTCCCTCGAGCTGATCGAGCTGATCACACGTACGGGAAAGCATGAACATCAACTACTGCAGTCGGGAATGAGTGATCCATGTCTTCATGTCTCGATCGTCTATGACCAGCGTGACCGCAAGCACTGCATGTTTTGCTTCATCTCCTTTGCATCATGTGTACCTTTTACGAACAATCCACTCTGCTTGATGCCTCATTCTCTTCGTACCTGTTCTATTCTTCGAGATTTTGGCGTACGTGTACAGCACCCTGCGATCGTGGTAGTATCTGCCAGTGAGCAGACCTAGCGTAATCTATAAGGTACGCTCTTCCCCAGCGTAGTTTCCGCTACACGAGCCCTTCGGCAATTGCCAGCTACACGATCGATATCTGCAACGTACCGGTACATAACCGGTACTCTTGATCAACAGATGTCTGGGAAGATATATAGAGTATATAGATCTACCACGTAGCTCAGTTAGTATACTCCGAGCCTCGTATCGTACCTTGTTGCCGTCATGAATTCTGCGTACAACTCAGCTCTGGATGCCTCGGTTGACAGTTACTGGGCACAGCGCCAGGTATGCCGCTGGATGGTGGGAGATACGATTTGGCGTCGCGCGTGGGTCTGACTTGCGCATGTCCATGCAACCGAACCTGGTTGCAGTGCGAGATGATGACCTCGCATCAAGAATCATCCAGATTCACAGCTTTCATTGACTGGCTATTTGTATTGCTTTTTGAAGCGGCCCGTGGACTATCGACATGCAAGCAACTAAAAACAGTGCATGTTTGTTTGTGCCCGGATGCGGATACTAACTTGATTGCCTTCACCACTGTACATGTCTCTAAGGTTGCTGCTGCACCTGCGCGTGTTGCACTGTGACGGATTCCAAGTATAGGATTAAGGCCGTCACGGGTGATGTGGTAGCACTGGCAGCATCTGGCCATGGCCCCCGATCCGCCCGAGCGGATCACTAGGGAAGCCAAGACTTTTCCGACAATCAGTAGCTCAGCATCATCATGTCACAGAGTCATACAATGTCTCGTCTATGACGTTGTGCATCGTGGCCGCATCGTGGCCTTCAATTCAGCAGTCGCGAAACTGCGTGTGTACATCCCGAGTCTAGATCTGCGTGGCCATGGTAGCTATAGGTGCAGCTGATCGAGTAGATATCGAACTGGATCTCGAAGTCTTTTCTAAAATCAAGTTAAACAGAGCATCGCCTGCTGCATGACGTTCGTGTCACAGTGATTTTGGTGGCGAAGTCGAAGCGCTCGAAATCTCGGCCAAAACGGGCTTAGGGGTTGATAAATTGCTCGAAACTTTGGTGGTGATGGCTGATTTGGCCAACCTCCAGGCTGATGACGGGGCTCCACTACAAGCAGTGGTGATCGAAGCGACCAAAGACGTCCAGCGCGGTAGTGTGGCGAGCGTGATCGTGCGCGAAGGTACTCTGGCGGTTAGACAAGACGTGTTCAATGACGACGGCGTCACTGGCCGGGTCAAATCATTGGTCGATGAAAATGGCAAAATGCTCGGAGTAGTTGGTCCAGGTTGCCCAGCGGAGATCGTTGGCCTCAAAGAAGTCCCAGCTGTCGGTAGTATCATCAAGCAAGTCGGCCGTGAATATGAGGCGGTAGTCGTCCCAGAAG
>ENA-ORBV01016519-ORBV01016519.1-microbial-mat-metagenome-genome-assembly--contig:-NODE-16519-length-10700-cov-8.591923_pt1 | contig 10700 bp, 8 predicted proteins | sample MGYA00237777_ERZ505514 | MGnify/ENA primary metagenome ERZ505514 (study PRJEB26160, sample SAMN06269048) | microbial mat metagenome | isolation source: Oligotrophic lake microbial mat | place...
CAGGAAGCCGTCGGCGGCGGCGAGCCCCAGGCGGGCGAGGGCCAGCCTGTTTACCCGGTGCTAGAGGCGAGCACGGCGCTGCGGGCGCCTGCCGAGCCAGCCGTGCGGCTGCGCGGCGCGCCGGCCCTGCTCTGGGTGGGTCGCCTGCACCCCGTCAAAGACCCGCTCACTGTGCTGGAGGGGTTCGCCCGCGCGCTGCCCGCGCTGCCCGGCGCCGTCCTCAGCATGGCCTACGGCAGCGAGGAGCTGCTGGCCGCCGTGCGCGAGCGGGCGGCGCGGCCCGATCTCGCCGGGCGCGTGGAGCTGCTAGGCCGCCTGCCGCAGGCGCAGCTGGCGCACTGCTACGCGGCGGCCGACCTGTTTGTGCTGGGCAGCCGGCGCGAGGGCAGCGGCTACGCTTTGATCGAGGCGCTCGCCTGCGGCCTGACGCCCGCCGTTACCGCCATCCCGGCCTTCCGGGCTGTCACCGGCGATAGCGTTGGCGCCCACTGGCAACCCGGCAACGCCGAGGCGTGCGCCAGGGCGATCACAGGGGTTGCGGCGACCGGGCGCGAGGCCGGGCGTGCTGCGGCGCTGCGGCGCTTTGGCGCGGCCCTGAGCTGGGAGCAGGTTGGGCGCGATGCTGTGGCCGCGTATGCAGATCTGAGGGGCCGCCAATGCGCCTCGCGCTGATCATCCCAGGCGGCGTGGGCCGCGACGGCGTGCGGCTGGTGATCCCGGCCCTGCTCGACCTGATCGGCGAGCTGGCTAGTCGCCACGCCCTACTCGTGGTGGCATTGGAGCAGCAGGACGCCCCAGCGGCCTACGCGCTGTGCGGCGCACGCGTGCTCTGCCTCGGCAAGGCCAGCTTCGGCGTGCGCCTCGCCCGGCTCCTCGGCGCCCTGCGCGCCTTCCAGCCCGAGCTGCTGCATAGCTTCTGGCTTGGCACCACCAGCAGTCTGGCGCTCTGCGCGGGCCGCGCCCTCGGCCTGCCCCTGGTGGCGAGCCTCGGCGGCGGCGAGTTAGTCGGCCTGCGCGAGATCGGCTACGGCGGGCAGCTCAGCGCCCGCTCACGCCTGCACAGCCGCTTGGCGCTGCTCGGCGCCCACACGGTAACGGCGGGCAGCCACTACGCGCTCGCCCCGCTGCGCCGCCACCGCCCCGACGCCCACTGGCTGCCGCTTGGTGTGGCGCTGCCTGCCGAGGCCCCGCCCGTGGAGCGCCCGAGCGGCCCGCCGTGGCGCCTGCTCCATGTCGCCAGCATCAACCGCGTGAAGGGGCCGCTGCTGCTGCTCCAGGCGATCGCCATGGCCCGCGCCGAGCTGCGCGGCGGCACCAACGACGAGCCGCTGCTGCTCGACTGGGTAGGCCAGGATGTGCTTGATGGCGCCGCGCAGCGCCGGGCCGCCGAGCTGGGGCTAGGCCAGGCCGTGCGCTTCCACGGCTGGCAGCCCCACGCCACGGCGCTGCAGCTCTGCGCCCAGGCCCACCTCTACCTCCAGGCCTCGCTCCACGAGAGCCAGGGCGTGGCGGTGTGCGAGGCCGCCGCCGCTGGCGTGCCCACCGTGGGCAGCGCCGTTGGCCTCGTGGCCGAGCTCGCGCCCAATGCCGCCGTGGCCGTGCCGCCCGACGACGCCCCCGCCCTTGCACGCGCCATCGTCGCCACGCTGCGCGACCCCGCGCGCCGCGAGCGCATCGGCCACGCAGCCCAGCGCTGGGCACGCGCCCACGACGCCAGCTGGACCGCCCGTCAGTTCGAGCAGCTGTACGCCGCGAGCAGCGAAGCCCCACTATCATCCGCAGATGACGCAGATTACGCAGATTTCCGACCCATCATGAGTAAACATCTGCGTAATCTGCGTAATCTGCGGACAAAACTGCCCGCCATGGTCGGCTGGGCAAAACAGGATCTTATCGATGAGTAGCCGCCCGCTTACGCAACGCGACGCCCTCACACCCGCCACCCTGCTGCTATGGCTGCTCGCCGCCGTCGCCGTCGCGTGGTTCCTCTGGCGCGTGCTGCTGCCGTCGGCGGGCTACGCCAGCTTCGGCTTCCCCTCGTACTACACCTCGGCCCAGCTCGTACTGGCCGGCGAGCTCGACGCGCGTATCTACGACAACGCCTGGTTCCAGGCCCAGGAGCGCCAGCGCGGCCTGCGCGACGACATCTACGGCACCCAGCCGCCAACCATGGCGCTGCTGATGCTCCCCGTGGCCTGGCTGCCCCCGGCTACCGCCCGCGCCGTCTGGCTCGCCCTCGATCTGCTCTGGCTGGCGCTGATCGGTCTGCTGGCCCTGCGCTCGGCCGCCGCCTTCGGCGCCCACCCCACCGCAAGCACCGTGCCCCTGATGCTAATCCTCGTAGCGAGCTTTCCGCCCCTGCGCGCCGAGCTGCGCTACGCCCAGGTTCACACGCTGATGGCGCTCTGGTACGCGCTCTGGCTCTACGGCTTCGTCACCCGGCGGGCCTGGCTCTGCGGCCTCGCACTCGCCCTGCTGGCAATGGCCAAGCTCGCGGGAGCACCGCTTTGGCTCGTGCTGCTCGCGGCGCAGCGCTGGCGGGCGTTCGCGTGGGCCGTCGGGCTCACCCTCGCCGGGCTGCTCGTCACGCTGCCCCTGGTTGGCCTCGACACCTGGCAGGCCTACCTCTTTGGGCGCGTGGGCGACCTCGGCGCCAACCCGGTTTTCGGCGTCACCGCTTTGCAGACGCTCGCAAGCCTGCTGCGCCAGCTCTTTGTGTACGACCCAACCTACACGCCCGCGCCGCTGCTGAACGCGCCACTGCTCGCGATTGGCCTCTGGATCGCCCTAGCCGCAGCATGTGTGGGCCGAACAGTCCTGGGCGCACAGCGCCACGCTCCCCTCCTCACAGGCGCAGCCGCACTTTGCTTCATCGCTCCCCTTCAGCCGGCAGGCGAGCAGCATCATTATGTCATGCTGCTGACGCCGCTGTTCGTCGCATTGCTGCTGGCGCCCTGGCTCATGCCTGCAACGCCGCTCACGGCGCTCCCCATTGCGCTCGGCGCGGCGCTGCTGCTGGCGCCGAGCTACTTTCTCGACAACGCCGCCTGGGCCGGCTGGCCGCGCGCGCTGCTGGCCTACCCACGCGTCTACGGCGCCCTGCTCATCTGGGGCGGCTTTATGCTCTGGCGCGCCGCCCTCGCCAGCCAGGCCAGCCCTGCGCCAACCCTGCGAGGCGCCCCATGATCACGGCCACCCCGCCCGGCCTGCTCGGCGACACGCCCGCGCGCGACTACGGGCGCAAGCTGCGGCTGTTCAACGCCTTTGCCGCGCCCGAGCTGCGCGCCCTGATCGCCGATCTCGCCCTGCGCCCTGGCATGCGCGCCCTCGACGCGGGCTGCGGCGCAGGCATGGCCACGGCCTGGCTCGCCGAGCAACTCGCGCCAGGCGGCCTCGCCGTCGGCATCGACCTCGCCACGGCCCACACGCGCCTCGCCCGCACGGAAGTTCCCGCCCACATCGGCGTGCTCCAGGCCGACATTGGTGCCCCGCCGCTGCGGCCCGCCAGCCTCGACCTGGTCTGGTGTGTCAACACGATCAACCATCTGCGCGATCCGCTTGCCGGAACGCGCGCCCTCGCCGCGCTGCTGCGCCCCGGCGGGCGGCTCGCGCTCGGCCAAAGCCACCTGCTGCCCGAGCAGCTCTTCGCCTGGGACGCCCGGCTAGAGCGCGTGGCCACCGAGGCGAACCGCGCCTTCTACCGCGACAAATACGGCCTGCGCGAAGCCGATACGACGGGCATCAGGGCCATCGTGGGGCTGCTGCGCGCCGCTGGCCTGCGCGGCGTGCGGGCGCGCAGCGTGGTCATCGAGCGCCTCGCGCCCCTCGCGCCCGCCGACGAGGCCTATCTCGTCGAGGCGTGCTTGCGGGGCTACGGGGGCGAGCAGCTGCGCCCCTACCTCGCCCCAGACGACTGGCACGCGCTTGCTGCGCTCTGCGACCCGGCGAGCCCCGCGTTCTGCCTGCGCCGCCCCGACTTTCACTACATCCAGACCTTCACGCTGGTCACGGGGACACGATGAGCCTCAGCTACGAACCCGCCGCCGATCCGCTTGGCCACACGGCGCCGCTCGGCCACACGCTGGAGCTGCCGCTGCTCGGCGTGCCTGTGCGCTATCGCAGCAACAGCCCCGCCGTAATCGCGGCGACGGCGCGTGCGCTGCGCATCTGGCAGGAGCTGCCGCGCGCCCTCGTCGAGGCCGGGCCGCCGCTGCAAGTCGATCTGGTCGTCCACCCTGTTGGCCCAGGCGACCCCGCGCCCAGCCAGATGGAGCGCTTTCTGTTCCGCGCCCACGGCGATACGCTCGTCGCTGCCATGGGCGGCAACCTGCTCACGGCCCAGCTGGCCCAGGGCAGCGCGCTCGGCTTTATCACGCCGGAATTGGCTGCCAACGAGCCGCTCCTGCGCCAGAGCGTGATCGAGTGCCTTGGCCTGCTGCTCGTGAACTACCGCGACCGCACGCCGATCCACGCGGCGGGCGTCGTGCGCAATGGCCGGGCCGTCCTGCTGCTCGGCGCCAGCAAGGCGGGCAAATCTACGCTCTGCTACGCCTGCGTGCGTGCGGGCTTCGCGCTGCTCTCGGAGGACACAGTCTGCGTGAGCCTGGCCCACGGCCTACGGGTCTGGGGTCACCCCGGCCCCATCCAGCTGCTGCCGGACGCGCCACGGCTCTTCCCGGAGCTCGCCAGCCTGGAGCCGCAGCTGCGCCCCAACGGCAAGCGCAAGCTCAGCGTAGACATAGGCGCACTCGGCGCCGAGCGGCTGGCCACGCACGCCGAGCGCGCCATCGTCTGCCTGATCGTGCGCGCGCCGGGGCAGGCGAGCCAGCTCGAGCCGCTGCCCGCCGCCACAGCGGCCGCGCTGATCGCAGATCCCCAGGAGCCAGGCTTCACCCTGCTGCGCGAGCGTGCGCCCGCCGTGGCCGCCGCGCTCACCGCCGAAGGCGCCTACCGGCTTAGCGTCGGCTCCAACCCCGCAAGCGCGGCGGCGCTCCTGGCGCACCTCACAGAATAGAGGGAACAGGGAACAGGGGACAGGGGACAGGGGTAACCCCCGAATCGCCAACTGACTCCTGCAAACTGACTCCTGAGAACTAATCCTGAGAACTGCAACCCACAACCTGCCCCCTGCCCATCCTCCCCCGCCGGTCGTCCGTCGTCGGTCGTCGGTCGTCCTCCTCCTCATGCTCATCGCCCTCGCCCACGGGCTGATCTACGCCCTCGGCGTGCCGCTCTGGCAGGCGCCGGACGAGCCCATGCTCTTCGAGTACGCGGGGCTCACCGCCGAGCTCGGGCGCATCCCCACGGCTGTGGATCGCAGCCCCGCCCTGGAGCAGCGCATCGCCGAGTCGCTCAGCCGCGCACAGTTCTACCAGCGCACCACTGGGGCCACGCCGGCCATCGCGCCGGCCACGCTCGACGAGGCCCGCGCTATCTTCTCGATGCCGCGCCAGGTTGGCGGCGACCCGCCGCTCTACTTTGCTCTCGCCGCCATCCCCCTGCGCCTCACGCCCGGCTGGAGCGTCGAGGCCCAGCTCACCACGCTGCGCCTGCTCAACGCCCTGCTCCTGCCGCTCGTGGTGGCGTGCGTGTACTGGGCAGCGCAGAGCATTGGCGGTGGCGGCGCCGAGCCAGGGCAGGCCGCTGGGCCTGGTACAGATCGGCGGAATTCCGCGCTGTTCCCCGTGGCCGCCGCGAGCCTCGTGGCGCTCCAGCCGATGTTCACCTACATCGGCGCGGCCATGAACAACGACGGCCTGGCCAGCGCCATCGGCGCGCTGCTCTGCCTGCTGCTAGTGCGCCTGGTTGGCCGGGGCCTGCCCGGCCGGGAGCTGGTCCTCTTCGCCGCGCTCGCCCTGATCGGCCTGGCCGTCAAGCGCACCGCGCTGCCGTTCATGCTCATGGCTGGGCTGCTGGCGCTGGTCTGGGTGATCCGCGTGGCCCTGCGCGGCGGCCCTGGCGCAGCGCGTCGCCGGGCTATCGCCCTGGGGCTCGCCGTGGGGCTGCCCGCCCTCAGCGCGGGCTGGCTGGCCGGGCAGCACGCCTGGGGCCAGGCGGCGCGCTGGTACGACGCTAGCAGCCTCACCCCAGCGCCGCGCGCCGCCACCGCCAGCGGCTTCGCGCTCGTGCTCGCCGCCGGCGAGGAGCGCGTGCAGGCGCTCCCCGACGTGGCCACGGTGCATCTGCGCAACAACACGCTGCGGGCGGGCGCCCGCATCTGGAGCGACGGCCCCGCCACCGGCCGCCTGGTGCTCTACGCGGGCGACCGGCGCCAGGAGCAGGCGTTCAGCCTGAGCGGCGAGGCGGCGCCCGAGCTTGGCGCCGCAGTACCGGCCTACGCCCAGGGCGTGCGCCTCGGCATCATCGCAGACAGCGGCCAGCTCTATGTGGGCGAGATCTGGGCGCGCGGCGTGGGCCTCGCGGGCACCCTGGTGGCCAACGGCGATCTGGCCCGCCCCGCGCTGCGCCCCGACTCGCCGCTCCAGCCGCTTGTGCGCTACCTGCGCGTCGACGACCTGCTCTGGGTGCTGGAGAGCGACCGGCTCCAGTGGGGTTTGCCGCTCGGCGACTGGTTCAGCTGGCTCTTCGCGAGCTTCTGGGGCCAGTTCGGCTGGTTCAGCATCACCCTCGTGCGCGGCTCGCCCTGGGCCTGGCTGATCGGCACCCAGTGCGCGGTCGGCCTCGTCGGCACCCTTGTGGCCCTCGTGCGCGCGCGGGGCGCACAGCGGGCGCAGATCGCCGTCTTGCTTGTGCTCGTCGGCCTTGCCCTGCTACCCCTGCTGCTCAACGCCCTGATCGACTTCTACCCGATCCAGCAGGGGCGCTACCTCTTTCCCGTCCTGCCCGCCATCGCGCTGCTCATAGCGCTTGGGCAGGCGACGCTCGTGCCGGCCCGCTGGCACACGCCCTGGCTCCTGCTCTGGCTCAGCTTCTGGCTCGCCCTCGCAGCGGCGGCGCTGCTGCTGCTTGCGCAGCGCTATGCGCTTTAGTCGCCCTACCCAACTTGGAGGAGGCCCAAATGATCGACGTGCTCCTGGCTCACTCTTACTTTCTAGCCTTCGACCCCAAGCAGACCCAGAAGATGCGCCCCTACCCGCCCCTGGCCACGCTCTACGCGGCGAGCCAGCTGCGCGTGGCGGGCTACGAGGTGGCCCTCTTCGACGCCATGTTGGCCGCGGGCGAGCATGAGTTCGCCGCAGCCCTGGAGCAGCACCGGCCGCGCGTTGTGGCGCTCTACGAAGATAACTTCAACTTCCTGAGCAAGATGTGCCTCACCCGCATGCGTGAGGCCGCCTGCACCATGGTCGGCATGGCCCGCGAGCACGGCGCCATCGTTGTGGTGAGCGGCGCCGATGTCAGCGACCGCCCCGAGCTCTACCTGCGCCGTGGCGCCCACGCCGCCCTCGTCGGCGAGCCGGATCACACGCTCAGGGAGCTGGTAGAAGTTATTTGCAAGGAGCCAAGGAGCCAAGGAGACAAGGAGACAAGGAGACAAGGAGACAAGGAGACAAGGAGACAAGGAGACAGCCCGTCGCTGCCGTCAGGCGCTCCCGGTCTCCCGGTCTCCCTGGCTCAGATCCCCGGCCTCGTCCTCCCCGACCCCAGCGCCCCCGACGGCCTGCGCTACACCGCGCGGCGCCCCGTGGAGCGGCAGCCCGACATGTTCCCGACGCCCGCCTGGGATCTGGTGGAGATCGAGCGCTACCGCGCGGCCTGGCAGGGCGCCCACGGCTACTTCAGCCTGAACATGGTGAGCACGCGCGGCTGCCCCTTCCACTGCAACTGGTGCGCCAAGCCGATCTGGGGCCAGCGCTACGCCATGCGCTCGCCCGCCAGCGTGGCCGAGGAGCTAGCCATGCTCAAGCGCACCTACAGCCCCGACCACATCTGGTTCACCGATGACATCTTCGGCCTACGACCGCAGTGGGTGGCCGCCTTCGGGCGCGAGGTGGCCGCCCGCGATGCCGCCGTGCCATTCATGATCCAGTCTCGCGCCGACCTGATGAGCGACGAGGCGGTGGAGGGCCTGCGCCAGGCCGGCTGCGTGGAGGTCTGGATGGGCGCCGAGAGCGGCAGCCAGCAGGTGCTCGACGCGATGGACAAGGGCATCACGGTGGCGGAGATCCGCGCCGCCCGCGAGCGGCTGCGCCAGGCCGGCATCCGCGCCTGCTTCTTCATCCAGTTCGGCTACCCAGGCGAAAGCTTCGACGACATCCTCGCCACCGTGGAGCTGGTGCGCACAGCTTTGCCCGACAATATCGGCGTAAGCGTGAGCTACCCGCTGCCAGGCACCAAGTTCCACACGCTGGTGCGCGAGCAGCTGGGCCAAAAAACCAACTGGACCGACAGCGGCGACCTGGCGATGATCTTCCAGGGTACCTACGGCTCGCCCTTCTACCGCCACCTGCACCGCCTGCTCCACCGCGAGCTAGAGCTGCGCCAGGCGCTTGCCACAGGCAACACCGCCGGCCTCGCCAACGAGCTCGCCTTGCTCACCGCCGACTGGCTGAAGCTCGGCCAGTTCGAGGCCACCGAGCGTAGCGCCACGCCCACCGTCATCAGCAAAGATTATTTGCGACTCGCCGCCCCCGACCTAAGTAAGGAATATAACTAGTACGGGCGCCCCTCGTGGGCGCCCCTCCCCTAGCCTGAAGGAGCCCCAGCCATGACCGACATCCTGCTCGCCCACGGCTACTTTCTCTGGGAAGACGAGAAAGAGCAGCAGATCATGAAGCCCTACCCCACCCTGGGGCTGCTCTACATCTCTAGCTACCTGCGCCGCGCCGGCTTCGGCGTGGAGATCTTCGACACCACGTTTAGCAGCCGCCCTGCGCTGCTGGAGCGGCTCGACCAGGGCCGGGGCGTGCTCGGCCTCTACACCAACCTGATCACCCGCGCCACTATCGTCTGGATTATGGGCGAGGCCAAAAAGCGCGGCTGGACGGTCGTCGTCGGCGGCCCAGAGAGCGCCAACTACCCCGAGCAGTACCTGGCCCACGGGGCCGATGTAGTTGTGGTGGGCGAGGGCGAGGCGACCATGGCCGAGCTGCTGCCCGCCCTGGCCCAGCGCGGCCCCCACCGGCTCCACGGCGTGCATGGCACGGTTTTTCGCGACGAGCTTGGCCTAGTGCAGCATAACGCTGAGCGCGAGCAGATCGCCGACATCGACAGCCTGCCCTGGCCCGACCGCGAGCAGATCGACATCCCGCAGTATGTGGAGACCTGGCGCAAGCACCACGGCATGGGCAGCGTCAACCTGATCACCGCGCGCGGCTGCCCCTACAAGTGCAAATGGTGCTCGCACGCCGTCTTCGGCTACTCGCATCGCCGCCGCAGCGCCGCAGATTGCGCCGCCGAGGTGCAGCAGATCGTTGAGCGCTACGGGCCCGAACAGGTCTGGTACGCCGACGATGTCTTTACAATCAGCCACAAGTGGCTTCACGAGTACGCGGGCGAGCTGAAGCGCCGCAACCTGAAGCTGCCCTTCGAGACGATCTCACGCGCCGACCGCATGATGAAGGAGGAGGTGATCGTCACGCTGGCCGAGATGGGCTGCTATCGGGTCTGGATCGGCTCGGAGAGCGGCAGCCAGCGCATCCTGGATGCCATGCAGCGCGGCGTGAAGGTGGAGCAGGTGCAGTGGGCCACCAGCATGGCCCAGAAGCACGGCATCGAGGTGGGCATGTTCCTGATGTGGGGCTACGACGGCGAGGAGCTGAGCGACATCGAGGACACGATCGCGCATGTCAAACGGGCCAACCCGAATATCTTCTTCACCACGGTGGCCTACCCGATCAAGAACACGCCCTACTACCACAAGGTCGAGGCGCAGCTGGAGCTGGGCAAAGACTGGGTGAGCGCCACCGACCGCGACTACGTGATCAAGGGCCGCCACTCGCGTAGCTACTACCGCTTCGCCGACGCCTGGCTGCGCAACGAGGTAGCGGGCTTTCGGCTGGAGCCGAGCGACCCGGCAGCGGCGGCCACGAAGTACGCCGCCGCCGCCGAGGCGAAGGCCGGGCTCCTGGCAAGCGCCGATGAGGTGGAGGCGTGATCAGCGCAAAGCGCAGAGCGCAAAGCGTAGAGCGGTCGGGCAGCCCGTTCGATGACATGGCCGACGGCTACGACGCAGGCTTCACTCACAGCGCGCTCGGCCAGCTGCTGCGCGAGGCCGTCTGGGCGCGGCTTGACGCAGCATTCGCGCCGGGTGAGCGGGTGCTGGAGCTGAGCTGCGGCACCGGCGAGGACGCCATTCACCTGGCGCGGCGCGGCGTGCGCGTGCTCGCCACCGACGTATCAGCGGGAATGCTCGCCGTAGCCCAGGCAAAGGTCGCGCACGCGGGCCTAACAGATCTGGTGACAGTCCAACACCTCGACATCGCCTCACTCAGCACTCAGCACTCAGCACTCAGCACATTGCCCCGTGCCCGACGCACTCAGCACTCAGCACTCAGCACTCAGCACTCTCCGTTCGACGGCGCATTCTCCAACTTTGGCGGCCTCAACTGCGTAGCGGATCAGGCGGGCGTGGCGGCGGGGCTGGCGAAGCTGTTGCGGCCGGGGGCGCGCGTGCTGCTCTGCGTGATGGGGCCGCTAGTGCCGTGGGAGTGGGCCTGGTATGGGGGGCGGGGCTGTCTCTTATACACATCTCCGAGCCCACGAGACTAAGGCGAATCTCGTATGCCGTCTTCTGCTTGAAA
>ENA-ORBV01016522-ORBV01016522.1-microbial-mat-metagenome-genome-assembly--contig:-NODE-16522-length-10698-cov-13.871858_pt1 | contig 10698 bp, 9 predicted proteins | sample MGYA00237777_ERZ505514 | MGnify/ENA primary metagenome ERZ505514 (study PRJEB26160, sample SAMN06269048) | microbial mat metagenome | isolation source: Oligotrophic lake microbial mat | place...
AAACAGGCGGTTCCGGACTACAATCTCCAAGTATATCCAGGTGTGGGACATGCCTTTTGGAAAGATATGGAACAAATCCAACAAAAACAACAACCACAATATGACGCCTATCAACAAGTGGTAACATTTCTTCAAGAACATCTGTAAAACAAGGGTTTTTGGCAGTTCCGTCATTTTGCATGGCGACATACCCAGTAGCTCTCTCAGTTGTAAAATCTTCAATTCAGCTTACTGCTACCCGATGATGGATGGGCTTCAGCGAAGGAATACTGCAATGAAGATCGCTGCCACCAACTAGCGGAATGATGTGACGACCGTAACGGTAATACCGAGAGTATATAGTCGCAATCCATGCACTCAGCCAAGCGAGGATAAATGTCAAATACAATGAAGGGACAGCCAACAATCAACAAGATAACTAAAGGAAAACCATTACTAGCTAGCTAGAACCATGTTGTTTTTGCTATGCACGCAGCTATAACCGTCTTTATTTCTCTATTGAAAATTGTTTGTAGGCAAAGGTTGGTTGCAGTACTGGTGGGCACCCCGCTGTTCCCAAGGCACAGGTAAACCTTTCGAAAAGAGTAGGCATCAATCAAAGATTAACCCAGTATTCTTTCTGCAATACTATTCTGGTATTCAATCCGTAGAGTCAACAGCTTGACAGTCCCTATATCATCCCAACCAACACAATGAGTTTAACTCTAGGCTGGACTCGGAAAGAGGTTTCGAAAGCCAACAAGGGAGCATTCTTGCTCATGATAGCGTGCAGGGTAAGCTCATCTCCGCACAGCCCTGTCCATGAATTGGTTGATTTTTGCAACTGGAAAATCACAAATGGCTGGTACACTGCATATCGACGCATGAAAAATGGTGACAAAGAAATGTGTTCTGTGAGAGAGAAGGCCAACGAAATACAACAAACGGCAAGCTGTTTCGAGAGGAGCACCACGTACTGTTCCTTTTCCATCGGAATTGTTGCGTTGTTGGTTGTTTTGGGTGGTGGTGCTCGTGTGTGGTTATCCCACAAATTGTGTATGGAATCATCGGAGGGTGAAAGCATCCGATTGATCATGCCGTACAGTAGAGGCGCTGCGACGAATATAGATAGCAGAGATGTGGATAAATATAGAAACCACGAGCTCAAAGTTGGCCAATAATAATAAAATGCCGAAAGCTCGTCGTTGCTTTCTTTTTTGAATTTGTACGAAGCTTTAGCACGTTCATCAATGGCAAACTTGAAAAGCGATCAAGAAAGCATGCATTTCTCTTACCATTGTTCCGATGAATCATTACTACTTGCAGCAAAACCAGGGAGCATCAAGCAAAGCATGACCTTGCTTCCGCCACCGCGTATGCTGGCCATGAGAGCATCGAGTAGCTGCTGAGTCGCACAAGATGTTTGAGAAAGTGTCCGTGCTTCTTGGCATTCGTTCGTATCTCCAGCCCATCCTTGTGGGGTGTTGTCGATGGCCCTGGAAAGCCGAGCAAACGTTTGCCACATGAGCACCTCTTGCACGGGACCTTCAAATTCCTTGGTTTCCGTAGGATGCTCTGTCACCAGGTCAAATTCGGTGAGACTCATAGACTGGACCTTGAAATTCACGGGATGCGCCTTGGGCAATACAAAATCGTCCATAAATGCCCAACGTTTTGTACCTGCGATATGAAGGTATTGTCGAAATTGAGTCTGAAAGCCGCAGTGAAAGGAGAGTGTTTTGTGGACTTCTTTAAATTTCACCAACACGGTAGCATCGATGGGAACACCGTCGTCATTGAGTTTGTAGTCCACCACTTGAGCGCTCGTATTCACACCGGTTTGACCATCTTGTTGCCCTCCCACAACTACCAACAGTGCCATTCGTAGAACATACCACGCCAAATCACCCAAGCATCCAAAAAGATCACAATCCTTTCGGACTCGAACATTATTTTGAAAAAATCCGTCGTCCCCACAAAAGGAAAATCCCGCTTCCATGCGAAGGTTGTCCAAATTTCCCATGACGGACGTGTCGTTGACTGTTTGAATAAAATCACGTGTCCTTGGATGATGGACAAACATGGTACCATCTTGCAAATACTTGTGGTGGACTTTGGCAGCCTCGATCATTTCTTGAAATTCCTCGGCGGATACGGCCACTGGCTTTTCGAGTAGTACGTGTTTTCCAGCCTGCAATGCTTTGAGGACCCATTCCTTATGCAACGTAGTGGGAAGAGGAATATACACAGCATCGACGACGGAGGATTGTACCAAGTCGTCATAGGCCGAACTTCCTCCCAAGCAAACAATTTCGGCGGCGGCGGATTTCAATACTCGAGGTGCTAAAAAGTCGTGCACAAAAGCATTGGCCTTTTCTAGAGTGCGAGATGCGACGGCCGTCACACAGCAACCCGACGATTCTTGAAGGATGGCAATGGCATTCTTTTTGGCAATCGAGGCACAACCCAAAATGCCCACACGCAAAAGGCGATCATCGTTGTTGCTAGTAGTGGCAGTAGATGACATGATGGTAACTACGTTTGTTCTTCGAAATAGAGTGAGTTAGTAACCTTCTTATTCACCAATCGTTGAATGAATCAATTGAAGGGTTCATCATCATACTTTGTATATAGTACTATATAGTAGTTAAGTAGCTGCTACAGTTGAGTAGTTTATCCTCGACATTATCCGTCAACTGCATGTGGCAGTACGACATAATTCGGTCTCACATGAGATCGCTAAGATAAGGGAGTTTGAGGGATGGATGTGGATGACAAACCCGGCGCGCACACTGTAGAATGTTCAGTAGAAAAAGTGTAACAGTGACGTTTTGGTACTTATTGTTTTCATGATGATTTGTTTAACAAACAGTTTCTGCATTTAACACAATGTTTTTGTTTTAAGCTCCCCCTGCGTGAACCCGTTTTTGTCACCAATTTTGTTACTTTTTGGTTACCGGTGCATCAATCTGCACAGAGTGCCTGTGGAATTTCTGATTTTTGTGCATTTTGCCCTTCTCGTTACGCGTTGTATTCGTTGGGCTCCCACGTAGGCCTGGTGCTGAAAGCTACTTAGCTTCGCCCTCAACAGTCGCGAAGCGGCTGGGCGTTCTCCCACACATTAATCGGACGTTAGGCTCCCACGCAGGCCTGGTACTCAAAGCTACTTAGCTTCGCCCTCAACAGTCGCGAAGCAGCTGGGCGTTCTCCCATACATTCTCCCATACATTAATCGCCCGGGTGGAGTGAGACCCCGCACGGGAAAACCAATTAAATAGCCATTATGCCACAACCACGGATTTTAACATTTCCGCCGTGTTAGGAGATAGTGTGGGACTAGCAGTTACTTGGGCGTGTGTGCGCGCATATGACTGGCCAGCGAACACAAAGATTCCATACTGTACAATCGATCCTCGTTCGTCTGTTTTGCGCTTAACAGCATTGATTGATTCGACCAAGCGCACTTTGAAGGCAGTCGTCCACGGTAACTGTGTTCATCCGTTCAGCCTCTCAGCGTAATGTTTTTCAACAATACACAAAACACAAACCAGAAGGGTCCGCAAAACACAAACCAGAAGGGTCACAAAACACAAACCAGAAGGGTCACAAAACTGCGACAAGAGTTCGCGCAAATTGTTACTTCAGTTTATTATTTTACAAATAAGCAACTTCCCCACTCAACGTGCTGTGCAATGATGATGATGCCAACTACGAAGTTCTGCCTTGCGCTGCAGCTTGGAATTGTGCTTCTTGCCGGTTGGGTTGCCCCAGTCAGTTGAGTGAAGAGCGGCCCTTGTGCTGCGTTTGCGGGAGCATACAATGCCGACGTGACTTTGTTTCCCAATGCACCGCTGGCACTCTGCGATCTTTCCGGGATCGAACCCGGCAAGAAATGCTTGTACAAGGACCAGCATGCCGCAGTGAACATTCAAGAGGTGGAATGCGCGGATTACGAATGTTGTCTGGAAGTCGTCGTCCTGTATTCGGAGTGGGGCTTTCCTGTCACTTTTACCAATCGCTGTAACGACGTGACGACCAATGGTCCCAACACCATGGCCGAGTGCGATGTTGAATTTTTTGGCAACCTTGGAAGCGGCAAGGACTACTATAAATTGGTAGGAGGAGGAGATAATTTGGTGGTGACATCCAAGACCGGAAACGAGCCCGACAGTGCCGCCCTCGGACTGATCCATGGAACTCGAGTTCCCTGATTCCCAAACGAATATTGTGTGCAAGCATGCTTGGAGCATCGGATGAAGCAGTCTACGTAGCTCGAGAAAAGGGCACAATTGGCAATGTGCTACCCGAGCTGGTACCGTTTTTGCACAATAGTTTAGCCATGCTTGAACACCGAAAGAATCTCGTAATTAGTGTAAACACTTTCTGCATATCACCTGACGGCTAGCTAGCACGCCGATTGTTTGCAGAAACACATATCTCTTGTCTTCACCCAAGCTCTGCCGGCGCATCCACAATACTTCGTTACGTAACACTGTATTGGTCATTTCAACGGGAACGCCGGGCATGCCAGGTAGAGTCATCCAACGGACAACGAGTCGAACGAGTCAAATCAAATAACGCGCGTACAATGTTACGCAGTTCAGTACTGTTCCTGTGTTACAGCATTCAGTATCCACACAAAATTCAATGTAATCAGTGCAAATCAAGGTAAATGAAGATGGCGGTCTATTTCCACAACCGAAAGGGCAACAACAACAATTCAACTCACTCTGTATCCCTCTTTGTGTACTCTATCACTGTGTGTGAAGTAGAAGCTATCAATTAGTGTTATTGCTGCCCATTCGGATCCGGCGTTACGTTATTCCGTGTTGTGTCGCGTTTTCGCTGTTGCCGCTGCAGGTTCAGTCGTGCATCCGCACGGACGACGGACAGACTTTCATTAACCAAGCAAGACTCGATCCATTGGGGACTCAAATCAAGGCACCGTGTTACGTGACGAAGTACATTCCGGTGTTACGCAACCAAGTATATTGCGCCGACGAATACCGTGTTACGTAACGAAGTATATATCGGGATTCAACATTTCGGGACTCGATCCAGTCAAGCTTTCATCCAGGACCCATCCACTGGTGACTCAACACACAATACTTTGTTACGTAACATTGACCAACATCGCGTTACGTAACGTTGCTACCTCACTGTACCTATACTTCGTTGCGTAACACTTGCAACATGCCAAGGCCTGATGGGCTACACGGTGGTGGTAGATTCATTCCGCTCCGCGAAATTGCCGATCGGGGAGCACAGATTCGAGCGGAGAGAGCGATTCAACGATCCCCGAACGAAGAAGTCGTAGCGACGCAGGAAGATCCGGAGCCGTCCTCTGAAGAATCAATGGAGCTTCATCGCCGAGACCCTGATTTGCATAACCGTCGACAGCTCGGCCGAGGCATGCTTGCCGAATTGTCTTTCGAAACTGATGTGCTTATGGCTCCCTCGCCCATTGAAACTGATCCTGTCATGCGGGCCGGCTATCAACATGGCGGCACTTGTTCTAGTCCTCGCCGCAGTCCTCGCCGTAAGCCCAAACCCAACCGTGTCACAGACCCGAAGGTCAATCTCTTGGCAATTCTGCAATGTGAAGGACTCACAAAGGCGGAGGCCGATCAATTCTCGTCCAGCACGGATCCAGATGATGATCAGGATTCCAATTTTGATGCCTTGATGGACCCGGTTGATGCAGGATCTGAAGCTGCTGGCGAAGAAGATGCGAACGAAAACGAAGAAGTGGCGGAGAATGCCGGAGAGGAGGAAGCTCCCGAAGAAACCGCTGATGACAATGGCGGTCCTGGGGACGATGCTTCTGCGGAGTTGCCGGGTGGTGGGGATTCCACTGGTGGTGGTGGTTCCAATGGCGGTGGCGGTTCCAATGGTTCTGGCAACGAGGATGGTGATGACAATGAAGAAGGTGGTGGTGAAAAGGAATCAGGTGACGAGGAGAAGAACGATGATGAAGAGGAGGAGGAAGAAGAGGATGACGCACCAGCAAAGGAGACGCCCCGTGAAATTAGAATCAGGCTACGCATGAGACCCACGACAACACCGAAGGACCCTTCTCGCACGAAAAGGTCTAGAAAGCAAAAGCCAGGTCAGTGTGCTTTGTTGCGCCACTCAATGTTGCCTTTTGTCGCGTCACAAAGTGCTGTTGTCTTGTTACGTAACCTAGTTTCGGTTATTGTTACGTAATCAAGTGTTGGTTCTCATGAAATGTTGTTTTGTGCTCCACAGAGGATCCTGATGCGGAGGCGCCGGTGAAGAAGAGGGGCAGACCTCGTAAAACGAAGCAGTCACGAGCTATCCAATCGGATTCTGATGATTCTCCTGCCCCCGTGAAGAAGCCTCCTCCTGCAAAGAAGAAGCCTGCCCCTGGTGGCACTGGCAATGACTCTGATGATTCCACTGCCTCTGGGGACAGGAAGCCTGCTGCTCTTCCTGGAAAACGGGGTGGCCGTGGCCGTGGAAGACCACCTCTATCTTCCCGTGGACGTGGTGGTGCAGCCATCCTTCGCAGCAACAATGGTTCTCCCGCAGCAAGAGCAAGATTGCCGGGTGGAAGAACACCCAGAAGTGTCAAAGCCCGAGGCGGGAGACAAGGTGCAAGAACACCTGGCAGTGCAAGTAGTCAAGGCCGGGGCAGGGGAGGCCGTGTGCAAATCACTCCAATTCGGAATCCCGATGCTGCCTCTCTACAAGAAGCTTCCCCTGCCTGTCTGGAAAGCAATGAAAACGATGCTGGAGAAGAAGAGGGGAGTCAGTCTGGCAGTGGCGAAGAATCTGGAGACGACACCTCTGTTGCTAGCCTGCACAAGATCACCGCACCTGGTGATAGTGACGACGACGATGAAGACAAATTTGAAGGAATGAGCCCCGATACGAAAAGGAAGGCAGAACAAGCCGCAAGAACCAGGAAGTGTCGGAAAAACCAGAGTTTTGTGGCCCCTCTCGAGAAGCTGTGCAGCATGCGTTGGCTGTGCTACGTTGATGACACTCCCGCTGCAATGAGGAACACCATCATTTGTGTGGACCCTAATAAAGATCACCTACCAGAACAGGAGCCTGCCAAGGGTTGGACGCACCATGATGTCACACTCTCGAAGCTTTATTTCAATTTTTCTGGCGCCGAATTTTGAGCTAGACATTGCTACATTGAGTTGGCGGGCATTCTTACAAGATCTGGTGCCCAGAGGTTTTTGGACAACAATGGATTTCCTGCTGAAGAGAGCAACGACCAACTCATTGCTCGCTGCCGAAACCTTATCCCCATCTATCCCGTTCAGCAAGTCATTGTGGAACGCATTGAAGGTGTCAGGGAACAAGGTTTTGTCGGTGCAACTTGCAGCTGCTGGAATCAGTACACCTTTCCATACCTTTACACCCTAATCAAAAGGACTGCCCGAAACCACGGCATTGACACCAGTCGGATGAGACCCAGGAGTGTCAAACTTACCAATGTCAATGCAGTGCATGCATCGAAGCACAGGGTTGTTCGTGACGCATTCCAGCTGTTGCTAACAAGGCACATCGGAATGAATCTTCTCTGCCACACTGAACACATGGAATGCCTTAGCTCTGACACCAACGTCCCAAGTCTGTGGAACACTCTGAACAACATGCGTTACAATCAAAGTTTCGCGTACCCCCCTCTTCAGTTCGTGAAGTCCTCCTATTCCAACGTCATAACGCGCATGTCTTTTTCAAGGCACTCCCCCTTGCTGATGGATAGTGTCACATTTAATGGACCGGCATCGAGTGCAGCTAACGCTGCTGTGTGGGATCCTTTCACATGGGAACAAGCATTCGATGAAGGCAAACGAAAGTTGCTTGAACTTTATGTGGGGCAAACCAACAGGAATTTCCGAAATGAACTTCTGAGTGGACCCAACATCGTAGCGAATGGGTTGGTCTGCAAGCCAAGTGATGACCACACAGGTGACCGATACGTTTGGTTGAGGCCAAGAACTAGAGGAGACAATCAGTTGGCTCTGGAAGTTACACTCCTCAAGAGCGGTCGCAGATTGGCTCAAAGACCACGCGACCACTTTTCCGAAGACAAATTTATCTACATGGAAGTGTTCTGCAGGGAAGCCCAAACCACCGGGCTTGACATCTACGGATACCGGGAGAAGAACTATGTGTGCCAGATAGGATACATGAAGGTCGCAAAAAAACCTGGCACTCCCGGCACAAGGGGCATTGAAATGACCCAGGCCGCTGCTGAGTTGCCCGAAGTGCCTTGGAAGAGGAATCCAAGAACAGGACGTCAGAGCAATAGCCTTTACTTGGTGAACTCCATGTCGATGGCTCCATATTCTGTGGCTGCAAAGCCTAATCTACCGTTTGTTCTCCATGTCTACAAAGTTGTTCGCGAAGGCACGGCTAATTGTCCTACATTTGTGGGCCTTCACCCATTTCCAGGTCCTGGGGTGAGGAGTCAGGCAAAGACTCCAACACATGTCTTTGTTAGGGATATGGTTCGTCGCACGGGTACCTACTTTGTGAAGAACATGGCCAACAACGGTAACAATTGGTGAAGGGTGAGCATCTATACTTCGTCGCTTGATCTGATGCGTGCACTACGTTGCGTAACAATAGCACAGGCACTGTGTTGCGTAACAAGACATTATGTACCACGTGGCGCAACAATAGTCACCCTATGCTTAGTTGCGTAACGTGGGTGTCTACAGAATACAAGTAAACTCTATAAGGAAAATCATATGTCACAATTAACTGTTTAGCTAAGTACATTAACATGTAAGTTGGGAGAACAAGTGCATGCAACGGTGATTGTTACTTATATGTCTAACTGAGACTGGAACATGGTCAGTTCAACTGTTTCTGTTTGCTTCATCTTCTTCCTGTCAGGCTCTCCTGCCGAGATGCCCCTTGTTCCCCTCCTTCGCTTGTCACTTTCTGGGAAGGAGACCAAATTCGCCAAGTTCTCTGGGGATAGGTTTGCAGCAGAGGTTGACAACACAGCCTCGTGTGTTCTGCTAATCAGTGAGAACAGTGCCTCCATGGCCATCGGATTGCGACGCAGGGCAACTGTCATCTCACCAACCTTTGCCTTCATGATTTCACCGATGTCCGCATCAGGCATGGACATGCAGAATGCACCTGCCTCTTCTTCCGCTGCTTTTGGAATGCCGACCTCCTGCACAAGACCTCCAATGTTGTAATCACATTCCGCGGGGGCAGGTTGGGAGAACTGTGACTCCTGGGCCCCGTTTCCACTGATTAGCATTCCCTTCTTGTTCTTCTGAATCGGCGTGCAAAAGGGAACATTGAACATGTGCCTAGGAGCTGGTTTTTCATCCGCAGCTGCCATCATGGATTGGTACTCATGAACAGTAACAATGAGTTTGGTGCTGTACTGTCTTGCACGGAATCTTGGCATGCGGTGACTAAAACCACTTCTTCTCCAGAACAGATTGTAATGCAGACTCCATTTCACATTGACATGATGGTGTCGTGGCTGCATGAGAACACAGAAATGACGGCAGGGAATGCCAAACATTCCATAGTAGGGACAGCTGCACTGCACTTCGTAACCAATGTGCCTTCCACTCGCACTGCAATGCTCTGTAAAGGTCAGTCTTCGGAGTCTGCGGAATTTCACAATTGGGCTGAAGTAAGAACAGGCACTGCATGTTCTTTCCGAGGTGCACAGCTCACAGAAATGCTCCTTCCCGTCTTGTGGTTTCCTCAGCATCAAAATCTCATGTCCCCCATCAGAAAGCACCAGGTAATTGTTGAAAGCAGCTTCAACATTCTGTTGGATCTGGCTTTCACATATTTGCGTTACCCATCTTGCCGTTGGTGACATCCTCGCCCAGTTCTTCTTCTCCTGGTAGTTCTTGAAGGTTCTGCGTCTGTTCCGGTCCATTCTGGCTTGCTGCTGTGAGTCCTGTGTTTGCATGGACTTCAACAGCGACATGTTGGGTGTCACTTTGTTGCCAGACTTCCGTTTGAGTGTTTGGTTAACTCCTGAAGTCACAAAGAACACAAAGACAGTTAGTGGTTGCATGACCGCATGTTGTTGCGCAATGAGGTGTGCGCTTCTTGTTACGTCACAGGATATGAAAGCATCAAGTAACGTAACAAAATAGGGCGCTTAAATAGGGCGCTTGAAAACAATGGCGACTTACCTTCCAGAGCAGAATTTGCCCGGTAATCCAGTGTCATAGATCCATTCCGAAGGCAAACAAGGAACCGTTTCTTATGGGGAAGAATGCATTTCAGTAGAAACTCCTGCAGCACCAGTGCATTGTGGCGCACATCTCCATCCTCTTCTTCATCCTGCTGAAGGTTCGTCAACCACTCATCGAGGGCCTCACGGGACATGGCGAATTCTTGCAAAGACTCCACGCCTCCAACCTGAAACCAAGTGAACACAGAAGTTTTGAATGTATGGATCAAGTCGTTCACTCGTTTTTTGTCCTGTCTCCTCAAGCGGCACTTGATCCGTTCAATGCCCTTGTTCACCAGGTGGCACATGCAGAGAGCATGTCGCGCATTGGGATAGAAGGCCTCTTGAACATTGTCAAAAGCCCCATGCATTTGTTTGTCACCATCAGTCAGCACCAGCATTGTCCTCTCCAGAATTGCTGGTCCCATCAGAGTAGGGATGCAGGAGCGAAAAATCCAATCAAAAACCCACTGTTGCTGTGAGGGCATGAAGACACGGAATGGTGTGAAAAC
>ENA-ORBV01016524-ORBV01016524.1-microbial-mat-metagenome-genome-assembly--contig:-NODE-16524-length-10698-cov-4.254684_pt1 | contig 10698 bp, 6 predicted proteins | sample MGYA00237777_ERZ505514 | MGnify/ENA primary metagenome ERZ505514 (study PRJEB26160, sample SAMN06269048) | microbial mat metagenome | isolation source: Oligotrophic lake microbial mat | place...
TGTGTATAAGAGACAGGCCCTATCGTCCTGGTCTGATAGCCCTTTACGCCGAGATCGTGTCCGCGCCCGAACCGTCAGGCCGGCGGCTTCACTGCTCTGCCTGGTCGAAACCTCTCTGGGTCCCGGGTTTCTGCGCCGCACACTTCCGTTAAGATGCCGCGCATGTTGAGCGCTCCCCCCCTTTTCGGTTACCGCAAGTACTGGGCCGCCCGTTTCGGCCCGGCACCTTTCCTGCCCATGAGCCGGCCAGAGATGGACGAACTCGGCTGGGACGCCTGCGACATCATCATCGTCACCGGCGATGCCTATGTAGACCACCCGAGCTTTGGCATGGCCATCGTAGGCCGCATGCTTGAGGCCCAGGGATTCCGGGTCGGACTCATCGCCCAACCGGACTGGCGCGACACGACCGCTTTCGAGGCCCTCGGCGCACCGCGGCTGTTCTTCGGCATCACGGCCGGCAACATGGATTCCATGGTCAACCGGTATACGTCAGACCGCAGGCTGCGCAGCGATGACGCCTATACGCCGCACGGGGTCGCTGGCAAGCGCCCGGATCGCTCGGTGATCGTCTACTCGCAACGCGTCCGCGAAGCTTTCCCGGAAACGCCGGTCATCGTCGGCGGTATCGAGGCCAGCCTGCGGCGCATCGCCCATTTCGATTACTGGTCGGAGAAAGTGCGCCGCTCGGTGCTGCTGGACGCCAAGGCCGACCTGCTGGTATTCGGCAATGGCGAACGTCAGATCGTCGAAATCGCCCACCGTCTCGCGGGCGGTGCGGAGATCTCGGCCCTCACCGACATCCGCGGCACCTCATTTGCGCAGCGTGGCCCGCGCGAAGGCTGGATAGAAATCGACTCTACGCACCTCGATGTGCCCGGCAAGATCAATCCGCCGGTCGATCCGTACGCGATGGCGGAAAACGACTCGCCCAATAACAGTGCGGCACCCGCTGAGCCCGGCGTGACCCAGATCCCGCTGCGCCTCGTGCGCGCCGCGCGCGAAGTCCGGCGCGCAGACCGCGCGCGCTCCGCTATCCGCCTGCCGGCGTTCGAGCAGGTGCGCGACGATCCGGTGCTCTACGCGCATGCGTCACGCGTGCTGCATCTGGAAGCCAATCCGGGCAATGCGCGCGCGCTGGTGCAGGCGCACGGCGACATCGATGTCTGGTTGAACCCGCCACCGATCCCGCTGACCACTGAAGAGCTCGATGGCGTCTATGAACGGCCCTACCAGCGGCGCCCGCATCCGGCCTACGAAGACGCGAAGATCCCGGCCTACGAGATGATCCGCTTCTCGATCTCAATCCAGCGTGGCTGCTTCGGCGGCTGCACGTTCTGCTCCATCACCGAGCACGAAGGCCGCATCATCCAGAGCCGCTCCGAAGACTCGGTGATCAAGGAGGTCGAGGCGATCCGCGATTCGGTCAAGGGATTTACCGGCACCATTTCCGACCTCGGCGGGCCGACCGCCAACATGTACCGCATCGGTTGCAAGAGCCCGGAGATCGAGGCGGCCTGCCGCAAGCCCAGTTGTGTCTACCCGGGCATCTGTTCGAATCTCAACACCGATCACTCGGCGCTGATCCGCATGTACCGCCGCGCGCGTGCGCTCAAGGGCGTCAAGAAGATCCTGATCAGCTCCGGCCTGCGTTACGACCTGGCGGTGCAGTCGCCCGAATACGTCAAGGAACTGGTGACGCACCATGTCGGCGGCTACCTCAAGATCGCGCCCGAGCACACCGAGCAGGGGCCGCTGACGAAGATGATGAAGCCCGGTATCGGCAGCTACGACAGGTTCAAGCAACTGTTCGAGAAGTTCAGTGCAGAGGCCGGCAAGAAGCAGTACCTGATTCCATATTTCATCGCCGCCCATCCGGGCACCAGCGACGAAGACATGATGAACCTGGCGCTCTGGCTCAAGAAAAACGGCTTTCGCGCCGATCAGGTACAGAACTTCTACCCGAGCCCGATGGCCACCGCGACGGCGATGTACCACAGCAAGCGCAATCCGCTGCGCCGCATCACGCCCGACAGCGAAACGGTCGATATCGTGCGTGGCGACAAGCGCCGGCGCCTGCACAAGGCCTTTTTGCGTTACCACGACGCCAACAACTGGCCGCTGCTACGCGAGGCGCTCAAGACCATGGGCCGCTCAGACCTGATCGGCAATGGCAAACACCACCTGATCCCGACCTTCCAGCCGCTGACGGACGGCAACTACACGAGTGCGCGCAAGAAGAACTCGACAGCAGCGAGCGGTAAGGCGGCGCCGCCGGTCAAGGGCCGCCTGTTGACCCAGCACACGGGATTGCCACCGCGGGAGACCGGCGGCGCAAGCGAGAAGTCCAGGGCGGGGGCTGCCAAACGAAGATAGGTCCGGTTCGGGCCGTGCACGGAGCAAACCATGTGGCTGCGCAATTGCTGGTACGTCATCGCGTGGGAGCACGAGGTACCGGCTGCCGATGCCGACAGCTTGTTCACCCGCACTGTGCCGGTCGATGATGTTTCGCAACGCGAAACGTCGGTGCGCCCCGATGCCCGTCGGGCGTTGCTTATGGCAGCGCCGATGAGATATCGATGGTGCTGGCCGTTCCTGCGAGCACCCGGCCCATACGTGCCAGCATCTCGTCCGACATCAGCTGCGACGGTCCTGAAATGCTGATGGCGGCCATGGCGCCTCTGCCGGAAGGCTCGCAAATGGCTGCGGCCACGCAGCGCGCACCGAGTTCGTTCTCTTCGATATCGAGCGCATAACGGCGCTGCACGCTGCGCGCGATGTCATCGAGGAAGTGGTCCCGGTTGGTGATGGTGTGCGGTGTACGCGCGACCATGCGCCTGGGTACGGCCCGGTCGATCTCCGACGAGCCCAGCGTCAGCAAAATGGCCTTGCCCAGCGCGGTCGAATGCAAGGGGTCGCGTTTGCCGACCTTGGCCTCGGCATGCAACAGCCGGCTCGATCCGACCATGTCGATGTAGACGATGTCCGAGCCATCGCGAATACCCAGGTTCACAGTCTCGTTGAACTGGCGTTGCAGCCGCAACATCGCGGGCTGGGCGATCTGCTTGATACGTTCGGCGTATTCGGGAAGCGGGGACGCCACCGCAACCCGCGGGCCGATGACATAACGTTCGGTTCGTTCATCGTACGAAACGAATCCCGACGCCCGCAAGGTGTAGAGGTAGCGGAACGCGGTGGTTTTGGGTAAGGCGGTGCTGGCGGCCAGGTCCGACAAGGTCATCGGGCCCTTGCCGCTGACCAACACGTCCAGCAATTGCATGGACTTGTGAACCGGGGCCACGATGTAACGGCGATCCAGGCTCATGGCGGCTCTCTCAGGTGTTCACGGGTGGCTGATGGTCGCGCCGGTCCTCTGCTGCGAAAAGCGCAGTCGCCGAAGCACTCGGGGCGGTCGATGGCATAGCCAAATCAATATACACGATCCGGGCGCGGATGTGCACTTTTTGCGCCGCCCTGAGCCGTTGAACACGATCGGGCCCGGCAGTAGCATGGCCGAACGCACTTGTATCCAACCCGTTCGCGTGACTGAGAGGCATCCGATGAAACCCATCAATCCGGCGCAATTGCATGCGCTGAGTTCGGCCGTCCTGTCCGATGTCATGGACAGCCTGGGGCTGGTGCGACGGGCCCTGAAGCCCTTCGTGCGGCCAATCGACGACGCCCTCGTGATGGTCGGCCGGGCGCGCACCGGTCTGTACATGCCGGCGTATTCTTTGCGCGAAGGCGAGAACCCCTACGAGGTGGAGATTGCGCTGGTGGACGACCTGCAGGCGCAGGACGTCGTGGTGCTGGCATGCAACGGGCCAACCGAGCGGATCGCTCCGTGGGGCGAATTGTTGTCCACCGCGGCGCAGGCGCGTGGCGCGACGGGCTGCCTGACCGATGGCCTGGTGCGCGATGTCAAGCAGATCCGGGCGATGGGTTTTGCGGTGTTCCACGGCGGCATCGGGCCACTCGATACCAAGGGGCGGGCCCGCATGGTTGATCGTGACGTACCGGTCGAATGTGCCGGCGTTGCCATTGGCCCAGGCGACATCGTCTTCGGCGACGTCGATGGCGTGGTGGTGATTCCGAAGGCGCACGAACATGAGGTGGTCGAGAAGGCGATTGCCAAGGTGCTGGGCGAGAACAACACCCGCGATGCCTTGCGCAGGGGTGAGCCTCTGGCCCAGGTGTTCCAGCGTTTTGGCATTCTGTGATTGCGCTCGATGCTTGACGCGAACGACCAGGCAGAGCCCGATCCGGCGCTGGCGCTGGCGCTGGCCCAGTTTGCGCTGGCGAGTCGCTATCTGCCGGGAGGCGTCTGCGCTTCGGCACGCCGCAACGCAGCGATCGGCCATCCGTTTTTTGTTTCGCGTGGTGCGGGCGCCTATCTCTACGACCTGCAGGGCCGGCCTTACATCGACATGTCGGTCTCGCATGGTGCATCGCTGCTCGGACACGGGCACCCCGCCGTGATCGCGGCCGTGCGGCAGGCGCTGGACATGGGCATCGTCTGCTCGGCCGAGACCGTGCACCATGCGCACCTGGCCCGGCGCATCACCGAGCTGGTGCCCTGTGCCGAGATGGTCCGTTTTGGCGGTTCGGGCACCGAGACCGTGATGCACGGACTGCGTCTGGCGCGGTGTGCCACCGGGCGCGAGAAGCTGATCAAGTTCGAAGGCCACTTCCACGGCTACGCCGACGCGCTCAATTTCAGCGTCATGCCGCCGCTTGACCTGGCCGGGCCGGCGCGTACACCGACACCGTATGTCGAATCGGCCGGTGTGCCGCGCAACACCAGCGAGCATGTCATCGTGCTGCCGTTCAATGACCCGGCGGCTCTGCAGGCGGCATTCCTCACCCATGGCAACGATGTGGCGGCGCTGTTGATGGAGCCCATCAACTACGACCAGGGATGTGTCATGCCACAGCCCGGATTTCTGGCCTTGTGCAGGCAGTTGTGCGATCGCCATGGCAGCGTGCTGTTTTTCGACGAGGTGCTGACGGCGTTTCGCACTGGGCCGGGCGGCGCGCAGCAGCATCTGGGCGTCACGCCGGACCTGTGTGTGCTGGGCAAGGCCTTCGGCGCCGGCATGCCGATCAGCGCACTGGCCGGGAAACGCGCCATCATGGAGCATCTGCAGCCGCTGGGAGCGAGCCAGATGAGCGGCACCTACCTGGCACATTTGACGGCGGTGCTGGCCGCGTTGGCAGCCTTGGAGACATACAGCAGCCCGGGCTTCTACGACCGGCTCGACGACCTGTGCCAGTACTTCTACCGTGGTTTTCAGGCCGCCATCGACCGCAGTGGCGTTGTTGTGCGCCTGCAGTTTGCCGGTCCCCGGTTTGGGCTCTATTTCGGCGTGCCGGGTGCTGTCGACAACTACCGCGCGGCGGCGGCGAGAAATGCAGGTGCGGAGTTGTGTTTCATAAGGGCTTGCTTTGCGCGTGGCGTGTACTTCCAGCCGGCTGCACACCATGGGTTTTCGGCGGTGCACAGCCGCACCGACATGGACAAGGTGCTGTCTGCGATCGAGGCTGCCCTGTCCGAAGTGCGCCAGCTCGCAGTAGCGTCGTGAGCGTGCTTGACGAGCCATGTTTCATGCCACGAAACATGCGTTGGACGGTGCCGCGCTGCGCCTTGGCTATGATGAAAAAATGGGGTCGCCATGAGGTGTATGACCGGCCAGCATGGCGATATTTTCCCAATGACTGCACAGACCCGAAGTGTTTGCTGAAAGGAATGCCCGGATGCGTATAGCGTTGATCCATGTCGGACAGGAAACCAACGATTTCAATCCGTTGCCGACGAGCTTGCGCGACTACGCCTCGTTCGGTATTTACGAGGGCGCCGACATCGTGCAACGGTTCCGGGGTGTCGGCCAGATCGGCGGCTATATCGACGCGGTGGAGTCGTCGGGCCTGCCGATCGAGACGATACCCATCGTGCGCGGCTGGGCGGTTGCGGGCGGGCGCATCGATCGTGAGTCCTACGATTTTTTCGATCGCAAGATTCGCCAGGGCCTGACGGCCGCTGGAGCGCTCGACGGTGTGGCGCTGCAGTTGCATGGGGCCTGCGCATCCGTGGACATGGATGATGTCGAAGGCGCGCAGCTGCAGGCCTGCCGCGACGTGCTGGGCCCGCAAATCCCGATCGTGCTGGGTCTGGACCACCACGCCAACATCACGCGCAAGATGGTCGCGCTGTCGACCGCCATCGTCGGCCATCGTACCCAGCCGCACGACCCCTTCGATACCGGACGTATCGGCGCCGAGGTGCTGATCAAGATCCTGGCGCAGGGGGCTCGGCCAACCACTGCGTGGCGCAAGTTGCCCTTGTTGTCGCACCAGGAGCAGTTCCTGACCTCGCACGGGCCAATGAAAACCTGGTTCGACCGTGCGCGTGCGATGGAGGCCGATCCGCGGGTGCTGCAGGCGTCCAATTACCCGATGCAACCCTGGCTCGACGTCGCCGAGGGTGGTTGGTCGACGATCGTCGTCACCGACAACGACCAGGCGCTGGCCGAGAAGCTGGCCGACGAACTGGCCGATCTGGCGTGGTCGCTGCGCGCAGATTTTCAGAAAAAGGATGCGGTCGCTATCGACGATGCGGTGCGCATGGGAGACGCCGCCGACAAGGGCCTCGTCGTGCTCAGCGATACCGGCGACACCGTGTTCGGCGGCGCCGCCGGCGACAGCAACCTGATCCTGGAGTCGGTCTTGCGTCTGGGCATCAAGAGCCGCGTTCTGATGCCGCTGATCGCACCCGACACGGTGGCGCGCCTGGTGCAGGCAGGTGTCGGCGCAACTGTCACTTTGCCGTTGGGCGGCGGTACGGCCAAGGCTTTTTTCACGCCGCTGGAGGTGACGGGCACGGTGCGGCGCATCGGTGGCGGCGTCGTGAACCTCAACCACCACCACCAGGGCGAGGTCGACATGGGTCGCGCCGTCGTGTTCGACGTGGGGCCTGTGACGCTGCTGATCAGCGAGTTGCGCGGCGTTGCCGGCAACCTGCCCGATGTCTACCGTGCGCTCGGAGTGGAGCCCACCGACTACAAGATGGCCGTGCTCAAGACGGCATCGAATTTTCAGTACTTCGCGCCCATCACCTCGCAGGTGATCCGCGCCGATACGCGCGGTCCGGGCCAATCGGATGTGTTCGGTCTGCCGTGGAAGCGTATTCCGAGGCCGGTCTATCCGCTGGATGACATCGCCCACTGGCGTGGCGCTGGCGCATGAATCGTCGGGACAACGTCATAGGGCCTGTTACGTGTTTGTAATTCAACAATGAGAGGAAACATCACCATGAAACCCAATCTCGTTCGCCGCGCTGTCCTGGTGGCCGGCTCGCTGCTGGCGGCAGGCGCACTGGTCGTGCCATCGCTGGCGCAGGCCCAGGCGCTCAAGGCCGGCAAGTTGCGCGTGGCCATCCTGGCCGACATCGTCAATTTCGACCCGGCACAGTTCTCATCGCAGAACTTTCCGCTCATCAAGAGCCTGTACGACAGCCTTATCGAATACACGCCCGAGGGGCAGGCTATTCCCAGTCTGGCGTCCGCCTGGACCGTGGGTGCTGGCAACAACTCCGTCACCTTGACGCTGCGCCGCGATGTCAGCTTCCACAGTGGTGCGCCGCTCAATGCAGAAGCGGTTTCCGCCACGCTCAAAAAGGCTGCCGATCCCAAGCTGGGCAAGAACCTGTATGCGACCATGTCCGTCGTCAAGGACTGGACCGTCGTGGACCCCTACACCATCCGCCTGAACTTCACCGGCCCGGTACCCGACAAACAGATCACCGACCTGCTGCAGTTCATCTCGCCGATCGATCCCGCCGGCATCGAGACCGTCGAGGCCAAGCCCGCAGGAACCGGTGCTTTCATGCTGGCGGAAAGGGTGCTGGGCCAGCGGGTACGCATGGTGGCCAATCCGAAATACTGGCGCTCGGGGCAACCCCTGCTGAGCGAGGTCACGCTGACCTTCTTCAGTGACAACGACTCCGCCAGCGCGGCCCTGGAATCGGGCGCGGTCGACATGATCTATGGTGGCGATTCGCGCTCGGCACTGCGGCTGCGCTCGGCCGGCTACCAGCTGATTCAGGGCCCGGGTCCGCTGGTGCAGGTGTTCCGCATCAACACCACGCAAGGACCGTTCAGGAACGAGAAGTTCCGCCAGGCCTTCAACTACCTGATGGACCGCCGGGCCATTTTGCAGGTCGGTTACGCGGGCCTGGGCGAGGTGACCGCATTGCCCTGGGCGCCGGCCAGCCCGGCCGCCGACAAGTCCTACGACACCAAATACGCATTCAACCTGGATAAAGGGCGGGCGCTGCTCAAGGAGTCCGGCCTGTCGCAGGCGGATATGACGGCTTGGAAGATTTTGGTCAATGGTGGTTCCCAGGATTCGGTGGCCATCAGCCAGGTGGTGCAGGCGACGCTGGCCAAGGTCGACCTCAAGGTCGACCTCGAAGTGATGGGCACATCGGAGTTCACCACCGCCTTGCTGGCCGGCAAGTTCGCGGCGCTGTTTGGCGGTATCGGCAACATCCAGAAGTTCCCGACCCGGGTAGCTACCAATAGCATCTACCGTACAGCGAAAAACCCGGTGCTGGGCGACCCGCATCCGCACCCCGCCTATGTGGCCGCGATCGATCGGGTGAACACGACCTTCGGCACTGGCGCCGTGGTCAAGGCGGCCTATGACCAATTGAACCAAGTGCTGGTGGATTCGGCCTTTGCCATCCCCACCAACACCTACGACATCGGCCTGACGGTCGCGGCGAAGAACGTCGGTGGCATCACGCGGGAGATCGACAACATGCCGGTGTTCCGCACTATGGGTTTTCGTTGAGCGCGCCTGCCTGCCGCCGCGCCCATGGCTGAGCCGGTCCTGCGCGTCAGGGGGCTGGAGGTCACCTTCACCGGGTCAGGACGCCCGGTGCCGGCGGTGCGCGGCATCGACTTCGATGTGTTTGCCAATGAGGTTCTGGGCATCGTCGGAGAATCGGGCTCCGGCAAGAGTGTGACCTCGCTCGCGATCAGCGGCCTGCTCGATGAGACGGCCCGGGTGCGGGGCTCGATCCGCCTCAATGGTCAGGAGGTCACGACGCTGGACGCGGAGAGCCTGCGCCAGATGCGCGGTCGCGATGTCGGCATGGTGTTCCAGGATCCGACGACCACGCTCAATCCGGTTCTGCCGATCGGGCGCCAGGTGATCGAGGGCCAGGTCGCCCATGCGCAGATTTCACGCGGCCAGGCGCATGCACGAGCGATCGAGCTACTGCGCGAGGTCGACATTCCCGATCCACAGGGTCGGGTGATGCAGTTTCCGCACCAGTTCTCCGGCGGCATGCGCCAACGCGCAGTGATTGCGATGGCCATGGCGGGCAAGCCCCGGCTGATCATTGCCGACGAACCGACGACGGCGCTCGACGTGACGGTGCAGGCCCAGGTGCTGGCGGTGCTGGCCAAGCGACAGCGCGATACCGGCGCCGCAGTGATCCTGATCACCCACGATCTGGGGGTTGTAGCAGAGGTCGCTCACCGGGTGGCGGTCATGTATGGCGGGCGCATCGTCGAGTCGGGGTCGGTGCACGAGATCTTCAGCCGGCCGCGCCATCCGTATACCGTCGGCCTGCTGCGCAGCATGCCGCGCATCGATATCGTCGACAGCCGCCTGGTGCCGATCCCGGGTCAGCCGCCCAGCCCGGCGCAACTGCCTGCTGGCTGCACGTTTCATCCACGTTGCGCGATCGGGAATGACCGGCCGCGCTGCGCCAGCGAGGACCCGGCATTGCAGAGCGTGTCCGAAGGGCACGCCAGCGCCTGCCATTTTTCGGGTGAGGTGGCCCGGTTGCTGACCGATTCCCGGTCACTTCACGACGCCACAAAGTCACCGGACGCCGCCGCTGGTTTGCTCGCGGCCACGCCCGCCAGCCCGCGCGCGCCGCAGGGACAGCGCGCCGAGCCGGTCACGCCTTTGCTCGAGGTAGACCGACTGCAGGTGTTTTTTCCGGTCAAAGCCGGCCTTTTGCAGCGGCGTGTCGGCTGGGTCCGAGCGGTCGACGGCGTCAGCCTCACGGTGCGTGCGGGGGAAACCGTGGGGTTGGTCGGCGAGTCGGGTTGCGGCAAGACGACGACCGGACGCGCCATCATGGGGTTGGTGCCGTCGTCGGCCGGATCGGTGCGTTTCGACGGACGCGACATCACGCATCTGCCTGCGTCCGAGCTGCGCAAGGTGCGCCGGCACATGCAGTACATCTTCCAGGACCCCTATTCGTCGCTCAACCCGATCAAGACCGTCGGCGACATCGTGGCCGAGCCGCTGCGCATCCACGGCCTGTACGACGGACTCGGCGGCGCGCGCTGGGTTGCCGAGCTATTCGATCTGGTGGGTCTGCCCGCCAGCATGGTGAACCGGTTCCCGCAGGAGTTCTCAGGTGGTCAGCGCCAGCGTATCGGCATTGCGCGGGCATTGGCGCTCAAGCCTCGGCTGCTGATCCTGGACGAACCGGTCGCCGCGCTCGATGTGTCGATCCAGGCGCAGGTCATCAACCTGTTGCAGGACCTGCAGCGCGACCTGGGCCTGGCCTACCTGTTCATCGCCCACGATCTGTCCGTGGTGCGCCATATCTCGAACCGGGTGGCGGTGATGTACCTGGGTCGGATCGTAGAGGAGAGCGACCGCGACAGCCTGTAC
>ENA-ORBV01016527-ORBV01016527.1-microbial-mat-metagenome-genome-assembly--contig:-NODE-16527-length-10696-cov-10.124305_pt1 | contig 10696 bp, 10 predicted proteins | sample MGYA00237777_ERZ505514 | MGnify/ENA primary metagenome ERZ505514 (study PRJEB26160, sample SAMN06269048) | microbial mat metagenome | isolation source: Oligotrophic lake microbial mat | place...
GCGGTAGAGGAGTGGGAGTGGGAGTGGGATTGGGGGTGGGTGGCGGCGCACCCTCCTCCGGATCGTCATCGGATGGGTATCTGTAAATGATCAGTATCGACTTACTGCTAGTCCGGTTGGCGGTATCGGTCGCCGTCACGTTGATCGTATTCGCGCCCAGTTGGAGCCCAATCGGATCCGCGTCCCAGCGATACCCGCCATCAGGACTCACGCTCACAATCGCCACTCCGCCGGATCCGCGATCGTTGCTCCATCGAACTATTGGACGGCCGGTTCCGCCAGTGACGAATCCATAGGCTAAGTTGGGGTTTCTACTGACAATCGCATACGCGCCAGGCGCACTCACTGTTAGATTTAACGCCGGCGCGGGAGCCGGAGCCGGAGCCGGAGCCGGAGCCGGAGCCGGAGCCGGAGCAGGCACAGGCGGTACGGGAGCCGCTGGCGTCGGTAAAACCGCCGTCGCCTCACGCCGTACTTCCACGCCCCTGCTAATCGCACGCCCTGAGCTGTCGGACGCCGTCACGGTAATATTGTTCTCGCCCAACACCAGCGGCACAGACATCATCTGCCACTGATAACCGCCGCGCCCATCTTCGCTGACCGTCCCCGTCCCCGCCAATCCTCGGTTCGACTGCCATCTCATCACCGGCGATCCCACCGGCCCCGTCAGCGTCCCGGAAACATTGATCGCCGCATTCGAAGTACTCACCGGACTCGCCGGCGTAGTCATCGTCAACACCAGCGGCGCGGGACGTCCTTCGCCATCGTTAACGGCCGCATAAAGCATCCGCATCGCTCCAATGTCCTCCGGCGTCAGCCCCGCCGCGCGGCGATAGTAGGGATACATCACCGCGTTCGGAACATCGGAATGTCCCAGCCCCAGCGCATGACCCAGTTCATGCAACGCCACGCTGAAAATGTCGATATCCCCCCCGATATTCCATCCCTCATCGTTATCGAAATGCAGATCCCCGGCGAGGGGCTCCGGGTTCGGCGGAGCCGGATAAAACGTATGCGCCAGCACCCGTCCGGCCCCGTCAAAAGGGTACGGATCCCCGTGATCGCGCGCGCCAAACAGTATGTTGATATTCTTCGCCGCCGCGGTATTGCCAGTCCGTTGGAAATCCACTTGCACCACGCCGGACCATGCCGCCATCGCCCGTTGAATCTCGCTCTGTACCTGCGCCTCCGCCAGCCGCTGCGGCACGCCGCCTTGCAAAGAATAGGTAAGGTTCGCGCGGTTCAGTCCCGCCCCGTCCCAACCCTCTCCAATCCGCTGCGTCAACTGGCCCACCTGCCCGGCCTCCGTCGCCCCGCCCAAACAGCCAACCAGTGGCAGCCCAGTCACCAGTTCGCCGCTCGCCGGAAAGATATACGCCACCTCGTCCCATTCCGCCAGCAACCGCACCCGCTCCAGCGTGCCCCGCACCAGCATGTGTTCGCCCGCCAAATCCTTGTGGTCCCGAATCTCCACGCCCGATTCAGCTACCAGCGCCCGCCGCTCCTCCCACGGCACGTCGCCGTGAAACTCCACAATGTAAAAGGCCCGCCGCGCCGCCCCTCGCCCTTCATTACCCGCCGCCCGCGTCAATTCGCGGCTCAGCTTGTCTTCCGGCTGCAAGGTGTCGAATCCAGCCAGATTCAGCCCCCGCAGATTCGCCTCGCCATCCACGCCTACAATCACACCAGTCATCGGCAAATACGCCACCACGCGCATCCCCCGCGCCGCCAAACTCCGCGCGGTCTCAGCGGTCGGAGCCTGCTGGAAGTCCAGTATCAAATGGGACCGCGTCCCCACCCGGCTTTTGGCCCCGTTCATCCGGTTCGATAACCGCGCCTGACCCTCCCGGCTCTTCATCTGCACTTCGGCCCACAGCCCCGTCGAACTCCAGCAAAGCCCCAACGCCAGCGCCAGGCGAATCGCAATTCCAGATCTTTCCATGAAACCCATATCGAGATCCCATGAGAAAAATCCTGCCCTGTTGCCACTTACTCTTAGGGGAATTAACTCGTATGCTTCGCGTTTTATCTGGAATACTATGCATCCTTAGCGGGGCTATGCCCGCGCGTGCCCAACCAGCGTTTCGCGTGCAAACTCTGGCCGGCTCCAACAACGCCGGCGATGGCGGACAGGCTTCCAAAGCCATCATTCAACAAGCCGAAGGCGTTGCCGTGGACTTGACCGGCACCCTCTTCATCGCCGACGCCGCCGACCACCGCATCCGCGCCGTCGCCCCCAATGGCGATATTCGCACCATCGCCGGCGACGGTTCCCCGGGCGCCTCGGGCGATGACGGCCTCGCCAAAAATGCCCGCCTCAACAGTCCCTACGGCCTGTCCCTCGACCGCCAGGGCAATCTCTACGTCGCCGATCTCGGTAACGCCCGCATCCGTATTATCACCCCCCAAGGCCGCATCCGCACCGTCGCCGGCGGCGGTGACGTTCCCGCCGCCGAATCGAGCGAAGGCAGCCTCGCCACCACCCTCAAATTCAAAACGCCGCGCAACGTCCTCGCCGACCCCAATGGCGGTTTCTACTTCTCCGATTTCGACGCCCATCGCGTTTATTACGTTGATTCTCGCGGCATTCTGGCCACTTTCGCCGGCACGGGTAACCCCGGTTACGGAGCGGATGGTATCCTCGCCATCCGCTCGGCACTACGCAATCCGTCCGGCCTCGCCTTTGAGCCGCTCGGCGGCGTCATTATCGTCGAAAGCGGTTCCCAGCGTCTGCGCCGCGTCGCCCGCGGCGTCGTCGCGCCCTATCTCAGTGATGCCCTCCGCAACTATCCGCTCTATTCCCCCACCGGCGTCGCCTTCGATAACGCCGGTAACCTCTACCTCGCCGACGCCCGTGCCACCGGCGCGCTGAAACGCACCGCGCAAGGCGAGGTCACCGCGCTGGCCGTCTCCGGCCGCGCCGTCGCCGCCGATCCCCGCGGCGGAGCCGTCTACGCCTGGAACGCCTCCGTTTACCGTGTCGACCCCGCCAATAAAGTCGCCCTTGCCGCCGGCGCCCCAGCCGGTATCGGCGAGTTCAACGGTGATGGCGGCACGGCCGCCGCCGCCCGCCTCCTCGCCCCGTCCGCCCTCGCCTACGATCGCGATGGCAATCTCTATATCGCCGACGAACGCGCGCACCGCGTCCGCCGCGTCACCCCCGCCGGCCTCATCACTACCGTCGCCGGCACCGGTAAACCCGCCTTTTCCGGTGACGGCGGCCTCGCCGATAAGGCCGGGATTAACGCTCCGCGCGGCCTCGCCTTTGACGCCAATGGTTTCCTTTACATCGCCGATTCCGGCAACCACGCCGTCCGCAAAATCTCCCCCGCCGGCCTGATCTCCTCCGCCGCCGGCAATGGATTCTCCGGCTTTCGCGGCGATGGCGGTTCCGCTTCCGCCGCTCTCCTCAACGGGCCCTCCGCTGTCGCCGTCGACCCCGCTGGCGACATCTTCATCGCCGACACCGCCAATCATCGCGTCCGCCGCATTAACCGCGGCGGCATGATAACCACTTATGCCGGCAACGGTTCCCCCGGCCTCGCCTTCGAAGGTTCCGCCGCCGTCTTCGCCCAGTTGAATGAACCGCGCGGTCTCGCCTTCGACGCCGCCGGTAATCTCTACATCGCCGACACCGCCAACAACCGTATTCGCCGCGTCGATCTCACCGGCCTCCTCACCACCGTCGGCGATCCCGTCTTCGTTTCGCCCCGCGCTGTCGCCGTCGCCCCCGATGGCTCAGTCTACGTCGCCGATACCGGCAATCACCGTATCTGCCAAATCACCGATGGCGGCGTTATCAAGGTGGCTGGCGCGGACACTCCCGGCTTTAGCGGCGATGGCGAACTCGCCGCCAGCGCGCAGTTCCAGTCTCCCGCCGCCCTCCTCTTTGATTCGCTGGGTAATCTCGCCGTTGCCGACATGGGCAACTCCCGCGTCCGCCTGCTCCGCCCCGAAGCCCTTCTCATCTCCGTCCTGCAGGACGGCGCGCGCATTTTCAACGCCGCCTCCAGCGTCGAAGGCCCCGTCGCGCCCGGCATGATCGCCACCCTTCTCGGCGATGCTTTCGGCCCGTCTGAACCGATGGCCGCTCCCGCCGGTTCCCCTTGGCCCCGCCTTCTCGCCGAAGTCGATGTCTACATCAATGGCGACGCCGCGCCGCTCCTCTACGTCTCCGCCCAACAAATAAATTTGCAGATCCCCTCCTCCGTCGCCGGCCGCCGCGAAGCCGTTATCGAGATCCATCACCGCCGCGTCCGCCGCGCCCAAGCCGCCGCCACCGTCGCCGAAGCCGCGCCCGGCGTCTTCCCGCACGTCATTATGGAAGATGGCTCCAACAACAGCGCGCAGAACCCCGTCTCCCGAGGCGCCATCGTCACGCTCTTCGTCACCGGCGCCGGAGCGCTGCCGCCCGCCCTGGTTGACGTCCGCATCGGAACCATGGCCGCCCAAATCGTCTGGGCCGGACCCGCCCCTGAAATCCCCGGCCTGCTCCAGGTGAATCTCCGCCTCCCTTCCGGCTTCTTCCCGCCCGGCAGACATCCCGTCACCTTCAAAATCGGCGCCTTCACCGCCCCGCCCGGCCTGTCTGTCTACTTACAGTGAAACACCCGCTTCGTCCAGAGTCCCGAACAGCAGTTCAATATCTTCCGGCCGCGTGTGTATATGCGCCGATACCCGGAATCGTTCCGACTGCATAATCCAAATCCGCCGCGCCTTGCACAGCGCTGAAAACTTCCGGAAATGCGCCGCCCGCATCTGAAAACTCACCAGCGATCCGAACATCCGGTCGTCGTCCGGCGTCAATAATCGCAGCCCCGGCGTCCGCTTCGCCCGGTCGAACGCCATCCGTGCCAATTGATGTATCCGCGCGTAAATCCGGTCCGGACCGATCGCCTTCGCAAATTCCAGCCCCGCCACCATCCCCTCTAACAGCGCCCGGTTGTTCGTCCCCACCTGCATAAATCGCGCGCCCTCCAACGCCGGATTCGCCCACCCGTCCACCGTGATCGAAGGCCAGATCCGCTCCTGCATCTCCTTGCGCACATACAACAACCCGCAACCCGCCGGCGCGAACAGCCATTTGTGCGGACTCCCCGCCATGAAGTCGCACTCCATATCGGACACGCGAAACGGAATCTGCCCGTGCATATGCGCGCCATCGACCAGTGTCAACACACCCTTCCCCCGTGCCGCCCGGCATATCTCCCGCACCGGCAGCACCATCCCCGTCGTCGTCGTAATACCGCTGAAACTCAGCACCCGCGTCCGCGGCCCAATCGCGCCAATCAGCAAATCCGCAATCTGCCCCGGATCCTTCGGAGGCAATGGCAGCGCCACTTGCCGGACTTGAATGCCATGCCGCTGTTGCCGCACCAGCCACGGCCCCCGCCCCGACGGATGCTCCTGGTCGGTCATCACCACTTCATCCCCGGACTTCAAATCCAGGCCCGACGCCACAATTCCTATCGCCTCCGTCGCGTTATGCGTCAACGCCAACTCGCCCGCCGGGCAGCCGATATATTCCGCCAGCGCCGTCCGGTGCGCGTCCATCCGCTCGTAACCCCAGCGCGGATACTCTTCCATATCGAGCGCCGCGCTCCGCTCTAAATACGTTCGCACCGCCGCCGTCACCGGCTTCGGCGCAATCCCCAAACTGCCGTTATTCAAAAACGCCCGCCACGCCGGCAAATGGAACTGCTCATCCCGGATTCGCTTCCAATACGCTTCCGGATTTTCCGCCGCCAAGGCACTCGCAGGCAGGCTCGCCAGTCCGGTAAAAAAGGAGCGTCGTCGCATGGTTCGATTATGGCGCGGTTCCACGACCGTTTCCGAGCCACGACCGTTAGGAAGTGGTTTCCGCCCCAAGTTTCCGTGAGGCAGTTTTGCCGTATTCCTCGCCATGGTGTCCGAACGCAACGAAAGCCCACCCGCTTTCCGAGCCAACGCACTCGAAAGCCGGAGGAACGAAATGAACAAGAAGACACCATTTGCCAACGCGGGCCGCAGCCTGACTCTGCTGCTCTCCTTCGAGCTGTGCAACGGCCTCGATCTTGTCAAGTACCCGGACCGGATTCACCTATGGCGGGGCGTTCCCGGTGATCGGCGCCAACCCCTCCGCTGGGATCCAGGCGCGGCTGAATCTTTTCGCCAGCGGCGGAGTGGCGCTTGATTTCTCCCACACCGCCTCGGTCCAACTGAATCTGCCGCCCGGAGTGACCTTCCAATCCGCCTCGGGCGTTTTCCTGAACGGCACGGCGAACGTGCCCGAACCCGCGCCGGTGCTTATGAGTGGTGTTGGCCTTTGCGCATTGTGGGCGCTGCGAAGATGCAAGCGCAAGTAGGTTGGCGGCGCGGCCGCAATCATCGCCCGCCATCTGGTAGCATAACCCCAAGATGACTTTCAGCCGCCGTCAATTTCTGGAATCCGCCGCCATGGTCAGCCTCGCCGCCTCCACCGGCCACGCCGCCGAACCCAACAAACTCCCCACCCGCCTCCTCGGCAAAACCGGCGTCCGCGTCTCCGTCCTCGGCATCGGCGGCGGCAGCCGCTTCCTCTCTTACAAGGACGAGGACCAGGCACTCGAAGCCCTCAACAAAGCCATCGATAGCGGCATCCACTACATCGACACCGCCCAGGCCTATGGCAACGGCGTCAGCGAAACCCGCGTCGGCAAAGTCATGGCCGCGCGCCGTAAAGAAGTGTTCCTCGTCACCAAGATTCAGGAGCGCGATCCCGATAAAGCCATGGCTCGTCTGGAAGCCAGTTTTAAGAACCTGCAAACGGATCGTATCGACCTCGTCCACATCCATTCCCTCACCACCGAAGACGACCTCGCCGTCATCGAAAAGAAGGGCGGCGTCCTCGACCGCCTCCTGAAAATGCGCGATGGTAAAGCCGTCCGCTTCGTCGGCGTCACCAGCCATACGGACCCCACTGTTCTCAAAACCGCCCTGGAACGGCACGACTTCGATTGCACGCAAATGGCCCTCAACGCCGCTCTCGTCGGCATGAAAAACGGTAAAGCGGGCATGGAGATCAACCCCGCCATGATCCCCAGCTTTGAAACCATCGCGCTACCCGTTGCGATCAAAAAGAAAATCGGCGTACTCGCCATGAAGGTCTACGCCGCCGATGGCATCGTCGGCCAGGCGCCGCTCGAAAAACTGCTCTACTACGCCATGTCGCTGCCGGTTTCCGCCTGTATTGTCGGCATGCCGAAGCTCGATTTCATCGCGCAAAATACCGCCTTGGCCAAACAGTTCCGGCCTCTGCCGGAGGCGGAGCGCCGCGACCTTTCTCTCGCTCTCTCCAGCAAAAATAAACAGGCGCTGGACCGTTATTTCCGCCGCCACATTGATGCCTAGCGAACCAAACATTAGATGGTCACCCTAACCGTACTCCCCCTACGCGTCACCTTTCGCGCGCAACGCGATTTCTATCTCACCAATCCAAATACCGCGCTTCGCGGCGCCTTTGGCCTCGCCCTCCGCCATTCGCTTTGCCAACCCGCCTGCCGCGGGAGCCGTGAATGCCCCCTCGGCCCCGGTCAATGTTTCAGCGCCCGTTTCTTTGATGCTGTCCTCACCCCGGAGGAAGCCGAGAACGCTCCCAGCGGCTTCCGTCAGGATCCGCCGCGCCCCTTCGTCCTCCGCCCCGGCATCCCTCCCGGCCAGACCATGCGCGGCGCCGAATGGAGCCTCGACCTCTTCTGTTTCGACCTCCCCCGCCTCTCCATGCCGTCGCTCCTCAAGGCTCTCGAACATCTTGGCGATGACGGTCTCGGCGGCCTCCGCGCTCCTTCCGCCGTTCGCTCCGTGGAAGGCCTCAATGAAAACTTTCAACCCCGCGCCGCCATTCACCCCATCGTCCTTCCTCTCCCCGTCCCCGCGTCCAGCCCCATCGAAACGCTCGCGGTGACGTTCCTCTCCGCCACCGAAATCGTCTCCCAGGGCCAAATAGCCAGGCAGCCCGATTTCCCCCTATTCATCCACTCACTCGGCAATCGCCTCCAGGCGCTGACCCGCTTCTACGGCCAGGGCTATTGGCCCACCGGCGAGCTTTCCGCTTTTCGTTCCCACACCGACACCGCCCAAACCCGCGTTCTCCGCTCCGCCCGCGTCCAAAACGCCCGCACCAGTACCCGCTCCGGCCAGCGCCACCAATTGACGGGCTTCACCGGCCAAGTCGAATACCTCGCCTCCTGGCGCTCCTACTCCGCTTGGCTGGAGGCTGGCCTCTGGACCGGCGTCGGAAAACATACCCAGTTCGGGCATGGCACTTATCGTCTCAGTGCTTCCATCTGGGACAGCACCTCTTTCGCCCCTTCTTACACTACACTGAATACGTGAGCGCCACCGTTTCCGCCCCGGCTTTTCCCAATCCGCCGGCAGGCCCACGCGCTACTGGACTTTCTTCCTCCCGGTAAACTCTCCGCCGTCCGGGAACTGCTCGCCGCCATGGTCGATCCCGTCCAGCGCGCGTTAGCCTTGACGCCGCTGGAAGACGAAGAAATCACCGAAGACGAAGAGCTTGCGGTCGCTGGCGCCCGCGAGTGGCTCAAGCACAACAAGCCAATTCCTATGGAAGACATTCTGGCCGGCTTCGGCCTCACCGCGGTCGACTTCGAGAAGATGGCGGGAGAACCAACGTCGGCCGGGCCAAGCCAATAATCGATTGCCAAACGCATTGGCTGGACCTCCCAGGCCAGAGCCGACGTCCGCCGCACCTCGCAACATACCGCGATGCGGATTCTCGAGGGTCTGGCCCGCTACGCCGCCCATGACGAAGGCGATGTCCGCCAGCTAACCGGAATCGACCCGCCCGAACTCCGCCTCCGTGTCGGCGACTACCGCGTCCGCTTTTATCACCACGGCGATTGGATCGAAATCCTCCGCGTTCTCCATCGCTCCCAGGCCTACCGCCGCTGACCTTCGCCGGCACGCTCACTGCTGCCGCGGGCTTCATGAGTGCTTGGCCCCCTACGCGCATATACGGCCTCCGGCGGCGGGATTCGCTCGCCCCCTCCAAACCGGCCCGCCCCAAACCGAGCCGCCCTGCTACCGAGCCAAGAGCGCCGGCGAGCGGTCCCTCCCTCAGCAATCTTTCCGCCGAAGCCGAATTGCAAGGCAAACTACTTTCGCAAATGCGCGCACTCCAGGAGGACGCCAGCGTCACACAAGCCCAATTGAAAACCACAATGGAAGCGATCCACAAGGCGGAGCAGCGTGTCACCCATCTGGAATTCTTCATCGTCCTTGTCTACGTTCTCGAAATGGCTCATATCTTCGGCGAAATGACCCATTCCGCCCATGCCTATTCCCTTATCCCCGCCGTCTCCGCCCTTGTGGCCGCCCTGTCTCTGGTCATCTTGCTGGTCACCGAATGGCCCAAATCTCTCTATAATCGGGCAGGCTCCACCGACGAAATTCGGTGCCGCCGCTGGCTTATTACAGCGGTAGTCCTGCTCGGCGCCTAGATCGTCGTCCTCCTTATTCCGGCCGGTGTCATAGCACGAAGACCGGCCGGTTTGCGAGTACAAGGTGATGATCGCGTCGCTGCCGATCGCATGGCTGGTGAAAGCCGCTAACCCAATCGGAGAGATCGAAGATCCAACTTCTTGGATCGTCAGTCCAGCCCGCGCGCATTGATCCGTCGCCGCTCTCTGCTGCCGGGCGCGATGTAGACATTGCGGGTTACGAGCCAAACGAATCGGCGCGGCATTGCGTCGAGTTCGGCGGCGTGGCGCCGTAAAAAAGCGAGCAGGGAATCCAGCTTGGAGATGACAGACTGCACATGCAGTGAGTCCGCTGAATGAACTTCCAGCCAGACAACACGGCAAATTTGTTCTCAATAGGCGAAACCCCGGGCGCTGGAGTTTTGAGTCATCCGCAAGTAGTCGAAGACGAGACGGTTCCGGAACGTGAGTTTGCGCATCATTGTGGCGATGGATTGTCCGGGTTTCTGCAATGACTTAAGAATGCCCACGGCAAAGCGGCGCAGCCGCGTGATGTTTTCGGGGCCGAAGCCGGTTCGGATTCGGCTGCGATCCTCATCGTAGTTCCAGTCGATGATGTAAGGAACGCTTTCGATGCTCCAATGCCCGCGGTTGACGGCCAGGACGCGTTTGGGCGAAGCTTCTTGCGGTGTGCGGCTCGTGATCCCCAGTGCGATCTCACGGCTCGGCACGCCGGTCTTTTTGTTGATCGATTCGCGCTCGATCATAAAGACTTGGCCGACCTGGGGAAAGTCCAGATAGTCATTGAGCGCCGGGCTGCACCAAATGCTGCGCGTCTCGATGCGGCCATGATCCGGCGGCGTGACCTCGACGAAATCAGGGGCGCCGCGCGTCTCGAAGAGCAAGGCGATATCGCTTTCCAACGCCGGTTGGTTGCCTTTGACCGGGAAATAATAGTGCGCCTGCCGCTCGATCACATCGGCGGCTATTGCGCGTTGGGTCAGCAGCGCGTCGCCGGTGACGTCCTTGCCGGCGATGTCGCAGGTTGCAAGCAGCGGAATCGCCATGCCGATTTCGTTAGTGCGCTTGTGCTCATCGCTGCCCGCTACTGGCAAGGCGCCTACTTTTTTTGGGCGTAGCTGCGTTTCGACTCATGCCCGGCGACGCTCATGATGTGGGTCTGGCGCCCCGTCTCGTCGACGGCATTCTTCATCGTCTTGCCATCCATCGCCAGCGCT
>ENA-ORBV01016528-ORBV01016528.1-microbial-mat-metagenome-genome-assembly--contig:-NODE-16528-length-10696-cov-5.696299_pt1 | contig 10696 bp, 15 predicted proteins | sample MGYA00237777_ERZ505514 | MGnify/ENA primary metagenome ERZ505514 (study PRJEB26160, sample SAMN06269048) | microbial mat metagenome | isolation source: Oligotrophic lake microbial mat | place...
ACCTGTTTAATCGCTCACCGCAGAGTTCGGAACTGGTGAGGTATCCCGAAGTGCCTATATTTTCAGTCCTAACGTAGCGCGACTAAGGTCGCACTGAGTCGGGTAAGCATTAGGGCTTTTAAAAGCCCCCACCTTTAGGCGTGGGGATGCTTACCTTAAATGAGTGGAATTAGGGTAATTCGACTGTCGAATCGTTTCATATCTTCTATATTCGTGGTCAAGAGTTTATTGATGCCTTGAGTCAGCATTGTGGCAATGATATTTGCATCATGAACTTGTTTACCACCCGTTGGGAATGTTTTTAACAATTTCATTAATTCTACAGTGACTTGCTCTGTTTCGTCCGCTATTTTGAAGAATGCACGTATCGCATTAAGCTGCGTTTCCACTCTTTCTATAGTCATTGGTTTCATGAAAGACTGAGGGCGTGTTGCTTGCGAGATATATTCTCGAATCACTTGACGGCTAATCCATAATTCTATATCTGCGTCAATTTGACTATTGATGAGCCTTTTCGCTTGCTCGTGCAGCGGAAATTGAGAAATAGTCGCTCGGAGCAAAACATTGGTATCCACAAATGCCTTAGCGTCCGTCGTCGCCATACCAATCCTCACGGCGCAAAGAAAAATCTGATGAAACCGTTCCCAAATCAACAATCATGGATTCGAACAACGCCTTACGCTCATCTTTCGTCAGTTGGCGACGTTGTGCGATTTCTTGTAAGTGAATAGCAAGTGCTTCCTGTTCTTGCGGTGTCAATTGTTCAGCCAGCCGAACAACTTCTGTATATACGATCTGTGCCATATTGCTTGTTCCTCTTTATTCATTTCTTTGCTCAATTATAGAGCGTATTTTGCCCTTATGTGCAGACTTGGCTAAAATCAGCGGCGCTTTCAAAAACTTTTAATTTCTTTCGAGAGACCTAATTATGACCTATCAACTGCCCACGCTTCAAGTACCTGCACCATCAAATAAAAATGAGGCCATCCTTATCGCCAGCGGCGACCTACGCCTATCTGCTAATCAAACGTGTTGGCCTGCCCAAAGCGAGATGGAACATCAACTGCGGGAGGCATTTGCCGATGAAGGGATCACCATCAGACGCGGGCATCCCTACGATGAAAAACTGCAACATGGCTTTATCTGGAATCAGCGGATGGGAATGGATGTGTTCCAGAACATCCATCCAGAAGCGCGGCTGATCGTGGCGGAAGCCGTGTGGCAGTACAGCCATCACGTTCTCGCTGGCTTAATCGCGCATCGCGGGCCGATTTTGACCGTCGCCAATTGGAGCGGGCAATGGCCTGGCTTGGTCGGGATGCTCAACCTGAACGGCAGCTTGACCAAAGCAGGTGTAAATTACAGCACGATCTGGAGCGAGGATTTTACCGACGAGTTTTTCCTCAACGGCATCCGGCAATGGATTAAAGACGGCAAAATCACGCACGATACTAGCCACGTCCGCGATTTTGATGCGGCACAAATAGAGACCGATGAAGCCGCATTGGGGCAAGCCCTCGCCGCGCAATTGAAGCATGAAAAAGCCATTTTGGGCATTTTCGATGAAGGCTGCATGGGCATGTATAACGCCATCATCGACGATTTTATGCTCAACCCGATGGGCATCTATAAAGAACGCCTAAGCCAATCATCGCTGGTCGCCGCGATGCGCCGCGTGAGCGATTCCGAAGCGCAAAAAGTCCGTGATTGGCTTAATTCTCGAAAGATGACCTTCGTCACGGGCAGCAATCCCAAAACCGAGCTGACTGACGCGCAAATCCTCGAACAATGCAAGATGTATATCGCGGCGGTGCGGATTGGACACGAATTCGGCTGTGCAGCGGTTGGTATTCAATATCAGCAGGGCTTAAAGGACATGACTCCCGCTTCGGATTTGGTCGAAGGCTTGCTCAATAATGTCGAGCGTCCGCCTGTATCGCATGAGGAAACAGGCGACGAGTTGTATTCTGGACAAGCACTGCCCCATTTTAATGAGGTGGATGAATGTGCTGGAGTAGATGCACTCGTGACCAATCGTATTTGGAAGGCGATGGGGCTTGATCCAGCGACGACGCTCCATGATTTGCGCTGGGGCGATCCTGTGGGCGATCAGTACGTATGGGTGTTTTTGATCTCTGGCGCTGCACCTGCTTCACACTTCATCGACGGCTACGCAGGCGCATCCAGCGAGCGTCAGCCACCGATGTATTTTCATCTCGGCGGCGGAACACTCAAAGGCATCAGCAAGCCGGGCGAAATTGTGTGGAGCCGCGTCTTTGTAATGGATGGGGCGCTCCATGCGGATTTAGGCCGTGCGACGGTGGTCGAGCTGCCGCGTGAGGAAACAGAGCGCCGCTGGCGTTTGTCCACACCGCAGTGGCCGATTATGCACGCGGTTTTGCATGGGGTCAGCCGCGATCAAATGATGGCGCGGCACAAAGCCAATCATCTCAATGTGGCGTATGGCGATTCCGCCGAATCAGCCGACGCGGCACTTGTGGCGAAAGCAGCGATGTTTGCGGCGTTGGGGATTCAGGTTCACCTGTGCGGTGATGTGAAGATTTAGAGCCGGCGTGACTATTTGATATTTTCCGTAGGGGCGACTCGCCGAGTCGCCCTCATTGTTTTAGGAGGCTTAATAATGCCCAGTTATATCTGCGTGACCTGCGGCGTTCAGTATCCCGCCAGCGAAAACGCGCCGGATGCTTTGCGATCTGCCCAGATAATCCTCCTGCTGCGTGACAGTGGCAATGAAGAAAATGAGCCTAAAAGCGAGTCCTAGATCAAACGTTTCAATGACACCGCCCTCCCGCTTGCGATAGACTTAGCGAACTAACTAACAGACATCGCAAAGAGGGGGCATTATGGCAAAGCGGACTGTAGAGGTCGGGAAGCCAAAAGGCAAGTCGCGTCGTCCGGTATGGGTTTATATCGCTGGTGGATTTGGAGTATTACTTGTGTTTTCAGTTATCGCTCAGGGCTTAAATATCATCCCGACAACAGCAGAACGGCAGGCGACAGAAACCGCTGACCGGGTAGATGCGTTGGCTTTGATCCCTACAGCAACCGCTACCCCGCTGGCGACTACGACTCCCGTTGCCACGTTTGCGGCGCGTTCTACGGCTACTCTAAGCCCTGAGCCAACCGCGACCAGTGAGCCGACTTTGACAACGGTTGCCACGATCACAGAAACCCGTGTGCCGTTTCCATCGGTTACTGCGCTAGCGCAAGCTGCGCTGCCTGTGGGCTTTGAGGGGATGATTACACCCTATACTGAAACGCAAACGTTCTATGCTGGCGGTGGTGGCGCAAATCTGCGACCTGAACCGAATACCAGTGGTCAGGTCATCTTTCAGGTTGCAGTAGGCGCGGCAATCCCGATTACGGGTTCAGTGAACGGGCAAGCTGTGGAAGGCGCAAACACGCTTTGGTATTCAACGATTTATCAGGGGCGGACTGTCTACGTTTATTCCGCCGTTGTCAGCGCTAACCCGCCTTCAAGTATTCCGGTTGTCCAACCGCCCGTGCAACCTGCTAACCCGCAACCCGTTAGTCAGGTTCCGGGTAATTGCGCGACGGCGGTGGCGATGGGGTTAAGTGATCGGCAGGCGGGGCAATATCTGGATGCCGATGGCGACGGGGTGGCGTGTTACGGCGATTAGCCGGACGAAAAGTAAAACAGATTTAAAGATGGGTGCGTGAGGATGCGCCCAATTTTTTACAAGGGTGAGAGAACATTTGTGCAGAATGGAACAAAGTGAATAGGCGAAATTTTAACAATGCCGAAAGAAAAGTCGTATTTCGGAGACATTCAGGACAATGCGCTATTTGTGATATTGCGTTGGATGTTCAGGATAAGTGGCATGTTGACCACGTTATCCCATACGACAAGGGCGGCAAAACCATTCTCAAGAATGCTCAGTTATTATGTCCAAATTGCAATCTAAAAAAAGGAAATCGCATGAGTCAACAGCAGATACCCGCTTGGAATAAGCCGCTCAGGAAATGGCAAATCGTGGCCTTTGAAAAAGCGTTAGAGCATTTTAAAATACCCAACCGCGAACACGCCTTCACGCTTTCGGCCTTTCCGGGTTCTGGGAAAACCACGTTTGCGCTACGGGTGATTCATGATTGGGTATCACGACCCGGAAAACGGTTTGTGGTTGTCGTCGTGCCATCTTCTACGCTTGCAGATCAATTTTACTTGGGGAAAATTGATGGTTTTCAACTCAAAGCGTCATTTCCGAGAATGGCTATATGCACAGCAAGTGACCCACTAGCAGGTAGGCTCGATTTGGATCAACGAGGTGGGCTTTGAGAAATATCCAGTGAATCGTGAGCCAGTTGAGGGGACTGTGATATAACCGTTGTAGTGTTCGATAGCTTCCCCTTTTCTCACTCCAGCGTGACAACCCCAGCATCGTTGCTCGTTTTGGAATGCATAACATGGTAAATATCACATGACGCAATTGCCTCAATGTGCTTGATGGTAAGTAGGGTTTATGGCAGATCAGCAGTGGTATAATTTCAGACATGGGCTTCTCAGTTCAGCAGTTTTTTGGCAATTACTACTGTACTGAAAAAGCCCTTTTCAGCTACATTCTATTTTGGCCAAGGTATTGTTTATAGAGAGGTATTCTTATGGAAAAGTTTGGCTATAAATTTTCGTTTGGTCCCTGGAACATCCACGAAGGGTCAGACCCGTTTGGCCCCACAGTGCGTCCGCCTGTGACGTTTGAAACCAAGTTGAACGCTTATAAACGGCTCGGCTATGACGCGGTGCAGTTTCATGATGATGATGCCGTGCCGAATCTGGATGAGAAAAATTCCGCGCAGATCGCAAGCGAAGCCCGTGCGCTCAAACAAAAATTAGACGATATGGGCTTGGTCGCGGAATTTGTCGCCCCGCGCTTGTGGGAGCATCCCATGACGATTGATGGCGCATACACGGCGAATGATCCGGCGGCGCGTCAGTATGCCCGTGACCGTTCCCGTAAAATGCTGGATGTGGCGCAGGCGCTCGAAACAAATTTAGTGGTTTTATGGCTGGCGCGGGAAGGCACGTATCTGCGCGAATCCAAAGACGCAGTACGCGCAGTCGATTTATTGGTCGAAGCGATTGACGACATGCTGGCCTATGCGCCCAACATCCGCATTGCCGTCGAGCCGAAGCCGAATGAGCCGATGGATATGGCTTATATTCCCACGATTGGTCATGCGGCGGCATTAGGGTATAAGACTCGCGCCCCGGAACGCATGGGCGTTTTGGTCGAATCGGCACATGCCATCCTCGCCGGATTAGACCCCGCCGACGAAATGGCCTTCGGGCTGGCGTTCAACAAATTATGGAGCGTCCACCTTAACGATCAGAACGGCCTCAAATACGATCAGGATCGTTCCTTCGGCAGTGTGAATCTACGCCGCGCCTTCGACCAGGTGTTGATTCTGGACGATTATCATTTTTATGAGCGCGGCATGGTCGGCATGGATGTAAAAGCCATCCGCACCCAAAAAGCTGATGTCGCGGAAAAGCATCTCGCCAACAGTCTGGAAGTCTTTTTATGGCTGGTGGAACGCGCCCGCAGCCTTGATCGTACCGTCATGAGGCAGTGCATTGAGGCACGCGATTATGAAGCCTTAGATCGCCATATTTTGGGACATTTGATGCAGAAATAGGTTCTTTTGACGGATTAATATAAAAGGGATTTTGTTGACATGGAAATTAAAGGACTTACGGCGCTCGTCACGGGCGGGGCATCAGGACTCGGTGGTGCGACGGTCAAACGACTGGCACAGCACGGCGCGAATGTCGTCATCTTGGATCGTGATGCAGAAAAAGGCGCGGCGCTGGCGGCGGAACTTGGCACGAATGCCCGTTTTGCTCAGGCCGATGTGACTAGCGAAGAACAGGTGCAGGCCGCGATCAACATCGCCAAAGATGCGTTTGGGGCGCTGAATGTCTTGGTCAACTGTGCCGGGGTGGGCATGGCGCTGCGGACGACCAGCAGCAACGGCCCGCATCCGCTGGATATTTTCGAGACGGTCATCCGCATCAACCTCATTGGGACGTTCAACTGCATCCGACTGGCGGCAACGGCGATGATGGAAAATGCGCCGAATGCTGGCGGCGAGCGCGGCGTGATTATCAACACGGCATCGGTGGCGGCTTATGATGGGCAGATCGGGCAGGCGGCGTATTCGGCCTCTAAAGGCGGCATCGTCGGCATGACGCTGCCCATCGCCCGTGATCTTTCCCGCAGTGGGATTCGTGTTTGCACGATTGCGCCGGGGATTTTCGATACGCCTTTGTTGGCGGCGCTACCAGAACCCGCCCGCATTTCGCTGGGTCAGCAGGTGCCGTTCCCGTCACGCTTAGGCGATCCAGCCGAATATGCCCATCTCGCACAGGCCATCATCGAAAATGAGATGATGAACGGCGAAACGATCAGGCTGGACGGCGCTATAAGGATGTCGCCGAAGTAAGCGATTGATAGGCTAAGGTAGGATTTATGGGGAAAGTCAGTGACTTTCCCTTAATATTTTCGACAATAAGTATCTTAAAAGAAGAAAATTCCTTCTATAACCGAATCTTTGATTAAATTTTTCGCCACTCCAATGATACTTGTGCTACAGTCAAGTAAAAAGAATATTGCTTTTCGTTAAATCGCCACAACTGCCGTTCTCTCCCTGTCCAAGAAGTTGAGGAATAACTCATGACTAAGCTAAAATCAACGATTGAAATATCGGATAGGATTATTCAGCAGGTTCAGCAGCTTCAGGATATGCAGTTATATCTCGGCGAGCCTATAGATGAAGCCGAAGAAATCATCTGGAAGGCGGTATCCTCCTACGCAGCAAATATTGCGATGTTTCTCCACGAACACTCAGTTATGGTAACAATCGAAGATGGGGACGATCCCGAAGCTGAAGACCCAGCAGAGTCATTCCGTGAATCTTGGGGACAGGCCGTGCGCGGAGAAGGAAGATCACTCGATGACATCTTGGATGAGTTAGATGCCGAATGAGCCTCGACGCATCCATGTCATTGCTACGCCCAAGTTTGAGAAAACGCTTAAGCACCTACGTAAAAAATATCCCAATATTGTGGGGGATTTACGCCTTTTAAATCAACAACTTAACGGCGGCGAAACACCCGGCGACAAAATCCCTGGTGTGGGTTACAACGTATTTAAAGTGCGAATAAAAAATAGCGACGCTGGCAAGGGAACACGGGGCGGCTATCGCATCGTCTATTATATCGAAACAGCCGAGCGTATCATTCTGCTGCGGATATACAGCAAGTCTGAGGAAACCGATATTTCAACAGAAGAAATCCGACGCATCATTCAGGATTACGAACAAAGTAAAGGCTAAAGCATAACTTATTTTGCCAAGACCCCTCTTTTGTTTACCGTTTACTTTAGGAGTTGATCATATGTGTCGTGGCTGCCTATAAAGTACCACTCAATTTCGTCATCGGTGATTAAGATACCTAAAGCTCTGTATTTGAGGGAAATGCGTACAGAATAGGTCGGAGGGTTTTCTCGTACTTTTTTAAACTTTAAACTACGATGGTAAGGGTTGTTTTTAAATGTTCTGTAAGCATTAAAAGCAGCCTTTTGTACATCAGGGGAAAGTTTCCGCAACAATTGTCGAAAATCCTTAGTTATTTTCGATTTCACGGCATATCTATATCATTATCAGGATCAAAGTCTTCAACTTCGCCCGCCAAATATTGGTCAACAGCCTGCTGAGCAATATGATCAAGTGCATCTCCCGTTTCCGCGAAATGTTCATCCCATTGTGCGTCATCATCTTGCCAAACCAATGAAACGATATATTCCTCGATAGATGCAAAACCACGCCGGTTCGCTAATTCTTGTAGATCTTCAGCGGCAAACGGCAGCCCAATAGTTGTCCGAGGTGTGCCAACAATAGGTTCATTAATTTGGAAATCTGGGGGGGGTGTCTCTTCTAAGATATTTTTTTCAACCCTAATTTGCGTTGTATAAGTATCTCTATCAGCTTGAGCTGTATACCACCACTCCCCTAAATTTGATGTTCGGGCCGGTAATTCCTCTGGAGTCATTTGATACTTAGACTGCTTACCTATGCTTTTAACATAAGAAAATTCTTCGGAAATTCTATCTCTGCTAGACATCATCGCTTTCCTCTTCATCTCCAAAAACCGAATTAAAACGGTCTAAGTTCTCTTGCATCACTTCTATAAAAGCAGCCATTCGTCCCGGTGCGATTATGAATCGTCCGATACACTCCGCCTTTACAGACTCAACATTGGGTATCTCATCTTCCTCTAAAACTAAAGGCGGTGCGATTTCAAAAAAAGATATGATAAATGCTTCCTGGGTATGCTGAACAATCATATTGGTTACATATTTGCTTGTGATATTTTCAGATACATGCCATTCAATAGGAACACTAATTCGTTTCGATAGTTGATCGCTCATTATGCCCTCCACATTTTTGTAGACAAAAATTGTATCATGAGACTTAGAGTTGTGGTTCAATGATATTATGCAATTTTGGATTAGACTATTCCAAGAGGTCGGCTATTTGATGATAAGCTGACTTCGTTCTCTTTATGATGAATTGTTCAGCCAGCGCCGCTACATCGTCACGGCGGATCTGGCAGGATCAGCGTCTGCGGTAACTAAACATTTCTGCGGTAATGATAACACCTCAACTCAATGGAGACGGCGGCGCTGCCGGAACCTGCCCGCATTTCGCTCGGTCAGCAGGTGCCTTTCCCGTCGCGCCTCGGCGATCCAGCCGAATATGCCCATCTCGCGCAGGCCATCATCGAAAATGAGATGATGAACGGCGAAACAATCCGCCTTGATGGGGCTATTCGTATGTCACCCAAATAATTGATTTAAGTGGATAGGGAGAAAGCTACACAACTTTCTCCCTGTGAAAACTTATACTTCTATCCGCGCCGCCCGTTTGATCGCTTTCAACCGCTTCATGACATCATTCGTGCCGCGCCCGAAATAGTCATAGAGTGTCTTATACTCGGCGAAGAGTTGATCGTACACCGCCTTATTTTCGGGAATCGGTGTGACGACTTCTTCCTTGAGCTTGCCCATTTTTTCGGCGGCAGCGTTGATGTCGGGATAAATCCCCGCCGCGACTGCTGCGTGCATGGCCGAACCGAGCGCAGGTGCTTGTGTTGACCCCGCCAGCTTGAGGGTACGTCCGGTCACGTCGGCATAAATCTGACGCAAGAGCGCATTTTTATCTGGCAGACCGCCCGCCGCGACCAATTCTTTAACCGGAATCCCCCGATCCTCAAAAGCTTCGATGATGACGCGTGTGCCGTAAGCTGTGGATTCGATCAGCGCACGGTAAATATCCGGGGCGCGGGTCGCCAGCGTCGCGCCGATTAGCAAGCCGGTTAAATCGGCATCGACCAATGTCGAGCGGTTGCCATTCCACCAATCGAGCGCGATCAAGCCGTGTTCGCCCGGTTTTTGCTTGGCAGATTCGTGTTCCAGATATTCGTGCAGATTCATGCCTGCCGCTTTCGCCGCATCGTGATATTCGGGCGGGACGGCGTTTTCCACAAACCACGCGAAAATATCACCCACGCCGCTTTGTCCGGCTTCGTAGCCATATAATCCCGGAATCACGCCGTCCGGCACAACCCCGCACATGCCATCGACATCCTGCAATTGATCGCCTGACATGATATGGCAGGTACTCGTCCCCATAATCATGACCATCACGCCCGGCTGAGTCGCTTTGACGGCGGGCGCGGTTACGTGTGCATCCACATTCGCCACCGCGACGGCGATGCCTTCTTTTAAGCCCGTCCATGCCGCGAACTGCGCCGTGAGGCCGCCTGCATTATCGCCCAAACGCGCAAACGTCCGGCTCATCTTGGAATCGACCACATCGGCGAAAGCCGGATTCAACGCCGCGAAATACTCCCGCGACGGAAAATCGCCATCCTGCACCATCGCCTTATAGCCAGCGGTACACATATTGCGCGTCTCCACGCCCGTCATCTGCCAGATGACCCAATCCGCCGCTTCGATCAACCGATCCGCCGCCGCATAAATTTCCGGTGCTTCCTGCAAAATTTGCAGCGCCTTGCTAAAAAACCACTCCGACGAGATTTTGCCACCGTAGCGAATCAGCCAATCCTCGCCCATGTTACGCGCCGTCTCGTTGATCTGATCGGCTTCGGGCTGCGCGGCGTGATGCTTCCACAGCTTAATCCAACTGTGCGGATTCTGGCGCAGTTCTGGCAGCATACACAGCGGCGTACCGTCGGCCTTGGTCGGCAGCATGGTGCAGGCCGTGAAGTCGATGGCGACCCCGACCACCTCCGCCGCGTCGATACCACTTTGCGCCAGCACCGCCGGAACGGTATTTTTAATCACCTCGATATAATCCTGCGGGTCTTGCAGCGCCCAATCCGGCGGCAGCGGTTTGCTGCTCCCCGGCAGATGCTCATCAATCACGCCGTTGGCATAAGGATGCACGGCGGTAGCGACCTCGCGTCCGTCGCGCACATCCACCAACAGCGCCCGCCCGGATTCTGTCCCAAAATCAATGCCTATCGTGTACATAAATGTTTTCCTCGAAAAAAATTATAGGACTTTCGCTTACCTCACCCCCCGGCCCCCTCTCCAATACTTGGAGAGGGGGAGAAAAACGCATCTTGAAGTCC
>ENA-ORBV01016529-ORBV01016529.1-microbial-mat-metagenome-genome-assembly--contig:-NODE-16529-length-10696-cov-2.629344_pt1 | contig 10696 bp, 20 predicted proteins | sample MGYA00237777_ERZ505514 | MGnify/ENA primary metagenome ERZ505514 (study PRJEB26160, sample SAMN06269048) | microbial mat metagenome | isolation source: Oligotrophic lake microbial mat | place...
TTTTTTTTTTTCAAGCAGAAGACGGCATACGAGATTCGCCTTAGTCTCGTGGGCTGGAGATGTGTATAAGAGACAGCACTTTCATGTGTGTGCTATGCGACGCTCTGCCCTTGCCACGCTTCTGTTCGCTTTTCGGTCATTTTCTGTATTAAGATTGAATTCTAACACTCAACTAGCCAGTCACATGCGAAGGGGTTCTCAGTGATGAGCCATGTCGTCCCTTCGATCAGGATAGGGTGGACCGCCACTCCTGCTCGATATCAGCGGCAGAGCACAGGGAGACCGTCCTTCTGTGACGGCAGGGATCATTCAATACATCAGCGATAGGTCACACAGCAGGCTACATCACAGCATGGCTTCTTACATCTTGATAGCGCGATCGCCACCCGTCGGTGCCACAGCCGCGTCGTCCAACCGCTTAGCGTGGATCTGTTTGATGAGCGGTGCACACACTGCCGTGGATCCGAGCTCCACAAACGTTACATCTTGCGTGGTACTGTTGGGAGATGCTGAGGGGGATGCATGCTGACACATGTCGAGCACCTGCTCCACACAGTCGAGAAACCGCACAGGCGCTGTCACGTGCTCACTCAACAACCGTCGGATGTCGCTGACCGATGATCCCATCTGTTGGTCCACGGAAAGACAACCCAACGCAGCTTAGAATACAGTCGCACTCTGATCATCCCGGTCACGTCGCGTGACATACCGGCTGAGACGTGACATTTGACACCACAGGTACGGCTGCGGGCCCAAGTGGAGAGATCCTCACTGCGTGTTCGAAGAGAAGCTGAGCTGGTTTCAGCAGTGTTGAATGGAACGGCAGCTTGACGTCTAGCCACACCGCACGCTTGACCTAGCCCGTATCACAACGCGATCTACGAGTGAATGCTCACGCTAACACACCGCACACCCAAACACACCCACACACACACCTTAAGCCCAGGCACCACGCCCAGCTTGCTACCCATGACAGCCATCTCTAGCGCTGCCTTATGACCGCTCAGCACAATCTGCGCCCCCAAGCACAGCAGCGGCCCCATGTTCGCATGGTTGAGCGCGCATCAGTACACGACAAACGACAGAGCTCCCACCATACATGAGATTACCTGTGATTGAGAATTGATGTTAGCAACCTCGCAGACCAGACCGTTCTCGCCCATGAGCGGCTGCTTGTGCACCCAAGCGCAGAGCCCTTTGGCGTGGCTCAGTGACACTGGAATCAGCGCTACCATCCCTGTACCTGAGACAGGCTGCTTCAGAGACTGTGCTGCTGCTGTGGAGACTCGCTCATAGTGCTGTCTGATGATCTGCATCAGTGTCTTCAAGTCCATGTACTGCCGTGCCCCATCTAGTTGCCGCAGCAGCGTCTGCAATGCAGAGTGATCAGGATCCATGATGGCCAGCTCCATTGCCCAGCCGCGAATAGCGAGCAGCATCGCTGCATCCGCCAGCGTGATGGAGCCAGCAGCACACAGCGCAACGATCTCCCCTACGGAATGACCCAGCATCGCTGTGGTGGTCGCACGAGTCCGATACGGCTGGTGTGGCGAGTGAGGGAGGGATGAGGTGGATATTATCGGTGTCATAGGTATAGGAGAGGTGCTCATCAGACTGCGGTACAGTGCGATAGAATACGCCAAGATGGCGGGCTGAGCATGGTGGGATAGCGAGAATGGAGTCTGATCATCTGCACACAGCCAGCGACCGATGGGGGAGAGGGGCAACACCGAGTCCACTTCGTCAAACACGGCTCGTGCTGCACTGAAGCGATGGGCCAGGTTAGATGCCAGACCTGTGCGCAGCGATCCTTGACCAGGAAACACGAATATCCTGCGAGCATAGGAGGCCATTACGTCCATGACCGCGATAAGATGTCGTGAAAAGTTTGCCGATGGCGGAATACCAAATCTGATAAGGACATGATCTAGAGAGCGATTCTGCGGCTCATCGCAAGGTTGTTCAACTTCGCTGTTGCCACCATCATCTTGCTCGAACATGCCCCGAATATCGAACAGTTGGCTGTTCGGCTTGTTAGTCTGCTTGATCAGTGTACTGGCTACACATAGCACTGATGTCACCATCTCCAACGTCGCACCTCGTCGAGATACAAACGGTGAACTACATCGTGACTGGGTTGTTCAAAACCGTTCCCAGCTAGACTTGTGGCTATTGTAGGCAACATCATGGATATTCATGACGGAAACACGTTCTGGAGCCCTAAGGATGGCAAGTACCTGTATTACGGTGCCGCCTACGGCAATTGCACGGAGCCCAGTGGCGACAGTAAGTGTCCAGCTTGATGCACCTCAGTGGATCAGCCACCACTCACCATGTCGCCCGCTGCCGTATGCTGTGCTCAGCTGGCTGTGCAGGAGAGGCGCTGGGCGCGTGCGGCTTCCAGCTGAACCACAATGTATCTCTCTACAGCTCTGTAGATCTGGTGGCCTGGACCTTCGAGGGCACAGTGTTCCAGGTGCTCAACATGTCCCTCTCACGCGGGGGGTCTCACTACACGACGGTCAACTGACTGATCATTGAACACGCTTGCCGTGGCAGGTTGCGGTGGATCACCCGGTCCCCGCTGTGCTGTTCTGCCCCAAGGTCATCTACAATGCCGCTACCGGCTTGTATGTGCTGTGGTACAACTGGTTGGACGCTACGGTAAAGCCAGTACTGTTTCTAACACATATGACCCACTGTGCTTGTTCCGGTTATTGAACGGACGATGGTCGCGTGACATCATGTGACATCATACAGGCTCAACCTCTCTTCTCCGTCAGTTTATACGCTGTAGCCCTGTCACCAACGGCAGCTGGTCCGTTCAAGATGGTCAACTTGAATGTGACTACACTTGCCTGGACCAACACGGGAGACCTGTCGCTGTTTGTGGATGATGACGGTTCAGCATACATCATCTATACTGCACACATCACGGGGTACCCTGTCACTCATCGCATGTAAGTGGACTGCTGCTTTCATGGCTCGGGTGCGTCAGACCGTGGATCCGACCGTATCGACCACTCACCTTTGAATATGCACATGCACAGGTCTGTAGAGCAGTTAACCCCAGACTACACGCAGTCTCTAGGCGCTGTTGCCAATTCAAATTTCTTTGGCGCTTCATTCGTGGAGGCCCCGTCTCTGTTCAAACGCAATGAGACCGGCGTGTACTATGCCGTGTTCGGCAGTTGCTGCTGTTACTGTGAGGTACGAGATTGGAGGGCTCTTCTATGGCGTGCGTGTGCAATGTATATGCGCGTGTGTGCACATGTGCAGTGTGTATTGAACTATGTTCGTGTGTCATTTGGTTCAGAATGCGGCTTCTGTCGGTGTGTACTCGGCCCCTCATCCACTGGGCCCGTGGACCACGGTCAACACCACCATCACGGATGCAACTGTGCAGGCTCAACAGACCAACGTGCTCCCGTACTACACGTCCAGCCAGTCAATGGGGTACCTGTGGCAGGTACATGATGAACGCTGATGCGCTGCTGATAGCGGATGCGCTATGTGTGATGGTTCCCCGCCTGTCGTATATCGCGTATCAACAAGTATGCGTGTGTCGTGCACGTGTGCAGGGTAATCGCTGGCAGTCTGCTCCGGATGGTATCAAGGGACACGATTTCTCTTACTGGGGTCCGTTCACCTTCGACCCTGAGGGCACCCCGAGCACTGTCACCTTCCAGGACACCTACCAGCTGGACGTGGCTGTGGGCCCGTCATAGCACTGTGCCACACCAGTGTGGCGTGCATGCTCGACACCACCAGCGTATCAGTGTAATTGTCTGCTGCGCGTCATGGTGATCCGTGCTCCGCCATGACCAGTGTCTGACATCACAGGTCAGTGGCTGATCTCTCGGGCCTGTTTTACCCGTTAGAAGAGACACGTCCAAACAAATATATTCATAGAATGTTTCCCTGTAGATATCAACAGCTACACTACCTCGACAGCCGGACTGTAGCATCAGCTTGATCCAGCTCGGTGTCAGAGTTCGACTCAGCTGGCGTTGGGTCGAAGTTGGGATTCTGCTGAGAAACACTTCCCGACGCTGGATAAATGGCGGCGTTGGTTGAAAGTTTGTGGTTTATCCCTTGAGTCACTGATCGTTTGTCGCTCTACATCGTCTCCGTGTCGCCATGAGTGACACCGAAGATGACCCGATGGAGATCGACACGCTGTCCCTGTTTGATCTGGCGGCACGTGCGGAGCCTGACGCTGGCACTCACCATCAGACCTCTAGCATCGCATCGCTGCAGTCTCAATTACCGCAGCCTTCCAGACCTGTGATGGTGCCTACACAGCCATCAGTATCACTATCAGCGTCCACGGCTGTGCCTGGATACTCTTATGTTCAGGCGGACGAGACTTTGTTGCGCGTGCGGTTGAAGCGACAGCGTTCCTCAGCGATGGTAGCAGCTACGAGTGGCGCCATGATCTCATCGCCTTCAAAGGCACCTACTTCAAAGAAGAAGGATAGCGCGGCCTCACCCTCCAAGGCACCAGTGAAGAGCAGCATGGACCCGTCTGAAGTGCAGCCCCTGCAAGCATCGCCCAAGAAGATCAAGTTCAAGGCATCCGCTAGTGAATCGGCTGCCGCTGCTGCTGCTACATCATCGTCTGTCAAAGGTGGTGCTAGCATGTCACTATCAGCTGCAGGCACTGCAATGCCTGCTGGTGTGTCTACGGGCATCCTGTCAGCTACCACTGCAGTGGGTACCGGGTTAGGTGATGGCTCCACGGGTACTCTGCCAATTACAGGGGATAGTGCTGTGTCCCTAGCTCTGCTCAACGCGCGCTCCGCGGCAATTGCGCGGGCCGCCGGAGCCGGCACGGCCGCGCGTGCCCCTGCTCGCAAGGGGCCAGCGGATCTAGTCAAGCGCGTGATCGTCCTCCATCTTTCCGCCAGTACTGTAAAGTTCGGTTTCGCCCATGAGGCGTACCCTTATGTGATCCCGTGCGCCATCGCTTATCGCCCGCTGTCATCTGCAGTCAGCGCTGTGGAGCGAGGCACTGACGCTGATCACGTGGCTCGCGTGCTCAACCTCGAGCGACAGCTGCGCTCCGCCACTATCAGCGCACCCGCTGGCGGCTCCACGGTCGAGCCCGCTAAGAATAGCGCTGCGGCAGCAGATGTCGGAGCCAGCGGATCCGTTATGGATGTGGACGCTGCTTTACCAGCGCCCGTGATGACAGGATCATCATCATTATCATCATCATCATCATCATCATCTGCTGGTACTGGTTCTGGCGCTACCACTGTCCCTGTCAACGGCAGCAGTGCCCCAGTACCTGGATCTGCAGTACCTGAGCTGTTGCAGCAGCTGAAGGTGCTCCAGCGAGCCCGAGAAGAGGCCCTGGCTGCAGAGGCCAAGCTGGTCAAGGATAAGCGAGTTAATGTGGTATGGGCGGGTGATGTCTGCCCTGTCGTACTGATGTTGATGGCGTAGCGCGCACGATGTGTTGTGTAACAATACTGTACTCAACCTGTACTAGCGATGATGGACTCCGCCTGCACTGAGTCAACGAATCACGTGCGTGTATCGCAGGACGCTCCCACATTCTCGGAGAAGAACAGCACCAGTGTGCTCAAGCCGGAGCGCGACCCGGATTTTCAGTGGTGTAATGTGGCGACCTCCCGACCGGACTTCGTGTGCGGCGATAAGGTAATTACTCAACCTTTCATGCTATGCCGATCACTGTTGATCACACCGCTGATGATAGTGGTCATCATATGCGATCTGTGACAGTGCCTGCTCATCCCACCCTCGCAAGGTTATCGCGTGGTATACCCGCTGTCAGAAGGTCCGCTGGGAATCGGCTTTAGGGACGGGCGCTCCCGCATCGCAGTGGCCGCTGATCACCTGGCCAAGATTATCGAGCACGCCGTCCTGCAGGAGCTTAAGCTCACACGGAAGGAACTCAAGGTGGGGTGTTGGATACCCTTGATATGCCGCTAGTATCTGATAGGGCTGCTTTGATCAGCTTAGTTATAGCTTAGGCGCCACGGTAGTTACTAGATGTACTCCTAACGCCGTGCTTATGTCCTTGCCACGCCAGGACTGCTCCATGCTGTTGGTCGCGCCGGATGATTTCACGCCGTCGGATCTGCTGGTGTGCTATGACCTGCTGCTACACCGTGTAGGCTGTCGTGACGTGTTTATTCATCAGGTAGCCCGCTCGCTTAATTGCGTCATAGCGCTCGTTTGACCCTCATCAGCCCTTTCTTCGCCGCAGGAGTCACCGTGTGCCGCCTTCGGATGCGGTCTGTCCAGTGCCTGCGTGGTCGACATCGGAGCAGAGCACACGCACATCGCGTGCGTGCATGACGGCATCATTGTACCCGGCACCAGGTGTGACTCACTGCATGCCATGCGATTTGACGTTCGGTTTTGACACACGTGTATATATACCTTGTAACTGATTCACGTACAATTACTCTCCCGACAGTGTTCGCCTGCGCTACGGTGGTGAGCACCTGACGCAGCTGTTCTTCTACCTGTTGCTACGATCCGATCATCACTTCCCCTTCAAGACCTGCAGTCTGTCTCGACCGCTGCATCTTCAAGAGATCAGAGCGATGAAGGAGGACCTGTGCGCATTCACAAATGTAAGGCAACTGAGCTTGAGCACTGCTCGTGTTGTGCTGGTGTGTATGCCAGTATGCCAGTATGCTCTATTCGATCATTATCCGACCCCCTGACCGGCTGACGCGCCGTGCCCTGCGAACACGACCTCTGTCTATACAGGATATGAAGATCCTGACGTACGAGCTGAAGGAGAGGCGGTTCAACGACTCCAGTGTCGCACACCGCATGAACGCCAGCATCGCGGCATATGTCACGCCCAAGGTCAGTACTTGATCAGTGCTCGCCCGAGTGCCTGCTGTTAAGCGCAACGCTTGGGAGCGTGTGTACTCTGTTCGGTTCTTCATCTGGGCCGTGTGAACGGTGTGGTGTGATCAGGCGTTATTCAATCCTTCCCTGCTGGCCCCACCTGCCCTGGCGACACTGCTTGACTGGATGTGCGAACAGCGAGCTCGCAGTGAGTGGCAACATGAGTACCTGGCCTTAAGAGATGACGCGCTGGTGGCAGACGTGCTGCTGTTTAGGGTAAGGGCATCTGGGACCGTGTTGTTGTGAACACATGTATGTGCAGGATGACATGAGTTGCTGTGGCGATTTCAGGCCTTCGAGGCCGCATTCAACTTCATTGCCATCCCGCCCCCTGTGTTCAAACCGACTGAGCCCACCGCTCCCGCTGCGGGGTCCACAGCAGCCGCTGTGCCTGCATCCCTGATTATCAAGGTGCCGCACCCCAAGAAGGACAAGGCTCGTCGCTGTACGTGAGCTGCATTCACTCTTGCAGTTATGATGATTCGATCATATCATCATTGCACGTACTCGAAGTTAGCAGTCTTGATTGTGTGAGTTGCTGTGCGCTCTGCGTGGGCTTGTTCTGATCAATCGGGGCCATTGCTGATTACAGCGGTCAAGTCACCCACGCCTGGATCCTCTTCCACCGATTTAGCTGCGGCTCCTGCCACGTCGGGCACTCCGGATGATGCTAAGACTGGCGTGAAGATTGAAGGCCGAGCAGCTGGCTCAGTGACAGACTCGACTCCAGCCAGCTCGACATCTGTTAGCGGTACCGGCACAACAGCTCTCACGTCATCAGCAGCATCGGCAGTGCCACTCAAAGCATCAGCAGCCACCAAGCCCGCAGCTGCGAAGACGATTCCTCAGCTGGTCGCAGAGAGCAGCTTGGTGCAGTCCGCTAAGCGAAGCGCTGAGAGCCAGGCCTCGCGGCCTCCGCTGGAGGATTGTCTGGAGCCGTTGCATGATGCAGTAGCCCGCAGTCTGGCGGCAGTTGGTAGGTGTATGATGGTGCTGTATCAATGACTGGGCTTGTATTGAGCTGTCTCCACGCGCGTGTGCGTACACCACAGCCACGGCGCCGTTACGACAACTGCTTGCCACGCGGATCGTGCTGGTAGGGGGCAGCAGCCTCATACCGGGACTAAGTGCAGAGCTCAAGAAACGGTATGATCATCGAGGCTGTCGTAATGTTGATGGCAGCACACAACTTGGCTGCATCTTCCATGTACTGAATGGTATGCGGCATGTGTGCACACAGCTTGAAGGCATCGCCTCTGCTGCCCAGTGGCCTCAGCTCCGCGGTCAAGGTGCTCGATGACAATGCCACCAAGGGCGTGGACCCGCGGCATGTGAGCTGGAAGGGCGCTGCGATCGTCGCAAAGGACGCTGGCAGCGTGTGGGTGAACAGGGCGGACCTGAACCGCAAGGGCTTCACGGCGCTGCGGGAGAAGAGTGCGTACTTCGTGTAGGGCCGGGGGGACTGGATGCTTGAGACAGGATGCTGGAAAGTGTAATAGTCAACTACTTTGTATTCGCTCATTTTGCACTAACTTGCACACAACTTTAGGGGATAGGAGCGGAATCTGCCTCAGCGGTGAGGTGCACCTAGAATTCCTGGCGATTAAACGCATCCTCGGACAGATACGACACCTGCACGATCCGCTGAGCGAACTGCCGGCCCTCCAGGAAGCGCCGCGCGTTGGCGGCCTCCTCCGGGGTGGCGAACTGTACGATGACCTGTTAGGGTGATAGCGCAGGACACACAGGGGAACGTTGAGATCACCAGTGCAAATCAACACATCTTAACAGAAGTTGAACAGGACACACATGACTGGTGTCCCACACCCATACCTTGCCCACTCCACGCGGATCACGACCGGGCCGTGGAATGATGACCTTGAGCACAGCGCCATACTTCTTGCACTCCTCCTGCACATCTTCTAAGATCTCTTGGTACTCGCGATCGTCAAGCAGCTCGCTCTCCGTGACCATCTGACTTAATACAATGATGGACGAAGCTACATATACACACACATCATCGTCGTCAGCTGCTCTGGGCGCATCATCATTAACATGGTCAGTTGATCACTTACGCGTCTCCCCAGCTCCGAGCCCCACCAATCCAGCCAGTCCGCCCAGGCCGGGCAGGCCCAAGCCGGCTAGTCCGGGCATCTGTGGCATCAGGCCCGCCATCATCAGAGGGTTGATCATACCGGGCATAGAGGCCGCAGTTGGCGCCATGCCGCTCTTGGGCTGAGCACGCCGCACGGTGAGCGTCTTGGAGCCAATTTGAATGCCGTTCAAACCCTGTCACCCCAAACAACAGCCTCAGTCTATTGATCAGGATATTAGCGTACAATTAGAGCCACGACAGGCTTACCGCAATGGCCACATCCGTGACCTCCGGATCCGCATACTCGTAGAAGCAATAGCCCTTGGACAAGATGGAGTCCTTGTCCTTCACCAAATGGAAGGCCTTGAGCGGGCCGTAGGCTCCGACGAGCTCCCGGATCTCCCGCTCCGTCAGATCATACGGTAGACCACCGCAGAACACTTTGTGAGCTGTATGATCAAAGCCAGTCGAGTAAGTGCGAGTATTGATAGAAGCAATAGCATGCGCTTGCAGCCCCTCTCCAATCACGTGTCACTGACCTGTGTCCGGCACCTGCGTGGAGATGATTCCAAGCTTGCCGACATCAAGAGTGGGGATCACACCGGGCTTGGCAGCGGTGCGTTCATCGTAGTCACTGGGACGACGGATCTTCAGATCTGTGCCACTGCGTGTAGATGGCGGAGCACACGACACATGCGAAGCCGGCTTCAGCACATCGACTCAAAGTGGGCTGTGATCAGCGTACATACAAGAATTCAATGCCGTCTAACTGCAAGGCGGCTGCAGCCTCCTCGACTGTGCGGAACTCAACGAAGCCGAACTTCTTCGCCAAGTTGAGGTACACTGACAGTACGGCATCGCCAGGTGCGTGCATCGGGTTGGCGACCTATGATCATAATGCAAGCCTTGACGCGTTGCCAGATAATGATATGACTACAGCAGAGCGTACGTACCGACATGGCGTGGTTGAAGAATGATTTGAGCTGCTCGTCAGTGGTGGTGGGTGGCAGACCGCCTACATACAGTCGACGTGCCTGCTTGGTGCCGGCATTCTGACCACAGTACACAATCAGCAGCACAATACTCAATCAGCACAGCAAGCACATCGCTACATAGGGGTCCTAGAGCCAGATAGCACAGTCAACCAATACACAAGCTTCACTCCTTTATGCACTCACCACCATCGGCATGTTCATGCCCTGCGGCTGGAAGCCCATGGCAGAGCCTGGAATCACAAACGCTGCATCCGAAGAAGGCGCAGGTCGTGGCGGCGGGCCACCATCTGGACCAACCAGCGGAGCGCGTCCACCGGCTCCAGATCTGTGATCACCACCGTGACCGCCCGGCTGCTGCGGACGCAGAATGAGGCACCAGACAGCGGGTAGTGTGAGCTGACATGAGTTCAGACGAACAGGATAAAGTGATCGATCTCTTACCGCGGGCATGACCATGGGTACTGAACCATCCATGGACGGTAATACGTCCCAGTTGCTCATCTTATTGCGCCTCCGAGGAGGTGATACAGATCTGCAAGCAGCAACAGATGGGACATCATTCAGCCCTGGCTATTGGGTCAACAGTCGCATGAACCACTCTCATTTACCTGCTGTTACTGCGTCTGCGGGGAGATCTGGATCTGTCTCTTATACACATCTCCGAGCCCACGAGACTAAGGCGAATCTCGTATGCCGTCTTCTGCTTGAA
>ENA-ORBV01016530-ORBV01016530.1-microbial-mat-metagenome-genome-assembly--contig:-NODE-16530-length-10695-cov-5.773780_pt1 | contig 10695 bp, 4 predicted proteins | sample MGYA00237777_ERZ505514 | MGnify/ENA primary metagenome ERZ505514 (study PRJEB26160, sample SAMN06269048) | microbial mat metagenome | isolation source: Oligotrophic lake microbial mat | place...
GGGTGGGGCTTGTGGCGGTTGGTCATGATTCCTACCCGTATCGTCCTTAGCTTCACTATTAGAGCTGCGTTCCTCGGTATTCTCCGGCACCATTGCACCAGCGCTAGTAGGAATCAATTGTTCGATAGCACTTTTCGGTAGAAGCTGCGTTAATTGGTGCATGAGCTTTGCATATTCAAGTTTTTGGCGAAGCGATTCATGCTCCAATTGCAAAAGCAGGTTCTCCCGCGATGGTACAAGTGCTGGTTCGGCCTCCTCCTCACTAGTATGACTTGCGGTGTCACCGTCTGCCGGTTCGGCTTTCAACGATGCTTCCACATGGCCGACAAGCTGTTGATGCATGAGTTGAGATACTCTCATCTCTTGCTCAAACCGAGCAATCAGAGTCTTGTAATGATCCATCGTTTTGGTGCTATCCGTGTTCGCGGTAAGATTGCCATCGTGACTGCGGGTTGGGGGGAACGATTGCGTACTGCTGGCATTCTTGTCGTAGAGAGGAGATCCTGTATTTGCCACGACAGATGAATCTGACATTGTCTCGTCCGTGTTCGGGGCGAGATTGCCAATGCTATTGTGGGTTGGGGGTAACGATTGTGTACTGCTCGCGTTCTTGTCGTCGTCAAGATGAGCTCCTTTGTTCATCACGACAGCTGCTGGAGCTTCGGGACATGATTGTACGCTGATAGCAGTGGTGTCGTGATTTTGACCTCCTTGGTTTGTCACAATATCGGTCGGGGCTTCGGAAGGGTGACTCTTTGCACTCTGACTGGCGTCTTCTTTGGGACTTCGCGTCGTGGACACTAGCAGCTCCGCGGTGCGCCGGGCTGTGTGGACGGGCGGCACGAGCGGCTTGCGCAATTTAGGCCCTGCCTTTTTTTCGAGCGTAGCCTTTAATCGCGAGGATTCCGTTTTCATGGATCGCAATTGCACAATATGTTCTACCAGCCTCATTTGCTGCTTGAGGAGCGCCAATTTTTGTTCGACGGTCAACTCGTCCGGTTTGTCGCCTTCGACATCCACAGGAGTACGTTTGGCAGGATACATGTGATTTTGGGGGGGAAGTCCCACACAGTCCTGCCGGGATTGCAATCTCTCGTGCTTGATTTGCATCTCGCGCGGAGCCTTTTGTTGTTGTCGTGTTGGTTGGTTTTGTTGGACATCCTGATGAAAAACATGCGGTGAGTATCGTTCCGGCAATCGCTTTCCGGCTGGCTCTGTGCTCGTGAGCGATGTGGGTGTCGTACCCGAAGACACTGTGACAGCTTGCTGCTGCTGCTGGGGTGTTTTTTCGGAGTGTTCCGACGCATCTACCCCGCGACAAGGTACCTCCGCATCCGGATCCACACTACCACTAGAAGCATCCGCATCGGAAGCAGCATCCGAAACAACAGCCTTCAAAGGATCATCGTCGTGTTGTGAAACCGAAGGTGGCAAAAGACCTTGGGCTTGTAAGGCTTTGATTTGTTGTTCTCGTTCATGTTGGCGACGACGGGAGCGATCCGCGACCTTGAAATGGGGTGGGGGTTTGGTGTAGTTTTCTTGGATCCGATATCCCCTTGGATCTTGAAGCTGCTGCTTCTGGGCAAGATCTTCGGCGGTTAGCTTGTGGCGATCCTGGTCCGGCAATGCGCCAATGGTGATGTTATGTTCCTTTTTATTTCTTCCTTTGGGTACAAGCTTGGCGGGAGGCAAAAAGGCGGATGAAGCATCATCGCTTTTTTCTTCCACACCATCGTCTTCTTCCTCCTGCGTTTCACTGGCCACTTTGTCCCCTTGTCCTTTCTCGCTGCCTTTGGCTACCGATTCCGGTATAACTTTGCCTTTCTCTGACGTTTCGGTGTCCTTGTTTTCCGATTCCATGACCTCGTCGGTTAGTATCGCTTGGTCGGATTCCATGACGGCCTCGTCTGGCCTTTTGTGTTCCGATGCCTCTGTCCCCTTGTCGGGCACGGCATCATCCTCTGCTGCGGCTGGCGGGACGGCTGCCGCATCCTCTTGTTTGGGTGCTTGTTCGGCGCGCCACTTGCGTTCATCGGTTGGAGCACTCGCGTCCATGTCGGTCCGATCATCCTCGCTCGGTGGTGGTGGTTGCTCGACAACTTCAACATCATCATCTTTCGTCTTGTCGTCGCTTGGTGGCGGCAATGGGGGTTCCCCATTGTTGTTTACAGCCTTCACAACTGGACCGGATGGTTGCAATGGCAACTTCTCACTACTAGGAGGAGGAGTCGGCTGTTCGCTCGGCGTTGTTTTTTCGCTGCGATCCGTGATACTGAGGCTGGGATCCGTCATGGGCGAAATATCACTGGCGGGACCTCCTCCTCCTCTGGGGGGTCCTGGTGGACTCGTTGTCGGAGGAGGAAGAACTTGTGGATGTTCCTGTTTGTGGGCAGCTTTTGATGGTGGCGGCTGTTGCTTTGGTTGTGACTGTCGCTTGGGGGCATGCTGTTCATGTGTGGCCGAGGATTCTTCGTGCAGGTGATCGTGATGATATTGTTGAAAGTCATGCGGTACCGAGGGACTGCTCATGCGGCCACTAAAGGCAGGACTCGTATGGAGTCGGGCCGGTCGAGTTTCCGGTGGCTCCAATGGCTTTTTAGTACTACTTCGGGTCATCACTTGGGAGGGATTTGGCAAGCCAAAGTCACTGCCAGAATGACTCGTAGTTGTCAATTGTGGTTGTTTCTCCTCGGACGGCTGTTGTTGACTGCTACTCGTAGTATCCTCACTTTCCAGTTGGAGTTCCAGTGATGCTATTGGCTTGTTTTTGTTGGAAGTGCTGCTGTGGAAACTATTGTTGAAACTGGCATTTAATTTGTGAATAATGTCGGCTGGCCTTGGACTCGCGGGTGCGCTGACAGTTTGATTTCTATCCGGAGCCGATGGCGCTTCTTGGTGTACTTCAGAGTGTTGCTGTGGAGGGTGTTGCTGCTTGTGATCCAGTGGACTCTCTTGACCACCACCAGCAGCAGCAGGGTGCAACGGGAGGTTGAATCGGGCAATCAATTGGGATGCTGTACTAGCTGTAGATTGCCGTTGCTGCTGACTTTGCTGTTGCTTGCTTTCTTCGTGAACCATGGGCGAGGATCTACTAGCAGCTGCATGAAACTTGACGGGACTTTTCAAAGCCGCCAATGGACTCTTCATGGGCGTAGGACTGAGAGGGCCTGATGAATGTTGGTGTTGTTGTTTTTGCTGCTGCTGCTGCTGCTTTTCAAACTTGAGTCGAATATCGGATGGCTTCATGAACCCTTCCGTCACAATGGTAGTCAGGGTCCCTTGTTCCTGTGACTGGGAATCTTGATCCTTGTGCTCCTCATCGTTCTGGTCTTGTTCCTGCTGGTCTTGTGGCTTGTCTCGTTGATCGGACGACCCCGCTTCCGCCAGCTCTACTTTCTCATCCATGCTACTACTAGTAGCATCCGTGTCGGCCATTCTTTTTGTTTCTACAACTCAATCAATACAGTACAGTAGTTGGCATCCTGGGACAAGCAGAGGTGCGTCTCTAGTTGTAGTCTTGACTAGCTAGCTAGCTAGAGTAGGGAGAAGTTCAAAGAGTAGTTTAGAATGATAGTTAAGCACTCCACTCAACTGACACCGATCGACTGCGCCATAATATCGGCTGCTGGGTTTGTCGTTGATACGCGAAGTTGGCACGAGGCCAACCCGCATGACTGCGCCATGGCCGAAATGAATCGAAAATTTGGAGTCGCCTGCACGGTAGGGGATAATACATTAGGGTTACATGCTCATTTTTCTTCCACAACAAAAATGCGATACATCAAACACGAAGCAGCCGATGCCAATGCATGCATCTCATTATTATCAGCCTCAGGAAGCTACGCTGTTACATCAGCGCATCCCCTTCATACTTTAACAACAACATGGAGGGGTACAAAGTTGAGTGAGACAGGATTGAATTCCAAGGTTGCACGTGAATCATACAAGAACCTAACTTAACTCCACTATAGTGCAGAGAGGCAGTCAAGTTCGCATTCTCGTGACTTCTTGGCAACGTCCACTGCATGCAATTCATTCCTTTCTTCAGTGAGTGAGTGAATCAAAAATTCGCTTTCTCGGATCACAATCATAAAAACAAAAATCACAAATAACGCACACAAAGATGATGCTCTGCTCTGCGTGTCTGCTATCATACGACCACTCCTTCTAGCTCGAGCGAAAACAGAAATGGACCTCGTCGGTATTATTCCAAACTTCTACAACCACGATCCCGATGCTGACTTTGCCCGAACCAAGATTGTGAACGAGGGCATATTCGTTTGTCCCGTGTGCCAGCAGTTACGGGCGTTCCAAGAAAAGGAGGTACAACAACGATATTATCGCGGCGTCCTCTTGTTTTGTCTTCCACTCTTTCCCGTAGACACCACCACCACTCTAGGAGTAAATGGCAACTACGTCCAGTGTCTAGGGTGCAAGAGCAAGTTAGTAGTAGGTTCCGAGTGGAGGAGGCCCCAAAAAGAAACATCTCGTGCCAGACGCCGGGCTCACGTTCGTCGTCGTGATCCGAGGAAGGATGAGGGTGGATGGTGTCAACGATTTGCGGCAAGTCAATGCAACTCCATTGTGTAACCAGAATAGGATAAGGCTCACAGGTTGAGGAAGTCGCTGGAGAATACTATACGGTCACAAGCCGCAGCATGCGGCGGCCGGCACCACGCACAATGGTGGGACCATGCAGAGATGAGAAGGATCTATGCTCGCCGTATCCGATCGGGAGGAAGAGTGGACGGTAGATTACTGCTGGACAAACGACTCACTACTAGGACTTGAACCGCGTGTTGCACATTTCCAGACGAACGCATTCCAACATGTTCCATTTCCTTCCATTTTTCGTTATCTGCATGGTAAGTCAGTAGTCTATCTGCTGCGTTACTACTCGGCGCTAGATCAAATATCTGTCTACTACTACTAGTAGTCGTAGAAGCTCAGCCAGCTACTAGCTAGGTCTAACGTTTAGCTAGAGTAGTAGCACTTGCTACTCTGTTCAGCAGGACATAGTGCATAAATAACAACACACTATAAGTTACATCCACTTAGTTACATTCAGGTGGAAGGTCATTAGCTTAATACTTTGGACGATGACAAGACGGATTTCCACCGTTCATCTCGAACACGTTGCAAATTCTTTGGGTCGACATGGTGGACGGCATACCGTGGTCTCGGAGCGGGAGCTGATCTTTGGGAATACTGTGGCTGGCTGTTCGTGGAATGTTTCGAGTACAGCGACTGCGGTAGCGACGGAGGTTGTTGCTTTCGGACATAGTAACGCTGGTCACCTGCTGTCGTGGGAGGATCCAGACGTGTGCGTTGACTCATGGGCACTCCCAAACCACCTTGGTACTGTCGAGGTTGTTGTTGTGGCTGTGGTTTGGGTTGCCGGTACGGAATCGGCTGATTGCGACTACTAGATGGGGGCGGCCCTTGAGAAGCAACAGGGCCACCTCCTGAGCGAAGAGGAGTGCTTGCACTCTGCTGTAAATGCTGCTGCTGAGGCAAGGCGGAAGACTTTGGCTGAGCCGCTGCCCCCGTGGGTAGCCGAAAGACGGACTGGTCTTGATAGAGAATTGTAGGGTCCCGAGTTTGTGGTGCAACTCGATTTGGTTGAGAACTGTATCTTGGTCGAAGAGCACCTCTGTCAAAGGATCCACTTGGATGGCCCTGCACAGAAGTCACATTGTGCTTGGCAGATTGCACGGCCTCCGCGATTCTCTGTTGGATGTAGGCCATTCGCTGTTCGGTTGGCGTCAGTGCAAGGCTCGTATCGTGTCCTGAACTCATCGGGTTGCCCCTGGCAAGAAACAGAGGCTCTTCGTTACTATTCGTGCGACTTTGCCCAAGAGTTGTCCGCGGTTGAAAGATGTTCTGTGCGTTACCTGCTGGCTTCGCAAAACCCGCTCGCGTTGGGACTGACGCAGTCTCCCTGAAAGCACTTTCACCTAGCCGGGGAGCCTCGTCATAACTACGCGCACTGTGATAGACCGGTTGCGGTCGCCACGGCGACCGACTTTTCAACGGCTTTGTGTAGTCCTCTACCGGGCGTCCTCCTTTCGGTTCACGTGCATCATCTCGTTGTTGAGAAGAGGTGGCACGCAAATGCGGCATTGGTGCGGCTGCACCACCGACTCGGCCTGGAAGCCGAAGGGACGGTGCAACACCAACACGCTCTCGAATGGCTCGGCCGACTTCATCTTGTCGCTGCGAGGGCAAACCTTTCACTCCAAATAGGCTTTTGTCATCCCAGTACGCTTGGCTTGGTCTACTTTGTGGTACATTGATCTCCGTGTTCCCGGTTGCTGGTTGTTGTGGTGAATACATCGGCCTGGAGGACGGGAAGTATTGTCCTGGAATATCTAGCGCTCGTTTCTTCGCCACCCTGTCGGAAGGCTGAGCGAGCTTACCACTTCTACTGGCAAATGCCTCAGCATCAGTATCCATCTGGCGCAGATGTCCCCGGAGACCGACAATTTCAGTTTCAGCGTCGTTGAAGGACTGCTCCAGCCTTTGTCTTGCCTGCTGATGTTTTGCGAGCACAAATTTGGTACTGTCCAGCTCATCTTTCAACGCCTGCTTTTCGCGGTCTATACGAGACACTTCTGCTTCCAGGTCTGAAACAGCCGCGCAAAGCTTAGACAATAAATCTTCTTTTTCTAACAGTAATCTGTCTGACGCCTGCTTTGCTTCCCTCAACTGTTCTTGTTCGTTAGAAGCACGATCCAACATCGCTCTCAAGCTCTTGTTCTCAGCCTCTAGAGACCTCTGCTCTTCAACCATACGCGAAACTTCTTTTTCAAGGTCTACGATTGTACCGCAGACTTTCGAAAGCAGCGCTTCTTTTTCCTGTACTAGTTTGACAGAGGCTTCATTCGCATAGCGAAGCTGCTCTCGATCCCCATTTGCCTTATCCAGTTGTGCTCGAAGAGCTTCACTTTCTGCAATTATCTCGTCCCATTTACTGTTCAATTCTCTCATCAAGGCATTCTTGCCTCTATCGGGACCATCCGAACCTACACCTCTTGTATTCTGGGCACTGGAAAGCCTGACGGGCACAGCTGACTGATTAGTTCTCGCAAGCAACGATTGGATTGTATTTTCCAATTCAATCGCCGATTCCTCTAGGCCTCCCTGCCGCAAAGCATCCAGTTGTTTTTGTCGAAGAGGCTGGAAGTGCAGCATGGAGTCTCCACGCTCGGCTTCCTCAAGGAGACGCTCAAGTCTGTTGAGAAAGTTCCCGACAGCTTCGCGAAAACCATTGCCAGACTGCGGAGGTGGCTGTGGAGCAGAACTGCGAGCGGTATTTTTCAGGTCCCGTTCCAGGGAAGCCTTCGATAGCAATGCGTCATTGTATTGTCGCTTAACCCTTTCCAACTCGAGCTTGAGCATGCTCACATCATAGTTCGCTGGGGGCGGCTGACTCTTCTTGGCACGCTCCTGAGCACGCTCCTGTGCGACGTCGTTGCCGCCGGTAATTTGATCGCGTAACGACGGGTTTGATTTTACGTTGGGTGGACAAGCCAAGGGAGGATCCACTCCTTTTGTCTTGCCGGTGCTCTCAGCCCTCGCCTTTGCAAGAGCCGCAAGCACTCCTTCCTTAGAATCAGGAGCTCCATCGTCGTTCTCGTCTCCACCAAACGCCTCTAGTGATCCATCATCGCTGTCTGCCTTATTAATGCCGCCCTTCGCCCGATCACTTGCAGTAGCCCCTTTGCACATGTGTCGATGACCGCCGCTATCCCAGTCCCATTCCATGCACTCCTTAGAACAATACAGCACCTGCTGGCATTTGGAGCAATTTGTCATGCCTTCGGGCACAAATTCTGCCTCCATCGCACAAGCCTTACACTTGCTCTCAGGAGCGGGTGCTTTTGAGGCTAATTTTGTTAATTTCGGGAGGTCTTTCGGTGAGGGAGGAGCGTACCCAAATTTTGGCGGGGACGGCACAAGACGCTGATTCGTCTGCGATCGTTCTGACTGAAAGGCGCCTGCGCATTTGTCCTTGTGACCTCCTTTGTCCCAATCCCAGGACATGCAGTCGAGCGAGCAGTACGGGATCTCAAAACACTTTGCGCACTTTTGCATGCCCTCCGAAACGAATTCCGCATCCATACCACAGGCATGGCACTTGTCGAGAGGGATGTTTGAAGTAGGGCTCGATTTTGGCTGCAAAGGCGACGCTGAAGCAGTGTTGGAAGGTGCAGAAGAAGTTTCAGCTCTTGATTTTGCAAGCGCAGCAAGGATTCCTTCGTGTGATTGGGGCACCTGCACTCCTTGAGCATTCGTATCAAATGCCTTGATCGAGTCATCCGAATCATTGAGCGTAGCTGCTATTTCGTTGATCGTTTTGAGCTTTCGTCTCGTACCCGGCGATAGTCCTTTGCACTCATTTTTGTGCCCACCAGACTTCCAGTGCCATTCCATGCAATCTGGGGAGCAGTAGCTCACATTGGAACACTTGGAACACTTGAGCATCCCTTCTGGAACAAATTCACTTTCCATGCCACAGGCTATACATTTTTCCGGTGGTAGACTCGCCACCACGGCTTTGGGTGCTGGTGCTGCTTCCTCTCGTGCTCTGGCCAAAGCTGCAAAAATCCCATCTTGTGACTGTGGAGCATCCACATCATCAGGATGGGATTGAAAAGGATCAATACTCATGACACTGTCATCCACCATTGACACCCTTTCTGGCTGCCTCCTTTGTGACTCAGAGATGCCAGAACAGGCTTTCATGTGCCCGCCTGATTCCCAGTGCCACTTCAAACAATCCCCTGAACAATAAGAAACATCCAAACATTTTCCACACTTAATCATTCCATCGGGAACATATTCTTCCTCCATACCACATGCTTGGCATTTAACTGGTCCAGACTTGGGGCCTGCGGGGGCAGACCCTCCTCCTGCCGCTTCCTCTCGTGCTCTGGTCAAGGCTGCAAAGATGCCCTCTTGGGACTGGGGAGTATCCACATCATCAGAATTGGATTGAAAAGGGTCAATACTCATGACACTGTCATCCACCATCGAAACCCTTTCCGGCTGCCTTCTTTGTGACTCAGAGATGCCAGAACAGGCTTTCATGTGCCCACCTGATTCCCAATGCCATTTCAAACAATCACTAGAACAATAAGAAACATCCAAACACTTGCCACACTTTATCATTCCATCAGGAACGTATTCTTCCTCCATACCACAGGCCTTGCATTTATCATTTGTTAAAGCCCTGGGAGTGGGGTTTTTGGATGCTGCGGGTTGAGACCCTCCTCCTGATGCTTCCTCTCGTGCTCTGGTCAAGGCTGCAAAGATGCACTCTTGGGACTGTGGAGCATCCACATCATCTGGATTAGATTTAAAAGGATCAATACTCATGACACTGTCATCCACCATCGAAACCCTTTCTGGCTGCCTTCTTTGTGACTCAGAGATGCCAGAACAGGCCGCCTTGTGCCCACCTGAGTCCCAGTGCCACTTCATACAATCACTAGAACAATAAGAAACATCCAAACATTTGGGGCATTTAATCATTCCATCAGGAACATATTCTTCCTCCATACCACAAGCCTTGCATTTATCATTTGTTAAGGCCTTGGGAGTTACAGGCTTGGGGGGCACAGGTGGGGGCCCCCCTCCCCCTGCTTCCTCTTTTGCTCTGGCCAAAGCTGCAAAGATCCCCTCTTGGGACTGTGGAGCACCCATATCATCTGGATTAGATTTGAATGGGTCAATGCTTTGGTTACTGTCATCTGCCATTGGAACACGAGACTCCTCCACCAGCTGTTTCCTCTCTGCTTCTGAGAGACCGGTGCAGTCTTTCTTGTGCCCACCAGACTCCCAATGCCATTTTAGACAGTCCATGGAGCAATATGGCACTTGGTTACATCTTATGCACTTTTGCATACCCTCTGAGACAAAGTCTTCTTCCATTCCACAGGAAACACACTTGAGGGGCGGGACGGCTGTACTTTTCTTGGCAGGAGTTTTATCCGATTTTTTCTCTTCCGCAACAGCTTTCTTGTTGGGTGGTGTCGAGCTATCCGAGTCGGAGGATTCGTAGGAGTCGGAGGAATCCTTGGGCTTTTTCTTCTTGGAAGATATTTTTGGTTTGGCACGTGACGACGACTCGTCGTCCGAGATGGAACCAGAGGATTCGGAATCCGAGGAAGCAGCCTTCTTCTTTGGGGAGGCAGGCTTCTGCTTCTGCTCCTTTTTGTCCCATGGAGATGGCTCTGCTGATTCCCATAGAGATGGATCCGCGGCTGGACTTTCTCGTTGTTGTGTACCGGATGGAGCAGCATCACTATCCTTCAACCAATCGGGTGTGCTTCGACCAGCAGGCGCAGCAGCAGCAGCCCGTGTTGTTGCCTTTACCTTGGGACTACTACTCGTCTCATCATCCTCGGAATCTGAATCGATGACTGATTTCTTTGGTGGGGAGGGTGCTGGGGCTGCCTTGGTTTTTGCCTTCGGGCTGCTGCTCGTATCCTCATCGTCATCCGAGTCTGACTCCACGACGGATTTCTTGGTTGGTGCCGGTGCAGGAGCAGCTTTAACTTTGCGACTACTGCTTTCCTCATCCGAATCGGAATCATCTATGAACGACTTCTTTGGTGGCGCCGGGGCTGGTGGTGGTGGTGGTGGTGGTGGGGCTGTCTCTTATACACATCTCCGAGCCCACGAGACTAA
>ENA-ORBV01016531-ORBV01016531.1-microbial-mat-metagenome-genome-assembly--contig:-NODE-16531-length-10694-cov-4.439107_pt1 | contig 10694 bp, 12 predicted proteins | sample MGYA00237777_ERZ505514 | MGnify/ENA primary metagenome ERZ505514 (study PRJEB26160, sample SAMN06269048) | microbial mat metagenome | isolation source: Oligotrophic lake microbial mat | place...
CGCCTTAGTCTCGTGGGCTCGGAGATGTGTATAAGAGACAGATTTACAATTACATACATATAATGGTACATCACTGAAGGTAAACTGCATATAAACATTTTAGACACTCATCTGTCCATACAGTTTCGGTCGGCAAATGTTGCTGCTGCACCTTGGAACCGAATGTAATGATTCGGGTGGTTCCTCTACCACCGACGACCGACACCGGCATTTGACGCACGTCCCATCGGGATACAAATGGGCTTGACACGAAATGCCGGTAGAACAATATTTGGTACCACAGCCAGGACAGGGTGTTTTGCCAATGGCATATTGTTGACAAGCCGTACAACAACCCGCATCGGGTGTCAGAGGACATTCAATTCCAGCACCATCATCAGTATTGTCATTTGTTGGTCCCAGTTCCTTATTCATTTTGAGTTTGATCGTGGTAGGAGTTTTGAAAATGTCTAGAGGCTCGACCAAGGAAGACTTTTGCTTGGGACTTTGTGATATTATTGTTGTTGCTTCTTGTTGATGTTTCGAACAAGCCGTACAGGTACCATCTTGATGGAGTTGAGACTGACAGGTGCCCTGTTGACAATACTTGATACCACAAGAAGGACAGGGGCATTTTCCAGTGGCATATTCCTGACAGGCGGCACAAGATCCTTGACCCGTGACAGAGTGAAGGATTTGGTCCAGAGGAGTCGTTGGAATGATTTTGTGGTTCTTGTCATTGCTTCCTGGTTGTTCGGTAGGTGCACAACACATGCTCTCTTCTTTCTCGTCATCATCATCGTCATGTATTATGGAATAATCCGAATGTGAATCCGATGATACGGTTTCCATCAAGGTGGCAAGTGTGGCCGTGGACGAGGCAGGAGACGTCACCCCCGCATTCAGGACGATGCCTCCACCACCACGAGCAGCAGTTTGATTTGTACATGGAACCTTGGTTGGTACTTCTGCTGTCGAACTGGCCTTTTCAGCAGGCCTAGTAGTATCAATGAACGCCGAAAGTGGCACATGCAAAAGATCATGTGGGAGTGTCGCCATGGTATGATTGGTCCCTTCCTCCTCTTCGATACGACTACTAGTGCCATTGCCATGGTTGTCGTGATGATGATGGCGATGGTCGTGAGAATAATGATGTTGCTGTGGAAAGACGACAATATCTTCGTTTTCGGGTTCCAATTCAAAAATGGGTTCCGCATTGTCATCGGCCACGACTACCAGATAGGGTTCACAACCAATGCAACATTCTTCCCAGGCTTCCTGGCCATATTTTTGGAGTGACGAAGGCGCACAAGCACTGCAAAATTTGCGAAAACAACGTTCGCAACGGCGTTTCCCGTAGGCCGTACAACCACATTTGCGACAAGACCCTTTACCGACAAAGCATTCGTACCCATCGTCACCAAAGGGAAGTGCCGTCGTTTTGCGATTCTTCTTCTTGATGGTAGTCACAGGAGCAGTGGTAGACGTGGGGGAAGTCATACCTGCTGCCGTTGCAGGGGAGCAGGAGAATTGGTCTGCCGTCGTGGTCATTTTCGCTGATTGTGTCAATGTGAGTGCGTGTTTGTGTTGTGTGCAGAGAAAGTGGAAACAACAATGAATCAATCGGAAGTGGTTTGAATGAATTGAAAGCAATGCTACGTATGCTATACGTGTATGATTGATACTTTTCGGCGGAGTGTATTGTGTTGTTGTATGTTTGTCAGTTTTGTCGGAAGCTTCTAGTCTACATGAATCAACACGTGCGGCTTCCTTTGTTGGTTTGTCTGTTGTGATGTGTGTTTTAGGGTCCTTTCTCGTCGTATCATAGTAGGAGTAGGAGTATCGATAGAGCAGTACGAAAATCTCGGTATGTTTTGTCACGATACTCCATCTATCGATAGAATTCGTTTTGCCACGCTGGTTATCAGTCTTTTACGCAAACAGACAGTGTGAGAAAAGTGTTCCGCCTGCGTGTCGGATGCGATTTGAATCTTGGCGGGACTTTTACAAGAGTCGTAACCACGTTCCTAAACCCGGTAGGCAGGCCATACTCGTGCCGCGAGCTGGGGGAGCCGCCATTGACACTTTTTCAAAAAGGTGGCACGAGAACATGTCTTCTCAACCTTCTTTTTTATCACTCTTTTGAATCAAGTGTGCAGAACTGTCCAACAAGCAAATAACTACTAGACTACTAGCTAGTAGCAGGTCTAGTCTACTCCAACTTCTAGCAGCACTAGCAATGAATCTGGTTGACTTGCAGTGCTCCCATTTGACATGTGGTTGCTGCAAAATTTGCCAAAATGTGGTCAACAACAATTGAGGGACATGTCAACATGAACTCTTCATCCATTGCAATGAAGTGCCATCTCAAGGATCTGAATCCAACCAACAACCAAGGCAACAGGTGCACATTGCTGGGACAATTGAGATGTCTTTTGCTGTTTTGGGGTAGATTGTGTCACTGTGATGGAGACACACCCCATTGTGATGTTTTGCGCCAAATTTCTCTCTCATCATGCTACATTGACAACTGCAAGTCTTTCGGTAGGTTGTCCAAATGGCCAACACACACCACCAGGGAAGATTTGAAAGATTTTGCAACATCATTGGTCACATCAGATCAACCGAAACATGCTGTTGCAACATCTGCCACCACGGACAAGAAATTCAAAAAGTGGAGCATGAAAAGCCAAAGAAGGAGGGGAGCATTTGCCATGTGACCAACAAATCAATGGATGAGCAAGAGTTGCTCTTTTTTAGACACACACGTTAATTTCTATTGTTGTCATGCTCACAATGCACTTTTTGTGAACTTCTCCAGTGGGCCAGTCTCTCTGCTGACAAAGAAATTGGCATCTCAATTGTTCATGTAGAAATCTTTTGACACTGGGTCCAGCTTGGGCCAGTCAGTTGATCACATTCAGGGCCATCCATCCCTGACTCGGTCGGTTGGAGCTCCTCCATCGGATGGGTGATGATGGCACATGGTTCAAAGTCCAGTCCTTGCACTCAAGGGGCATGTGACACCCCATCTCTTCTAAAAAGTTCGTCTGCTGTGCAATCAGTTTGATTCGCTGTTCGAACACCGTGCACACTTGTGAGCCAGTTTGCACCAGCCTGACCCAGAAACAAGTCACACAAAGTCATGCAAAAAGAATGTTGTCACAGCATTGGAAGCACAGTTGCAGCCAGCAACAATTCCCACAACACCTAGTTTTGTTGTTGTTGTCATCAAAGGAGTCATGGTGCTACCTTTTTATTTCCTGTAGAAACAGTGCCGAAAGTTAGAGCTTAACCCTTAACCTTAAAATGGTTCCTCAGAAACCATTTTTGCAGCCAGCAGCCAGGTGGGAGTACAAAATGTGCCCGGCATGCGCGGCATTGGCTCGTTCCACACGACACCGGTTATCTCCAGGTGGTAGCTAGCTAGCTAGCTAGTAGTAGTCGTTCGTGCTACGTACACGGCACCGGTTATCTCCAGTTATCGGCAGTCGTTCCGCGTTCGTGCTACACCGCTACGACGTACGGGGTATTTTTATCATGTGCATTGGTTTACCCAAGTGAACAACACTAGTAGCGCTAGCTAGTTAGCGGCAGTCGCTCGTGCCACACGACACCGGTTAATCGCTTACTGTACTTCATGTCCAGTGGTTTACCCCCAAAAGTTGGATCGTAGTACATTATGGGGCATGCATGCCAAGAACGGGAAAAGGGACTGGCTAGCTTCCGCTTTCGTTAGGTACAGTGTGCTAGTAGCTGAACAAGGCAATTTTAGAAATAGTACTAGTACGACTTGGACGATCGTCATTATAAACCAAGTTCGACACCTCAGTTCATAAATGAAGGCTTGCAACTATTCGTTTCACTCCTTAATTATCATGTTGACCGGCAGTCATGAATCTACCTACTGTAGAATAACAAGCTACTTAGTAGTTAGATTCTTTTTCCCGTCGGTACATTGTTCTCTGCCCCAACAATCTAGCGCGGGTTAACTATACTGTAGAAGATGATGGATTAGCCCGGCTGCTTCCTCTTCAGTTCAGTCGCTCCGCGGCGAGAAACTGAACCCTTGGATAGAGAGGAAATGATCCTCTGGTCACAATCTTCTGGTCGCAAAGCTTCCGCTCACAATCTGATTTTTTCATCATCGATTGAATTACTACTGCACCATGACCTTTTTACGCCAAGACAGTGCCTCCAAGCTCTTGAAAAAGGCGATCGCAAATATTGCCAACAACAAGGTTGTAACCAGCGTTTCTTCTTTTCGAGACTCTAACGAGGAAGAGACGAAAGCTTTTGAACTTCTTCTTGACGAGCCCAGCATTTCTTCTGGCACCGAAGGAGGTGATGACACGCAGCTTGTCCTCCTTCGAGATTCAGCAAGCCTTCTCCTAAACAATTTGGATTTGATCCTTGGCAATTGGAGTTGGAAGAAGACGAAGTGGCAGAGGAAACTGCTGCTACGGACGGACGAGGCCGTCGTCGACGCAACGTTTCTCAAAGACCTGGGGCTGCGTCAAAAAGCCCTCGTCGCAGTCTTGCAGGATCTAGTATGCATGTTTCACCGACTTTCCAGAGAAAACGCAGTAAGTCAGATCCTGACATCAAGCGCAGCCGCAGGAAGAACGGAAAAAGTGAGCCGGGCCAACGCAGTCACCACTCCGAAACGAGAGCACCAACGCGGAGGACCCGTAGTGGTCAAGACGGAAAAAGTGAGCCGGGCCAACGCAGTCATCACTCCGAAACGAGAGCAACAACGCGGAGGACCCGTAGTGGGTCAGATTCCTGTGGGACCAGAAAGAACGGCAAGTCCGCCAGCAAACCGGTCGTCAGCCCCAAGCGAGTAAGTCGAAAGAATCGCATTCTGTCAAGCGCCCACGACTCCCTTGAGTTGACCGAAGAAGTGGCACCGCTCTACGGCGATGAAATGACCCGCCTGTCGTCCAGTGCTCCATCTTTGTTCCTCGAAAGCGACTCGGACGATGAACTTGAATCGCCTGTGGCGGTGACAAACAAGGCCACTTCCGACAAGTGGAATTGCATTGGCTGTGGAGTCAACAATGAAGGTCAAGACCGTTTTTGCGGCATGTGTGGCTACCAGCACCTTCACGACCTACCAAGTCCCTGGGCCTGCATTGATTGCGGGCGCAAGGAAAACCAAGGTCGCTTTCGATTTTGTGGTGGCTGCGGATCCTCACGATCCTCGCAGGCTGCCAAGCATGGATCCGCCGCTGCTTAAAAAGACGAGCCAGGATCATTCCGTGAACATAACTAAGAAAGACTGAATTAAATCCAAGTCTCAAAATCAGACTCAAGCTTGAAAGAGTTTAAGGAATACATAATTATTTACTAACGCGTTTATTTACTAACGTGTCGAAGTTGTGATGTACTGGAAAATGATAACCCTGCTTCAGGACGCTGATGGCAGAAAAAAAGGTTACAGCGTATGGGGTCAGTATTTTTAGTATCGTCTTGCTAGGTGTTTGAGCCCTTGAGATTCAATGTGGACCATTGTGAAACCTGGGAGGTCGTCAACGAACGTGGCTGCTTTTGTTGATTTTCTGATGACACCCATACTTAATCACATCTCCTGCTCGCAGACGAGTTTCTCTTCATGGGTGTCCCACTGTCATTGCATTGTGTCTACGGGTCATGCTGCTGAGCATCGGCTGTCGGAACCTATGAATAAGGATGATCATCCTGAAGGTTCCTGAAGGATTTACGCTGGATTAAGTGCATCATGATTGATTGGTTGATGTTTTATGGACACAGCAGGGTCCTGGAACGGTCAGGTGCTAAAGATCAGCCTCAGCTCTTCTGCCCCCTGCAACTGCTGTCCCTGCCACTGCTGCCTAGTCAGTTTTTTTCTGACACACGGTGTTCCTCCAGTGAATCCACTCCTCCCACCTGAAACCAAGCAAAGCAGGCAATCTTGAAGGTGTGGAGGATGCCGTTGACTCGTTTCTTGTCTTGCCTGCGAATTTTGCACTTCAAGCGTTCTAATCCCTTGTTTATCAGATGGTGCATGCAGAGTCCATGCTGGGCCTTGCCTGGGGCAGAAATCAGCCTGGTTGTTGTCGAATGCCCCATGCATCTGCTTGTCACCATCAGTTAGGACAAGTTGCATGCGTGACAGACTCTCCTTGCCAAGCAGTGTGGGAAGACAAGTGCAGAAAATCCATTCCATCACCCAAGAGTGCTGAGCTAGCATGAAGACACGAATGGGAGTGAAGACATTCATGTTCTGATCCACCTCTGTTCCAATGCCCAGGGGCCAGCGTTCGCAGTTGGTCTGCATTGTGACATTGAACATGAAGACTTCAGGGTGCAATTCGAAAAGACGGACCTCATCCTCATGGCACCAGGCTGCTCCAAGGAGGATCTGCTCACCCACATGTGACATTGTGACAACACAAAATCAGTCGACATTGTGACACCACAAAAACAGTCACAACATTGTGACATCACAATGACAGTGAAAACATTGTGACGTCACAAAAACGGCCACGCACACTTGCAGTGAGATCTCCCTGCACAGAGTCCAGGGCATGCCCAATGTCTAGCACGTCGTGCATCTTGTCGAAAAGCACATGTTCTGGCTTGACTCCCCTCTTCAATCTTCCTGCATGACAAAGTTTGAGTCCTTCCTTTGCAAGATCACCAGCAAGATGGGCAAGTTCCTCTTCCGTCATGACAGTTTCCTTGTCAGTGACCTCCTCTCCCCTGTTCTTCTTTGCGACTGCCTCCTGCATTTTTCTCTTCAAAAGTTCCTCTCTTTCCTGTGCCTTGCTAACAACAAGGAGTGAGGTCTTTGTCACAACATGACAGATCACAATGTGACGCTTTTTCGTCAACTCCACCTGTTCATTCAAGTGGTCTGTGAGCTGGGCGACATTGGACTTCTTCTTGGTCTGGGCGTTCGAAGCTAGCGTTCCCAAGATGGACTGGGAAAAGTGCTTGCCCGTGAATTGCTTCATGCAGTTGGTTGCCACACAACCGTTGCCAACATGATCAACCAAAACCTTGGCAGCATTGCATTCTCCATCAGTGCACCTGTTGGCATGGAAGTTCATTTCGCATGCATCCTGGGGGCAGGCATGACAGCAGTCGGCGAGATTTTTCTTCGACTGGAAAGGGATGCACCAACAGATGCCTGGGTCCAAATTGACACGGATGTGGACAGGACAGAGGGCCGCCACTTCCTTGGGTTTCTCCGGTCCAGTCCTTCTGTGTTGTTTCTTGCCAGAGCCCTTGGTGCCACGAATGACTTTGTTCTTGCCAACCATTCTCTCTTCTCCAACATTCTCCAACATCAGGTTCACACTCGGCCATTGGAACTCCATGAATGGTGACACCGGCATGGATGGGATCAGTTTCTTTGTGCTTCAACTCCTTCTTGTGCTGTTTCTTTTTTCTAGGTTTGCACCCAAGAACAAAGTGTTGAAGCAAATTCTTTCTGCTTTGGCCAACAACTTTGGACTTGGTCAATTCCACCTGGACATCCCAATCAGCCTGAATGATTGCATCGCAAACAACATCCAAGTGCGGGAAGAGCAATTCCTTTGAAGCCTGTGCCTTTGTTGAATTCCTGTTGGAAGAGGCAATCATCAGTTCCAGCGCCTGTCATGTCATGGGCTTGAAGAATGTTGACAGGCTCTCTTCCAAGCTCATTTGGAAGACACACAAGAGCGGATTCCCACATGTTTTTGAAGCAAAGATCTTGTGAGCCATCATTGGTCATCAAAGTGCCAGGACCATGCTCGTCATGGCCCTCCATGTCTGTCAGTTTGCCACCTGTCTTCATGGTGAAAATTGACAAGAAAACAGCGAGGGATGGAAGCAGCAACATGTGGTGTCAATGTTGGTGTCGGTTGTCGTGATGTCACAATGTCCAGATGCATTTTTGTGATGTCACAATGTCAGATGAAATTGATGATTTTGTGACGTCACAACAACACAACAAGAGTCGAATTTTGATGAGATCAGGCTGATCTTGAAATTGTGACAGACATTGTGTGATCACAAAAACAGGATTTTGAACAAAAGCTAAATTTTTCTGACATTGTGACATCACAAAAGCGGACACACCACCTGAAGTCAATGTCATGTGTTGTGACATCACGAAATCGGCCTCCAAATGCCAATGACGTGACATCACGATGTCGCACTGGTGACCGTTGTGGTGACATCACGAAATCAGTCTCGCCAAAAAACCAATGACACCAATGACAGAGCAATGACTGAGTGATTTTGTGACATCACGATGTCGGCCGAGAGCAGGCATGCCTTGGATTGTGAAAAAAATTGCATCTGTGAAGTTCATTCAACACTCAACGCAGCAGGAAGTTCATGTTTCCACATGAGAGCCAAAACCCCTCTCAGGGAGCCAACAAGTGGAGCCAATTGATGGAGCCAATGGAGCCGTTGGAGACATGAGGGACACAAAATGGAGCCATGTGCATGGAATGCTGCAAAACAGCACAAAAAAAGGAGCCAAAATGGTGCCAAAGTGGTGCCAACAGTTGCAGGGCACGAGCTTTGCGTGCTTTTGGGGGTTTTCAATGAGCACTGAATTTTGTATCAAAAACATATGAAACGGCGCGGTGAGAGCTGATAAAGCTAATTGCACGCCCAAAACCAGCATGCAAGACCATCGCATCCTTGTAACTGCAGTACCGTGTGGGTGTGTTGAAGCTACTGTAAGAATGTTGCGATGGTCTGGCTGGTTTTGGGGGTGTTCGATATTAGGAGCCCAGCTCCTAGCTAGCTAGCTACTATAGTAGAGGCTCGTGCACTACAATAAGGGAGCCAACGGAGCCAACAATGGAGCCATTGATTGGCTCCACTCAATATACGCTGTATTATTGGCTCCCTGAGAGGGATTTTGGCTCCATGGTACTGGGCCTACCGGTATGTAGATCCTACTGTACGAGCTTCCAGTTAGCAGCCGAAGCAAAGCAAAGCAAACCACACAATACAGTACTAGCTAGTACTCCAACCATACCCGGTACGATTATCCCAAGGCGTGGCCAGCCGAGGACCAGTTGCGCCTTGAGTTCATCCTCTTGGCCACCGTCAATGCCTTAGTGAGCTTTTTCGTCTTTTTCTTGATTGTCGCGCTACTACGATCGAAGCGCGTCTATCGAGCCTCGCCGTTTCACCTGTACCTTCTCTATATTGCCATCCCCGATTTCCTGGTCAGCTTCTTCTGCTTTATTACCTGCCTTCTCTCGGCCCAAGAGTCGCAGTTCTATTCGGAGGGGATGTGCGGCTGGCAGAGCTTTTATCTCAATTTTGCCTTTATTGCCAATGCCTGGTTGAATGGCATAATTGTCTACCAAATTCACACCATGCTGCGCTATTCCAATCACCGCCGGCGCTATCGGCCGCCTACGGAACGAACCATCACGATGCACGCCATGGCAGTCTATGTCCATGCCTTATGCTGGGGTTTATTGTGCGGCTTTCTTGTCCCTTTCTTGCCCCATTCCTCCCACTTGTACTACGGTTTTGCCTGCATGCCCATGGAATACAACACGGCCAGTACCGTCTTTTTTTGGGTTGTCTATATCCCTCTGACGCTCGGTTTGCCCTTGAGCTTTGCCGGCTATGTCGTCTTTGATATTCTGCATCGAGGCTTATTGCCGCCCCGTGGGCGGCGTCGCCAGTTGAGCATGTTTTTATTACGGCTCTGCTGTTTGTATTTTGCGAGTTGGTTTCCCTTTTTGGTCCTCTTTTTGGTCGGCAATTTTGTTCGCATCAGTCCTCTCATTCATTGGATTGGAGCGCTGCTGTCGCATTTGCAAGGCTTGGTTAGTGCTCTCTTTTGTTTGACCAACAAGGCCGTTTATGATGCCTTTTGTTTGACCCTTGCCTGTCAACCCATCGCTCGAGAAGAAGACTACGAGTCGGAAGGGCACGGACGAAGCTCAGCAGGCAGCAGTGAATTTATCCGGTCATCCTTCTTTGTGTCGCTGCAGCATAGATGGGGGTCCACAAAACGTTCTACATCACAACAACAATCGAACTCGAGTGTGACAAAAAATTGGCAGATACTTCGGGCGCAATGTCAGCCATGGGCATTCAGGATATTAGTGTGGATCATGAAGATCAATTGCTGCAGCTACAAGAGGAACTAGCACAACCACCGAATGCGTCCGGCGGGGAAGAAGACAACAGCATTAGCGACAACAACAAAGACAAGAATGACGCGGAAGTGGAGGAGGATATCGAGTAGGAAGAATTCAAGGATGGTAGTGGAGGAGCTAGCTAGCAGAGCACGTAGCACGTAGCACTGTAACGTACCGAACGCGGTCAAACAAAACCACGTCTGAACTTCTCAAAGCATAAACAAAAGAGGAAGAAAGCAAGGCTCCATCATTCGCCATGACTTACCATTGAACTACCGAAGAAGGCCTCACCTAATGCAAATCAACAGATTACCCGTACGCACTGCTGCCATGGCCCCTTTGTTTAACTCTGCGACTTTTGCTGCGCTCCTCCTTGCTGCTCTTGGCCATCAGGTTGAGTCTACTGCTACATGTACGCTCGACGGTCAGGAGCTCCTCATCAGTGATGCTTGCTGCAGTAGCTTTGTACGATTACAAAAGCCATGGAACCCACAAGGTGCCTGCAGAAGCTTGTAATGCTTCGAAACATGATCCCCAAGTGCGATTTTAACGAAGGAATCACCAACTGCACGTCTGTCTCTTATA
>ENA-ORBV01016532-ORBV01016532.1-microbial-mat-metagenome-genome-assembly--contig:-NODE-16532-length-10693-cov-9.782969_pt1 | contig 10693 bp, 18 predicted proteins | sample MGYA00237777_ERZ505514 | MGnify/ENA primary metagenome ERZ505514 (study PRJEB26160, sample SAMN06269048) | microbial mat metagenome | isolation source: Oligotrophic lake microbial mat | place...
TTTCAAGCAGAAGACGGCATACGAGATTCGCCTTAGTCTCGTGGGCTCGGAGATGTGTATAAGAGACAGGTCTAGGAACTGAACGTCGGTGCCTGGATGGTTCGTTGCATCAAAGAATGAAGCGAAGACGCTGTCTCCATCTTCGTTCTCTAGACGAACGAACTCCATTTCGTGGAGAATTCCCTTGACGTTCGAGACAAGGCCGGGGCTTTGATCTTCATCAAAACCCCGCAAGTATTCTTGAATTTCCGCAAGTGGGGCGTTTTCAAGCATCAAGTTTGAGCGTCTGAGCGCGGCCAAAATGGCGTGGTCGCCTTCGCTCAAGTCTCCAGGGTCATCAGTAAGCGCAACAGCCGAAAGAGCCGCGATAATTGCGGCTGAATCGAAGTTCTTTCGCAAATAGTGAAGCCCTTTATTGGCGGCCATTTTTCGACTCACTCTTCTGCGACTTGATGTTTTTTTCTTCGGCGGAACCCATTTTCTTGCCCTCGCCGAATGCGCCTTTCCATATGTTCTTGATCTGAGCGTCGCTCAGTTTCTCGTTTCGTGCCTTTGCCGAGAAGTAGGCATCTGAAACCTTCATCACGGCATAGGTGAGTCCGTAAACAAGCGGAATAGTGAGTACACCGCCTAGGCCGAAAGTAACCATTTTCCAAATGCCTATCGCGATTTGCTGCGCGACGATCCCCATTCCAACAATGCCAATGATTTCTTTTATCCAATCGGTGGCATCTGACTCGCTGACTGGCACGCCACGAATGGCCGCTATTCGGCTGGCGAAATAGGCTTGAATCGGGGTAAGCACAAAAATGTCAGCAAAGGGGATGGGTTGAATCGCAACGCCCGCGCACGTGGCACAAGCAATATGAGTGATGCGCGATACCTTCTGCTCGCCAGTGATATCAGTGCGATGCTCAATCCCGGTAATTTCTTTTTTGATCTTGTCACCGATGTTCATAGCTGCTCCCTTGTTGTAAGGCCCAACATTGGCGCACAGCGGACGCCGAAGGCGGTCCGGCGGAATGAGAAATTAGAACTCAATGACATCATCAACAAATCCACGACCACGACACGAAGTGCAGCGCTCATTCACGTTTTGTCCATCCGAATGCGCGCCGTCGGAAAACGTGCCGACCGTGTAGTGCCAAATGCCCTGCCCATCGCATTGAGAACACTTTCGTTTTGGTGGAGGAGGATTTTCAACGACCATGTTGTGAGCGGACTTCTTCTTTTCTGCAACGACATGTGCATTAGAAGACAGCCATTGGGAATACTGACTTAAGGCGAACTCGCGGTCATAAGGATTACGCTCGGTCCTCACCTTCTTTCTCTCGACTTCCCGTTCGCGTAAGCACAATGCTTGCCCCTGGACGAAGTAGAGAAGCATAAATTGGGTGGCGATGGGCTGAATCGACGGGTCGAATACCACATGCCGGTTGTTCCACAAACCGACCCAGATCGATGCCGACGGGGGCGAGGCTTCCGAAAGAGTCACTTCTGCAAAGCCTTCAATGCCTGCTCGAACGCAACCGCATCTTCTCCAACTGTCTGACGACGCAGAAGTTCAAGCTTCAACTCCCGTGCATCGAAGTCGCCTGCCTCATATAGTTTGCCATCGCGCAGCCAATAGAAGAAAGCGCGAAACGGCGGACGGTCGAGCCTTGTTTGATCGGTGCCTTCGCTCCCAACACCCCACAGCAGTTGCTCAGTCATACTTTGACCCTCTGATTGATGCGGCGGCGTTGATACGCGTTCAACGTAATTTAGATCGTCGGTTATTCTGACCGTCTAGTTTATCCCGTGCGGTAAGTTGGCTTGCAGTATTGAGTGCCCACTAGCTGCAACCGGCTAAACCGCATGAACGCTCGATTTTTGTCTACGTAACGGTGTACTTGGTTAACCAAACCCAATGATTGCAATAGAGAAGCGGCGCGGGTGACTTCTCCCTGCCAACTGCCGACCGTCGCCAGACAGAAACGCATGCCGCTTTTGGTCGAAAACGCAAACAATCAAACAGCCCTTTTTGGTCTGTCTGAAGCCGGACGGCGAATATACCGACCCCTTACCAGTGCTGAAAATCAACCGCTTGATTGGTCCGCGGGTAACTCGTTGATTTCTATCTTCGTGGCCAGCGCCCTTTGCGGACTTCAGGCCTTCCGAGACGCCCATGTCGCGGAGACTATGGGCCTACGGAGAGCAGAAAGTGACCATGACGAGGCCTACCGGCCTCAGGGCGCAGTCCACAAGAACCCGCGTGAACCCCACGGAACACGCGCGGACAGGCGAAAAAAACCCAACCAGCGAGCTGGTTGGATTTTCTGTTTGGTGGAGCTGGGGGGATTTGAACCTGCGGCGAACTCAAGCCCAGAGCGGGTTCTAGCTGATCCGTGTGAAATCCGTGTAAACGGATCGGTGCTGCTTGCGGACAGAACGCGGACGCTGGTTCAAAGTCGCACCCCAAAAAATGAACCTGATGTCGACAGCCGCCTCGCAATGAAACTGGCAGCACTGGCGCAGCATTAGTGCCGCCAGAAAGAATCTGCGGTCCTACGTGCCAACCTGCCAGCCACCTGCAATCAGAGCGGAGTGCCAGTCCCCAATTCGGTAAAGTTCTTGATCTTTACCGAGCCGTCCGGAAACCGCGCGATCACGTCCAATTCGCCGCCCATGGCCTCGATATGGCTGCGCAAGGTGGACAGGTACATGTCGGTCCGCTTCTCGATCTTTGCGATCGAGGGCTGCTGCACATGCAACATTTCAGCCAACATCTTTTGAGACAGCCCCCGGGCTTGACGCAGTTCATTCAGCGGCATTTCGGCCAACATCTGCCGGGCCATGCCGTCCGCCTTCTCGCGTGCGGCCTGGCTCATGCCTGCGCGCAGTTCAGTGAATTTCTTAGCCATCAATCTCTCCTTCACGTCGAAGTTGTACCAGGTGCTGGTCATACAGCCGGTCGGCAATCGGCACATTCACGACATACCACCGGCTGTCGCCCGTCTTGTCGCCGCCGATCAAAAGAATCGCCATTCGGCGCGGGTCGAATGCGTACAACGTGCGAAATGGTCGCCCGCCATGCTGGGTGCGCAGCTCGCGCATATGCCCGTGCCTGGACCCATTGATGCCGCTGCTGTGCGGGTGTCCCAATGACGGCCCCCGTTCTTCCAGCAACTGCACTGAGGCGGCCAAAGACGCTTGCTCGTCTTCCGTCAGGCTGCCCCACCAGTCACCAAATTCGTCCGTGTATTCAACATCCCAAGCCATGCCCAAATATAGCCTCGGTAGAATATTCCGTCAAGTGCATATTATGGGCCTGTCGGGAGTAAACGGGTTGTCCGGCTCTTAGCAAGTAATCTGTTCGGTTTGTGGAGAGAGAAGCAACACGCCCCCATATGCCGGATGCGCTGGCCGGTAACGTGCCGAGGACGAACATCCCCGATGGCCAGTCAAACTGCTCCACCTGGCCACCGGCTAATTTGATGTGCTGAGCCCAGCACGGCGCTGACCCGGAGGTCTGCGGCAAGACGTTTAGTTCCTCACGCGAGGTGTGACGCGCAGGTCATCGAAGGTACCCACCAGCACCAGCCCTGCGAGGTCTTCGCGCTGCAGCGCTTGTTGCGCTGCCAGCAGTGCCTGTCACTCGGCATGGGCATCGGGGTCGCCCAATGCGATGACCCGGCTGGGTGCTTCGGCCACGATGCGGCCCTGGGCGTCGGCCACCACGGCGCCGCAGGCCTGGTCGCCGCGGCGCACCGCCACTTCGCGCATGGCCCTGGCGCGCACCAACGCCATCTGCCGTTGGGCCGAACCCCAGGCCCGAGGCGCGCCGACTGTCAGGACAGCGCTGGCAATCCAGCAACGACGATGCATGGGCTAATTGTGCGACGCTGTCTCGGTAAGGGCAAGAGAGGTGGGCGGTCGAATCTCGGGCAGGGTCGCTGTTCGAGCTGCCATCGGGCGTATCAAGTCTCGCCCGCGTGACGTTGGCAATCAGATTCAGCGACCCAACTCGCGGGGCAAGGCAGCGATGCCGTCGTGCCCCATTGGCGACGTCAGTCGGCCGCAAAGCAGTAGAAAAATCCGGCGGCGTCTGTACCTTCATCCGACCATGAAGCGGCGTTGACGACCGGCCGCTCTCTGGCGTCCCGTTTGGATTTGCGGCGCCGCCCGAATTGCCGCAGGTGGAGGGGTATTCGCTACATGGCCTGATCGGTCCGGCCGTCATGCCCGAGGACGCCGTCAAGCGCCTGAGGCAGCTTTGGAAAGTGGTTGCTGCAACTGGCCAAGACGGACGTGCTGATTCTGGACGATTGGGCATTGGCGGCACTCGATGCAGCTACCCGGGCGGACTTGCTGGAAGTCATTGATGACCGAGCGGCCAACCGGGGCACGATCATCACCAGCCAATTGCCAGTAGAGCATTGGCATGGCTGGATTGGGGATGTGACGATTGCCGACGCGATGCTCGATAGGTTGCTTGAGCGCACGCATCGGATCACGCTCAAGGGGGAGAAGTCGCTGCGCAATACCAAGGCCGAGCACAAGCCCGGCGCAATAGTGCCCAGCGCCGCAACAGCCAATGGCGGTGCACTGTGATGGCGACCACCAATCAGCACTTAAACCCGTTACGCAGTAACGCTTGGAGCGTCTCATGGCGATGAGCAATGCGCAACGCCAGGCGGCCTATCGGCTACGGCATTTAAAAAGTGAGGATGTACTGGACCAGCGTCTGAATCTGGTGATTGATCTGCATGCCAAATGTGCACTGGAACGTCTGGCGCTCTGTTACGGCGTAACGCAGCGTGCGTTGTTGCAGATGTTGTTGATGAACGCCGACCACGCTGTGATCGAGCGCATTGATGCCATGCGCGAACTCCCCAATGGGGTCAATCAATACTATGACAAACGCTTGCCCATTGTTTTAGAAACCGTTACTGCGTAACGCCCTTCGCGCCACTGTTGTGCCAGTTCTGCTTGCTGGATAAGTGGGGGGTCGCCGTGGATATGTGGACAAGCTTGCAAAACGCCCAGCTTGACCACATGCCCACGTCTCCCACCCCACTTACCCACAAGGGCTATGCCTTCGGCCTGACGCGCTTCGCTTGCCAAAGTGCCTTTTAAAAAGTAGTCAAAACCCCCCAATACCAAGCCACAAAACCGGGGCAGACGCTCCAACCCCCAAAAACCTACAATTCACGCTGCGCTGTGATTTGCTGGTACCAACTATCGGTCACGCTCGACCGGAATGACCGGTCACGATACCGGAATCATCGGTCACGATCACCGGAATACGCACCTTTGAGGGCCCCCAGCTTCTAGCCATGCCAAACAGGTCTAAAAAAATCAGTCAGCAGTTCTAGTGCCCTTGCATCGGGGGTAGTCAGAACACCCCCAAAAGAAATTGCCGGCATTTACACCGCTTTTGGCTTGTCGCCGCCGCATTGAACTGGAGCAAACAGGACAACGAGGAGACTCCACGTTTGAGACCGGACCAGCTTTGCGCCCCAACTCGGAGGCCGGTTTTGCGTGGTCTCAGTGCTGCGCGCTTTGTACCAGGATAGGCCTGCGGCAATAACAAACAGCATTGGCAATACGTATTGCCCGACAGTAGCAAGGCCCTTAATCATGGATGGAAGGAGAAAATCCATCGCTTTCCCCGGGACCATCGATGTCGCAAAGGGTTGATTCGCACAGAAGCGAAGCGTAAGGTAGCCGACAACTGCCAGTATTAGCGCGGCCCACCAAGGCAATTTCGATGCGATTGCGATTACGTCCTCGGCTGGACTGGATTTAGCTCTACGTGCCATGTTTTTTCCTTACTCAGTTCTATTCGCTTCATCATAAACGGCGTTGACGGTCGCTGCAGAAATAGCTGGTCATGTCCAACTGCCGCCGTCCCTGCATGGGACCGAGGTTACCCGCAGTGAAAACCACGAAGTAGAGACGGGTGCCGTTTCAATGTCTGCTACTGTTCAGACAGAGACGGCTGGGCAAACGGCGCCATTGAGTAGTTTTTTTCGCCGACCATTAGCCCACCCTCGCCGATGCAGATGGGCAAAACATGATTCCCACTCAATGGCCGCGCCTCAGCCCACTGGAAAGCATGGACCCGATTCGGACCGTTACATCAGCGTCACCAGGGTCGGCCAGGAACTCCGCGACAAGCGATTGCAGTTCATCACGGTCGGACGGTCGCACGCGGACCAACGCCGACGCTACAGAGCGCAACGCGGCTTCGATTACTTCTCCCTGACGCGCTGACGCCTCTATCAGTTCACCTATGTCCCGTACCAGCGTCGACAATTCATCCGGTTGAGGCTGTTGTTCAGTCATGCGGCTTCCACTGTCTGTTTGCAGGGCCTGGCAACTTGGCTGTCGAAGACGGCACCACCTGCTGCAGGACATGACCTCCACTGCGCCAGACATGGGCACGACGCGTCAAACGGCACGGGCGATGCTGCTCTTTCGCAGCCCAGGCCGCAGCGTCTGCCGTCTGTCGGTAGGTGCTCAATGGAGCGCTCCGAAAATGCCTTCAATCAACCTATTGCGCTTACGCGGATTGCGCGGACCGGTGGGGCAGATACCCCTGGCGGCAACTGAACCGCTTTCAAGTCTCCGCGCTCATAGGCGGCATTGGCAATCACAAGCGTGGGCACCGCGCTTGCTTGCATCAGCGCCAGAACGGCCAGGTCGAGGCGCTTACCTCCGTTGATAACCATTGGGAAACTCCAGTTGATTCAAGTGTAGGCAGAAATTTTCCCGCCTGCCAACGCCTTTATACGTGCCGGATAGTTGGCGGAGTCATTCAGCTCGGGATGGGGCGCACTCGACTGAGCCGAGAAAAAGTCTTCATGACACCAAACATCCAAAGATTGAGCGGGATATACGGCGCGATTCTGAACCAAACCGCGACGTCTGCTCCTGCTCGGTGAGGACTATTCGCAGAATGTATTCATGCCATTTCAGTAGCATTCATGGTGCATTCTCACTCCAGTACGACTTGTGTCACGTCCGCTGTCGGTGCGCCATCCGTCAGCACCGCCAGGTCGTGTGGACGCAGCTTGAAAACACCCTGCGGGTGCCCAGCGGCTGCCCATATCTCGTCGAACCGAAATAGTTCGCCATCCACCAGCGTTACCGGCTTCTGCGCGTGTGCCAGCGGCGAAACGCCGCCAATACTGAAGCCGGTCTGGGCCTTCACAAAATACGCATCGGCACGCCCGAGCTTGCCCACCAGCGCAGCAACCTTCCTCTCGTCCACGCGCCGGTCACCGGACGTGATGACCAGCACCGCCGCGTCATCCTCTAGCCGACGAAAGATGATGCTCTTGGCAATCTGCCCCACGTTAATGCCCAGCGCATCTGCTGCCTGCTGCGCGGTGCGGGCTGCATCATCCAGCATTACGGGCTCATGCGGATGGTTTTTGATGCGCAGCGCCGCTGCCACGCGCCGCACGCCTTCGGGGAGATTCGCCAATTCTTGTTCGAGCATCGTCGTCCTGCAACTGCTTGGTTCATTTTGAAGTATGACTGCCCGCAACCGGTCGAAACGGGGTTGTCGCTACTGCGGCAGGTAACGCGAAATGTTCTTCAACGCATTCGCAACGTATGCATCTTTCTCGCCAACAGGCGCAACGTAGTGAAGGGCGGATGCAGCAGCCTCCATGCCTTCAATACGCGCAATGACCCAGGCCGCCAAGTAGGGAGAAGCGAGGCACCCACCGGCTGTAGCTACGTTGCCGCGCGCGAAGAACGGCTGGTTCAATACCTCCACGCCGGCTTCTTGTACCCATGGTTTGGTGGTCAAGTCGGTGCACGCGGGCACATCGCCGAGCAAGCCAAGCTTCGCAAGTACCAAGGTGCCGGAGCATTGCGCAGCGACGAGTTGACGGGCCGGGTCAAGTTTCAGCCGGCCCATGAGTTCCGGACTGCCGACAACCTCTCGAGTCAGAACTCCGCTGCCAACGATGACTGCGTCGGCAGACTCAGTTTCTTCGAGCGAAGACTGCGCCCGAATAGTGACGCCGTTCATAGACGTGACCTCTGGCTCTGGGCAGCAGAGGGTCACTCGCCATCCTCGGTTCTTGATGCGGCTGAGCACGCCGAGCGCGACAAAAGAATCGAGTTCATTGAAGCCCTGGAAGGTGAGGATAGCAATATGCATTTTGAGATTGGTGGAGAAGGCGCTTGCTTGTGATGCATTGGCTCAATGAAAGCCGCGCGTAGTCCGTAAGCACTGCGACCTGGCGTTGGCGCTCCGCTTGAGCGGCAAGGGGTTAGGCGTCAGCGGGCTCATAGAACGTGACAAGGTTACCGTCCGGGTCGAGAATCGCAAATTCTTGGCTTCCCCAAGGGGCCTTCGCTAGAGGAGCGTTCGGGTGAACTATGCCGCTTTGCACGCACTGAGCATAGAGCCGGTCAATGCCGCGTACGCCGACCCTGCAACCAGATGCTTCGGCGATTTTCCGGTCAGTGCATGCCCAGAAGTGAATGCTGACCAAGCCGCTTGAAACGATTCCGTATGCCCCCTGCTCCTCATGAATCTTGGTGAAGCCGAGCTTTGAACAGAAGAACTCGACACTACGTTGGATGTCGAGAGATGCCAGAACAGGTGTTGCAATCACGAATTCGGTTTTCTTGGGCATGCTGGGAACTCCGTATCTCTTGCGCCGAATGCCATTTATATCCCTTCGCGGGATACAACGTGATATTTAGACCCGCACCGCGATGTCAGCTTCTGGTCGTACCAAGAACAGAGTACCCCCTGCCCACGAGATGGGTGCTCGCTACGGACAAGATGGGGCGCCATGTCGCCGAACCGGGACGGCAATCAAAACCTAGACCTACAAATCTTCATGCTCTCCAGCGGCACCGTATTTCTGTCTGACGTGATATGCGGTCAAGATGTTGGAAGCAATCATGTCCAAGGCGGGTTTTGTGTTGCCTTGCTTGTCCGACCAAACCTTGGGTGTCAAGCTCCCGGCCAGCGAGACAGAGTCACCGTCATCGAGCGCCATCAGGGCAGCACAGGCCTCAGGCGCGAAGGCGATGACGTTGACGACAACCGCGTCGCTGTCACCAGCCGTCGCCCTGACTTTTGCCACCACAAATTTGCTGGCATTCTTACCCTCCCGCATCTCCGCTTGACCGACGAGCTTGCCGGCTACGAGTCCATCTATCACGTTGTGTTCCTATGTCCAGTTGTACGCAAATGGTCGCGTGATGACGGCAAGCATATGCGCGAAGCGCCCTGCAGGTGCGATGCCGCTCGATAGCAATGAGTGAGCGACACCGCGTGGTTCCGCTCATGGTTTGCTGAGAAACGGTGCAACTACTTCTCGCGTTTGGCTGCTCTCGACGACGGGGACAATTTCAAAAATTGCGCCCGTTCCCTGCCAGTGCAGTACCCATTGCTGAAATAGTCTGAGGTCTTCGCATTCCATGAGCTGAAAGCAACGTGCGAAGTTCGGTTCGACCCAGCTGTTCACGTATTTCAGACCGTCTGGCAAACCTCGACCGTTTTGCTTGACCCGTTCGTAGACAGGAAGCATGTTATTGCTCTCGAATCGTTCGATGACCATGAATAACATTCGGACCCCGAGAAGTAGTCTCTAGATTGTGCTCGCCAGGCTAGGCGTGGCGGCCATTTCTTGCCCCCGAAGTCACCGCCATTCACGGAACGTGATTCTTTCCGTTGCCCGACACAACATACACCTCAGAAGTCGCGAGATATTCCAACTATGTGCGGGGGATATCGTCATAAAAGTGGCCCGAAGGTGCGGCCAAAATATTGCTGGTCGAAGTGTAAAGCCGTTTCCGGTCGGAGCGTCGCCGTAACACGCCCCGATGTCTGCTGTTGTCGAAACCCGCAGGGCGAACTAATGCATGAAGCGGTGCTGTGAAACTGTGTCCGGTCCGAACGTTCGGACTTCAGAAACCTGCCTTGGCAAGCGATGACACGTACCGGACTTCCCCCCTAAGTCATTGAGCAACCTGCCGCCACGACGTATCCATTGCGATTGACAGCGGCCTCGAGAATTTGCCCCTGTGCCACATTGCCGGCAACATCGAAGTCTCTGCAGCGCGACATAGAATCACCAAACATCTTCATGAGGAGACAGGTATGGTCATCGGCACTGTTTTCGTCAACAATCGCACCCAGGCCGTCCGCCTCCCTGTGGAAGTGCGCCTTCCAAAGGGTGTCCACAAGGTAGAAATACGCGTCAGGGGCAACGAGCGCATCATCGCCCCCCTCGGCCAATCCTGGGACAGCTTCTTCCTAGGCGGCCCCAGTGTTAGCGACGACTTCCTGCCCGAGCGCGCCAATCAGCACCAGCCGGAGCGGGAAGCGCTCTGATGCTGCGCTACCTGCGGGACACCAACATCAACTCTTGCACGTCGCTGCTGGGTCGGTTCGCGACCCAGCCAATATCCGGTTTTGGTGAACTTGTCGAATGACCGCTGTTGGTCGAATTCGGCCCACCAGTAGAGTGCGCAAAGCGGACTTTCAATAGCTTAGAGTTCAGCGGCGGCGAAGCTGTCCGCCATGAACGATTTGTTGGAACTATCCACGTTTTGTACACGAGCAGTCATTCTTGGGACCACCACAGAAACCGCAAAACTTTTCGTTGGTGGAGTACGCCACAGCTATACGTGCATTCTGGGTGTATCCCTTGGTAAGGTAGTAGCCACACAT
>ENA-ORBV01016533-ORBV01016533.1-microbial-mat-metagenome-genome-assembly--contig:-NODE-16533-length-10693-cov-5.827995_pt1 | contig 10693 bp, 10 predicted proteins | sample MGYA00237777_ERZ505514 | MGnify/ENA primary metagenome ERZ505514 (study PRJEB26160, sample SAMN06269048) | microbial mat metagenome | isolation source: Oligotrophic lake microbial mat | place...
ACGGCATACGAGATTCGCCTTAGTCTCGTGGGCTCGGAGATGTGTATAAGAGACAGTTTCTATACATAAAAAAATGTTAACCCGGCAGAGAATAACACTGATTGGAATAGGCGCTTTTTTGTTGAGTAGTGGTTTGGTGGTGGGTTATTTTTTGCCTCACACAAAGACCTCGATGCAAGCGCTCTATAACTCGGGATCTGACCTCCACGATACTGCCGACAATTTTAAGTTCACCAGTCCGCTCTTGAGTTGTGGCGACGATGTCTTTGCAGAAGGAGGCACATTTAGTATTACAACGAATATCGAACAAACCGTCAGGACGTACATTGAACAAAAAAAAGCAGCAGGGATTCTAAAAGATGCGGCGGTGTACTATCGAGACCTTAAAAACGGTCCGTGGGCTATTGTAAATTCTACACTGCTCTCAACCCCGGGTAGTTTACTGAAAGTCCCGCTTGCAATGAGTATTTATAAAAAAGATGATCAGCAACCGGGTTTTTTGAATAATTCTGGACAAATTGAGGTTGCAGATGATACAAACAAACTTGAATATTTTAAGCCAAAGCAGACACTTGAAAATGGTAAAACCTACACGGTACGAGATTTGGTGAAGCTGACAGTTGAGCACTCGGATAATGCCTCAGCACTCGCACTCAGTAAGTTGCTTACAACAGAAGAAATTTTCAATAGTTATTCAGATCTCGGCATTGTCCACCCGGTTACAGGAAGTGACTACTCAATGGATGTTCGAACGTATGCCTCTTTCTTTCGAGTGCTCTACAACGCTTCATATGTGAGTCGTGAAAAATCAGAAGAACTGCTCTTGTTCCTTGCACACTCAGAATTTAATAACGGACTTCGCGTCGGGGTACCAAAAGACATTGCCATTGCTCATAAATTTGGAGAACGTACTACTGCTGATGTCGCTCAGCTCCACGACTGCGGCATTGTTTATGCCAAAAATAGCCCTTACATTTTATGTGTCATGACTCAAGGAAAAGACATCGCATCCCTTGCGTCAGTCATTGCTGACATCTCTCGGATGGTCTATCAAATTGTTAAGTAAGTCGTTAGTTAAAGAGTACGAGTAAGTACTTGTCGATAGTGCGTTGATCGAGATCGTAAAAGAATTTCTTATCTCGATAGAGGCGAATAGCGAGATCTTCGCCAACAAATCGCCAGTGCCATGGTTCAAATTGGTAGTACTGGTTGGTGATTGGATAGGAGAGGACGAATCCATATTTGTGAGCGTTTTCCTTGAGCCATGTGTATGCCGGCGTGTTGTTGAAGGTTTCGAATGCAGCACCAAGAGTTGACGTTGTAAAGTCGAGTGTGGTGCCGAGCTGGTGCTCAGAGTACCCCTGGTCGGCTGAAAATTGGTTTGCTGTACCAGCGCCATAGGTAACGGTATAGTTTGATTTAATCGATGATTGGACACCAAACGAACGGTACCCCGAGATAACCTTGACGGGAACCTTTGCTTTGTCGGCTGCGGCAAGTAATTTTTCAAGGTAGGGTTCAACTTTTCCGTGAACTTGAATTTTTTTGTTCGGGTCAAAAAGGTAGCGACTGTCGACGTCTTTAATTGATTTTGGTATGTAGTGTTCGTTCAAGAAAAATATTTTTGAGTATTTTTGCAATAGCTCTGGGTCGGTGTCGCTGAGTGTCTCTAAGTCTTTCACCGTGCTTGAAATTCTGCTGATGCGATTTTTCACTGTTTCTTCGAGTGAATTCGTGTTCTCTTGTTGGGACTGTACGATTTCGGCAAGCTCTACGTTGACCGCTTTCACGATAGTGAGTTCAGTTGTCAGTGACGCTATCTGCGTATCAAACTCAGTATTTTTTGTGGCCACCGTGCTGCGAGTTTCAGCAAGTTGCTGTCCAGTATATACATGAAATCCAGCACTACCAATGATAAATAGAGCGAGTACTACTTTCAAAGCAACGTTATTCATGGCGTCATTATACTATGTTACTTCGTTTTAAACTCGTAGACCCCGGTCCAGGCTACTGGTGGATGTTCCTGCAGATAGAGGCAGCGCTCGCGGAGTGTTGTTGCTGGTCCGTCGGCGCCAAGCGCGAGGGCTGCGTCGAATGCGTGGATAGCATCGCTCCAGTGACCATGGTAGTAATGCTCTCGGCCAGTGCCAAAGTGCTCGATAATGCGTGATGTGTGCTCAGTACTCTCAGTCAGTAACTGAAATAATCGTCGTGGTGCTTTTTTGCCTTTCACCAACACTTGATCGAGCTCGCGCAGGACAAACGTATGAGCAGGATCTTTTGTGATAAAGGTTTTGACTGATTCACTGATGATACATTCAACGCCGTATGCTTTTGTTGTTCCTTCGAGACGAGAAGCAAAGTTCACCTCATCGCCCATGATGGTATAGTTGAAGCGGCGCTGTGAACCCATGTTGCCGACAACAACATCGCCAGTGTTGATACCAATACCAATCGCCAGTGGTAGTTGACCCTTAGCAATCCAACCAGTGTTGAGGGTTCGAAGTGCATGCGACATTTTGATAGCGGCCGTGCAGGCGTGGGTTGCATGGAGTGGGTTATCAATCGGCGCTCCCCAAAAAGCCATAATGGCATCGCCGATGTACTTATCAACGAGCCCCCGGTTATCCATAACAATGTCAGTCATGGCAGTGAGGTACTCATTGATTACCGTGGTGAGCTGTTCTGCTGAAAGTTGCTCAGAAATAGTTGTGAAGCCGCGGATATCAGAAAACAGAATACTGACCGTGCGCTTTTCTCCACCGAGCTTCAGTCGTTCCGGGTTGAGCATGAGTTGATCAATAATTTCTGGCATCAAATAGTACTGAAAACTTTTTCGAATGAAGCGTTTTTCTTTTGATTCGGTCACATATTGCCACACCAAGGTGCCAACGCTTGCAAGTACGAACGCAAGCAGAAGGTACAGAATAGGGAGGCGAGTGAGTGTTTGAAACGCAATAACCCAGGCACCGATAATGAGTCCGGCACCGACTGTGAGAAAGACAATAATGAGCGCGAGCCGTTGTGAGTACGCAACACAGAGGGCTCCAAGTGCTGCAGCGAGTATAAATGAAATATATGCGATGGGAGCGGGTATGTCAGTAGGTACCTGGCCATCGTGGAGTGTTGCAAGTGCTTGTGCGTGTACTTCAACGCCAGGCATCAATCCCCACGGAGTACTGACAATGTCGTGCAGATCATTTGACGTGACGCCAACAAGTACTGTTGCATCGGTAAATACAGTACGTGGCACGCGGCCTTCGAGTACATCAATGAGTGGTATGGTAAGCATCGTTTTTGCTGGTCCACGGTAGTGTATGCGGAGGATAGTAGGTACAGAAGCTGTGCCAGTGCTGTACGCGGCTAGTTTTTGTGAAAAACTTTCATATTCGTTTTGTGCTGTAGCAATAGTTCGAACAATGCCATCTGGATCGGTAATGACATTTACAAAGCCTTGTTTAGTTACTGTAGAAAAAATACTGAGGGGCGTTGTGGCAGTGCCGCCGCGTTCGCGAAGTTCTACGGGGAGTACTACTGGTGTTGGTAGAGTGGTAAGTACCTGTGCTAGAGCTTGATCATCTGCTGCACCAAATCGAGACGGTTCGGCAAAATTAATATCGATACCGATTGCCTGAGCAGATCCGATTGCGGTGAGCGTTCGAGCAAATACTTCGCGCCGCCACGGCCACTGTCCAATAGCAGATAAACTCTCGCTATCGATAGCAACGATAACAATGTTGTGTGGGGTTTGTTCTAATACAAACAGCCGGTCGTGGAGTTTTTCTTGCCACGCACCGAGCACGTTGAGCGAGTACAATCCAGCAACGAGGAGGCTTGCTGAGAGTGTGATGCCAATAACTGCTCGGTACTTGCGCTGCATGTTAGTTTGATGACCGTACTGTTAGGCTATCGGTGAGTGACACAGAACGATTAGCTGCATCAATAAGAGTGACCGTGTGCGTACCAACAGGGAGGCTCGGAATGGTTACGCGTAGTTCCTGCTCGTTCACAATAACTAGGTTAGTCACCGTATTGGTACCAACGGCGACACGTTGTACTTCCGAAAAATTGCGGCCGCTGATGGTTACCTGTACATTTGTTGCTGTTGATTTGCTTTTGAAAGAAAAACTGGTTGGAGTAACTTTGAGAATTGTCGGTGCTGGGTATGCCAGTGCCGGTATTTGTTGTGATCCCGATGAACGTGTGACTGGCGGAATGGGAGCGGTAACCGGGGCAGAAACGGGAGTTGGTGCTGCAACAGGTTTTGGTGGTGGAGCATCAACTGAAAACTGGTACCACTCGCTGGCAATGTCAGCTGATGTAAGTGCAGAAACAACAATTGGCCCATTTCCTACACGCACCGCTTTATACCCAGCGATTACCCACACCTCGCTCGATGTGTCGATGGTGCGGGTGGTTGGGTCGATCCCTGAAAAAGAAACGGTTCCCGCAGCAACAACAAGTGTTGTTGTTTCGCCGCTGTAGCGAACTGAAAACGACGTACCGCGCACTGCTGCTACAGCATTACGGGTCTCAATTTCATGAAACTCTCCTTGTGCGAATACTTTTTGTACGCGAGACCATACAGCACCAGCTGCGACAAATATGCGTGAAGAGGTTGTGTGTGTAGTGACGGGGACAAGGGTAACTGTTGAACTGTAATCAACGACAGATTTGCTCGTACCCATTTCAATAACTGCTCTGCCAGTTGCACTGGTGGTGAGGGTAACGTTTGTTGGAGTGGTTGTGCTTGAGGGTATATCGTAGGTACCTGTTGGTGTTGTAAGGGCAACAGCGCTGTGCAGGGTGGTAACAGTTGCTGTTGGCTGTGGCGAAGTGTCCTCCTGTTTCTCTATGCTGTTTTGTGGGCTGCTTTCTGGTTCAACACGAGGCATTAGTGCAATAACGGCAAGTACACCGACAATAACAACGCCCCCAGCGAGTATCTTTTTCATGGGTGCAGTATAGCAAATCGGACGTAGATATTTACTGTGTGAATATGTAAACTGTTATATATGGCAGAAATCAAAACAAAGGTAACTAACGAGAGCGTTACTGATTTTATCCGCAAAGTACCGAACGAGAATAGGAGAAACGATGCGTCCGTACTCCTTAAACTTTTCAAAGACATTACCGGAGAAGAGCCTAAGATGTGGGGCCCAAGTATTATTGGATTCGACTCATACCACTACAAGTCTGACAGAAGCAATCAAGTAAGGACATCCATCACAGTATCACTGTCAATTTGAATTATTAAGCTGCGATTTTGTGTTGAGATATGCCCGTGTTATTGGACCAAAATAGCCGACAGCAGGCGAGATGCCAACGCTTGTTTGAAATTGAGCAAGCGCACCGCGGGTAATTAATCCAAAATATCCTTTAGCAATGCCAGCAGGTATTTTTAGAAATCCTTGGCTTTCGAGCCACGCTTGTAAAGCCACAACAGCGTTACCAGAATTGCCGACAGTGAGATTGCTGGAAAACACAACCTGCTGGGTAGGCGTTGGTGTTGGTTGTGTTGGAGTTTGTGTTGTTGGTTTAGTACCAGCGTCTAATTTTCTAAGAAACTCGGTTGCGTATCTGATTTCTCGGTTTCCTCCACACAAAATCTCTGTGGTATAGATGCGAGGCTGGCCAGCGGCACCACCGGTATATATTTTAGCGAAGACAAGATATTCCTTACCTTCTTGGAAAAACGCATTATCCGGTGTAGCATCGCTACCCCACGGATACGTTGGCGCGCTCACAACCACCGTCGCGGTGGGTGACCCCTTCCAATATTCGTTAACTTTAAAATCAATTATGCTGATACGAGTTTCTTGGCTCGGTGCAGCTGAAACAGCGTCGCTTCGATGAGTGACAGTGCCACGAAATACGATATCTGCATTGTCGCGACTCCACTCTAATTGAGTGCTCTCTGTTGTGCACGAAGTTGCGTGGGCTGTATCACCACCAACAAACGGAATACTAATAAGAATTACAAAGGTAACAAAAAATAATGTTTTTTTCATGTGTATTAGTCTAGGACGGCTGAATCACCTTAAGCTTACCGGCCGGTAGCAAAAAATTACTCAAATTTAAAGGATAGATTGTATCCGGTGGTGCGGCGGACTGAGGTACGTTGACATATACCCCCTAAGGGTATATTTTGGTGATATGAATCCATTGAAACAAAAACTTGTTCGCCGTCTCAAGATTGTTGAAGGTCAGGTCCGAGGATTACAGGACATGGTCGAAAAAGACGCATATTGCATTGACGTTATTACTCAAACATCAGCGGTAAAGCAGGCGCTTTCTGGTATTGAGGACGCTCTCATGGAAAATCACTTGAGCACATGCATGGTGACACAGATTAAAAAAGGAAAAGAAGACACCGCCATTAAAGAAATCCTCAAGGTATATCAGCTTAAAAGAAAATAACACCTATGAACCACAGCAAGACCTACAAAATCAAAGGAATGCACTGTGCCTCGTGTGCTAGCATCATCGAAAAAACATTCAAAAAGCAGAGTGGTGTTGAATCTGCTGAGGTAAATTACGGAACCGAAACGGCAAAAGTTATTTTCGATGTAACAAAAACAAATGCAGAGGCACTTTCCAAAAAAATAGAGCCGTTAGGATATTCTCTCGATCTCTTAGAGATCAACCCAGACGCACAGTATGGTCAATCTGCTCTGCAAATGGGTATGTCAGCAGACGAACACGCCGAGCATCTTGGCTTAAACCAATCAAAGAAAGAAAAATTGGCTGACGTTGCACGTCAAAAGTCTCTAGTACTTTTAGCTATACCGCTTGCTGCTTTTGCTGCGTTTGTTATGGGTTGGGACATCCTTGCTCAATATGGGGCTGTGGCAGAAATGAGCTACACAATCGAAGAGTTTTTTCACCATCTTTTGCCAATAATGGCGACCTATGTGCTCTTTGTTGTGGGCAAACCGTATCTCCTCGGTTTTTATCGCTTCCTTCGCTATGGCAAAGCAAATATGGATACGCTCATTGGTATCGGAACTGTTGCAGCCTATCTCTACAGTTTTTCAGTCACTGCTTTTGAAGAAGCGTTGCGGCCATTTATAAACGTTGACTACCAGTACTACGATGTAACGATCGTGGTTATTACGTTTATTGCGCTCGGCAAATATTTGGAGGCTCGCTCAAAGATAAAGACAGGCGATGCAATTGAAAAACTTCTCAACCTTCAGGCAAAAACTGCGCTCGTGGTGCGTGACGGTATAGAAATAGAGATCTCAATAAATGAAGTAAAGCATGGGGATATTATCATCGTAAAACCTGGTGCAAAGATTCCGGTGGATGGATTAGTTACTAATGGATCTTCGTATATTGATGAGTCGATGGTTACAGGGGAACCTATGCCTGTACAGAAAAAGTCGGGAGATAGTATTGTAGCGGGAACAATCAATACAAGTGGGTCATTTACCTTTAAAGCCACAAAAGTCGGGTCTGAAACATTGCTCGCCCAGATTATAAAAATGGTGGAAGAAGCTCAAGGAAGCAAGGCGCCAATACAAGCACTGGCAGATAAAATTTCTTCGGTGTTTGTTCCTACCGTACTCGTTATTGCTTTTCTTTCGCTCGGAGCCTGGCTTTTCTTTGGTACCGGAGTGCTCGGCTTCTCGCAGGCACTTTCGTACGGTCTTGTCTCGTTTGTTGGAATATTAGTAATTGCATGTCCGTGCGCACTTGGCTTAGCAACTCCGACAGCAATCATCGTCGGAGTTGGTAAAGGGGCCAAAGAAGGGATACTCATTAAAGATGCAGTGACTCTTGAAAAACTTCATAAAGTAAACACGGTGGTAGTTGATAAAACGGGCACGATCACCAAAGGAAAACCAACGCTCGTAGACATCGTTAATCTTTCAAATCAAAAGGATGAAGAATTGGTATCCATACTTGCTTCGCTTGAAAAGAAATCAGAACATCCGATTGCTCATGCAATTATTAATTATGCGCAGGAGAAAAATATCCTTGCTTCCGATATATCGAACTTCGAAGGCATACAAGGCAAGGGGCTTAAGGGATCAATCAACGGCACGGAATATTTTATCGGCAACGCAAAGCTTATAAGCGATCTTCAGGTTGCCTTTAATGCAGACAGACTCGATACATTTACTTCACAAGGCAAAACGCCGGTCATTTCCGGCGAAACCCTGCGGCTACGGGTGCACGCGTTTTTTTCTTCTTGTTTCCGGGAGCCGATCCCACTGGCCGAACGCCAACCGGCCTTACGCCCCGCGCGATAGTTCTATGGTTTGTCGGGGTGTTAATTGTCTTGCTTGCGAGTCTCTTCGTTCCTGGATTTGCATAGGTACTCGCCAATGTCTTCCTCACATACAAGCCTAACATTGCGGTCAAGTTCGCTCCCTTCGGTCGCTTGGACGGCGCAACAGCGCGCCGCCCTTTACCTTGATCGTTAATCGTTAGACGGCACATGAATATCCCAGCCCATATCGCTCCATTCTGGCAGTTGTTCGTCCGGTCGCAGCAGGAAGACCCGACTCCGCGCTTCCTGGAGGCTTTTCACTTCGACGACAACGAGCCAACCGCCAACGAACTCGCGCAACTAGTGCTCGTGGGTAGAAAACGGGCAACAGCTAGTCTCAAATGGTATTACGATAAGGCCTCAGTACCTCTACCGAAAGCCAGAGACTTAAGCGTGGTCACCAACTTTGCCAAAACGCCCCTGTGTGTCATCCAAACTCAAACGGTCGAAGTCGTCGCCTACGATGACGTATCCGAAGAGTTCGCAGCTACGGAAGGCGAAGGCGATGGGTCGCTGAAGTACTGGAGGCAAGCACACTGGGCCTTCTTCGGAAGAGAATGCCAGCGAATAGGTCGCACGCCTGAAGCCAAAATGCCCGTTGTCTGCGAACGCTTTGAAGTCATATTTCGTATTTAACAAAACAATCAGGGACAGACCAGAATGGCACTTACTTAAGGATAAGCAATTGATGTGATGTAAAAAAAGAGCTGGCTCGAGTCGAGTGGTACGGTGGAGTTGCGAATCAACCATCGATCACCCGAGGAGCCAGCCGGAATGCATCCTAATCCCAGCGCGTACGCCAAGCAACGACAAGGCCGTGTTCGCAAGCATGCTCACAACAGCGATGCCTATGCGTTTTTCAACCTACTGACGGGCCCTGAATTGTTCGGCCAGGTCGAGTCGCTATTGCCCCAGCATCGGGAACGGCTGTTCCCGCCGACCGAGACACTGTCGATGTTTCTGGCGCAGGCGCTCAGTGCCGATGGTTCTTGCCAGAAGGCGGTGAACGAGGCAGCGGTCAAGCGCTTGGTCGGGGATTTGCCGCCGTGTAGCACGCATACGGGAGCCTACTGCCGTGGGCGACAACGCTTGCCGGTGGAGATGGTGGGCACACTGGCGCGCTACACGGGCCGATGGGTCGCGGCGCATGCGCCTGAGTCTTGGCGTTGGCGGGGCCGCCGGGTGCGGCTGGTAGATGGCACGACCGTAGTGATGCCCGACACCCCGGCCAATCAAGCCCTCTATCCGCAACCGCGCAGCCAGAAGCCGGGGCTGGGTTTCCCATCGTGCCGGATGGTGGGCATCGTGTGTCTGGGCAGTGGTGCGCTACTGGATGCGGCCATGGGCCCCTGCCGGGGCAAAGGCAGCGATGAGCAGTCACTGCTGCGTTCGATACTCGATAGCCTGGAGTGCGCAGACCTGCTGCTGGGCGATGCGTTCTACGCGACCTACTTTCTGCTGTGCACCTTGCACGAACGGGGCATCGATGCGGTATTTGAACAACACGGGGCGCGCCAACGCACTACCGACTTTCGTTGCGGTCAACGACTGGGCGAGCGCGACCATCTGATCGTGCTGCATAAGCCGGCCATTAAACCGGACTGGATGACTCAGGCTGACTACGAACAGGCCCCTGACACCGTGACCGTGCGTGAACTGCGCACCGGCGGCAAGATCTTGGTGACGACGCTGCTGTGCCCCAAGCAAACTCCCAAATCGGCCTTGAAGTCACTGTATCGAAACCGATGGCATGTCGAACTGGATCTGCGCAACATCAAGACCACCCTGGGCATGGAGCGCTTGAGCTGCCGGAGCCCGGCCATGGCCATCAAGGAGATCTGGGTCTATCTGCTGGCTTACAATCTCATTCGACTAATGATGGCGCAAGCCGCCCTGTTGGTTGATCGATCGCCGCGCCAGCTCAGCTTCAAGCACACCGTGCAAATATGGATCGCCTGGACTCAACATGGCAATGGCGCCGAGCACGACGACAAACTCTATGGCCTGTTTATCCTCATCGCACAACAGCAAGTGGGTGACCGTCCCGATCGCATCGAGCCCAGAGCCGTCAAGCGACGACCCAAACCTTACCCGCTACTCACCGAACCACGGACGCTCGCCAGAGCGGACGTCCGATTACATGGCCACCCCAAGAAGCTTAAGTAAGTGCCATTCGGGTCAGAGTCGACTTTCTCTTGCGGACGAAAATATTCAATGGTCTTTGCAGAAAGTCGACTCTGACCCCACTTTTTAACTGGAGAATGGAATGCTGAAGATCTGGGGACGCGCCAACTCGTCCAACCTCAAGAAAGTCACCTGGCTGTGCGAGGAGATGGGTCTGCCCTACGAGCGTATTGATGCGGGCATGGCCTTCGGCGTGGTCGGCACGCCCGAGTACCGCAAGCTCAACCCCAA
>ENA-ORBV01016534-ORBV01016534.1-microbial-mat-metagenome-genome-assembly--contig:-NODE-16534-length-10693-cov-5.474378_pt1 | contig 10693 bp, 3 predicted proteins | sample MGYA00237777_ERZ505514 | MGnify/ENA primary metagenome ERZ505514 (study PRJEB26160, sample SAMN06269048) | microbial mat metagenome | isolation source: Oligotrophic lake microbial mat | place...
AGCTAATTGTTGCTAAAATTGTCAACAACAGCTAGCTGAAGTGTTGTCGTCATTAGCTAGTAGCTACTAGTAGCTAATAGCTACTAGCAACAGCTATTCGCAACAGCTGCTAGTCACTGCTAGCTAGTAGCTAGTACTGCTGCATAGCCCCAACTCAACGAGGTTGTTATAATTTACATTTTGACCACCCTGACTGTGTTTCCAGACCCTCTGTAGGTTTCAGCACCGGAAGCTACAGGCCCACACTTGTCCATACTTGCCCATACGGTCCGTCCGTCTGTCCCGGAGAACGTCCGTTCGTCAACGGTTGATGGGCGCATGCGCGCATGGAGCGAATGCAGCACCAAATGTTGAAGAATGGCTGCTAGTAAATTCCTAGTGCAGTAGCTTGCAGTACAAAATGTACAGCTGGGTGAGATGAAATTACTGTTGCAAATAACCAGTGTTTTTGATGAAAACATCAAAATGCAGATCAGAAATATTGCTACACTTTTCTGGTACATGCTCTACGCGGATTTCAATCTCACCCAGGATTCTTTTACTGGGTAAAACTACTAGTTAATCACAACCAAGATGACATTTCCCCTTGATCCCATTTAGCTACCAGCAGTTAGCTTCAGAATGCCGAAAGACTAAATGAAGTGTTGCGGTTCCAATGGTGCAACTGGAATTGTCGTTAGACCAATGTGCAGTTAGCTATGGGTCATGCAAAATGTCCCATGATTTTTGCATGTTAACAGCTTCGCAACATTGATTAAACGATCGCAAATTTGTTGTTGCTGACCTGTGGTCGTAAAGTTGTTCTTGCTGATGATTGTTTTGCAGAGACATCAGTTAATTCTCTGGTTCAGTACCGATCTTCTGAACATTACGACGGAGTGCGATACGAGGTTAATTCAACTTGTCAACATCATCGTTTAGTGTATCGTTCCTAGGAACAGTGAACACACGATGGAAACAATTACAACGCTGGTGTTGCAGAGTTGAGGTGCTCTGCAATGCTGAAGAAAACAAGCTGTTGGGCTCATAACCTGTCAGGCGACCCTTTCTAGTCCGCCATTGTGAACTAGTAATCCAACATTGTTGTTAACAAATGTTAAATTAGAAAAGAGTGATAGGATTGCTTCAAATTCTAAAGTTGGTTTTCCAGGCTTCGGCGTCTCGGTGTGCTGGTCATGCACGTCCGGGTTGCCGTCTGTCTGCAGTCCGCACTGCGCCCGACAACAATGCCCTTGATGAATGTTCATTGGTCACACATGGCAGCTCTCATGCTGCACACGCTCTGAGTTTGACCATGTTGGCCAAAAAAGTCAACACGAGCAATCTTGCAATTCAATCCAGAAGCAATGACAACTTGTTTGCATTCAAAGGCCAATGCTCGACATGCCTGATGGGCTTCAACAATTTGAGATGCACAACTTGAACAGTTCCAAAGAAGCCCTTTGGCCCTTTTGAAGACCTTGCCTTTGGATTGGCTCACTCCACAGCTGGCAATTTTGCAGAAACAATCTGAACAACTCAAAAGGCCGTGTTGCAGAACTATCACTGGTGGTCTATGGCAATCCACCTGCATTTGTTGTGAGCAACAAATGTGTGCATCCACACTGACAGTGGCAAATGGACATTGTGCAAAGTAGCAACTGCTGCTGAGCTGGCCATGCCAGAGTAGGTGGTCGCTTTGCACAGAACGTCGTACAGCACTGCATGCATACTAGTACTACTAGCTAGCTAGCTACTACTAGCTAGCTAGTCTAGTACAGTAGTACGTCGTAGTAGGGTTCACATCACCACGCACTTCCGCAAAAATTACGTAACTTCGAATTCTTAAAAAAGCCAGTCTTGGCACGTACGTGGGCAGAACCGAGCTTTCATTCCATTCATTGAATGAATGAATGAGTTCACAATTTGAACAACACAAAAGTGTTTACTCTAGTAGTAGCACACTCTGAGAGCATTTCCTTTGTTATGCGGTACCTCGGTTCGAGTAATCCAGTGACATCAAGAATGAGGATGTCTACTAGGTTCATCCTCTGCTGCTTGTGCTTCCTTTTTGCTAGAGTGGCAGATGGGCAAGAGCAATTCTGTGAATACTGGTATTCTTCGGTTTATAATGTGAATGATCAGACCTCGGACAATTGTGGCAGTTTCTACCTTCAATGCTTCAACGTTTGTGATACACCTGGGTTGCATTTTGCGGTAGTGCGATACAAGTATGTGAGTGAAATCTCAGAGGATCAATGTACTTTCCTGGAGCTTCACGGCGATTACAAGGCAACCGAATTGAGTTGTCCTACTAGTTGGCAGGCCTTCCCAGATGGCTTTCCGAGCAGAGACAATGAAGACAAAGAAATTTGTCGAAATTTGGATATGGGTTTTGAATGGCCTGATTGTCCTGACTTCACATTTGCGGGATCCAAACCCGCGCCTGAATTCCAGCGAGTCTACGAGGAAAACAAGGATTGGATCTGTGGCCTCTGTGATGGTCTTGCTACATCCGGTCCAACGACTGGGCCAACGTCAGGTCCAACTGGTGCCCCCACCTTGGGTCCCACGGCAGGTCCAACTGCTAGCCCCATCGCTGCACCAACTGGAGGCACGTCGTCAAGTCCTACAGGGAGGCCTACGCTTTCTTTTGATGCGGAAAGGGATGACCCCAATTGGCCCGGTGAAACTCCAAAACCGGGATCATCGAATAGACTCGTTGTGAATATTCAATATGATGATTATCCTGCCGAAATTGATTGGAAGTTTGAGGAATACAGCAGCAATGGAACAGCAGCGATCAATGGATCCATGGTAGAGGAGGCAACACCTTCTCCCAGTAACCAATCCGACATTGACAACTCTACCAAAGTGCCATCGAACGATACAGACACAGAACAAGAGATTTCGGAAGCAAGAGCGAACGATTTTGTTTCAATGATGGCAGCATACGGGAGTACCATCGGAAGAACATCTTTAAGAGATGCTGCAACTTGGATTGTTATGGAAGACTATGTTGGTGCTGACTCGGTTGGAGACGAGAGCCGCCTTGTATCCTATCCTATTGTGGGCTTGTCCTTGGAAACATCTTACCGCTTCACAATTGTTGATATTGGTCCAGACGGTGGTGATGGTATATGTTGTGAATGGGGAGCTAAAGGATGGGTTACCATTACGGATGGGAGCGGTGTGCTGTGGGAGCTTGCTGGGGACAAAATCAACAATGAACCCATCTCAGTTGAATTCTTTGTCGATAACAACGGCACCATTAGTGTGATTTCTGACCCCTGAGAATTTGAAGAAAATTTCCCCGTATCAAGAATCAACGACAAGTCCAATTAAATTAGCATGCCAAACACCATGTCTTTCAAATATAGGAATGCGCCATGCTCCTTTGTTATTAATGTGCTCCATGCTAGCTAGACAGTTCTATTTATTTTACAAGTACATTGCTACTAGTATGTCAATCCGAACTTCCTTTCGGGAATACAGTATCGACACAGATGATGTATATTTCTGCATCTCCAGTAAACGCCTATTTCGAACTCATTCGTCCTCAACGATGGGAATGCCCAGGGCCATCGCCACGTCCAAAAATTTATTAGATCCATCGTTTTCTGCAGGCGTCATCAAATCGTCTCCGTTGGACCTCTCAGGATAGCTGTGACCATCTCCATCTACATATTCGACTTCCCCTAACATCATATCAAGAAAGTTCTCATAGGAAATCTTTCCATCGCCCTCGACGTCGACTTGCTTCATCATTTCCTCGATAATGTCGTTGGATCCCATGCCACCGTCCCCGTCGTTCACAGGAAGGGCGACTACTCCAGACAGGGCAAGCTTCAGGTCATCGGCGGATATATATCCTTTGTCGCCTCTGTCAAAACTGCGAAATGCAGCTTGCAGTTTATCTTCTGTCAATATCTTTGATTTCTGCATTGCTGCAATCACAAACTCGCTATAATCGATGTATCCAGTCTCTGATGCGTTGATCCGCTCAAAGAGGCGATCAGTATCGTCGTCGGAGAGCGCTTTGTTGAAAAATCGTAGATAACCTGACTTGATGTCGTCTTTAGACAGTTTTCCATCGCAATCGTCATCCATGCCACGAAAGACTCGGTCAATCTCTTCCCTCTCTTCCTTTCGCAGAAGCTGCGAAGCAATGTAAGTGTATACAGCTTGTCTCAGCTTAAAAGAGGCATCGGAGGCAAAATCTTCCATATTCTCCAAGCAGCTGATCGAAGATTCCCCGTAGGATTCCATGAAGGTGTCATGGTTGGCGTTGATGGAATTTCGAATCCATGCGTGCTTCAACGCCTGCTCGGCTGTCGGCCGCGCATCCTCTTCATAGGTCAGCAGGTGCTGTAAAGCCGTAAGAATTGAAAGGAAATTGATCAGCCAGGTTTGATTCATTACCACATAACAGCAGGAACCACTGTGATTCACGATCATTGCTCGAGAAAAGCAAAGCAAAACAAAACAGTATACGATGGTGTGCGACACCAGCCAGCACAGATAAAGTTCGTCGTTATCCTTTTCAATCGACCTACCTGGACAAAGTCCTTGGCTTCATCCGAAATATCATCCCATGCAGGATCGTTGAAATTCACATCGCCAATTAACACCTGCTCTCGCACAAGGAAGTCATTATCCCCTTCAAAGGGAGCATAGCCTGCCAGCATAATGTAGCAAACTACTCCGGCAGACCACACGTCGTACTTAGAGCCTTCATACGACTGATGTAACACTTCCGGTGCCACGTAGTGAACTTTTCCAACCAAGTCCGTTAGTTTGACACCATCTTCGTAGCGGGTAGCAAGCCCGAAATCGATAATTTTCATTTGATCAAGCTGCTTGCTTTCTTCGAGCAGGATGTTCTCCAAATTGATGTCTCTGTGAACAATTTTATGGGATTGGAGAAACTTGATCGCGGATAAAAGGTGCGTAATGAAAGCAGCAGCGTCGGCTTCTGCGAACTGCCCTCTCTCGTGGAGTTCGTCCCACAATTCCCCACCTTTACATATGTCAGTGACAATATAGCAATTGGTGTCGTCTTCGTAGAAGCCATAGAGCGTCAGTATATTTGGGTGAGTCAGACCTTTCAATAGGTTGAACTCATTGATAACTTGCTCGTAGTCGCCATCATACATTCTACTTTTGTCGATAATTTTCACGGCGCGCTCCTCCCCTAGCGCATTGCCTTGCTTGGGGTACCCAATAAAGACCTCGCCGAATTCTCCTTCTCCTAACATTTGACCCAATTCATAAAAATCATCAAACTTCTCTTCCTTTTTCTGCTCAACAAAATTCTTGGGTGTAAATTGAACGAAGTCGAGAGAGGGACAAGAATCGTGTGACGGGCGTATTTGAATTGAGATTCGCCGCTTGTTCTTGGAAAAAGAAGGCAGTTCCCCGACTTGGTCTCCAGCTGATTTTATGGCCGGCATGCTGCTATGCAGATCGAAAGAATCGCCACCCTCGTTCGAATCGCCATCAGAGTCCTCTTCAGACTCATCGCCCTCAAGGAGATCGTGAAAGGCCAAACTGCCACTAGAAGAATCACACTTTTGCGACTCATCGTCCTCTTCCTTTAGCGACTCATCCATCTTGCCACGTTTGCTTGGAAAGTCGTTCGACGCGTAGTCGAAGGATGGTAATTGACTACAAGACGCAACGCCACGTTTCATGTTCCAACCTTCGCCGTCGCTGTCGCTCTCACTATCGTCGTCGCTGTCAGCCATACTTTCATCCTCTGAATCATCCAGAAAAGAGCTTTTGCTCTTCATTTGTTTTTTCGGGCGTGTGTTGTCTCTGGCGATGTCCTTTTTATCTGTATTCTCTACCCCAACAGCAACATCCGGAGCGGGTGCAGCGGCGCGCTGCTTACCGCCGTCTTCGCTGTCGCTACCATCGTCGCTACTATCATCGAGAAACGAGCTTCGTTTAGCAGGAGGGGCGGCTGAAGGAATTTTTGAACTAGAAACAACTTCGGTAGCCTTCTTAGCAGTGACAGGCTCATTGTCGTCATCGTCGTCGCTGTCGCTATCGTCGTCGTCGCTACTGTCAGCAAGGAAGGACTTTCTTTTATCTTTGTCTTTGGCAGCTGACACAAGCTTGTCGGTCTGCGTAGTTTTTGTATCTGAAGGCGGCACAGCATCATCCGGCGAATCCGAGACAAGTCGGGGGGTAACTTCTCCGGAATTTTCCGGGCCGACCAAATCAAGAAAAGCGCCAAAGCTTGTCGCTGGCTGTGAATTGTCGATCGCTTCGTCGTCGCTGGCCGAATCTGACTCCTCTGCCCATGCCTCCTCGAAATTTACCATCGAGGCTGAGAACTGGTTTAAGATTGCGTCTAACTTCTCCTGTGCTGCGACTGGATCCTCAATATCATCAGACTCCTCTGATGTGAATTCTGTGGTGTTTGTTTCTTCTGTTTGCACTTTCTGCTGAGAGAAATTCTGTAAGAGAGCATCTAATTTCTCCTGTGATGCAACTGGATCCTCAACATCTGTAGCTTGATCTAATTGCAAATCTGCTGATTCTTCTGGGTGGGAAATCACAGAAGCGCGGGCTGAGAAATCCTGCAACATAGCATCTAATTTCTCTTGAGATGCAACTGGATCTTCGATCTCTGTAGCTTGATCTAATTGCAAATCTGCCAATTCTTCTGGGTGGACAATCACAGAAGCACGCGCGGAGAAATCCTGCAACATAGCATCTAATTTCTCTTGAGATGCAACTGGATCCTCAATATCTGTAGGTTGATCTAATTGCAAGTCTACCAATAATTCTTCTGGGTGGGCAATCACAGAAGCACGCGCAGAGAAATCCTCCAACATAGCATCTAATTTCTCTTGAGATGCAACTGGATCATCAATATCTGTAGGCTCATCTAGTCCAACTGATTGTTCTGGTTGGGCAATATCTCCAGTCTGGGAAACCCTCCTGGAGAAATCCATTAAGAGAGCATCTAGTTTCTCCTGCGATGCAACTGGATCGTCAATATCTGTAGCCTCCTCTAAATGCAATTCAGCTTGTTCTTCTGGATGGGCAATCTCCTCGGCGTGTGAAATCTGCGCAGACAAATCTTTTGAGAGAGCTTCAAGCTTCGCTTGTGATTTGATTAGGCCCTCCATATCAACACGCTCTTCTTTTTGTAGCTCGGGGTGAGTCTTCTCTGTTTGCAACGGCTCGTCGGCGACTAGAGAAACTGTGAGAGGGGTCGTTACAGAAGTATAGGTGGGCTTGTCGGTGGGCCCTTCGCCTTCCACTTCCATCGCTTGTGGTCTTTCTTTGTTTTCTGCCGCAGAACCCGAAGGCTCTCCGATAGCTACGGCGTTGTCGCTCTTGGCTATGCTCTCTTTTTTCTCTGCCAATGGATCAGCAGTTACCCCTCTGGCTGTCGTCTTATCCTCTACACCAAACAGGCCAGATGTCGCTGCGTCCTTGGGGACTGGACTGAGTTCTGGAACATCGCCGTCGTCTCTCTTTTTAGACCTTTTCTTGACTCCTTTCCTGGCAGTTTTTTCGGCGACCCGCTCCATAGGAGTTACTTCCGTCGTCGATCGCTTGATGGAAACGAGCGGCTGCATGCCCATAGTCTTCTTTTGTTGCTTTTCAAAAAAGGACGCATAACTAGTGTTGAAATCTTCTGCGGCCAATCGGATGGATTTATCTTTCTCCGAATCGTCTTTCTCTGTGCTTCGCCTAGCCGAATTTGAACCCATCTTGCTTTGCTTTTTGTCGGATCTATCTTTCATTTTCTTCTTCTCTTTGGATTTCTTCTTCTCTTTCTTATCATCGTCACCATCAAGGACCACAGCATCGCGTACCTTTGCTGCTGCGTCCTTGGCAGATCCATCGACTGCCATATGGGACTCACGGCCCGCTTCTGCCTTTGGAGATTTATCTTTCTTTTTCTTCGTATTTGCCTTTTCATCGTCATCAACGACCACAGTATCGCGAACCCTTGCTGCTGCGTCCCTTGCTGGTCCATAAACTGCCATATCGGAGGCACGGCCCACCTCTGCCTTTGGAGATTTGTCTTTCTTTTTCTTCTTCGCTTTTTCATCATCCTCGACGACCACTGTGTCGCGAACGTACGATGCTGCGTCCATGGCGGATCCATCGACTGCCAATTCTGATTCTCGGCCCATTATTTCTGGAGATTTAACTTTACGCTCACGACGCCGGGAAGATTTGTCATCGTGAGACGAATCGCGGGAGGCAATACCACTCGTGGGACTATTGCTCCTACTTTGGCTTCGACTCTTACTTCGACTAGCGCCTCGGCGAGACAACGAAGACGATTTTTTTCTCCTTTCCTTTTTGAGAGGCTGATCTCTAGTGGATAACGTCTTCATTCCGGTGGCGGCCTCCCTCATTTCCAAAATAGAATCACCGGACTTTGATCGTCGTGGAATTGGTCGCCGTTTGCTTCTGCTGCCACTGCTGCTGGCTTTATGGGTATAATTGAGGGAGGAGAGAGATGACGACATTTTACGGACACTATCGGGAGCCGAAAACGTTCGACCGCCATAATCCGAAGACTTGGATTCGCGCATTTTTTTCTTCCTTTTCTTGATTTTGGAGGCAGACAAGCTCAGTTCGTCTAGGGCACTCTTCGTGCTGCTTGACAAAGCAAGTTTCGTAGTCCTACCGGTCCGGGTGCTGCTCGACAATGCACTACTTTTTGCTTTTTCCTTGGATTTATCTTTCTTTTTGCTGTCCGATGATTCCGGCGTCCACAACAATCCTGTCATGCTGCTGGAAAATCCGGATATGCTGCTGTTGAGTTTTTCACTCAATTTGGATCCCAATTTGGCATAGCCTGATTTTTTCGTGGAAGTGGAGGAGGATTTGGAAGACGACTTTGCGTCAGACAGTGAATAGACACCTTTGACCTTCGTACTGGTTTTATTTGTTGCCTTTTTGGGACTCTTGGTCGTTGTTTCTGCATCCGCAGATGCTGCCGCCGTTTGCTGGCCTTTGTCGAGTTCATCCAATTTGCGTTCCTCAGCTTCCCAATCAAACTCTTCCATTTTGACGGAACCCATGGAATTCGACCGCCTGATCGGCTTGCGGTTTTTGGGGCTACGACGCTTGGGCAAGACAAAAGGATTTTTTTGTCCCTTGGATTTGGTATCGGTAGCCATTTTGTCAACTCCTTCGGGATCAGTTTTGTTGCGTTTTAATTTGTCGCCTTTGCTGACACTGCTGCTGAGGCTACTACTACTTTTTGCTTCGGACTTGGTACTGGTAGGTTCCATAGCATCCAGACTCTCCTCTTCATCTTCCAAATCTTCCAAATTTTCAGCTTCTAAATTTTGGATAATTTTCAATTTCGACTGACTGTAGGATCGTTGCAGACCACCCCGCAGCATGGGGGATCGCATGGGTGACTTGCTATGACTAGAAGCAGCACCTTCTGCAGCCGCAGCCGCAGCATCTTCCAACAAGTTGGGATCACTGTTTCGTTGCGTGCTTTGGCCCATGCTGTGACCCAAACTTTGATCCAAACTTTGATCTCCCAACAAGAGATTTAAATCATCTTTTAAATCCAAACCAAGCGTTCGATCGGATCGAAATTCTGCCGCCACGCGCATTTTTCCACGACGATCCACCTTGCTAGGCAATCGTAATTGGGCACTGCCATCGGGCATGTGTCCCGGATCTGCTGTGGAGATGGCCCGTCGCATGGGAGATTTTTTGCCTCCCCTTCTAGGTGACACGCCGCCTGGCATGGAAGAACCGTCGGTCGATTTGGCACGCCGTGGCATGGGTCGTGTTGGAGTCGGTCGACCAATAATAGGACTCTTTTCGCCAACTGCAGGAGCAGCAGCAGCAGGAGGAGTAGGACTTTTGTCACCAGCACTTCCACCAGCACTTCCATTACTGCCCGTGCTGGTCGATCGCACAATAGGACGCCGAATATGAGAAAAGGATTTGGAGGGTTGAGGCGTTCTTCGGCGGCGTATTGGAGGAGGATTGGGAGATGACGGTTCTGGTTTCTTGGGCGCTTTGGGTTCTTCGTCGTCTCCTCCAAGCAATTCCATAGTGATCGATAGCTCGCTGTCACTGGCATCGTTTTCCTCTGCATTTGAAGTCATGGTGCATTGATTTGATCTTTCGATTGTCGAGTTGATTTGACGTAATTTGATTCGTGTCGGACGAGGCGTCAAAGATCAGACCGTATAGTCCAGGGAAATTAATGGATTGGAAAATTCTTGTGTTCTTCGAATCAATCAAAAAGCGATTCCAGGAACTTGAGAATCTCACGATCAATAGCTGCTATATTGCTAAGCTAATTGGAAGAAAGCTTGATCGAAAGAGAGAGAAAACACCGTAGGTTGCAGATTCAGTTGCCGGAAGGTAATGGTGATTGATAGAGGCAATACAATAGCTAGAACTTGTACCGCTATGAAAATGTGACATGTTGGTGGTGCTTTCCCGTGAGCAGAAACTTCCCCCCCCTTCTTGTTGATGGACGTATGCAGCATGTCCTTCAAAAATGAATCAAAGCGATGACTTTTCGAACATCAAGTTTGGCAGGATTGATCTGTGTAGTGCAAGAAATGGACTCACACTTGCTCTGAAGAGAAAGAGAGAGAGACAAGATTGAGTGAGTCCTACTCATATGTATTCAAGGTTCAGGCAGTCATATCACTTGATGTGAAAATAAAATTAATCTCTACCCCCCCCCCCCCCC
>ENA-ORBV01016535-ORBV01016535.1-microbial-mat-metagenome-genome-assembly--contig:-NODE-16535-length-10693-cov-4.058214_pt1 | contig 10693 bp, 12 predicted proteins | sample MGYA00237777_ERZ505514 | MGnify/ENA primary metagenome ERZ505514 (study PRJEB26160, sample SAMN06269048) | microbial mat metagenome | isolation source: Oligotrophic lake microbial mat | place...
CTTCCGCACCTACCTCGTCGGCATCAAGGGCCCCCTGACCACCCCCGTCGGCGGCGGCATCCGCTCACTGAACGTCGCCCTCCGCCAGATCCTCGACCTCTACGTCTGCCTCCGCCCCGTCCGCTGGTTCAAGGGCGTCCCCAGCCCCGTCAAGCGGCCGCAGGACGTCGACATGGTGATCTTCCGCGAGAACACCGAGGACATCTACGCCGGCATCGAGATGGCCGCGGGAACGCCCGAAGCGGCCAAGGTCTTGGCGTTCATCGAGAAGGAGTTCCCCAAGGACTTCAAGAAGATCCGCTTCGGGACGCGGGAAAAGGCCCGCGAGTTCGCCGCCGCGGCGATGGGCGAGGCCGTCGTCCACGAGGCCGACGCCGACCTGATGGTGGGCATCGGGCTCAAGCCCGTCAGCCGGCTGGGCTCCGAGCGCCTGGTGTGGGCCGCCATCGAGTACGCCCTGCGGGAAGGGCGCCGCACGCTGACCCTGGTCCACAAGGGCAACATCATGAAGTTCACCGAGGGCGCCTTCAAGGACTGGGGGTACGCCCTCGCCCAGAAGCACTTCCGCGAGCACATCGTCACCGAGCGCGAGTCGTGGATCCTGGGGAACAAGGAGGGCAAGGCCGACCTCACCGCCGAGGCCAACGCCCGCATGATCGACCCCGGCTTCGAGATGATGACCCCCGACCAGCAGAAGAAGATCGTTGCCGAGGTCGAGACGGTGCTCAAGCTCGCTCCCACCCACGGGGACGGGAAGTGGAAGACCAAGCTCCTGATCAAGGACTCGATCGCCGACATCACCCTCCAGCAGGTGCTGACGCGGGCCAAGGACTTCGACGTCATCGCCACGCTGAACTTGAACGGCGACTACCTCAGCGACGCCCTCGCCGCCCAGGTCGGCGGCATCGGCATCGCCCCGGGCGCCAACCTCAACTACGTCACCGGCCACGCCATCTTCGAGGCCACCCACGGCACCGCCCCCAAGTACGCCAACCTCGACCAGGTCAACCCCGGTTCTGTTATCCTCAGCGGCGAGATGATGCTGCGGTACATGGGCTGGACCGAGGCCGCGGACCTGATCATCAAGGGGATGGACGGGGCGATCACGGCCAAGACCGTGACGTACGACTTCCACCGGATGATGGAGGGCGCGACGAAGCTGAAGTGCTCGGAGTTCGGGGACGCGGTGATTGGGCACATGGGGTGAGCGAAGCGGACCCGCACGCGGCGGATGGGGAGCCTTCGTTTGTGCTTTCCGCGCACGCGGCACAGAGCGTCGCGAAGCGGGGCATCCGTCCCGAGTGGCTGGCCACCACGCTAAAAACTCCGGCGATGACCATGCCCGATCCCGACGACGAGGGTCTTCGCCACGCGCTCGCCGCCATCCCCGAGTTTGGTAATCGCGTCCTGCGGGTGATCTATAATCCGTCGACGAGTCCGGTCCTCGTTGTCACCGCGTACTTCGACCGCTCCTTGAAGGGCACACTGTGAAGCTCCACTACGACCCCGCCACCGATGCGCTCTACCTCCACCTTTCCGACGCTCCGGTCGTTGATTCCGAAGAGGTGCGCCCCGGGGTGATTCTCGACTTCGACGCGGCGAATCGCGTCGTCTCCATCGAGATGCTCCGAGTCAGCAAGCTGCTTCCCGACGCGGATCTGAAGAGGCTGCAGCTCGAGGTGGCGTGACGTTCGGACTTTGCACGACGCCTTCCCGGGGCCGCTCTCGACACGCCTCCCGACCGATCCAGGAACGTCTCCGAATGGTCGTGACTGACGCAGTGGAAGGGACCATCGGCATGGGCGACACCGCGCTGTGGTTCCACTACGACATGGCGGCTGACGTGTTGTACATCCGGCGTGCTGCGGAGCGAGCCACACGGACGACCGCGGAGGAAACCCCAGACGGTTTCATCCTCCTCCGCCGAGAGGAGGATAACTTGGCCGTCGGGCTCACCGTCATCAACTGGTGGAAGCGCTTCGGCTCGGGCGCGGTCCCCGACTCGGGGGGACAGGGCGCGGTCCATTGAGCCGCGGAGCCCGCGCATCGCGGCGTTACGCCTGCCCGCGACGCTCGAACCGAACCACTTCCCGAGACGGGTTGATTCAACCCTTGGTCGGCTGCCGCGGGGGTGTCTGAAAGGGGGATTGGTCGGCCGGTGGTGCCTTCATGAGCACCTGACGCTGCATGAGATTCCAGAAAGCGTCGATCGCGTCTTTCTTGACGATCGGTTCCCCGTTCACCGAAGTCTTGACGCGGGCCGCCGTGCTTGACGCCGTGATGGGCCGGAGCTGAATCGAGATGGTGAAGTCGGTGTCACGGATGTCGGGCGATATCCAAGCCCGAGCGGCGCTGTTGTCCTTCCCCTTTCGACCGGTCAACAACCCCGCATCCCGGTCCGACATCGCGATCGTGTAGCCGGCATCAAACAGAGCGCTTGCGGCGGCCGAATACGTCTCGGACATCCCCGCCTCAATCTCGCGGGTCTCGATCGCCGTCAACTGGGCCTGGCTGAAGTTGGAGGCGGTGGGCGCCGAGACGCATCCAAGGGCGAGCGCAGCTCCGAAGCAGATCAACGGTACTGGCATCCTGTGCATTCGGGCTCCTCCTCAGAATCGGATCGTGCTGAGACGGTAATCCGTGACGATGTCGTTCGCGTCGAAGTAGACGATGAGCATCGTGGACGTCGACGATGACGTGGTTCGGCTGCTTCCGGTGCCCGCGATGAGAACGTTGAAGTAACCCGACGAGGCTTGAACGTCGTAGCGAATCTTGTCGTACGTCCAGATCTGAATCCCGTCGCGGTGGGTGACGAGGTCGGGAGGGCCGAAGACCTCCGTCACCTCGGCCTGCGAGGTCCGGCCGTTCGTGATCGTCTTCTTCGCCATGCCGGGCGTGAGATTGCTCGGCCTTGCCGCGACATCGCCCCCACTGGGCGACTGACAACCGATCGGCGCGAATCCGAGTAGTCCAGCGATCACAAGCGATGCGATGTGCCTCATATCATCTCCTCAGCGACGAGCACGGTATCGAACGGCCCAGACGGCGTCAATCCCTGCAGGACTGTTTCGGACATCGGCGGGATGTGGTCTCGGGCGACGCAGCGACCGCGGCCAACCGCCTCGCTGTCCATGCCATCGTCCCGTAACCCACCCTTCGGACGCACCACGCGCCCGCCGACCCGACACCCCGAGGATCCCTCTGGGAACCAGCACCGTGCAGGGTGAACCGCATCGGTCGGTCGCGCCGAGCGTCTCACACCCGAGGCGTTCGCCGCGCCCCCCGGCCTCTACACTCCGCCGCTCAAATCCAAAGGAGCCTCCCATGGTCACCCTCGCCGACGCCCGCCGCATCATCGCCGCCGCGGAGAAGAAGGCCGCCGACCTCGGACAGCCCATGAACATTGCCGTCGCCGACGCCGGCGGCAACCTCGTGTCGCACGTGCGGATGGACGGGGCGTGGCTGGGCTCGATCGACATCTCGATCAAGAAGGCGTACACCGCGCGGGCCTTTGACCTCGCCACCAAGGACCTCGCGACGCAGAGCCAGTCCGGCGGCCAGTTCTTCGGCATCCACGCCTCCAACGACGGCCGCATCATGATCTTCGCCGGCGGCGTCCCCCTCAAGAAGGGCGGCAAGGTCGTCGGCGCCATCGGCGTCAGCGGCGGTTCTGGCGAGCAGGACCACGCCGTGGCCGAGGCGGGCGCGGGAGCGTTCTAGACCGAGGTCCGGCGAGGGTGCCGTTGGCAGACGCTTCGCCCGCTACGCGGCGGAATCCACGGCTCAGAAATCGAACGTCCAACGCACCGCCCCGAGGCCGGGGGCCGTGGCACCCGCGGCGTCGCTACCGTCGGGCATGGCCGGACTCTTCGCGGGCACCCCCCTCGAACGCCCAGTGACGTGCGAGCGTTGCGGGTTGCCCTACGGCCGCTGCACCTGCCCGCGCGGCTCGGACGGCAAGATCCTCCTTCCCCAGGACCAGAAGGTCCGCGTGCAACGCGAGTCCCGCCGCGGCAAGACGGTCACGGTCGTGACGGGCCTCGACCCCAAGGCCTCCGACCCCGGCGCGATCCTCAAGCAACTCCGCACCGCGCTGGGTGCCGGCGGAACCGTCGACGGCGGCACGATCGAGGTGCAGGGCGACCATCGCGAGAAGGTCCTCGACCATCTCCGATCGCTCGGGTATAGACCCAAGGCCTCCGGCGGCTAGTTCGCGCGTCCCCCGAGCACCCACGCCGCGAGCCCGCTGCGGGTCCGGACGTCCACCTTCTGGAAGATGTTCTCGACGTGCTTCTTGACGGTGCGGGGGCTGATCGCCAGTTCATCGCCGATCTGGGCATTGGTCCGCCCCCGCGCGATCGCCGCGGCGACCTCGCGTTCACGCGCGGTCAGCCCCGTGCTCGCCGCCGCGGTCGTCGCCAGCGCGGGCGCGGGCGTCTCGCACAGGACCAGGTGCGACAGGTTCGCGTGCAGGCCCCCGAGCCATCGCACGCGGAGGCGGAACGACCCCGACGCGACCTCGAGGGAGTCGTCTCCGCCGTCGCGGTTGGCAAGCCAGTCGCTGATGGCGAAGGGCAGGCTGCGCGCGGGGGGCGGCTCGCCGAAGTACCGCCGCAGCAGGACGCCGGCGCCGGGGCTGAGATGGCGGGGCGAGAGGGCGGCGTCCAGGGCGACGATCGCCACCTCGCCGACGGGACAGGGGCACCCGTCGAGTGTGAGCCCTCCCGCCCGCGCGAGGTTCCGGGCCGCTTGGGAGAGGTGGGGGGCCAGCAGTTCCATGAGCAGGCGATCCCGGGGCGAGAAGTCACGCCCGCGGGAACGGATGATCCCCAGCGCGAAGTCGAGCCCACCCGCCATGGCGACGCCCAGGAGCCGCTCGATCCGCAATGGACGGAAGACCTCTTGATAGACGCCGGTGTTGTGAAGCTGGGCGGATGGGACAAGCTCGGTAAGGCTGTGGGCCGTGGGTGCCAGTTGCTCCCACCATGCACGCCAGATCGGGTGTTCCTGGTAATACGCCCGGAAGGGCTCGACGAGCGCGTGCTGGGCGGCGCTCTCCGGGGACCAGAACCGCCGCTTTCCGGCCAGGGAGTGGGGGGTGAAGCTGACCGACGACCAGTCGCACGGGACGAGCGCGGTCATGGCCTCGACGCAGACCGCCGCCGCCCCGTCCAGGGTGGTGGCGTCGTACAGGCGCCTCACCCATTCCGAGAGGTCGGCGGCGTCTTGTGCGGTGATCCTCGTCATGCGTTGCGTGCTTTCCGCGGACCTACGTCCTCTGGCGTATGGCAGATCGTACGCCCGGGTGCATGTTCGACTCTCCGGAGGCTCCGGGCGCGGTCTGTCGCCGCGCGCCGGGCCAAATGGATCAGAATCAGGGAGAGTGTGATGGCCTCCACGAATGTTCGGCTCGTTCTTCTCGGACTCGCGCTCGCCGCCGCGGCTTCCCCGGCGATGGCAGACCGGGTCCGGTGGGCGTCGCGGGTCAATACGCAGATCGGCGCGGGCGGGATCGACCAGGTCGTCCTCGACCTGCAGGTCAACGGCGGCAACGGCTCGACCTACGTCTATGACGACGCGGGCGGTCCCGGCGACCTGGCCGGCCGCAGGTTTCTCACCGAGGGCAGCACGGACTTGGCGAACGGTCTGATGCGGAGCCAGCTCGGCGGCCGCGGCGGCCCGGGGGAGGGGTCGGGGAACGCGATCTGGATCTCGAACACCATGATGATCGAGACGTTCCAGTTCCAGGGGACGTTCAGCGGCCAGACGGTCCCCTTCAGCCTGAGCATGGATGGCTTCTGGGGCGTCACCGGCGATCCCCTCCAGTTCGGCCAGTCGCGGACGCAGCTCGTCATCCTCGGCGGCGACGTCGTGATCGACGATGATGCGCTCGCATCGGCCGAGAACATCAACGCCCAGATCTTCTTCAACCCCGCCATCACCCCCCTCTTCTCCCAGCTCAAGTCGCTCGACCACCAGACCGCCGGCCCCCTCGAGACGACCGGCACCGTGACCCTCAACGGCGTCAACCCTCGCATCCAGGTCGTCTTCGGCACGACGCTCGTCGCCCTGAGCAACAGCGCCAACACGCAGTTCTCGGCCGACTACACGAACACGTCGGTGGCCTCGGCCGACTTCGGCGGCCTGACTGTGCTCTCGGAGTCGGGCTTCTTCCCGGGCACGCTCCCGATCCCCGCGCCCGGTGCCCTCGCGGCGCTCGGGCTCTCGGGCCTGGTCGCCCTCCGTCGCCGCCGGTAAGCGCGGGCCGTCCCTGGGCGGCGGGACACCCTCCCGCCGTTCATGGAGCCGACGCACCACACGCATCGACGCCCCGGCCCGCGCCGGGGCGTCGATCGTTTCGGGCGAGCGTGAGATATGGCGATCCCTACGCCGTCGGACGTATGGCACAGTGCCCGCCGTGATGCATGTTCCAATCTCCGGGTCAGGGTCGCGGCACGTCGCCGCGCGGGACCGTCGGAACAGGGATGGGGGATCGCTTCATGGATTCGAGGAAGATTCGACTCGTTCTTATCGGGCTCACCGTCGCCGCCGCCGCTTCCCCCGCGATGGCGGAGCGGGTCCGGTGGGCCTCGCGCGTCAACACGCAGTTCGGCGCGGGGCAGATCGATCAGACCAAGCTTGACCTGAAGGTCAACGGCGGGGGCTCTACCTTCGTCTTCGATTCCGCGGGCGGCGCCGGCGATCCCGCGGGCCGGTCGTTCACCGCCGCGGGCAGCGCCGACCTCGGCCTCGGCGAGATGCGGCTGAACCTCATCGGTTCCGGCGGCCCCGGCCTGGGATTCGACAACGCGATCTGGATCGTCAACGCGATGCTGATCGAGACGTTCCAGTTCGAGGGGACCTTCAGCGGCCAGAGCGTCCCCTTCAGCCTGAGCCTCGACGGGTTCTGGGGCAACAGCGGCGATCCGCTCCAGTCCGCCAACTCGCGCACCCAGCTCTTCATCATGGACGGCGACGTCGTGATCGACGCCTCGACCCTCGCCTCGGCCCAGACCATCAACAACGACATCTTGTTCAACCCCGCCATCACGCCCCGGGTCTCCGACCTCAGGCAGCTCGACTATCAGGTGCCCGGCCCCCTGGTCTCCAGCGGATCGGTCGTCCTCAACGGCGTCAACCCCCGCATCCAGGTCGTCTTCGGCACCACGCTCGTCGCCAGGAGCAACAGCGCCAACACCGCCTTCTTCGGCGACTTCACCAACACCGCCTACGCGAGCGCCGACTTCGGGGGCCTGACCGTCTATTCCGAATCGGGCACCTTCCCCGGGACGCTCCCCATCCCCGCGCCGGGCGCACTCGCGGCGCTCGGCGCTGCGGGGCTCCTCGCCCGCCGTCGCCGCTGAGCCTCCGGGGCCGCGACGCCCCGACCCTACCTCCATCCTTCGACCACACACATCGACGCCCCGGCCCGCGCCGGGGCGTCGGTGTCTTCACGAGTTCCCTCAACCCCGCAGCAAGTACCCTGCTCGCGATGAGCGTCCCTCCGCCCCACGCCCTGACGCTGCACCCGCTCGACGGTGCGTACGCCGTCTGCCGCCTCGCGCCCATCGCGGCCGTCCCCCCCTGGGCCGTGGGCACCTTCGTCTCGATCACACGAACGCCCGACGAACTTTCCGTGATCTGCCCGCAGGCCGCCGTCCCCGCCGACGTGCGACACGAGGGCGGATTCCGGCTCCTCCGCATCGGCGGGACGTTCGGCTTCGACGTCGTCGGTGTCATGGCCGCGGCATCCGCCCCCCTCTCCGCGGCGGTGTCAGCCTTCTGCCCGTCGCCACCTTCGACACCGACTACCTGCTGATCCCCGGCGACCGCCTCGACGACGCCGTGATCCACTTGCTCCGCGCGGAAGTTGCGCGATTGAGTTCGCTTCTCCCCCATTTGGAAGCGGCCGCGCCGAAACCCCGCCGGATCCCGTGGGATTCCCGCACCCGTCCCGCGTGCGTGGCGGTACCCTGTCGCGGGGAGGAACCGGGCCGTGGTGCAGGACGGGGCGATGCCGCCGCAGAACGACGACGATGTGGGCCGCCATCCGGGGGAACGCGAGACCGCGCCCCTCCCCGCCGGCGGCGCGCTGCCGGCCCTCCCGGCGATGGTGGGTGCGTACCGCATCGTGCGGGTGCTCGGCTCGGGCGGCATGGGCGTCGTCTACGAGGCCGTCCAGGCCAGCCCCCGCCGCACCGTCGCCCTGAAGGTGATGCGCCCCGACGCCGGCGGCGCCTCGGGCGTGGCCCGGTTCCGGCAGGAGGGCGAGCTCCTCGCCCGCCTGCGGCACCCCGGCATCGCGCAGGTCTACGAGGCGGGCATGCACCCCGACCCCACCGGCGACCCCGAGCTCGCCTCGCCATTCCTGGCGATGGAACTGGTGGCGGGAGGAGTCCCCATCGACCGCTGGGTGGCGATGCACCGCCCAGGCGTGCGGGGCGTTCTGACCCTCATCGCGCGGGTGTGCGAGGCGATGGAGCACGCCCACGCCGCGGGCGTCATCCACCGCGACCTCAAGCCCGCCAACATCCTGGTCGAACCCGGGGGTGCCGGCGCGGCCGAGGTGGGCCGCCCACGAGTGATCGACTTCGGCGTTGCCCGCGCCGTCGGCGCCGTCGCCGCCATCACGACCCCCGGCGAGATCGTGGGCACGTTTGAGTACATGAGCCCCGAGCAGTGCGGCGAGGGGCCCGGCGACTCGGAGGGTGCCCCCTGGGCCGCGAGCGCCACCGAGTCGAGCGACGTCTACGCGCTGGGCGTGGTGCTCTACGAACTGCTGACGGGTCGCCTGCCCTACGCCGTGCGGGGCCGCTCGGCCGAAGGGGCGACGCGGGTGATCCGCGAGGTCGAGCCGCCCAGCCCCGGCGCGCTCGATCCCGCCCTCAAGGGGGATGTCTCGACGGTGGTGCTGCGGGCCTTGGCGAAGGACCCCGTGCGTCGATATCCGACGGCCCTTGCGCTGCGCGAGGACCTCGAGCGATGCCTTGCCGGAGAGCCCGTACTGGCCCGGCGCGACCACGCCTCGTACCTCCTGGGACGGCGCCTGGGAGGATGGTCTAGGCGACACCCCGCGCTGGCGGCGGCGGCTGCGTGGGGGGCGGGGACCGCGGCCGCGCTTTGGATCGGTATGCCCCTGGTCTTCGAGTGGACCGGCATGAATCGCGCCTTCTCGGCGTGGGCCGAGACGCTGGTGCCACCGCCCGCGGCGGCGGGCCGCCTCGATCGCGTCCGCGTGGTGGGGCTGAACGATGAGACGCCCATCTCGGCGCTCGCGTTGGAGCTCGGGTTCGCAGACGTCGACGAGGACGCCGTCCGGAGCTTCCGCAGGCTGCACGGGCGCATGCTCGAGCGACTGGCCCGGTCGGGCGCGCAGGCCGTCGTGGTCGACATCCTTTTCGAGGCCGCATCGGAGTACGACGCGGAGCTCATCGCCGGGGTCGATGCGCTCGCCGCGGCGCGCCCGCCAATCCCCGTCGTCGTGGCGATGTCGGACTGGGTCACCGGGCCCGACGGGACCCCCCTCGTCCACCCGGGGCTCAAGGGCAAGGTCCGCTCCGGCGCCGTGTCGGGAGGCTTCCTGACCGAGGCCACCTACGCGAAGACCCTCTTCGTCGTTCGGCGCGGCGTCGATCCGCTCTATTCCCTGGCCCTCGCCGCCTTCGGCGCGACACGGGCCCCCGGCGCCGTTCCCGCCCTTCGCGTGCTCAACTCCGAGACGGGCAGCATCGAACTGCGGTATGGCGGCCTCCGGGCCGCCGACACCCTGCCCATCACGAGCGTGCAGCGGCGCGACTCCGACGAGCCCTCCCATGGCCTGCTCCGGGGCGATGAGTGCGGCCAGTTCATCTTCCCCCTCCCGACACAGGCGACACGCGACGGCGCGGCGGTCCGCTACGAGTCGGTGCTCCGCGCCGACGATGCCCAACTCCGGCGCTGGTTCGAGGGGATGACGGTGGTGCTTGCCAACGCCCGCGCCGGTGCCGATCGGGTCGCGTCCCCGGCGGGGACGGCGTGGGATGGCTTCTGGATCGAGGCCGCGGCGGTGGATGCGCTCCTGTCGTCCACGGGGCTCGCGTTCCCGCATGCCGCGTGGACCATCGCGGCGTGCGCGGGGTTCGCGGGCGCCGGCGCGGCGTCTGGCGCGCAATTGTCCCGCAGGCCACGGCTATTGCTCGCGGCCTTGTGCGGATTGACGGTGGTTGCGGTCGGGGGTAGCCTCGCCGCCCTGGCGATCGGCCGCATTTCATGGAACCCGCTCGTCCCCGTCGTCGGCGCCATCGTCGCGGCGATCGTGTCGGCTTGGCTTGTCCGTCTGAGACCCCCCGCCCTCGCGGCGGCTTCCACGAGAGTGAAAACCCCATGATCAGCAGGATGCTCGCGTTGACGGTCACATCGTTCGTCGCCGCGGGCTGCCAGAGCGGGCGGCCCGCGCCGGGCTCCTCGGGGAGCGTATCGACGAGGGCCGTGACGGCTGCCGAGACGACCTCCATGGGGAGCGCGCCCGCGAAGGCCCAGACGGTGGCCGAGGCGGGCTTTTTCATCACGCGGACCGTGCTGGTCCCCGGGGCCAAGTACGAAACGGCCCAGAACATTCTCTTCGAGTACGGCCCGGCGACCCTACCCGACGGTCGCGTGCGCGACTTCCAGGGGCTCGTCGGTCAATACGATCCGCGCGCCGTCGTCCCCGGAT
>ENA-ORBV01016536-ORBV01016536.1-microbial-mat-metagenome-genome-assembly--contig:-NODE-16536-length-10692-cov-13.647857_pt1 | contig 10692 bp, 19 predicted proteins | sample MGYA00237777_ERZ505514 | MGnify/ENA primary metagenome ERZ505514 (study PRJEB26160, sample SAMN06269048) | microbial mat metagenome | isolation source: Oligotrophic lake microbial mat | place...
CCAGCGAGAACGCAACGGCGGGCGAGGTCGGGCGGCATACAAGCAAAGTGCGCTCCTGGAAAACTTTGCGTGGAAATAGTCCAAACGGATCGGGCGTTCTTTGTCGGGTAAGTTTTTCCGGCTTGAATCTTTGCAAGACCGGAACGAACAGCAAACTGCTTAGCGTCCGATTGAAACGCCATATCATCATTTCGGACATTGCGCCCCTTGTGTGATTCGGGGTCAATGCTTTTCTCTGCAATCGCGTCGGCGTCGTAGAAGTATCGTTCATTCTTGGCAAGCAGAAAAACGTACTCATGTGACTTTGTGGGTCTGTCGGTCACGCTTTCCGGCATACAGTTCGGTTTATGCCAGATAATGTCGGCGCGAAGATACCAACCGGCTTCTTGGAGGGCGATAGCGACACGCGCCGGTATCATCATCAAATCTTTCGGTTTGAGTCCTTGCGATTTTTTATCAGGGCGTCTTGACGCTTCTTGCTGATTGGCTCTGCCGCCTGTCATCTTGGATTCTTTTGACGATAAGCCACCCGTAGCATTGGCGACGTAACTATCCCCAATGTTTAGCCAGAGCGTGCCGTCGTTTCTCAACACCCGATGCACTTCCGCAAAGATTTCCACAAGACGGGCGATATACTCCTGCGGCGTTTTCTCCAAGCCCACTTGCCCATTGACTCCATAATCACGAAGTCCATAGTCAATAAGGGGGAGACGTAATACAACAATTCACGCTTTCGCTTGGCATTGTTTTTAGAGTAGTTAACGCATCCCCCTGTAGAAGTTCACACTTCATTTTTAAGACCTCCCTTCTTCAATAAATTCTTTGTATTTGTTCTTCTTGCTGTGAATCCAGTGGTGGCACGTCTCACAGATTAGAAGTAAATTTGTCGGTTCTGCCCGCAATTCTCTTACGGCAAAGGGCGCAATATGGTGAATGTGCATCTTGAGCGAATTGCTTGACTTCTCTCCGCATCTTTGGCAGATTGCCTTATCACGTCTCCATACTAAAGCACAAACTTTTGACCATTCCAAACTTGCGTAAAATGCCTGTCTCTCAGGAGTGCATCCACCTTTCCATTGCGGACTATCTGCACCTGTTCTGCCAAACATTGGGTTATCTTCTCCCGATACTCCCCAGTGTTTTTCGGCTCTTGCTTCGGAAATAGATCGGCGAGGTATCCCATATCGCTTCAACCAAAAAATAATGGCGGCGTCCGTAACACCAAACTCCTCAGCGATTTCTCCCGTAGATCGTTTCTTTTCGAGATACTCTGCTTCAAGATATGACTTTTCACGAAACTGTTGCGGAGTCCGCCAATGTTCCCCGTTCTTGAATTGCGTGTTAGGGCTAGACGAATGCCCTTTGATAAATTGTCCTTTTTCGTTTCTCATACATATATTATACCCTCATATTATGGAATATCACGCAAACCATAATACGGCGGCGAAGTGATGCAGCAGTTTACGGACTCGCTCGGCAGGGTTCGCAGGACTTCCAAGCAATCCCCTGCCATGAGTGTACAGCGTTCTGCTGTACTTAAATCAGGTTTTCGCATTTGTTGCCTCCTCGTAAATTGTCAGCACTAACGGGTTCGCTGTTTCCGGCAGGGTGTATTCTGCTTTTTCTTCGTTCCAGACAAGGCGGCTTCGCCCTATCTGTTTCGGCGGTTTGGTTTCCTCATGCTGCGCCTGTGTCTGCCCCGCCTGTGCCGCCGCTATGCGCTCTAATCGCCCTGTGTAGCAGTCATCACACCATTGCGCCGCTTTGTACGCCATCGGCGGGGTGAACGCGCCTCGCAAGTCTTTCGGGCGGCACGCCTTAGACAGTCCGCAGTCATAACAGAAACCAAGTCGTACCCGCAGAGCCAGCGTCAAGCCCGTCTGTATCACTTCCATCGGTATATCCCACTGTTCCGGCACGCTCGACGGGATAGCGCGGAACTCACCTTGTATCAGTCGGAACTTCACTCCATCGTTTTCTAACAGTGTCAAAATATCCGTGAGGTTTTCTATCCGTGTTTGCATCATTTGCTCCCGTTTTCTTGCGACAAAACCCGCATCCGTGCAGACTGAGGATTCTGCCCCACGCCGTGACCCGGCAATTCGGACAGCGGGTGACTGCCCAATTCTGATTTTGCAAGCGGTTCATTTCCCAAAACGCCCGCTTCCATGCCGCTTCGGTTTCCTCTGTCGGGCTGCACTGCCACGCTTTGTAAGCGTTTCCCTCGCAAATCTCGCAGGGTGTCGGCAGTGGGAAACCGCTGGAATCCCATAGGCGGCGATAGGGCGTAGTAGTAGGTTTCGGTTTCGGCATAGCGCGTCAATTCCTCCAAGCGTTCGCAAATACTTGCCTTGTGTCCGGGAGCCAGCATCGGGCTATCGTGACACCAAAACCCTCCTGCATCGGTTCCATACAGGACGTGCAAGCGTTCCAAATCGGCGATAATGTCCATCACGGAAAGCGGCTGGTATCCTGAAACGGTGTAGTATTCCCACTCCATGAATCGGGCGGCGGTTTTTCCCTCATGCGTTTTGATTCGCATTCGGTCTTGCCATGAAACCGGCTCTGTTTCCGTCTCCCCTTTTGGGAGCGTTTTGTCGAATGCGTGTGCCATGAAAAAGGCTCCTTTTGGGTTGAGAAATCAAATCCTTACCGAATTACTTACTTACCGCATTTTCTCTTAGGGGGCTAAACTATTGCGTTTTATAGTAAAAACCTTCGATATACGCCTAAATATGGTTTTCTCTCATTACATCATGGAAACATCGGTAAGATCGGTAAGATCGGTAAGAATGAGAAAAATAAGCGATTTTTGAGATTGAAAGATTGCAATAATTCCTTACCGATACCTAAATCACATCGGTAAGATCGGTAAGGGTTGCAATAATTCCTTACCGTTTCCTTACCGATGTCTAAAAACATCGGTAAGGATTTTTAGCGGGTATAGGCTGCGTCGGGGATTTCCTCATCTTTCTTGGGAACGTATAATTTGACCCCGTTCCAAACTCTTGCCGATGCGCTGTCTATCCACTTCACTGTTCGCGTGCAGCCTTTTTTCGTCAGTCGTTTTCCGAGCATATTGGAAGTCTCAGAACGTATCCCCTCGTTCTCACACCAAAGCCTATAGTCTGCAAAAAGCATTGCGGCTTGAATAAAATCGCCTTTATCCGTAAATTCTAACTGCTCCTCAAAAAATCGCCCAATATGGTCTTGATCCGATTTATAATCGTTGAGGAGTTTTTTGCTCTCTTCTGGCATGGCGAATCGCTTCCCCGCCTGTTTCCACGCGGCAAGCCCTGCCAACGCCCAATTCAGGATTCCCGGTAGTTCGGAGGCGAGTTTGTCATTGAGGTACGGATCGCGTTTTTCGTCCGGGACGTTGTAACGCCAATAGATCGGCACGATGCGCCGATAGAAAGAGCGTGTATTGTCACTGGTATTGGGCAGTTGGTTGCAGGAAACGATGATGCGGCAGGTGGAGTGAAAATAGAACACAGGGAAACCGGGCTGCCGTCCATTCAGCGTATCCTCGCCGCCTGTGAGTGCCTTGAAAACTTCCCCGTTTTTCTGCAATGCGCGTTTGTCGGGTTCGTTGACTAATCCGACAAGTTTCCCGTAAATTCCAGCGCGAAAATACGGGTCATCTAATTTCTCGATGCTGATACTTGCCACGTTGTCATTCCCGACAAGTTGAGTCAGAACGCGGGTCGCAACCCCTTTGCCGTTTCCACCTTCGCCGAGCCAGAACAGAGAGAGTTGCGCGGTATTGTCGGGCAGGAGACAATAGCCGTACCATGACGCGAGCAGGTCGATCCATTCTTGACAGATCGAGCCGTCCGTATGAATAAGCCATTCGGAGAGGCATTGCCGCCATGTCGGACAATCAGCGTCAAGTATATAATCATAAGGCAGAATGTACGTCAAAAGATGGTCGGGGCTATGGGGGAGGAGTTCGCCCGTTTCGGTGTCGTATACTCCGTTCTGGAGCGGAATCCAGTTTTTGTGCGCGTTGAAATTGGCAAGCGGAATCACGCCGATTCCGGTCATAAGCCGAGCAACAGCGTACACATTGCGAACCTTTGTTGCTGTGAGTTTGACGCGCCCGGTGAGGAACGCTTGCACGTTCGCCATTGCCTCCGATGCGGTGCTGATTCTCCAGCGATTGCCCGCGTACTCATACCATTGGTCGCCTTGCACAAACAACCAACGCCCGGCAGAGGCTTCTGCCCATGCTTTGGCTAAGGCTTCCTCTGTTGTTCCCTGTTCCTCGTCGGCGTCCGGTGTCTCCGTTTGGGCAGAAGGGACTTCGGAGCCATCGTAAGGTTCCCCGTCATTTTTGGTTTTTAGGCGGGTACGTTCCTTTGCCGATTGCGCCTTGTATTCGGCGTCGGGCGTGCCGTAACCCTCATTAGCAAGAGATTTTGCGGCGGCTTTCCAGTCGCCGCCGTGTTCGAGCAGCCCGTATACACGCCACGCGCTGTAACCCTTCTTTTCCTCAAATGGCAGAGCGTTAGAGGAAAACGCATAGAACTTTCGGAATCCCCCATAATTCCACGTCGCAGAAACGGCGCGGCGTTCGTTCTTGCCGGGTCGTGTCCAGAATGTTGTTGCACCGCGTTGTCCTGCAAGTTTCCATCCGTGCTTTTGCAGGACAGCCTCCGCATCGCCGCGTTCGCTAAAATCTTCGCCGGGAGAAAGCAGCCCGCTCGAACGCGGGGCAGGTTCGCTAAACGCAAGTTCCTGCGGGTCGTTGTAAAGGTCAAAGGACTTTGCGAACGCGCAAAGATAGGAGTATTCTTCGGGCGTAATAATCGGCAGTTCGTTCGGTCTGCCGCGAATGATTTTGTACCCTGCTGTTGGCGGAATAATGGCGTAACCGCCTTCGCCGCGTGTCTCTATCGCCGTTTCGCCTTTCGCGTTTCGTGCCAGTTTCCGACTGCCGCCGACCTCGCCATTTACGCGGAAATACAGGTGCGAACCACCGGACGGCGTTTGTGCGCGGGGCAGAGAGTTGATGAGAGATTCGCAGTCATTGGCGAGGAGAACCTGCTCGAACTCGTCACACAGAGCCGGTTCGTCAAAATCCATAATACAGAGGTTGCCGGAAACGAGTCCGCCGATGATGGCGATTCCGTTCCCGTTTGCGAACCATCGTTCGATATGTTCCGACGTGGGCAGTTCTTTCTGCCACTGCTTCCATGTTGGGAGTGTCGGCTTTTTGGTTCCATCGGCGACAATCGGCAGGACAGATACCCCCGCATCGAGGAGTGCTTTGGCGGCTTGGTAGGTTTTGGTTTTTGGGATTGGCATGAGAGAAAACTGCTTTCGCGTTGGATTAGGTAAAAAGAGCGGCAGGGAGTCGAACCCTGCCTAAGCGAACCGTCGCGCTCTGTCCGTGCTTACTCCTGAGCGAACGGGTCAACAAACTCAACATCAACCACCGATGGAACTGCCGCCGCGATAGGGCGCGGTGCGGGTTTCGGTGCGGCGGCTTGTGCAACGGGTGCAGCAGGGCGAACCGGGCGCGGCGGCAACGCGGCGGCGGATGGAACCGCCGACAGTGCAATCCACGCCATTGATGGGTTTCGAGCGTCTACCGTTGCGACGACCTTCTTCCCGATCCATGCGTTGGTACTTTCTGCCCCGAACTCTTTCATCATGAATCGGTTGTTGGTCGGGTTGAGCGGAAGTTCTTCTTCGCACTCATCGAATACCAACACCAATTTCGAGGTGGCGGGGCGGTCATCACGCGCCTCGTAATCGCGCTTTTTGATGTCGGCAACTGTGAAAATGGTGGAGGAAATCCCCCACGTTTTCATCGTCTCGACATTGAGGGTCGTACTGCCCCCTGCAAACTCACTCGGATTAAAATCACTCATTGCATTGCGTCCTTTCGTGACGTGTCAATTCGTTTCTGGAACCTGTCTGGCTCCTGAGAACGCCATTGTGTGACGCTCACAGCAACCGTTTCAGAGAGAGGGGCGCGGGTGGCAATGCCCCTCTCGTTTCCTGCCGCGCTTGTCGTAGTCGCATTTATCCAACCGTTGATAGTGCGCGGCAGAAATCGGTAAAATCAGTGGGGCGGGCTTAGAACCGCCCCGTGCTTCTGTGCCGAACGTACAGAAGAGGGAAAAACCTATGGCAGAAACCTTTCATCGGCGGGCAGGTTCGCGGCGGCGGTTATCTCGAACGCCTCGCGTATCGCCTCGTATTCCTTATCTGTCATCATTGCCGCGAGTTCGGGAGCCGCTTCCAACATCTGCTTTTCCATTTCTGCAATGAAGGCGAGATGGGCGCGTTCTGCCAACCATTCATCAAAGAGTAGGTCGGTGTCTTTGTCCATCCAATAGGATTTTTGGTCATCTGTCATGGTGGTATCGCGCAATGCAATCTCGTTCCAGTCAAGCAAATCTTTTGCTTCCCTCATTAGTACCAGCCTCCTTCATGCGCCCAAACGATAAGGGCAAATGTGACAACCACAAAAACGAAATAAGCAGCGTTGCGCGTAAATTCCTCAATGCTCTCGAAAAGCGGGTCGCGGCACGGATACGGGTGCGGGTCGGTGAACAATCCGGCTTTGACAGCGCGGACTGTTCGGCGTGCAAAGAGTTCGGCTTTGTCACGCATTGAGAGAAGTGTTTTTTTCATTCGCTTGCCTCCTTTATGGCTTGTAAAATCGGGTAAACAACCTGCGGAACAATGGCGTTGCCTATGGCGCGGTATCGAGGTTTGTCCAATCGTCGGGAAACCCCATCACGCGCTCCTGTTCGCGGGGCGTCAGTTTCCGTAATAACACATTGGCGTAATCGCTCGTAGGATAAGCCCCCGTCCCACCCCACGCACATCGGGCGCGGACTTGTTCCGGCTTTTCGTTGAGGTAGTATTTCGCGCATTCCGATTCTGTCAAAAAGCAGTCTGCTGGCGGCGTCGCTTCCAAGACTGCCGACAAAGAACACTCTTCTGCGTGTGCCAGCGACTCCGAAATACTGAGCGTCAAGCGTGCGCCACGCCACGCCATACCCGCATTCTTCCAGCCCTGAAAGAACGGCGGCAAAGGTTCGCCCATCGTCGTTGCTGAGTATGCCCGGAACATTTTCGAGGGCAAACCATGCGGGTTGGTGGAACTCAATAACTCGCAAGAGTTCCCAAAATAGACCGGTTCGCTCTCCATCAAGTCCCGCGCCCTTGCCAGCAATGCTAACGTCTTGGCAGGGAAACCCTCCTGTGATGATGTCAACGGCAGGGATTCCGTCTCCTGAGAAACTTTTGATGTCATCGTGTATCGGCACTCCTGCGAAATTCTTTGCCAGCACTCTCTGACAAAATGGGTCAATCTCAACGAACTGCACGGTCTCAATTCCTGCCCATTGCGCGGCGAGCGAGAAGCCACCAATGCCGCTAAAAAGGTCGAGCATTTTCATTCTGCTGGCTCCTGAGTGGGCGGCGGATCGTTTTGCATGAGGAACAGGGCGAACGCCTCAACGTGCGCGGCGTCCTCTTGTGTCAGCATTCCGCGTTCCTCATGCAGTGCCAATGCCTCAGCGACGTGATCCCCAATGGGCGCGTCCGGGTTGGCGTCGACAAATGCCTGAGACGAACAGCCTCCAAGTGCAAACTCAATCATTTTGTTCATTCGCTTGCCTCCCTGACGGCGCGGCTTGCGTTATGCCCCTCGTGCGTTTTCGGCGTCTGTGCGGCTTCTATTTTGGCAATGGCGTCGGAAATGAGTTTGCCCAACATTTCAGGAAGGAGTTCATCAACCGCAGAGGATACTGCCGCTTCCCCGAAGTCAGCAATATCTCGCTCCAACTCGGCAAGGGCTTCGTAGTTGCCAAGTTCAATCAACACTTCAATAAGCGCATCTAACGTTTTCATCGTGTCATCTCCCATTCGGCGGCAACCTGCCACAACGGAGCGGGCAGGTGGCGAACGTTAATGTATTCGTTGCAAGGGAGAGAGGAAAAATAGCGGTCAATCTCGGCGAAGAGGCTAATCTCCTCTTGCTGTGCGTCGGTGAGGTCGGGCGTCACGTCCTCAGTCGGGCAAAAGTCAGCGTTAGAAATACCTGCGGGGTAGTTGATCACGGCGTTACCTCCCAATGCAAATCAAAATCAAACGGCGCAGCGTCCAAGCCGCCATCAAACCGGCGAACAAACTCCGCGCAGGACGCGGGCAAATGAACGCGCCACGTTGCGCCGGTAATGAGTGTCTCGGCAAGCAACGAAACCCTGCCGGGCGAACTCCAAAACACGCCCCACTCGCGCCCTGTCGCGTTATGGATTGCCATTGCAATCGGGCAACTCCAGCACGCCGCTCTGCCGCCGTTTCGGATGTCGTCTGCGGTGACTGAGATTGTCATTATTGTTTGCCCCCTTTGAGGTTTTGGATTTTCGTTTCCAAATCTCGAACAGCGCCCGCGCATCGTTCGGCTTGGCAGCGTGCGTCCTCCTCCTCATCGTCTGCTGATTCGAGCAGGTCACGGGCGGCGGCAAGTGCTAATTCCAGCGCAGTAACACCGTTGGTTTTCGCAACGGAACCCATGTAGCAAGAAAAGCAGAGGGATTCGCCATAGCCGCCATAAGTGTCCCTGCCGCCTGAAAGCGGCAGGGCGCACTCAATGCAAAGAACCTTCGTGCGTGTCGCTGTCATTGGTTTGCCCTCCGTGCCATCGCGTGCAGTCGGAACAACGCGCTAATGGCGTCTGTGATGGTTCCGCACTTGACCAACCCTTTCAGGCGTCCCTGCAACTCTTTCATCTCAACGCTCTCCCTCATTGCCAATCCTTTTTCAATGTCTTTGTCAATCAGGAAATTCTCTCTCTTCTCGCATGATGCTATTTCGAGATTGAGAGAAGATGCAAACGATACGTGGAGTGCGGGAAGGGCGAGGCAGTGCGAACACGCCCCGAAATAGAAGAAACTGCGGCAGTCGCAGGAAACATGAGAATCGCTGACTGCCAGCGTATGCGTCTTGTCTGACTGATTGCCGTGCAGGACAATCTCAAAGCCGGTGCGTGTCGTTCGCTCATCGTGAACGTGATACTCGCTTGCCATTTGCGCGGCGCGTGCCGTCATGTTCTGGTAAGTGCTTGCCTTCACGGTTCGGGTGTCTGTCGGGTATACTGTCTGCATGGGGAAACTCCTCTTTCCTCTGTTCGTGCCGCCCCTGCTGATAACAGGGGCGGCTTTTGTTTTGTCTACTCACATCCTATTATGACATACGTGTCATACTCTGTCAATAGGTAAGTCATAAAATTATGCAAGATTTAGAGCAATTTTATGACTTCGGTGTTATTGTTGGGTCGTCGAGAGAAGTTCGGGCGTGTTTTGTCTGCCCATTAAATACAGAGGATCGGTTTTCAGGACGGTGGCAATTCTCATTGCCACTTCTATTCCCAATCGCACTTTCCCCGCTTCATATCGCGATATGGACTCTTGGTCGGTCTGTGCGAGTTCGGCGAGTTCCACTTGGGTATATCCCGCTTTTTTTCGCGCTTGTTTTAATCGGCTCATTGTTCTGTACCTCCACGTATTTATAGTATAACACGTATATCATAATTCGTCAACACCATTAGACGACGCACAGAGGGGCTTTCGGAGTTGGGACGCATCAACTATAGCCCTGCGCCTCCCAAACAGGCAGGGAAGGGCAAAGAGAGGCAGCTGCGGCGGCGATTGGACATGAGGAAATAGCGAGACAGCGAAACGCCCTGCATCGTGGAGAATGCAGGGCGTTTGACTTGGTGGGGCGGGTTGTCGGGTCAGTTTATTTTGCGTGCTTCGTCTCGCGCAAATTGCAGATAAAATTCGGCTTCTGCTTCGACCCTGTCTCTTGCGTCTGCTGAGAGCATAGCATCTCGCAATTCGCCAATGCACTCAAAGAGTTTCTCGATGAGGATTTGACGGGTCGCACTCGGCGGCAAATCCTCTGCTTTCTCAATCGCTGTATAGAGAGTCACGACGCCAACTGCGAGCGTCGTGACCTCTTCGGTGGTTGCTTTCATGTTTAGTCCTGTTTGATAACAGCGAAGAACTGCGAGAATCGGTTGTTGTGGGCGTCGACATCATAGTCAATGAGGATTTGCGTTTCATTGTCCCACGCGGTTGCGATTTCGTATACTGTCATTTCGCCGTTGCCGTTTGCCTCGCATTGTTCGCGGGCGTAGCAATCATAGTTCCCAAAATCAATCAACTGGACTTTCGTGCCATACTCGTTTGCGTAATTCGCTTCGGCGGGGTTGTAAACAAAGAGGTCACCATTGGTGGCGTTCAATGCCTCAACTGCGGCTTGCTCAAATGTCTGTACCATTAAGTTGCTCATCGTATTCTCCTGTAGGGCGTCGGTGTCTCCGATTCGCCCTGTCTGATAGTCTCATCAGGTGCAGTTCACTCTGCACGACTGAGGGGTGCTAATCCTCAGTTTCGACATTGGAGCGGGTTCTTAATCCTCTGTCAATTCGGCGCAAGTGGTCAACGTGATAAAAACATTCCGCCCATGCTGTCGATAGCCGTCTAACAAATTTGCTGCCAAGTGTGCAAGCAAGTTGGTGTGCAATACGACGACGACGCCTCCGCGCAATTCTTTGACTTCATACAAGTTCATGATCTAAATTCCCCTCTCTCGTTTTCTATGTGTCTATTATTACACAGTTATAACTGTGTGTCAAGGGAAGAATAGAAAATAGTTTATTAT
>ENA-ORBV01016540-ORBV01016540.1-microbial-mat-metagenome-genome-assembly--contig:-NODE-16540-length-10691-cov-6.926889_pt1 | contig 10691 bp, 8 predicted proteins | sample MGYA00237777_ERZ505514 | MGnify/ENA primary metagenome ERZ505514 (study PRJEB26160, sample SAMN06269048) | microbial mat metagenome | isolation source: Oligotrophic lake microbial mat | place...
GACGGCATACGAGATTCGCCTTAGTCTCGTGGGCTCGAGATGTGTATAAGAGACAGGAAGATAATCACACCAATGTTGACAAAAATCTTTCTCAAAACATGTTTTGTCTCAACTGAGCTTTGCAAACATTAAAAAAAGACTCTTCATGATGTGGGCTCCTCATGCTCACCACTTTCATCTTCTTTGAGACTGAGAAGTCATGACACATTCATAAGGGCAAGTGTCACATTCTTCATGCAAACATGCTGCAAAATGTGATGACAACAAATTGAGTTTGATTTGTTCCATCAAGGTTTCAGTCAAAACATGCCAACATGCCAAAATGTGAATGCAAAATGACAATCAAGTTTCAGATGACAAACCAAGTGAACTAGCAACCAAATGTTTGTGATCATTGTTATATTTTTAGGTTAAGAGTTGTGAGGAGGCACGGTTGCAGTTTGGATAACAATTTGTTGTCATCGTCAGTCTTGCTCATGAGCAATTCCTACTTGTTTCAGAGAAGAGTTTTTGATTCCTTTTGCATTTCAGGGAACATGCATGTTCTACTCAAGTTCAGAGTGGAGTTTGAAACCGTTCCCCAAATCCAATGGATTCAGCACGACAGAAGTCGACAATCTGAGAGTCTGGGTTTTTTTCTCTGAATTTGAGAAGAGTTTCAACAAGTCTTCTCTGATTTGGAGAAACAATTTTTGTACTTTAAATTAGAGTTTGGTTTTCAAATGTTAATTAAATTTTATGTGACCAATGTTGCAGGAAGAGCGCTTGAAACCTGGATAAGTTTTGCGTTAACACTTGTGTGTTTTTGAATTTTGTGAGGGAAGACGCACATGCAACAAGAGGTGTTTATACCTCGTTGTTAAGATTTGCATTGCTTCTTGATCCATCCAGCCATTCATTTAAATGTCTTGGATCCATCGCTCCTGGTGCTGAAGACTCTTCGTATTACCTATTCCAATATCATTGTAGCAGATCGACCCATACGTGCGCCATTCATATATTTATCAAAAGCAACGGCAACACAGTAAAATAATGGTCAAATCTCTGCCGCTCTACGCGGCTTTCCTGCCCTCCTTTCGCACAGGTGCCACATTGAAAAGGCCAAGAAATCAGCCAACAACCCCCTTGATTGCTGCTGCACATCAACATCATGGTGAAGGACCCCTGACTCCCCGAACGTATGATGGTCCTATCTTGGCAGATCCGAATGAAATTGTCGCCGGGGTTAGCCTTGCTCAGCTAGGATTGGATCTTGCCGTGGCGCCATCCACCATTGCACCGGGGTCCCTGGGATTATATGTCGCCTTGTCGGAAGGAGTCGAGGAGTCTACAACTCCGGCCATGGAGCTCTTGTGTGGCTACTCTCGGGAAGGATGTTTCCAGACCAAAGATGAGGGCGATAAAACGGTCGGATTTTCCTTGGCGGGGCCCGAAACCGCTGTTTTTTATGAGCAACAACTCATGAGCATCCTCGACGCTCTGGAATTGGCCGCCAAGGAAAAGGGAAATGGCGCTTGCGGTTTGGCGGGACATGTGTTAGTGCAAGATGACGAAAATGGTGAAGTGAATGTGTACGTGGATACGGATGATACGGAATTTAAGCGGTACTATGTCCCCGCCCTTGTGAACAAAGAGAGTGGAGACGATGGCGACAATGCCGATCCACAGGAATTGGAAATAAGTGTGCAAAATATGGGACAATTTTGTAACGACTTGGCATGGAGTTATGTATCACCGCCTGATACAAAGGAAGAATATGATGCACTGGAAAAAAATGCTGTTCAGCTTGTCTGGAGATTGGTGTATGATCCAGAATCCAAATGCCTCGTTCCAACATGGCCTGTGAGTGTACTAGCGGACGAGTTGTTGTTTAAGAATAGCGAGGCCTTCATGGAGCTTGGCACCAAATACGGATGGGGATATTGGCAAGCAACCGTCGACCTGGAAAGTTTGAACTAGACAATTGAAATTGTATACTAGCTAAAAGAAGAATAGGTACTATTATTCTGCAAAAGTTCTAAGATGACAGCCAGTGTCGTAGTGTAGTCGGTTGCCTCCAGATCGGAGCTGCTTGCCAGCGATGGGCGAAGGCCCACTGCAAGCATCTTCAAGTTTGCATTTCGTTGCCGATTGTTGCTGTGGAATGCGAGTACCAAACTCACTCCAAGTGGCCACGAGCACACTTTGTCATAAACAACGTTTGCTGAAATAGCTATAATAATTCTAAACGATAATCACACACGGGGAAGGTTGATGTACCGGTTCTTACCCTGATGAGTATGCTTGACATACTTTTGGCCCGTGAGGTAAAAAATCAAGTTACATTGCCATCTTAGCTTACCTAATCAAACAATCCAGGCGGTCCATTGTGCATAACCCAAGAGATGTCACATGTCCAATGGACAAAAAAGCAATCATGGATCACTCCTCTTGGTACTAATTAAAGCTCTGCGCAGGCTTTTTTGCAATTTTGTACCAACATCACCTGTCCAGATGAACCTTGACAAGGCTTTTTTATCTTCTTGTTCCAATCATTGCAAAACTTCAAACAAAATTGCTTCCCATGATGCAATGCATTGTTGAGTAGTTGAAAAAACAAGTTGTTCCAGCTTCTTTAGAGATGACCTCTGGCAGCATGGTAAATTTTCTCGTTGTCCGTAAGCACTCAATGTTAGCACTATAAAAAGAGCGCAAATGAGGGATCAAGAAACAGACTAACAGCACAGATGCAGGCTGACAGATGAAGGTGACATGCACAAGACCATCAGCAGAACATTGCAATGTGGTGGTTTCAGACAGAGACTCAACTCATGAAGGAAAGGAGAAAATGAAGCAGATTAAAAAAACCATCTTTTGTTAGAAACCACACTGTGACAACGGAATGCAAAAGGATCAAATGATTATAAAAATTGACTCTCGGAGCACTTGTGTGAGAGTTAACAAAATTTTGTGGAATCATGGTCTGTGTTCCTCAACCACACTCATTGTGGACTTACAATGCCTTGCATTCTCAACCAGCCAATCAGATTCATTCAGTGACTGAAAATGAATCACACTGGCTCCATGCTTGTGCACTCTTGTCCACACTGGCTAAACAGAAGTCATCAAGCAGCAACATTCATTGTGTGAATTGACCTCACATCACACTGCTTGCATCAAAACAAACATTGTTGTTTTCTACTACAAAATCACCATGCTTCTACATCAAGTCAAAAGAAGCTTCAGAGATGAGTCATGCAAACTGTTGACACTCTGCATTGTGCCACATTGCTACCAAAATGTTAATTGAGACATGTTTTGTAGATGTTTGGGGAGATTGCTCGCACATGTGTTTTGTTGGAAATTCTGCTCACAAAACTCCAATCTTAACAGTCTTCAAGTCTGAAAAAGGGGACATCAAGCAAACTCGCTATTTGTTTGCACACTATGCGATGAGGGTGACCTGAATTCAAACATTGTTGGTTCAAGAGAACGTGCACAACGACTCACGACATGGAGGTGGCGATTCAAGAAAAATGGCAGGTCAATAAAGACAAGTGTGTTTGTCAAAGAGCACCATGAGATTTTGCCTCTCATGTTCGTTAAAATCTTGTGCAGCACTTTGACAGTCAATGAGCTATTTTTGCGATTGAATGTTCAAACATTCTCAAGATGAGTCACGTTGTCAACCAGTTGTCACCTTGCAAAACACATACAAAAATTTGAGGTCCATGCCAGCTACCTGGTTGATGCTAGCAGTGGCAGTGGGCAGTGTAAAGCTACAGAGAGGGGGGCTAAGATTGCTGCTGGCCGAGTTTTGGTGGGGCTTCTAGTAGTGGCGGCAATGAATGTCCAGAATCATCATGGACCACACACAGGAACAACCCACCAGAAATGAAACGTGGTCGCACATTTGCAAAATCCAATCAAGCCTGCCGACCTTTTCTACTGCACAATTTCTCATAATCCTTTTCATGTCAGCGATGTTCGTGCCGTATCAATGCAGGTTCTAACTGACTCTTTTAGGTTTGCCGCCAACGCGGCTCCAATGCATGCAGCCAATGTGATGGTACTAATAATAAAGACGTAAGCTCAGTTTTCACAAGCACGCACGCGCAAACCGAATCCGTACTATCCGCAGTGGTTTAATTGTTTGTGTAGGCCAGCTGGGTCTGAACAGAACTGCGGCAAACAAAAAGATTAAATCCGTATTAGTAAACAGAATCTGTACGCGAAAGCAGCATGTTATGAAGCACAATCACGCACACAATCATCAGTTATTAACAGCGATTTGAAACAATACTCAATTACACAGCCAATCGCATCCTCAAAACAACAAAGGAACGATCAAAGAAGCAGAAGAACGGCAACAGTAACGACAATAGGAATAGGAATAGGAATACGAATACGGCGACGAATCAACAAATAAAAAAGGCAATACAGCATGTCGGTAAAACCCTTTCGCGGCATCTCAACCGTCAACACGACACAAGCTATACCCAAGGCATCGCCCTCCAAAGTTTGGCCTGTCTTGCGTTCCATGGATCAATGGACAGTTTTTCAAGACACGTTTGCCATTGAATTGACCAACGATGAGGGCGTGGTCAAATTGGGACAAGATATTTTGATTTCTTCCAACTTTCCATCCCCCGACTTTGCTATACTGCCGGTGACGTTGGAAGAATACGACGAGATTATCGAATACCAACGCATTTGTTGGACGCTCAAGGGATTTTATTTTTTCAATTTGGTCCTGCTCGTGAGTCCACCCCAAGTGCTCCGGACGGCGAGATGTATCGAGTTGTTCGACGATGGACAGGGTGGAACCATCCTAAATAATTGGATTTCCTACGATGGCATTGGTTGGCCCGTTATCATCGCAACGACTGGTCTATTAACCAGGGGATTATTTCAAGATTTCAATGCCGCACTGGCACATCAATTCGACTACAATTAAGGATGCGATTGAAGTAAGAAGACAACGGCTGGTCGGTCACAATCAACATAGACAAAAGTGAGTCGGTAGAAACAGTGGAATCTATGGTTACATATGGATTATTGGAAGATACCAGGGAAGGAAAGATACAGTGGCCCAGTTGTGTTGTCCTGGACCAGCCTGTTCAGGCCTTCTCGTGGAATGGAAGGTTCTAGATTACGACTGTAGATTTCACCATAGTTTCCTACCGTTCCAATGGCATCCCTGAGCATCCTTGAAAACCCCTTCCCAAATAGGTTGACAATGGGCATTGAATTGGATTTGCTTTTAGTAATGCCACTCTCTTCCGCATAAACAAGGGCATCAACTGTCCAAAACACAAATTTGGACCACTCAATGTCATCTTGGCGTGTAGCAAGGCACCTGTTGGAATTCAAGCTACTGTTGCATAAAAAATTAGAAATGGTTGTGAGTGATTCTTTAAGGCACCGACACTGGTGCTTGCTGGCATGCCAAGTTGACTCACCTTGTGGAAGTGGAAAAGAAGGAGGTGTTATTGTAAAAATATGGCTTTGAAAATGCAAAACCCACACCTGTGGTAGGTTCCCGGACATTGCGCTCCAAGTTCATGGCAACACCGGCAAAGATGTCTATGCTGCTGTTGTGCAATAAGAGAAACCCTTCTTCGTCACTCTTCAACTCCACAAACTCAACAGAGTTGCCTGAACTAAATGTTGCAGCAGCAACTGCTCTGCAATAATCAACATCCATGCCTTGGTAGAAAGATGATTCTGTCTTGTTGTTTTGGGATGGGTGCACAGCAAAGCTGCCATTCTCGTACATTCGTACCCCACAGCGGAGGTGACCGCGACTGCTTACATTGGATAGAATTCCATAAGGGACTGGATCTGGGCCTACTTCTTCAACCAACCCCGGAGGCCACGAACTCATAACACCAGAGCTTGGTCCCACAACTGGAAAGTTTATAGAGCTTCTTGGGAATGTTGCTGGATTGATCTTTCCCCAAAAATTCCCAATGTTTCCAGCAGCCTTAATTGCATTGTAGAACATGTCCTTGTAGTCTTCTCCAAAAGCAGTAACCTGTGCCAATTGTAAACCATCACCTTTGTTGCCATAATGGAGATCAACATTGTCCTTTGTAATCCCATGCTGCTCAGCTGCAAAGAGAGCTTGCATTACCCAATTCACAAAAGCTGACCATTCTGGATCCTTTGCTACAGTGGCGATAGCTAGAGGAAGAAGACCCGGGAAAGGCTTGTCCGAAACATAAAAGTCCCCAGTGTAGTTTGCCGACAGTTCAGGGGGGAAAGCAATCGCAACGACCACATTGCATGTGTGGTTGAGGAGGGCCTCCCGACTGACTCCATCATTTGGAGCTTGAAAGACATTGTGTTTTGGCATTGTGTTCTTGACTTGATCATACTTTATGCCGGCGCCACATACAACAGTGTCCGAGCACTCTTGCAGGACATTGAAAGAATCTTGGAAGCACTCAACATTTTTCCGTTCTCCGAAAACCTTGGTGTAAAAGTACACGTGGGGGGGTGCAAAATCGATATGATGACGGGGGAAGTCCGGGTTGACCTCCCGCTCCATCGTCGCAATATATCCATTGTTATTCAAGTCCACCATGCCACTGACCAAGTCACCAGGTTGCTCATCATACGATATTTGGAAAAGTTCTACCTTGGCATCGAAACCCAGAACGGCGGCTGCTATAGCATTGCACTTTTGAACCATAACCAAGTGGATGCAGAAAGGCAGGCAAGTGAGTCAAACACAGAGAGATGCAAGCAAGAATGAATGCAAAAGCAAGCAAGTGCTTACAAGAACAGTCATTCCCCAATCCACTATGCCTTTTGAACCTGGCATGGCAAAAGGATCTGCTTCGCCATTCGGTGGCATGCTGCACCTCAATTTCCCTCTTTCTTGGATCGTCTGCAGTGTGGACTTTCTGGGTCCTGTAGGTTCCGCGCTGCTATTGGTGTTGCTCACATTTCCATCCACACCAACTACCACAACAGAACCATTATCTTGCTGGCTGTTGTTGTTGCTGTTTCTCACTGCAACTCCTGTCATAACAGCCACAGCAAGCAATACCAACATGAGGCATGCCACCATACCAGCACTCTTGAGCCCTTTCCTTGTGTGCTCTTGCAAAACTTGATCCATCGGTGTGGCTTCTACCACTTCTTTCAAAGAACCTGAAGCTGCTGCATCTTCTTCTTCTTCACGAACAAGAGTGGCTTCTACCAGCATGGTATCGTCCCTTTGTCCACTGCTAGTAGCGGTGTCATAATTATCACCGCCGACAAGTGCTGGCGCTTCCACATCATACTCCGGCTCAAAGCTGCCGGTGCTGGATCCTGGCACGTGGATAGCTCCCACGCGTGTCTCTTCCGTGGCCGAATCATTGTTGGTTGGTAGGGGTTGCACATTCCAATCATATCGTTCCAAGTTCAAAAGGTTTTTATTCCGCGTGCCGTTTCCATTGTTGGGGGCGGCGGCGGCGGCGGTAGTCGTCGTTGTAAAACTCGTGGCGGCAACATCGTCCATAGTGGTAGTGGTAGCTGCGTTTTTGAATGCAGCAGCCGCCTCGACTTCGTTGTCTTGCTCCACGAGATTGGCAAGCTTCAACTTGTCTTCTTCTTCTCTCGTGCCTCCGTCTTTTTCTTGTCGTTGCAATTCTTTGCCTACGTCCTTATCCTTATCCTGATGCTTCTGCTTCTGCTCCTGTCCTTGCTGCGGCTGCGGCTCCAGGTCTGAATCGTCATCTGGGCGTCCCTTGCCTTCTATTTGGGTACCGCTAGTAGCACTAGCACTATAGTACTGGAAGCAACAGAGCTAGTTACAGCTGTAGCTAAAGAAACCGAGGGACTCTCACTCTCTTTGTTGTTGGGCGTTACTACCTTCTTCATCTTTTTCTTTGGGGGTGAGTTTGGATATTGTCTAATAAATGCCAGTAATACGGTAGCAGCGCTTCTTGTTAATTTGCTAAAACCGAAGAAGCGAGTCTTGTTGACGATGGCAGAGGCATTTACAATTAGTACCTACAATGGTACCATAATCCTCACAAGTGTCATCGTGCACAGTACTTCAGATGTCCATTCTAAGTTCTAACTACTCTAAGTACCACTTTGACCATTGGGAATGGGGATTGGGGATACCCTCCGTCCCTCCCATTAAAAGTGTCCTAAAGATGTCGCCACTCAAGCACCAATAATTCAGTGGTTTCTTTTTCTCTAATCTGGTACTTAACGCAGCTACGTGTAAAAAGTGTGTGTACCACTACTGTACTGTCTGTACAGGCAACCGAGTAGAAGCGACGCTGCGATGACACATTACTATGTTTCCATGAGCCAATCAGATAACTTTAGGATAGGGAAGCCGAAAACAAGGTCTGTTCTTTGGATCGAAATGCGAACATTGGATTCTCCCCGACTTTCGATCGAATTATTGTAAATTGGACTTCGGAAATAAATGGACAAAATGGTGCTCGAGTATTACGCACTTTTTGGAAGCATCAACACTACTATGTACTAGACTAGCTAGCTACTAGTTACTGTAGTTAGTCACACCTTGCCGTTGATTGAAGTACCGGTACGACACGCTTGAAGCACGCTGTGCTGCATCCAGTTACAGCAGCATGACAGACCGAAAACAGTCACTTGAATGGCTTTTGGCACCAATCCCTGGAATGTTAGCCTGTGGAAAATTCTGTCCCACATCCACCCCTTGCCGCAGAACCTAGCTAAAGTGCTGCTTGCTAGATCACGCAATTTCGTGTCTGTCGAGCTCAACAGGGGAACATCGGTCCGTCTGTCTGGAGCACGCTCTGATGAAACTCTCTGAAACGCAACATCAGTCTGTTGTGTGAAACAAACAGACAGAAACGATGTCAAACAAAAAGAGCATTTTCTTTTTTTTCCACTTGCATCCATGTTGGTGCCTTTTCTTTGACATTTTGAAAAGAAACAGAAATGCGAGGAGCAGAGTCATTAGCACACTGCATGTCTTTGCTTGCAAAAAACTCACTTGTGTGTGCACAAAAACATGACGTGAATGACACTGGAGGGTGAAGTTTTGTGCTTGCACTTGGGAATCGTATGGAGGAGAGAGACACACGTGCACAGTGTTCTGCAAGAGCATCAGCATTGAGCACACCTGAAAGACTGCACCAACGCTGTGCATGAAGTTGAAACCCACGCATTGTGCCCTTGAATGTCAGTCAATTCGGGCAATTGACCAACTGAAACGCACGCATCACTCACTCACATGATTGCTCACTCCATGACGCATGGGGGAGAATGTAGCAAAGGGTTTGCACACCAGAAATTGGCTGGTAAAAATGCCCAGTGCAAATTGTTTCTCACAGTCGGTGGTCACGCTGTTGTGTTCGCATCTCCCTGACATCAACACAATCAAACTTCAATGACATCATCTGTTGTTGCAAGCCATGCTCTTCTGTCAGCCAACTCTTTGAGTCTCAGAAAATTGTTTGTGATTTCTGACAAATCTATCAATGCTGACATTCAATTGCATTGGTTTTCTCCATTTTCAACAACATCATCCGTCTTCAGCCTTTTGTGGACACAGTCTTTCTTTGCGTTGGCACTGAAGCATTTGCCAATGTGTGCTGACGGTGTGAAAGAGAAGCATCAATCTGCTTCTCAATGGTGTTGACCAACATGAACAACAAGTGCATCTGAGATCCGATCCAGCAAAAAGTGGTGATCTTGGTCAATGATGTCATTTCAATCCATGCCATCTCTCTCAGTCACCAAGCAGGATGTGATGCTAGGCCTCAGCTTTGGCTGCTCATTGAGAGACATGCTCTGCCAGAGCCTCTCAAGTGTTCCAACAACACAACCTTCCAACTTCAGATGTTCAGTTGTTGGCAACCATTCCTAACAGTTGGTCGCCACAATCAACAAAACAAACAAAGCATTGGAATGCATGCTTGAAAAGGATCAATGTGCAGTGTCCATGGATCTTGTTGTTGTTTGTGGCTTGATCTGCTCTGCAATGTTCAACAACAACTTTTGGGCAGAACACACAATGTCACTGACATGCACAAATTGAACTTCCCACAACAGTTTCTCTCAAAGTGTCTTTGTGACAAGCAGATGACATGTTTTTCCTGCAGCATTTGCCCCATGCGCTTTCTTTGTTCCTGCATTGCAGCCCCAGAAGCTTCTTGTCCTTGTCCTTGTCCTTGTCCTTGTCCCTGTCCTTTGTCCTTGCTTCAGTTCTCCTGCGGCCACAACAAATTGGATCCGTCTTCATTGTGGCAAGCTGCTTCTGTTGTCAGCAACTCAAGCATTTGACAAGTGTCAAGTTCATGCTCCTCATCACAGTGCACTTGTCCTTGTCCACCGCATCCCTTGAGAAGCATTCCAATCACTTGCTCTTTGGCCTGCAATGTCGGAGTGTCAACATTGTTTCTTCCAAGTTGTCAATTTTGATGATTTTGGTGAGTCTGTGTGTGTTGGTCAAACTGCAATTATTTCCACTGTGACATTTTTGATTTGTTCTTAATGTTAGCTCAAATGTTGGTGCCAGCAGGGCAAACTGCAGCCATTCGCAACCCGCCAGTGTCTTGAAAGAAACTTCTTGAGATGCTGGATGTGGCACAGTCACCCCTCATTGTCCGTGGAAACATCAGATTGGAAACAAAGAAACAGAAGGATGAGGGAACAAATCACATCATGGAAATCCTCCGGCATCCAAGCGAAAGATGTGATTGCAAAAAGAC
>ENA-ORBV01016541-ORBV01016541.1-microbial-mat-metagenome-genome-assembly--contig:-NODE-16541-length-10691-cov-5.546165_pt1 | contig 10691 bp, 5 predicted proteins | sample MGYA00237777_ERZ505514 | MGnify/ENA primary metagenome ERZ505514 (study PRJEB26160, sample SAMN06269048) | microbial mat metagenome | isolation source: Oligotrophic lake microbial mat | place...
CTACACAAACCAAAAAGCATCCTCCTCCATACCTCCTCCAGAATCCAGCCACTGCTACGCAGTTTGGCGGAGTAAAGTGCAATGAATGAATGATACCCACACCGTCACCTCAATTGTCAACCAGATAGCACCCACACTACAATTGCTAGCTAGCTAGCCAGACCAGTGCATACCGCAAGTAGCAAGCTGGTTGATACAGTAGTCGAGAGCCCTATTAATTTCTTGCGCTTTGCCACAGAGCGTACAAACATCCATTTGAAATTCAGAAAGAAACCATGGCATATCGCCGAAGATCACTGAACGCGATGCTGGCAAACCTCTTCGTGCAATTGTTTTTGCTGGCATCCTTTCACAGCAGCTCGAGTATAACTACAGCTCTACAAGTCAACTTTCCTGATTTTGGAGGCGCATTTTCCAACGTATTTGGTGGCGGTGGCAACAAAGACAGCAAGAGCCCTGCAGGCGGTACGACTGCTTTGGCCCCGGGAGACACCATTGCCGTGGTGGGTGCCAGTGGGAATGTTGGTAAATTAGTTGCCCTACGGTTATCCGACACGTACAAAGTGAACGGTATTGTGCGAGATCCTTCCTCTGTGGCGCCCTTTTTTCAAGGTCGTGAAAACCAAATCAAGCTGTTTGAATGCGATCTGCTCAAGGAACTAGAAGCAGCAGCATCTTCTTCTCAATTTACATGTCCCGAGTCACTCCTTCCAGCATTGGCAAATGCGAATGCCATTGTCATTTGTACAGGTACTACTGCATTTCCTACCAAGGCTTGGTCTCGCTCGGGAGAATCCACTGTGACGTCCGATGTTCTCAAGGCATTGGTGGACAATAAATTTTCTGTCCAGGAAGCCATTGCCAGCTTGGATACACTGGGCCTGAATACGCCAAAAAATGTCGATAATCTTGCCAACAAATTTATTCTTCAAGCCTGGGACTCTGCTTGCAATGTCAAACAAAAGCGAGCCATCATGCTGAGCTCGATTGGTGTCCAACGACGTGAGACTATGCCCTTTCCAATACTGAATGCATGCGGTGTGTTGAATGCCAAGGCTGCAGGAGAAAGCGCTTTGCAACAAGCAGCGTCTGCAGGAGGATATTCCTATACGATTATACGGCCAGGCCAATTATTTGGAGGTCCCTATACCAACAATTACTATCTTGGAACACTCTTTCAATTAGACAAGGATGCAGCTACACAAGATGTGGAGGTTGGCAAAGGCGACGAACTACTCGGCGATACCTTGAGGAGCACGCTCGCGGAAGTGACGGCGCAAATATGTGAAGGTGATTTTGCCCGAGACATGGACTTTGCCTGCATCAATGTCAAGGGCGAAAGTCCTTCTACCGAGCAGATTCAAGAGAAGCTTGGAGTGCTGTAACTCCATGCATCGCATATGACTCTCATCTCATCCAGACGTTTTCGCTAAAATAGTAGACTAGCTTCATTTTAAAATTGTTATGAGATGATTTGTAGTGCTGCGCTATGTGCATTCGAAGCTTCAAAGGTCTTTGCGTGCTTTTTGCCGTGTGGTTGTGGGTGTGAGATTTTTGTCGGGTATGCAGAGTCGTTCGTCGCTATTGCATGCACAGCTGTTGCATGAATGAATATCGTGCCGTACGAAGAGTGCAGGTGCTGTCGTGAAAACGAACCCGCAAGCAAAATTTAGCGTCCGACATACCCCACATATGTAACAAAGATTTCAAACTTTTCAATTGTTCCATTCCGTGACCAAAGGCCCGTTGTTATTACCAGTAGAAGAAGAAGCAGGAAGGCCAGAGATTGAACCCCACCGATCATCCAATGGCCAGATTCTGAGAATTGGTCTTCCAACAATGTCCTCATTTTTCAAGGGACCCCACACTCTGGAATCGACGCTGACGCCACTGCAATCACCCAAAACAAAGACTTCGCCTTTGGCAATTTCTTGGTTTTCCATGGGTGTCACATAACGTTGAATCAACTTTAATGGTTCTTCCTCGCACAAGTCTCTCTTTCCCTTGGCCGGTTCTCCATTGATTTTTACGGCACCCGTCGCATCTACGCTCACCAAATCTCCTGGCCCCGCTGCGACGCGTTTAACAAACAAATCCCTGTCGGTGATACGGCCGCCACTCTTCTTGACAATCTCTTGCAGCTTGTCATTGGGATTAAAGAGAACAACATTTCCCACAGATGGGTTTTTCAAAAGACGCGGTGTCACCTTTTCCACCAACAAGACGTCTCCCACACGAAGGGTCGGGTCCATGGATTTGGATGGGATAAAGAAGAATGACACGACCTGCGAAATGATAAAGGCCGTTGCAAGGCCCGTGACGGCAGTGAAGAGAGATCCAATCGCCGAAACAGCATTGTACATGTTCGTGGTAAAGATTCTTGGCATATCCTTTTCGTTGACGCGAACAGGCCACTGTCGTTCTAACTGTGGTACCAAGGGATAAATGGGCCGAATTTCATAGTCCGCACCGGGAACCGAAGTGAAAATATCCTCACCCGTGACAGGATCCAAAATTCTCATGATGCGATACTCCACTCCGGGGTACGCCCCGATGCTGAACATGCGGGGTCGTTGGGAAAGCTTTTGCAAGACCGGTACGATGATCTTGCCGACACGAACATTCTCCGCATTGTGAACACCCGGTTGATCCATCTTGCGAATATCCTCAAAGGAAAGCAGGTTACCAAATCCTTTCTTTTCCTCGTCATTTGATGCTGTTTGCAACGTTGTTGTACTTGCCATTGGAGGAGGACTATGGAGTTGAATGGTCACATCCACTTGCAAATTATTGTTGGCTTCCTCCCCTCCTAAAAAGCTGTCGAGCAACCAAGATTGCATAATGTGACATCCAAAATCGTTGGCGGTCCCATCTCGTAATTTGCCTTCCGAAGGACCCACAAATCGAATCCCGGCGGTCCAATCCAAATCGAATTTAGGTCCTGACGCTTGTTGTCCCTTGAGACGCAAATTAAAAGTGGCATCCACGGGTGCCACATTGTCGTCCTTGGAGGGTACATATTGCAAATAGACACCGACACGATCCTTTCCGGGGTCATCCCGCTGGAGATTAATGCCAAAACCACCTTTTTCTTTGTCGCTATTATTAATATTCTTGTCCGCAGTATTGGACGATACGTGCCCTCCTCCACGAGGGTACAACAACACCCGGAATTCGTGCATTTTCTCCTTGTCTTCTGGACATTGAACCTGAATGGGAGAGGAAGCCACAAAGTCACCTCTTCGGACATCTTCTTGCAGCTCTAACAGTGTAGGAAATGTGACAGTAAAGGTTTGTTTGCTGGAAACCGATTCGTTTTTTGTTGCTTCTTTTTCTTCTGCAAACGTTTTGTCCTCGGACAACGAAAAAATAGGGGAAACTTGGCCATATTTTCTGTGAGACGTCGACGCCACAATCAATGGGTTCGATATCTTGGATATCGAAAATGCCTGTGTAGAAGTCAAGAACAGAGCCGGCAGAAATAATGTTATGTAAATGATCCTCATCTTGCTCGTTGTTTAGTTTGTTTGTCTTCAACTGCAAGCTCCTACTAGTATGCTTTAGAGCTACATGAAATTGTAGACATTTTGCGCGCCCTTTCCACAAGAGATCCCAGAAGGGTTTTGCCCAACCAGCAGCTCGATCCAGCACTCGACTGCTGTTCTAGCAGCTCTGCGCTGTTCTGTGCTGTCTTCAAAGTTGGTTTTGCAGTCGCGTCATTGTTTTAGGCAGGCAGAAGAATGAGAATGAAGGAGGTGTTGTTGTGCATACGTCACAGACACAAAATAATTTATAATTTGGCTGGAGAAAGCGATCAAATGTGCCGCCAAGGAAAGCACTGTGGTTGGAGAAATATCGCCCGACGCGTAACCGTTGGCTCTAAGAACCGTCCTTCAATTTTCTTCGCCAGTGCGCGTCCCTGCCATTTTTTCATTTCCTCGCAGTACTAATTCTACGTGAGTGAAGAGCTACTGTGGTGCAACCGACTGCCTCTTCTCTCTTTTTGTTTGTGGGATGCCTGCATGCTTGCTATTTCTATCGATCACCTCTCTCAACAAGTAGTTCACGTACCATTGCGGTGGTTGGTTTTGTTGTGATTGTTGAGGGTATTCTAGCTAACTAGTAGTAGCTAGTGTTTGTTGTTTGTTGTAGCACACCGACACGACAATGACACGGTCTTTGACGCCTTCACGAGACGTCATGGCGGACGGGATTTCCATTCGAGTGGTAAGTACAGCTTTTGGATGGAATTGGCATGACGGGTAAACGACGCGTAGAAAAGCCCAAGTTGCCACAATTTGCATTGCTGCTTCTCGTTCCTCGAACAGTATTTGGCATGCCTTGACATTGTATTGTCATCGTCCATGGAAGCATGAGCACCAATCACACTCGCTTCTCTCTTGTCGTCGAACTTTGTCAACGACAAATTGGCTAACCAACTATTTTCCGATCTGCTACTCGCACGTTCTTCGTCTCCAGCGCGTCCGACGTGCGACGAGTACCTCGAAACTTGAATATGGAGAACCGCAAGACATGGTGTGCACCATTGTGCATTGGGATGCCTCAGCCGGTAACAGTGGAAGTCTTGAAGGAACACCGCCTAGATCTAGTAGGACCCGTGGAGGCAAACGCCGACAAGCCAAAACACTGGCAACAAATCGACGGCCACAATCCACCACAACTTCCAAATTGGCCGATCAATTTCGGAGCAACAGCAGTAGTAAAACGGACCCCGTACCCTATGGAAAACAAACCAAACAACAACAAGTGTTGACTCCAACTCTTTTCTTTCAAGCACGAACCAATCCAGGACAACACACGCTGGAAGCTTGTTGTTCTTTGCAGTCCGTCTCCTCCTACGATTCTATGTCCTTGTCCTTGGATCCTTCCATTGTAAGCGAATCTACCAACAACAATAATAACAACAACAACAGTATTACCAGTTGTTGTGCTGATACAAGTGCTGGTAAGGAGGAAACGCGCAACCACAACCGTTCGTCGAACAAGGATCATGGAGAAGATGCCATGACAACCAATGACAGCTCCGCTAGAACACCAACAGCTACCAACGCGTTGCATCGAGTCAACAGTTATCCCAAACGCACCAACAACAATCCTCGTCAGTTTCACTCGTACAGCTACAGCATGAAGCAACAACCACATCAAGTAAAGATTAAGAACCCAAACAAAATGTACGCCGTTCCCTGCAGCGGCATCAAAACAGTCGAAAAAGTGTCTAGTCTCTTTCGTGGCTATCGCATCTTTTTTGCGACGGGATCTCGTGGAAGTTACGAATTGGAATTTGAAAACAAAAATGGACAAGATATTGTTATGGCTTTTTTGCAGGCCACCTTGCCGGCCGAACGGTTTGTCAATCTGAGTTCCATGACCTCAGGATCGACGCCGTCCATGGACGGAGCTTCGGACAATAACAGTTATTTGTCCAGTACATTGGATGTCGAAAGACTGACAGAACGACTGGCCGAACGAGAAAACAATGAAACATTGTCGGAAAAGTTGCGCATTCGAGTAGGGCGGATGGTATCCAGTATGGAAGAAAGTAAGTGTCATTGGTGACGGAGTATGACTTGTTGTACACACACAGCACGGCTCAATATCCCTTCTCCTCTTTTTGCCATGGCAGTGTCCAATTCCTTTTGCAGCGGCAACATCTGTTGCAGTGGCGCGTTTATGGCGTCGCCATCTGTCGCCCCCTTCGAACCGGCGGATGAAGTACGTGACTGCCCACCTTCGACAGCGACCACAAAGGGGCCGCTCCATGATCATGCCAAGAACAAGCACGATGACACCGTTACCGGCGTTGCGAATGTAGAGGACAGCTACTACGATGATGGTGACATTCCGTTTCAAGATCGTCATAACGGCCCTCTCATGGAACTAGACGAGGAATTTAGTACAGTAAGCTCAACAGCCGTGGAAGATACTTTGAATCGCGCGGATGACGCTGATAGGGAGAAGGACCACAGAAAGGACAACACCACGGGTATTGCTACTGCCGCCACGGACAAAAACGTCGACGACAAAAGACGTTTGTTAAAAGAATATCAACTGCCTTCGGGATTGAGTATGGAACTGCCGGAAATGGAAGGATCTACTGCATGATTGTTTTTATCGATCGAGCTAGACTTTCGTTGCTCCTGGGCCGATGTGATTCGATCTGATTCGATCTGATCGGTGGTTCTTTCTCGCCTTTCACCTGGCGGGACGGACAGGGCAATTGGTTGGAAAGCACCATGATACCGCTCGAGCAACACTTGGTTTGTTTTTGATTTGGTTCCTCACCCGGGATCGAAGATTCAGCGAGGGGAATCGCACGTACATGTACTGTACATTCCACCCCATTGACAGCAAATCAGCTTGTTCCCGGGTCTACAAAATGAATAGCAACTTGCACTTGGACAGCTCCCACGTGGACGCTGAGTGTCTATGGTTGGAAAGAGGGGGGATATTGTGAGTGACCACTACAGCCGTCTTCGTCCTCCTCCTCCTCTAGCACCCACTGCCGGGCCTTGAGATGTACTTGGATGTATGCATCCTTTGGCCTTTAGTTCTTTTTCAGCGATGTGTATTCCCATTTCTATGACACTAGTATAATCTAGCTAGCTGGCTATTCGCCTCCCATTTCTTATCACTTTATCTCTTTACTCTAGTAGATAGATAGCTAGCTAGTTAGTACTGTGGGTAGGCTATCTGTGTACAAGGGCCGGGCGTGTTCCGACTGGGGAAGCTTGGAATGAATGAATGAATCACACAATGCTCATCTACAGAACGTGTACTCGCGCCATGCCAAAGTTGTGCTTCCGGCAGTACGACTGCATGAAAGATACTGTATGCTAATACCAAGATATCCGTCTACTTCCGGCAGTACCACTAGCTGGGTCTAACTAGCCAGGAGGAGCTTTCGTACAGCATATGAGACCCGAAGAGCTTTAGATTCCTGCCCTTTTAAGATGTCGTGTGGTACTGAGTAGAGGTAGCTAGCTAGCTACTCGAGTAGTATTTAGCTCGGCCTTACACCTCACTGCAACCTCTCATGCCGGGGTACTGCCAACCAAACTCCGCAACCGGGTGCAGTACTTGTCCTTCAAAGTTCCCTTTCTACTAGCTAGAACCTACAAGCTAAGCTTTGGCCAATCCCCAAGGACGGAGTAAAACTGTGTAGTACAGTATGGATTAACGTTAATATCTAGTAGTAGCGTTTTACTTTTTTCTTTTAACTTGCTTATCTTCGTTTCTTTTAAAGTTTATGGATGATGATGATGATGCCGGTGACTGTTGTTGCTACGCGTACTGTTGAAGCTAATGTTTTCATTAAAGCTTCTGGATTGATCATCCAAACCACCGTGGAAACTTCCGGCCATGCGAGCTCTTTGGCTTTTCTTTCCCTTGCCATCGGACGATGATGTCGTCGACTTGACCTCGTCTTGATCAATGACTTGGTGATGATGGTGCTGTCCGTGCGCATGCGCCGCCTGATCCTTGTGATGACTTCCACCCAATCGATTGATGCTGCCACCCCCGACGGATCCATCCATGACTTGGGACAAGACACTCGTCGCCGTGCTGGAGGCCGATTTGGACTTGGACGACAAAATAACCTTGCGCCACTCTCCACTGGTGGTGAGCATGCCTTCGGCAATGACTTGTTCCATGATGCATCGAATCTCGGCAAAGGTCGGTCGCGCATGAGGATTGGGATGCCAGGAATCCCCCAACAAGTCTTGAATGAGAGCGGATGGGACAAACTTGAGACTGGGTCGATGTCTTCCTCGAATGACCTTTTCTTTAAAGTCTTGGACGACCTTGATATCAAAAAAGGGCACTTGCAAGGTAATGACTTCGTACAAGAGAATGGCAAAGCTGTAGACATCGACGGACAAACCACAGGGTTGTCCCAGTGCGTTCTCGGGCGAAATATACCGCAGAGTGCCGGCAATCCCCGTATTCATGCGGGGAATCAACTTGTCACTTCCTTCATCGCAGACGAGTTCTCGTGCCAATCCAAAATCAAAGATCTTGACCTTGCCCGTGTGTCGATCAAAGCCAATGTTGTGAGGCTTCAAGTCGCGCAATATAATGTGCTTTGAATGAATGTACTCCATGCCTCGTACGACCCCCATAATGACATGTTCGAGTCGATCGGCAATACCGGTCAATCGTTGTTGACATTGTCGTTTCCGGCCCTTGAAGATAAAGTTCTTGAGAGTCATTTCCTTGGCTTCTTCTTGACGCCATTGTTCCAATCGTTGATCGAGTGTTTCGTGCAAGAGTTCCATGACGATAAAGAAGCCACCGCCTCCACCCGTCGAGGTCGAAAAGCTTTCAGCAATGTTGCCTCCCTTGACACCAAAGACTCGAATGATGTTTTCATGTTGGAGCTTGCTGAGAATGGTGGCTTCCAACGCCAAATCAATGGCACCCGTCACAAAGGATTCATTGCAACAAATGGTTTCGGTACTGAGATTCTTGATGGCATAGTAACCATCATCACTCGGGGCACTGACTTGGGCGGCATTCTCCTTGTCGTTGTTGTTGTTAGTGTTGCTTCCATTGTCGTTGTGACAACTTCCACAACTCTGACTGCCACAACTATCGGTATCGGACGAAAATTGTTGCAACAATCGCTTGTTTTGGGCAGTTCGTTGTTGTCCGTTGAGTAGTTGTTGTTGCTGTCGCGCCAAGGCCTTGACTTGCGCCTTGTAGACGACGGAAAAACTCCCCGATCCCAAGAGTTCTTGGATCCGAATGTTGGACCATTCCAAGGACATGGGAGCCGGAGCTCCTGTGGGTAAAGCTAGATGCGATGTGGCTTCGTGTTGTTGCACACGCGCCTGTACCGCTCGTGAGGCTTCTCCCAAATGAGAGGGTCCTGTACCCTCACAACGAATGGCGGCGACCGACATGTTATGGAGTGTTGTTGTTGTTGTTTGTTATTTGTATTGTTTGTTATTTGTTTTGTTTGTTTGTCGATGGATCGACACGAGAGCTCTTTCTCAAAGCGTGTTTGTGTCAATCGAGACAAGAAGGAGAGATAGGAAGAGGCTTCTGGACTCGACTGGTTGTTTCTCTGTGTAAGTTGTGTGCGCTTTCGTTTTCGGCCTTTTTCTTTTCTCAAGATTGTTGACCACTAGCTAGTAACTGACGTTATTACTCGTACTGTAGATGGAGGTAAGGTATTATCAGATCTGAGCTGGATGTGTCAAGTAGAGGAGTTCCGAAGTTGCTGAACAATCTTCGCGAAGTCTGCTGCTGTGAACTTGGGTTGGATGGTTGTGAATTAAGCCTCTTACGCTAACCGTTTGTGAAAGTTACTTACAGGCGCAACTCGGAGATAAGATAGGTAATGAATATGGCGAGATTCATTCGAGAGTTAGCCACTGAGTTTGCTTTGTTACTTTAGTTCGGAAATCGATCGATGGTTGTGTAATGGTACAAGAGCCGCTACTGTGGGGACTCTTGCTAGTATTTTTCAGTAAATAAATGTCTTAGTGGTTTGGTATTGTTTTATCAACAGGAAGCAGTGCTTCACACAACTGCCAAAAGCAGGAAACTTATCAGTTTCCTTCATACCTCCTTACGGGTACGTCGTAACAGTAAGCGCAAGCGCCACTTCATCGCGGCGTGATATTGAGGAACAGTAAATTGGGATTGGTCTTGTCCCTAATTCGAACACTGCATAAAAGGCTACTAACAGGTATTAGTACCTACTCTGAGATGGTAGGTCTTCTTCCGTTCGTCCTTAAGTAGAGACCTATCGTGGATAGGCCATTTCTTTTGTTACTGGTAATAATCTTTATAGTCATTCGTGATCAAGCAGTCTTAATTTCAGAGTTGCCAGAAAAATGGCCCAAATTGAGATGCCCGACAGGCCATTTCCATTCAGACTATAAGTGGAGTACTTAATACTTGCGCGTTCGTAAGTTGATTTTCTAACAGCTCAGCATTTCCAAGAACTTTTGAACACTGGCCTGAAAGGCCTTCAACGTAACACGCTGTACTCCGAGTAACAAGTTAGTTCAGCAGATTCCTTCGTGGGACCCGGAATGAGCAAGCGCGAAGTTGAAGGTTCGAAATGGCCGAACACCTCCCGCCATGGTAGGCTTTTTGTTGCAGCTCGGAGGCTTTTTGATCTCGGTAATTAGAAAACGGATAGGCCTACATTACTATACGACAAATCGGGTACTAGAAAGTTGGGACAAGGAATACTTCTTATTCTCACCAGTAATGACCACAAGAGCTGCACAAGAGAGCCGACCGAAAAAAAAAACAAATGCTATAATAAATAAGCCTTGTTCCTCAATTCAGAAAGAGCCGTTTTCTCACTTTTGGGCAAAGAATATCCTGACTGGTTCCTCAGCTTGGACGGAGTGGTGAAATAGGTTCCAGTGAGTTCTCATACTGTAAGAGCCTGTCCACTTGTTCAGACCACTTCCTGCAATTTGGAAAAAGTTCATGGGATTCCTGATTCTTGGTAAGAACCATGTGTCACTGGTTATGATCCCATCGGAAAAATGGGGTACCACTGCTAGCTAGGAGAGCCGGTACGTGGGAGAACGCACTGTGGGAGACGTATGGGAGAGACCATGTGTATCCCTAAGTAAGCTGTTTCGAAACGGCTGTTATTTCTAACTGTTTTAGGGGCTGCCCGGCGCGGAATGACTGTCATCCAA
>ENA-ORBV01016542-ORBV01016542.1-microbial-mat-metagenome-genome-assembly--contig:-NODE-16542-length-10691-cov-5.239683_pt1 | contig 10691 bp, 4 predicted proteins | sample MGYA00237777_ERZ505514 | MGnify/ENA primary metagenome ERZ505514 (study PRJEB26160, sample SAMN06269048) | microbial mat metagenome | isolation source: Oligotrophic lake microbial mat | place...
TTTTCAAGCAGAAGACGGCATACGAGATTCGCCTTAGTCTCGTGGGCTCGGAGATGTGTATAAGAGACAGCCCTCTGGCAATCGCTCGAGCTCACGCTTCGGCTCGCGGCCATCACCACCCTCGTGCTCGGCGTCGTCGGCCTGCCCCTCGCTCACTGGCTCAACACCACCCGCGCCCGCATCGCGCCCTTTCTGGAAACCCTCGTCACTCTCCCCATCGTTCTCCCGCCCACCGTCATCGGCTTCTACGTCCTCGTCGGCCTTTCGCCCAACCACCCGCCCGGCTCGTGGTGGCGCGACCTCACCGGCACGCCCCTCGTCTTCAGCTTCACCGGCCTCGTCATCGCGTCCGTCTTCTACTCGCTGCCGTTCGCCGTCCAACCGTTTCAGGCCGCCCTCCGCGCCGTCCCCCGCGAACTCCTCGACGCCGGCGTCGCTCTCGGGGCTTCGCCCCTCCGGGTCTTCTTCCGCCTGCACGCGCCTCTCGCGTGGCGCGGCATCGCCGCCGGCCTCACGCTCGGCTTCGCCCATACGCTCGGCGAATTCGGCGTCGTCCTCATGATCGGCGGCGCGATCCCCGGCGTCACCAAAGTCGCCAGTATCGCCCTTTACGACGAGGTCCAGAAACTCGACTACGCCTCCGCCCACGCCTTCGCCGCCGTGCTGCTCGTCCTCTCGTTCGCCCTGCTCCTCATCGTCACCCTGCTGCAACGCCGCCGGCCCGCGTGATCGGGCGCATCTCCGATTTGGCGGCAAATCGCGCCCACCCCCGTAGGCAGCTCGCTCGCGAGCACTCCGGTCCCGCACCCGTAACCAGCTCGCTTGCGCGCGCTCCGATCCCGCCCCCGTAGGCAGCTCGCTCGCGAGCGCTCCGGTCCCGCACCCGTAGCCAGCTCGCTTGCGAGCGCTCCGATCCCTGAGCGCTGGCAAACGAGCGCGAGCTGGCCTACCACCAACCGTCAAATGCACCCCGCGTGATTCCCCCCGCGTTCCGCGCATTGCGCCGCGACGTCCCGGCCTTCACCGTTTCCCGATGGCCCGTCTTCTTTCGATCCTCGTCGCCTGCATCGTCCCGGTTTTCGCCGCCTTGCCCGCCTCCGAAAAAAAGACCTCCCCGGTCCGGACCGAAGTGACGTCCGTCGAGCTGGATTTCCCCGACGGCACCGGCGCAAGTTCGCCCGGCCTCACCCGCGCGCCAGACGGCACCGTCTGGCTCATCTGGCTCGAGCGCGCACTCAAAGGCCACGCCGTGCTCTGCGCACCTTTCGACCCCGCCCTTCGCCGCTGGTCCGCCGCGCGCACCCTCGCCACCGGCCCCGCCGTCGCCGCCCCGGATGCCACCGCACCCGTGCTCGCTGCCGGCGCGGGCGGCCGACTCGCCGCCGTCTGGGCCCAAATCACCCCGGGCCCGCAATCGACCGCGGTCCTCTACACGAGCGCCTCCCGCGACGCCGGTCTCACGTGGTCGCCACCCGTGCCGCTCACCTCCGAGAGCGCCGCCACCGCGGCGCCCGCCCTCACGTTTCTCGCCGACGGCCGCCTGCTCGCCGCTTGGCTCGACCGTCGCGGCCGCGCCCTTGGCGATCGGAATGTTCGCCTTTACGCGCGCATCGTCTCCGAGCCCGGCGCCCCCGATGTCCTCCTCGAGCCCCGGGTGAGCGAGCGGTGCGCGCCCGCCCTCGGCGCCTTTCCCGACGGCGGCGCGATCCTTTCCTACCGCAGCTTGGACGATGGCGGCGTGCGCGACATCCGCGTCGTCCGCTTCAACGCCGGGCAGTGGGCCGAAGACCGCGTCATCAACGACGATCGCTGGCGCGTGGCGGAATCTCCCGGCGAGGGACCCCGGCTCGCGGTCGCCGGCGGGCGTATCGCCGCGGCTTGGTTCACCGGAGCCGACTATCAGGCGCGCGTGCAAATCTCCACGTCGTCCGACGCCGGCCTCCGGTTTCTCATGCCGCTCACGCTCGACTTCGGGCGCCCGCTCGGCTTCCCCGCCGTCACCCTGCTGCACGACGGCGCCGTGGTCGCTCTCTGGCGTGAGGACGTTTCCTCCGAGCGCAACGCCCGGCCCGGCGGCCTCTGGCTCCGCCGCGCATCGCCCGCCTACTCGTTCGATCCGCCGGTGCTGCTCGCCCCCGCTGCGGCCCGGCCTTTGGTCGGCTCGCCGCGCATCGCCATCGTGCGCGACTTCGCCGGCGGCGATGGCGTCGCCGAGTTGCTCGTCGCCTATACCACCCGGGGCGAGGGCAGCCGCGTCCACACCCTCCTCGTCACCGTGCCGGAGGGCGCGCTGCTCGCGGCCGCCGCCGAATGCGGTTGCGCCCCCACCGCCGACGAAGCGCTCGGCTACCCGCTCCGCGGCGCCTTCACCGCCCTCGATCCGGCCCGCGACGAGGTCACGGTCAAACACGGCCAGCTTCCCGGCCTCCTTCCCGACGGTCCCACCGTCTTCAAGGTCGCCCCCGGGGTCTTCGCTTCGGCCCAAGTCGGGCGCGATTTCCTCGGCCGCGTCGAACTCCTGGAGGGTCGCTGGCGGCTTTTCAACATCCGCCTGCTCGTCGCCCCGCCCGCCCGGAAATAAACGCGGCGCACGCCCCCTCTTGACGCCTCTGGCATAATCGCGACCGTCCCGCCTTCCCGTGTCCTTCCCGACAACCGCCACCCGCCTCGTCAGCCCGCTCCGCCGCCTCGTCGCGACGGTCGCCGCTGCGCTCGTGCTGGTGCTCGCGTTGCTCGCCGGGAGCCCCGCGCTCCACGCCGAGTTCCACGACTGCGGCCATGCCCACGCACCGGATCACGGCGCGCTGCCGCCGCACGACGACGGTTGCGCGATCTCGCTTTTCGCCCAGGGCGTCACCCCCGCGCCCGCGCCGTTCGCGTTGACGGTCCCCGTGGACGTCGGGCGCATCGCCTCGTTCGCCGCCCCCGCGGCGATCCTTCTCGACCGGCCTTGCTTCCTCCGCCCGCCGGGGCGCGGTCCGCCGGCTCGCTGAGTCGTCGGTTTTTCAATCCGTGAACGCGCCTGCGCGCGCGTTTGCGTGCTTCGTTTTGCGTCGTGCCGCCCCGGCGCGCGCTCCTTCCGCCATTTTTCTGCTCCCGATTTACCATGTCATCTTTCTCCCGTTTCAGTCTCGGCTTCCTCGCCTTCGCCGCGCTCGCCCGCGCGCAGGCTCCTTCTTCCCCGGCCACGACGCCGCCGGAGCCCGTCCACCATCTCGCCACGGTCTTCGTCAGCGCCGGCCTCGACGGCAAGACCGCCTTCGATCTCGCCCAAGGCTCCACCGCCCTCCTCGGCGACGAACTCCGCCGCCGCTCCGCGTCGACGCTGGGCGCGACGCTCGCCGCCACCGCCGGCCTCAGCGGCACTTCCTTCGGCCCCGGTGCCGACCGACCGATCATCCGCGGCCTCGGCGGCGACCGCGTCCGCATTCTCGACAACGGCGTCGGCACCCTCGACGCCGCCAACGTCAGCCCCGACCACGCCGTCGCCTTCGAGCCGCTGCTCGTCGAACGCATCGAGGTCCTCCGCGGGCCCGCGACCCTCCTCTACGGCAGCTCCGCCGTCGGCGGCGTCGTCAACGTCATCGACAACCGCATCCCCGCCGCCGGCCCCGACCGCCCCTTCGTCGGTCGCTCGGAATTCCGCTTCGGCTCCGCCGCCCGCGAGCGCACCGGCGTCATCGCCACCACCGCCGGCAACGACCGCTTTGCCGTCCAGATCAACGGCGCCCGCACCCTCGCCGACGACGTGTCCATCCCCGGCTACGCCGATCCCGAACATCCCTCCGACCGCGGCACCTTGGTCAACAGCGACCGCTCCACCAAGACCGCCTCCGTCGGCGCCACCGCCTTCGGTCCCGCCGGTAATATCGGCGTCGCTGTCGGCGCCTACGACACCGTCTACGGCGTGCCCGTCGGCGAGCCCGTCGCCATCGACCTCAAGCAGCGCCGCGCCGATCTGCGCGGCGAATTCACCCGCCCGTTCGCCGTTTTCAAATCCGCCAAAGTCCGCGTCGGCCTCGCCGATTACGAACACGCCGAGATCGACCGCCCCACCGGCGACGCCAACACCACGTTCAAGAACCGCGCCCACGAGGCCCGCGTCGAACTCGTCCAGCAGGCGGACGGCAATCTCTCCGGCACCGTCGGCTACCAGACCGCCCGCAGCGATTTCTCCGCCGTCGGCGCCGAGGTCGTCACCCCGCCGACCGTCACCCACAGCCACGCGCTCTTCGCCCTCGAATCCTACCGCGTCAGCCCTGCGCTCAGCTTCGAGTTCGGCGGCCGCCTCGAGTTCCAGTCCATCCGGCTCGGCGAAGTCGATCCCGCCCTCCCCGCCTATCCGGGCTACGCGGCGCGCTCGGGTCGCGAACGCTCCGACGAGAGCTTCAGCCTCTCCGCCGGCTCGGTCTACTACCCGGCCAAGGATACCTCCGTCGGTTTCTCCGCCGCCTACTCGCAGCGCATCCCGGTCGCGCTCGAGTTGTTTTCCAACGGACCGCACGCCGGCACCGGCGCCTACGAGATCGGCTCCTCCGGCCTCGGCAAGGAATCCTCCCTCGCCCTCGATCTCACCCTGCGCCGACGCGCCGGCTTCGTCACCGGCTCCGTCGGCGTGTTCGCCAATCTTTTCGACAACTTCATTTTTGAGCAACGCGACGCCCGCCGCTACTTCGACGAGGACACCGGCGCCTTCCGCAACTACCCCGCGCCGACCGACGCCCACCTCCTCCCCATCTACCAATTCGTCGCCAAAGCCGCCCTCTTCTACGGCGCCGAGGCGGAGCTGCAATTCCACCTCATCGACCGCGCCGACCAACGCCTGCACCTCTCGCTCCTCGGCGATCTCTTGCATGCCGAGCAGACGACCGACAACGAGCCGCTCCCGCGCATGCCCCCCGCCCGGCTCGGCGCCGGCCTCGCCTATGAGTCCGGTCCGTGGTCGCTCGGCGGCGAGGTCCGCCACTCGTTCCGCCAGACCCGCTTCCCCTCCGAGGATTCCGCGAGCGCCGCCTACACGCTCGCCGGCGTCTACGCCACCTACCGCCTCACCACCATCGGCCCGGGCCGCCCCGGCATTGAACTCTTTGTGCGCGGAGAAAATCTCACCGACGCCGACGCCCGCGCCGCGACGTCGTTTCTTAAAGCCATCGCCCCGCTTCCCGGCCGCAGCGTCACCCTCGGCGTGCGGCTCTCATTCTAAACCCGATTCCGCTGCACCCGGTCATTTGGTTCAACTGCTCTGAAGCCCGCCGCCGCCTCGCGCCGGCGGGCTTTTTTTGGGAGTCATCGTGGAGCACACCCTTCGATCAAAAATGAGTGTTTTCACTCATTGCCCCTCGGATGCAAATTGGTAGCCATTTTACATCGTGCCCGAACCGGTCACGCCCTTGCTTGCCGCTTCCACCGAAAAACCCCGGCTTCTTTAGGCCTCTTCCCCCATGGCTCAGCCATGCCGTGGGTGCTTTGTTCGCGCTCGTTGCCGTCACGACACCCCTCCGCGCCGCCACCATCGTCTGGAACAACGGCACCACCACCTTCCTCACTCCCGCCAATTGGATCGGCGGTGTCGCTCCCGCCAACAACACCACCACCGACATCGCTTCCTTCGGGATCGTCACCGTCCAGCCCGCGCTCACCGCCGCCCGCAGCGTCGCCGGCCTCGAGTTCACTTCGACGTCCGCCGTCACCTTCTCCGGTGCCTTCACCCTCACCCTCGGCACGAGCGGCATCGACAACACCTCCGCCAGCGGAACCAAGACCGTCAGTTCCAATCTCTCGCTCGCCGCCACTCAGGCCTTCGCCAACACCGGCACGCTCACCCTCTCCGGCACCGTCGCCCTCGGTGCCAACACCCTCACCCTCTCCGGCGCCGGCGCGACCGGCACGCTCTCCGGCATCGTCGGCGGCACCGGCGGCCTCACCAAGTCCGGGGCCGGCACCTGGACCGTCTCCGGCGTCAACACCTTCACCGGCAACACCACCGTCTCCGCCGGCACCCTTCGCGCCACCACCAGCGCATCCGCTCTCGGCACCGGCGCCGCCACCCTGACGCTCGCCGGCGGCACGCTCCAACTCGCAAACAGCACCTCCCTCAACTTCGCCCGCAACACCACGGTCACCGCCGATAGCACCGTTTCTATCGACCGCCTCGCCGCCGGCGGCGCCGTCACCCACACGCTCGGCACGCTCTCCCTCGGCACCAACACCCTCACCGTCGCCCAAGGTTCATTCTTCAACGCCAACGTCGCCGGCTCCCTCGCCTTTGGCGCCACCACCCTCACCGGCAACCCCACCTTCGCCCTCAACAATACCAACGGCACCGGCCTCGGCGTCACCACCCTCGGCGCGCTCAACGACGGCGCCGTCGCCCGCACGATCACCAAAACCGGTGCGGGCACGCTCGTCCTCGGCACCGCCGCCGCGACCATCACCGGCGGCACCAACGTCGTCGTCAACCGCGGCATCTTCCAAATCAACGCGGCCAACGCCCTCGGCGCTACCGCCGCCGCCAACATCACCGTCAACGCCACCACCGCCGGCACTTCCGCCGCGTTTAATCTCACCAACGTCAACCAATCCGTCCTCTCCCTCACCTTCGGCGGCGTCGGCGCCACGAGCACTTCGACCAACACCGTCGCCACCGGCAGCGGCATCCTCACCCTCGGCGGCGACGTCACCTACGACGCCACCAACGATCCTCTCGCCTCCACCCTCTCCGGCCTCCTCGCCCTCGGCGCCGACCGCAACTTCACCATCGGCGACAGCGCCTCCACCGCCAACGAGCTCACGATCTCCGCCGTGATCTCCGGCGCCACCTTCGCTCCGACGAAACTCGGCCTCGGCACCCTCACCCTCTCCGGCGTCAACACCTTCACCGGCAACACCACCGTCTCCGCCGGCACCCTCCGCGCCACCACCAGCGCATCCGCTCTCGGCACCGGCGCCGCCACCCTCACGCTCTCCGGCGGCGCCCTCACCCTCGCCAACGACGCCGCCCTCGCCTTCAACCGCAACACCACCGTCTCCGCCGACACCACCATCACTTCCGCCCGCCTCGCCAACGGAGTCGGCGTCACCCAAACTCTCGGCACCCTTTCCATCGGCGCGCAAAACCTCACCCTCGACACCGACGCCACCCGCACCTCCGGCACCTCCGGTCTCACCTTCGGCGCCACCACCCTTTCCGCCACCGGCGCCACCTTCACCGCCAACGCCAACACCCTCCTCACCCTCGGCGCCGTCGGCGGCGCGACCAACGCCTTCACCGTCACCGGCGCCGGCAACACCGCCATCACCGGCATCATCGCCACCACCACCGGCACCCTCACCAAGTCCGGCCTCGGCACCCTCACCCTCTCCGGCGCCAACACCTTTTCCGGCGGCCTCGCCGTAAAATCCGGCACCGTTTCCGGCACCACCAGCGCCGCCGCCTTCGGCACCGGCACCATCACCCTCGGCGACACCGCCGGCTCCGCCAATGCCACCCTCAACAGCGGCTTCGCCGGCACCCACACCAACGCCCTCTCCGTCGCCGCCGGCAACTCCGGCCTCGCCACCATCACGAGTTCCGCCGCCGCCATTTTTTCCGGCGCCGTCACGCTCAATTCCCACGATCTCCGCCTCATCCCCGCCGCCACCGCCCTCACGTTCTCGGGCGGCATCACCGGCACCGGCAACCTCTCGCTCGCCTCCTCCGGCGTCGGCATCCTCACCCTCTCCGGCACGAGCGTAAACAGCACCGGCACCGTCACCAACTCCGGCGCCGGTTCCGCGACCAACGCAATCTCCGCCATCATCGGCGCCAACGTAAGCAGCGTCATCCAAAACAGCGCCACCTCCGCCCTCACGCTCTCCGGCAACAACGCCTTCACCGGCGGCCTCACCCTCCTCGCCGGCACCGTCACCGGCCTCACCAGCGCCAACGCCTTCGGTCTTGGCAACATCACCCTCGGCGACACCTCCGGCACCGCCGCCGCCACCCTTCGCGTCGGCACGACCGGCCTCAACATCGCGCGCCCCATCGTTCTCGCCACCAATGCCACCGCCGGCGCGCTCACCATCGGCAATTCCGGCACCGCTATCTCCACCACGTTCAGCGGCGGCGTCACCGGTGCCAACAATCTCACCCTCTCCAGTATCGCCACCACCGGCACCGTCACCCTCTCGACCAACCCGATCAACAACACCGGCACCGTCACCAACACCGGCGCGGGCACCGGCACCACCGCGATCAGCTCCGTCATCGGCACCAACGTCACCGGCGTTGTCCAGAATTCCACCACCGCCGCCCTCACGCTCTCCGGCACCAATACGTTTACCTCCGGCGTCACCATCAAGGCCGGCACCGTTTCCGGCACCACCAGCGCCGCCGCCTTCGGCACCGGCACCATTACCATCGGCGACTCCGCCGGTGTTCTCGCCGCCACGCTGAGCGGCGGCCTCGCCGGCACTTTCACCAATCCCGTCTCTGTCGCCGCCGGCAACGCGGGCAACGCTGCGATCACCAGCACCGCCGCCGCCATCTTCTCCGGTGCCGTCACTCTCAACACCCACGATCTCCGCCTCATCCCCGCCGCCACCGCCCTCACGCTCTCGGGCGGCATCACCGGCACCGGCAACCTCGTCCTCGCGTCCTCCGGCGTCGGCGTCCTCACCCTTTCCGGCACCGGCGTAAATAACTCCGGCACGATCACCAACTCCGGCGCCGGCACCGCCACCAACGTCATCTCCGCCGTCATCGGCCCCAACGTCGCCGGCGTCACCCAAAACAGCGCCACATCCGCCCTCACGCTTTCCGCCACCAACACCTTCAACGCTCCCGTCACGCTCTCCGCCGGCACGCTCAACCTTTCCTCTGTCGCCGACGGCGGCGTCGCCAGCGCCCTCGGCGCCTCCACCGCCGCCGGCACCAATCTCGTTCTCACCGCCGGCACCCTCAACTACACCGGCGCCGTCGCCTCCACCGACCGTCTCTTTACCCTCGGCACCGGCGCCGTCACCCTCTCCGCCTCCGGCTCCGGCGCGTTGTCCTTTACCAACATTGGCGCCGTCACCCTCGCTGGCACCGACACCGCCCGCACCTTCGCCCTCGCCGGCACCAACACCGCCGCCAACACCTTCGCCCCGCTCCTCGCCGACAACGGCACCGGCGCCACCGCGCTCTCCAAATCCGGCGCCGGCCAATGGCTCCTCACCGGCACCAACACCTACACCGGCGTCACCACGATTTCCGCCGGCACGCTCTCCCTCGCTTCCCTCGCCGACGGCGGCATCGCCGGCAATCTCGGCGCCGCCACCAACGCCGCCGCCAACCTTGTGCTCAACGGCGGCATCCTTCGCTACACCGGCGCCGCGCAGAGCACCGATCGCCTCTTCACGCTCGGCACCACCGCCGGCAGCACCCTCAACGCCTCCGGCTCCGGCGCGCTCGCTTTCACCAACCCCGGCGCCCTCGCCCTCACCGGCACCAACACCGCCCGCACGTTCACCCTCACCGGCACCAACACCGCCGACAACACCCTCGCCGCCGCGATCTCCAACAACGGCACCGGCGCCACCACCCTGACCAAAGCCGGCGTCGGCACCTGGCTGCTTTCCGGCGCCAACACCTACACCGGCCTCACCGCCATTTCCGCCGGCACGCTCCAACTCGGCTCCACCTCCGCCCTCGGCGCCAACGCCGGAGCCACCACCATCAGTGTCGCCGGCGGCGTCCTCGACCTCAACGGCTTCACCCTCACCACCGCCGATGCTCTCACCCTCCGCGGCACCGGCATTGCTTCCGGCGGCGCACTCACCAACTCCTCCGGCACCGCCGCCACCTACAACGGCCTCCTCACGCTCGCCGCCGCGTCCAGCATCATCGCCGGCAACGGCGACATCATCCTCTCCCACGCCGGCACCATCACCGGCGCCACCTTCGGCCTCACCCTCGGCGGCACCGCCACCGGCAGCAGCCTCGCCTCCGTCCTCGGCACCACCACCGGCACCCTCGCCAAATCCGGCACCGGCACTTGGACCCTCTCCGGCGCCAACACCTTCACCGGTGCGACCACCATCTCCGCCGGCACGCTCAAACTCGGTCACGCCACCGCCCTCGGCACCATCGCCGCCGGCACGAGCGTCACCGCCACCGGTGCCGCCCTCGATCTCAACGGCACCTCCGTCGCGAACGCCGAAACCCTCTCCCTCATCGGCACCGGCGTCGCCTCCGGCGGCGCACTCACCAACACCGGTGCCGCCGCCGCCTACGCCGGCATCGTCACCATCGGCGCGGGCGGCGCCACCGTCGGCGGCACGGGCAACGTCACCCTCTCCGCCGCCCTCGCCACCAACGCCAACACCCTCACCAAAACCGGCGCCAACACCCTCACCCTCTCCGCCGCCAGCTCGCGCACCGGCAGCACGAGCATCGACGCCGGCACGCTCCGCCTCGGCGCCACCACCGCCCTCGGCACCACCGCACAAACCGTCACGCTCAACGGCGGCACCCTCGACCTCGCCACCGACACCTCCGCCGCCGCCTACAACACCGTTGTCACCGCGAACTCCTCCGTCGCTTCCAACAAAAACACCGCCGCCTCCGCCGGCATCACCCACACCCTGGGCACGCTTTCCATCGGCGCGCAGACGCTCACCGTCGCCGCCGGCGCCAACGCCACCTCCGGCACGCCCGCCGTCACCTTCGG
>ENA-ORBV01016544-ORBV01016544.1-microbial-mat-metagenome-genome-assembly--contig:-NODE-16544-length-10690-cov-5.819561_pt1 | contig 10690 bp, 11 predicted proteins | sample MGYA00237777_ERZ505514 | MGnify/ENA primary metagenome ERZ505514 (study PRJEB26160, sample SAMN06269048) | microbial mat metagenome | isolation source: Oligotrophic lake microbial mat | place...
ATCTACACCTCTCTATTCGTCGGCAGCGTCAGATGTGTATAAGAGACAGAGTTAGCCCCGGCCCGGCCGGGCCCCTGGCTACTAGCTAGATCGTTGGCCAATCCTCCTCATCAGGAACAAGACAAACGCAAGTTTACTAGAAGTATTTTAGCGTCCTACCTCACTGCGTGCCGGCACCGTGACAGCCAGCTCCTCACTGGCGGGAGCCAATCCACAGCAATAGCCCGGCCACAACCAACGAAGCCACTGCAGTCAGAAACTTGACTTACGCCAACTTGCGACGTGCTTTGCATGGAGCTACTGGTTATCAATGGCTATATCAATTCCCCTTACGGACCAGAATATTCACAGGTGATCAGCGGTGGAAATTCGGCATACCACACTGTCTACGAACACCGCACAGCGGGAAATAACGTCTTTTCTTCTGTGTATTTCACATAACCCAATCCTAACCCTAAACCTAAGCCCTGATTTTCTTGATTATTTTCACCTACCGCTGACGTCAGAACATTTCGAATCTATTCTATTGGAACTCGATCGGGATCTATTTGTATCGATGATCCTGTTGGAACTTCCTTGCCATTCTTAATTGTTACCTCATCGATACACACTGCACTACTGTAGCTACTAGCATCTCCACTATCCGATAATCGTCCACTTTGTTTCCAACTATCTCTCATTATTAGTTTATTGGGACTATGATGAGGCTAGCTCCTTTTTGCATGATGTTCTTGTGCCATTTGCCCCTGAGAGGCTCTGCCTTTCGCAATATAGCTCCTTCAGTTGTGTCTGGCCTTGCTTCAGTTCCTGCATTCCGAGGAGGAAGCGATCATCGCTCACCGTACAGCAAACAGACAAGATTGCTTGAGGCACGGTCCTCTTTGAAAGAGGTTTCGAAAACAGGGGAATTCAAGCGAGTTGATTCAGCCTGGAGAAATTGGATAAGCCGAGGTTGGTGATCCATACTATTTTCTGAATGTTCGTTGGTTTTTCATTGACACTGATTTTGTGAATCCATTCACGCCATATTTTGCAGAACCTGACGCAAAGTTTCCTGCGGAAAAGGATCGTTATCACTTGTTTGTCGCCTACGCCTGTCCGTAAGTTATGTCTCTGAAGTTTAATTATTTGCTGTGCCTGAACAAAATGTTAACTTGTTTGCCAACGAAAACGTTATATTTATTTTTACAGATGGGCACATCGCACCTTGATGGCACGCGCGAGCAAGGGTCTTGAAGATGTAATATCTGTGACTGTAGTTCACCCTATTTGGCAAAAGACGAAGCCAGACCAGGACGATCACCAGGGCTGGATATTCGGTCAAAAAAATGGAGATGTTTTGACCAACGCAGAGGGCAAGGGTGGGCCATTTCCGCCTTCCTTCCCCAACAATGAGCCCAACCCATTCTTTGACTCCCATAGTATTCGCGACTTGTATGACAAGGCGGGGGATAAGGATGGAAAATATTCTGTCCCAATACTGTGGGACAAAAAGCAGAACACAATTGTGAGCAATGAATCATCGGAGATTATTCGCATGCTCAATACAGAGTTGAATGCGTTCGCAAAGTATCCAGATATAGATCTCGAGCCTACGCACCTTGAAGATGCAATGAAAAAGGTTGACGACTTTATTTATCCAACAATCAACAACGGCGTCTATCGCTGCGGTTTTGCAACCACACAACAGGCATATGACCTGGCAATCGATGAACTGACAGAGTCGTTCGACCGCATTGAAAAGATACTCGAGAAGCAAAGGTATATAGCGGGCGATATCTTCACGCTGTCCGACATTCGACTGTTTGTCACCCTTCTCCGTTTTGATGAGGTCTACGTGGTGTATTTCAAGACCAACACACGGCGGGTGATGGACTCGCCAGCACTGCTCAATTATTGTAGAGAGATCTACCAGATGGAAGGGGTAAAGGAAACAGTGGATATGGAGCAAATCAAAGCTCATTATTATTGTTCACATCCATCCCTAAATGTGTACTCGATCATACCGAAGGGGCCTGACTTTGAGAGTCTACTGCCAGAACCACACAATCGACACACATTATAATTTACTTGAGCTTGAGATGATTGCGTGCTTCAAAGTGACCAAGAGAAATTGAACCCCTGATGGTGCAGATCTCTCCGTTCCGGGTTTGTCTATTGAGGGTTTCTTTCGTTTCATTTGTGCAAATTCTAAGTAAGAATAGTTTCAATTGTAGGTGTGTTTTCGTTGGTCCCGTTTGTCGGTCGAGGTATCCCTGGTAGTCTTGTCCGTAGATGTCCATTGAAATAGACTCTAGTTATTGCCTGAAGTACTAGCTACTAGCTAGCTAGAGTAATACTGTTTCGAGGTCTACTTGCTACAGGAATTTTCGGTCACCGACTGAAGTTCAAATTGGCGGGTCGCACATTGACTCCAAGGAAAAATGACGACGAAGGTCAATTCGAATCAATCTCAATGTTGGGACTGGATACTAGTGACTGAAAGATATGGTTCTCTCACAACCATCCATCTAGGTAGACAGTAGAACAACAGGTAGCAAGTAGTCATAATCTATATAGAATCTGGTTTACAACTGATAAGACCTTGCTAGCATCCTAACTACCTGATCTGGTGGCCTTAGAGTCCCAGCAGTATAGCATAGGAAGCTTGTCAATTCAACACTCAATCCCATTCGAAATAAAAAATTAGCCAAAAGTGTTACTAACTAATTAACACGGAGGAATATATAAAGTAAAGAAACACTTTCCAATTCATCTGGGGAGCGTGTAACAACAGGGAGAAAGCCATCTCGAAATCGCTGTCGCGGTTGACTACTAATACTCTAGTACAAATATCAAGTACAAGTAATGCATACTATATACAATACCACAGAACATCGAACAATTTGAATACGAACGAAAACTGAAGTTTGTCATCATGCAGAGTAATTCTTCCCAGGAAACGTTGACTTCACCGCCCACTACCCCCCGCCTGCCCCTCGGTCCTTCTGAAGAAGAAGATTCTTTTGGAACTGGCGAGGATTCCCCATTCGACGCTCCCCATAGATATCATTCTGATTTTTATTCATCTTCCACGTTGCGTCATGTACAACGAGTATCCAAGCGTGCTGCTTTGGCCAGCAAGAAAGTAATTTGGGATTCCAACGATAATGCCATCGATGCCGCTCAGTCAGCTGTTGATCAGTGGGAAGATGTCTATAATGTTCTTCGGGGACTGCTTGTGGCGTCTACTCATTCTGCGAAGGGATTATATGGAGCAGCCAAGGCAGGAGCAACAGGCCTGGAACACGGCGTTCTAGTCCCTGTCCGAGATTGGATCTTGTTACCTGCCTTTGACTCTGCAGAAAAGACTTGGCTTTTTTTACAATCAGACGAAGCCCGACATGTTGCTTCGCAGTCATTGCAAATAATAAAGCAGGTGCCGTGGATAGGTCCCTCCTTTTTGGCGCCTGCCGTGGTCTTTTCTTTTCAAGCTTTTCAGGCAACGTGGCACATCGCCCAGTATCCCATCCCGTCTCGAAATCAGGTTCGCAGCAGTGTTGATTTTGTTTTGACTGGCGCCAAATGGGCAATCAGCACAGCCGGGCGAGAATTCTTTTTGTATATTAAACGAGCCGATGCCATCATTACAAGAACATTAAGCCATACACAATGGAAGGTGTTGGGAAGTGGTCCTTATGAATACTTGGATAAATTGAACAAGGTAGGTTCAGCATTGGAGACAAGCCTCTTTGTTCGAATGGTTCTGGTGACAATCTCTTGAATCCTGAAAGTTATATCTTAATCATCTTGGAAAGAGTTGAATCCTCTTGCATCAGCTGTGATTTGACTGGCACGCTTTTGTCGAAGCTTGGCAAATGGTTTCCTGATTGAGTTGGACCTCTTGTTAAAACTATTGATGCGCCACACCTGTCAGAACTCATAAAACTGTGATTTACCTGACCTTGCAGCAAGAAGTCATAGACCATTTGTGTGAAAGGTACTTCAGCTTGAAGGGAATTATTGCGCGGTATGAATTGGCAGCACATATCCGCACCCACAATCTACCTCTCTATCTCGACTTGGTGCTGACGGGATTGTTACGACAACGCGGAGGTGCTTTAACCAAAGACGACGAATGGTTGTCTTCATGCCCATCCTACCGAAAGAACTCGAAAGTGGCTTTCTTGCTTCCAAACTATGATTGTGAAAGCAACGAAAGTATTGTTATAGGTGATGAAAGTTACGAGACAGAGCTTACTGACAAAGAGTCTGCTTTGTGGTTTCGCTTGCCCTATATCAATGGGAAAAGGCCGGGTAGGGACGTGCCGTGGGTGCGATTCAAGGGGGAAGATCGAGGAAGACTAGAGCATAGATATATGGAGGCTTTCAAGGAAGGCAAATGCAAAGGCAGGAGAAATAATAATGCAACGAGGCCTTCTCCTTGTGGATCTGAAAACGTTTCCATCGACAGAAACGATGTCCTACTAGAAAATGGATTGGAAATTCCCTCTACACCATTGGGAGTTGCGAGTGAAATCGCAGATGACGACAAATCAGATAAATCCAACGGTAACGAAAAGAATCCAGGTGGCATTGGCTTGGATGTGTCGTCCAGCTATCCTACGTTTGCCCAGTGGTATGTTCCAGATGTCTCTAGGGACGTCTTCGTTGACCAAAAAAGATATTCTGTGTCCTTCCACAGTTGCTGTCCCAGGTGCCGCCAGCCGTTGCGCGTCAAAAGTAAATTTGCAGACGTCTGCAAAGAATGTTCAGATAGCCAAGAAGTGGTTACGAATCATTGGATAGGAAACTCGATATTGTCCCCTCCTCCAATATCTATGTTGATGAGACCCAATCTATGGCGTTTCCATGGTCCTGGTGACGAAGTTCGGCGAGCTGTTTGGTTCCTAGACACAAGACGGCACGGACTGCAACCGTACGGAGAAGAAGCGCAGGTAGGTCCAGTAATCCTCTTGGTGTCAGGGTTCTGATTAATCTTATGGGCAAATGATGAATAATTCTTTTGAAAGTCTTGAAGCATGTTTGGAAGCCTCTTGGAGCTGCTTGAAACTTGCCACAACTATCTGAACTCATCATATTTTGCGATATACCTTACCTCGTAGGCTGTATTAGAGGATGCATACCTTTTTCTCAGATGGCGGAACGAATACCTGGGCGCTTCTGACAAAAAAGAAGAGCCACATATGCCTGTCATAGAAAATGTGTGTCCTGAAAACGGCAAGAACCCAAATGTTGGGTTGGAGGAGGACGACCCGCTGGACCAAAGTGCGTTGCTAACAGTGCAGGTAGAATCACCAGATGGTGGCGAGCAACAGCTAGTCCAGTTTTCGTCATTGACCGCAGCGACAGCCATCAAGAAGGGCCTTGGCGGTGCCATCTCGTTGTTCAAGCGTCGTGTTTACCGCGGAGCAGATCTCCACCATCCGAAAATTCCAGATACTGCGCTAGGAGGTATCAACCCTGAAACCGTGTTCTCAGGTGACATCAAACTCCAATCACCACAACTTCAAAAAACTGAGACCGCAATGTCAGACAACAATATGCCCGGACACAAGCCCAGAATACCAGATGACGAGCTGGGCGAAGAGGGAAATGAAGCTGAATGGACAATTCTTCCAAGCTCGAATAATGACGACCAGTCGCTGGCTGTCCCTGCATCTCAATTTGACGAAATTGATAGAAACCCGCGCGAACAGGGTGAAGCTAACAACGACAACCACATAGACCATCTTGTTCTTATAGTACACGGCATCGGGGAGATGCTTCAGTCAGTGGATATATTTGGTTTGAATATACCAAATCTATCCTCCATAATCGACTGTTGCGGATTTTTACGAAAGAATCATACCGAAGTCCAAAGAAATCGGTATTCCCAAATGTACCAAACGGCGGAATCTACGTCGACAGCTACCACTGGTAGGGTAGAGTACCTCCCTGTTGAATGGCATGAAGCATTCTCCATCTTGTCACAACGTAGATCTCCAGGTGTCTCTCCAGTGTCATCGGAAGGCCAGCTTGTTCGTGCTGAGCGTAAGCCATCGCAGGTGATGATGAATGATATTTCCTTGCGGACTATCCCACAGCTACGTGGTTTTGCCAATGACACGCTGATGGATGTTTTGTACTTTATGTCGTCAGAGCACCATGATGTTATCATCGATATCGTGGCGACTGAGATGAACGTTGTCGCGCAAAAGTTTCGAGCGCTAACAGGATTCACTGGGAAAGTATCGGTCATCGGGCACAGTTTGGGAAGCATAATCCTATGGGATCTGCTAGCGAATCAGTCGCCAGCGAAGGATATGGCGGAATCATTTGTGCCAGAGAGCTTGTACTCATCTAATGTCAGTGGCTTGGATTTCATCCAAACAAAATCAAGCGACGAATGGGAAGATATGCCTGCGTATGCTCGCAACGACTCGATTTCGACAGACGGCGATGAATCACCTCCTGATCAAAATACTAATACAACATGTTACTTTGAAACTGCAGTAACGCAAGACGCTACTGATGAAGTTTTACGCAACGGCACTCCTACTCACGACAACAATGATAGAAAACCTGGTCCGTCCCGTGATCCAGGTGCGGCAGAGTTTCCGCCTTTACCAAAGAAATGGCAGTACCCCAAGCTCCTCTTCGACGTCGACAATGCCTTCATGCTTGGGTCGCCCATTGCAGGTAGGTCCAGCAATTTAGAGGAGAATCCTCTTGCTTGAGGTGGCTCTGGTGAAATCTTTTTGAATCCTGAAAACTTTCGTGGGGGTTTATAGATCTTGCTCCTGGTTGAATTGGCCCTAATGAATCGTCTCGAAGGCTCTTTGAATTGCTTGGGCACTTGTTGTATCTGCTTGAAACCTTTTTAATCTGCTTGAAGCCTTTTCAATCACAACTACTATCAGAACTCATCAAATTGTGCTTCTACAGTATTTTTAATGGTGCGAAACCAGCGTAAGCCATTGAGCGCAGATTTCTCTCTACAGGGCTGTTCAAGAGTCTTCAACATATTCCATCCATACGATCCTGTCGGTAAGCGGTCGTCTCTGTTTGAAGTAATATGTCGCAATCCGTCCTTTTTCATCGTTGTCTCTAAGGTTCGATTTGATGTTTTGTTTCTTTTAAAGCCTATCGCATCGAACCTCTCATTGATCCAAGAAACGCTGATTTTGAGCCCAAAATTATGACCCATTGGAACGGAGGATTCCGAGTGCAATATCAGACGAAGCGTCTATGGAGGAAACTTATACAGTCAACGGTGCAAACTCAGCAACATGTTATCGAAAGGCTGGAAGCAGGGATCGCTGGAATGGGATTGCTAGATACCGCAGGAGAAGGGAACGATGAAGATAATCAGTCCCGATCTAGCAGTAACATCCAGGACGACGACCGTCCTGCTCCTCATCACCACATTGTGACGGGCAAGCTCAACGAGGGGCGCCGTGTTGACTACATGCTGCAAGAAAAAGAGATCGAGGCAGCGAACGAGTACGTGGCGGCGCTTGCGGCGCATTCATGCTACTGGGTTGAAAAAGATCTAGCCCTGTTCATTGCGCGGCAAATATTTCTCACTAGGCTTGCACAGGAACAAACTTTGCACCTCGAAGATCTCGTTGCGCTTGCCGACGAGGTCACTTTCAAATAGTAATCAAGTGCGTGTATGTATGGCAATGGCAGGCATGGACTTGCCCGAGTACAAAACACGACGTGTATCGTTCGTTACGAATTATAATTTCTGTTTATTTACTTGTCCCTGCACCCATTGCCGTGAAAATACTTGGCTGGAGTATTTCCTGATTCTTGGTAGGTGGGATTCCTTCCTCTTCGTCGGAGCTTGATTCATCCGTATGCTGGTTTTCAGCCAGAAGACTTTGAGTTTCCGTTGCTTCGGCAGCGGGCATTTTTCGCTCATCTGTCTCATCATCCGGCACTCCCTGCCCCGATGGTGAATCTAGCAAAGGACCGTCGGAGTCGACATCTTCGAGGAAAGAGAGCCTTGCCAGAAGGCTCAGTCTTTTCTTTGCATCGGTAATATTCTCGTCCTCTTCTTCATCGTTATCATCTCCCCCACTTAATTGTTCTCTCAGGGCTGCTTCAACTTCAGCGGTAGAGGATGCAACAGAAGTGGTGGTGTTCACAGTTTCGTCGTCCCCGCCTTTCTCATCGTCCTCAGTCTCGTCGCCCTCAGGTACAGTAGGTTCGGTAGGCTTCTTTGACTTCTTTCGTTTACTCGATCTGAGAGAGTTTGGTCGTCAAGCCAGCAGATGAGAATTAAATAGCAAGCCGAGAGAAAAGGAAGTCAACGTAAGACTCTTGTACTTACTTCAGTATCAGCTTCACATCTTGCAGGAAATCGCCCAATGCTAAGCTCTCGGTGAACCCGCGTGTAGCTCGCGCACGATAGTCGGGATTCCATTCTTCGGTTGGGAAACAATAGAAATGAGCAATACTAAAAAGCAGCATCTCTAGACAAATCAAGAAGTTTTGAGCTAGAGTGTCCGGCGGGGGGAGGGGGGAGTTGAGCCAAAAATAATCATCGGTATACAGATCGGTCAACGTATTGAACGCACCGGATTTGGCCCATTCATCGGACTTTTCTCCTCCCACGTCTGTCGTCTCTGCCAAAATCGAAAGGGCTAGCCCCTGCCAAACTGTAACATTAGTGACCAAGTTGAAGTAACGCCAATACATCGCTGGTGAGATCACCCATCTTCCAACACGCCTGAAAATCACAAAGGAAAGATAATTTGGTACTCACATGTGAGAAAGACAACACCCTTGATGCACAGAAACTTGGCAAACGGCCGGCACCATGCTAGGTCTTCGTCAACGGCATGATAAAACTTTAGGAGACCGGTGAAAGCAACAAAGACTGCAGGGCCAGGAAAAGGAAAAAACCATTTCATGAGCACGGGCTGATCCAGCATCAAAAATACTGAGTATCATTCGTCACCACTCGGTGTATTTATTCATCACGTCATGTCAAACCAACGAGGTCCTTGCAACAGCTATTTACTAGACCTGCCTGAAACATTTTGGACGATGGCTATATAAAATTGCGGCGCCCGATAATCATTCGGGCCATCCCCTCCTCCGTAGTAATGCAGCTGTGCCATAACTACGGTAGCGATTGTTGTTAGCGGTCGTAGCAGCACAAACTGCAAACCAAAGATTTGACATTGAAGTAAAATGGCGTCAGCTAATGCCCTTGGATTATCCTTGTAGGGATCATCGCGATTGCAACACCAACAGCATTGAAAAGGTGGTGACAAATGATCCGCTCGTTTGGCTAAAATATCGACAACTTTGTTCCGATCCCCCTTGCCCAGAACTGCAATGCAAAAGGATAGAAACTTCAACAGCGAATGTAAAAAAGGGTGTTGCGGGCAAGTGTTGTGTCCATGAAATCGTTTTCCATTTATGGGCATCAATCAAGTCAGTCAAAATGTAAATATTTTCACCTACAAACGATCAAAAGCAACCACATACGCGCATTAATAAGAAGTATGGTGTCCAATCTCTCTCTCACCTGGTAAATGACGTAAGCTTCATACGTATCCTTGATAATGGCCAAATATCCCTCAGCAGAATGAAAGACCAAGCTGAACCATGAAGTAACAGCGTAGATCGGAGACTGAAAGCATGGCGGAGGACAGAAGAGAGTGCAGCGAGATTAGAATGATCTGTAGTGCTTCAGAAATCATTCTCTTCCGGACTTACCATCCAGAGAATGGCTAAGATTTTGCGTTGCACAAAGGGTTCTTCCATCTTTCGGAGATGGGCCGTCATGTGCCACATACTAATAAGACACGACAAGAGCGTCAGTGTCCCTGCCAACTGAAAGACCATAAAGGAGTTTTCCATACTAAACTGATCCTGCGTCGTAATCACATACTGATCCACATCTTTTTTGACTTGAACAACTTCTCTTGAGATTTCGTCCTTGGCTTCTTGAACCGTTTCCCCCAGTTCTGTCATTGTTTCCCGCAACTGATCCGTCACTTGACTGTGCAACTTATGCATCGCATACTGTAAGTCGGCGGTTGTCAAGTTGAGTTGCTTGTCCAAAAGCTGCAAACGAGTCATTACATCGCGATTCGTCACGGATTGATTAAACCTCTGCATCACTTTGGCATGGTCTTTGACAGTTTTGACCAAATCATGGACTTGCTTTTCTTCCTCTTGCAATTCCAACTTGAGTGTTGTCACCTGGCTTTGGTAATAGACCGATGCAGCTACCAGAAGAACCAGAGTCAGTAGAAGGATGATACGGTTCATCAGGATGCCTCGATCATTGTTTGAATTAGCATTCTTATTCCGTTGTCGTTCCGGTAGCAATGCCTCTTCTTCCTCATTCTCGGCGCTGCCGTACATTTTTCAAGTCCTCTTTCTGTTTAGTTTCGTTAGGATCTCTATATGCCTCCAGTATGTATTCCGCCTCAATTGAAAGGACCGTAAGTTAATACATGCAACAGACTTCAATACCAGTAGTGATCAATCAGTCAGATCTAGTAGCTATTAGCTAGCTAGCTACTAATAGACAATCACAAGAACCTAAATTAAGGATGTTGAACACAACGTTTTTTGACGGTGTGCGACCTTTTTTTAAACACTCGATACTCCGTGTAATAACAAGAATCAATCATCACGAGGGGTAGCATTTTGGCTATAGATAAGGACTACCTAGCTAGGT
>ENA-ORBV01016546-ORBV01016546.1-microbial-mat-metagenome-genome-assembly--contig:-NODE-16546-length-10688-cov-10.960136_pt1 | contig 10688 bp, 6 predicted proteins | sample MGYA00237777_ERZ505514 | MGnify/ENA primary metagenome ERZ505514 (study PRJEB26160, sample SAMN06269048) | microbial mat metagenome | isolation source: Oligotrophic lake microbial mat | place...
GCGTGCGCACCTTGGTGGTGAAGAGCAGAGGCCACTTTCGCGCCGCGTTCGAGGGCTTTGCGCCGGCCGAACGCATCATCGAAGTCGACGGCCCCGGGCTGACCACACCCAACCTGCGGCAATTGCCGCTGGCGCGCATCCCGCGCCCGATCTTTCCGCTTGAAGCCCACACCCAGTGGGCACCCTGAGACGCACCATGGACCTGTCACGCTCTCCGCGCCGCCGCTACCCGCCATTTGCGACACCTTTGGTCCACATCGACTTCAGCGCCACCAAGCACGCGGGCTCGCGGGCTCGCGCTTCGTCGATCTGACGATCCTGTCGGGCGACGGCAAGGTGCTGCGCTAGCCGCCCAAGTCCCCGGTGCAGCGCCCCCCCCTGATCGTGGGGCACGCGCAAGGTTGGCGTGACGCTTGCGTGACGCCGGCACATCCAGAGTGGTCCTTGTTCGCCGTCGACGACGGCGCAATCAACGGGAAGGGCCACCATCATGCAGAGACTTTGGATGACTCGATTCGGCCTGCTCGCCGCCGCAATGACCAGCGCGGCTGGTGCGGCAGTGGCGCAGGACTTCCAGGTGGCCGCCGGCTTTGGCGGATCACGCTTCAACGTGGTGTGCGGCAGCGCAGGCCCATGCGACAAGTCCGCCCCCGGCTGGCGCCTGGCGGCCGGCTGGCAGGCCAGCCCGAACTGGGGCGCCGAGGTGATTTATCTTTCCTCGGGCGACTTCAAGGCCGCCGGCAACAACATCGCTGGCGACGCGAAAGCGTCCGGCTTTGGAGTCACAGGCAGCTACCGGCTGGCGCTGGACAGGAACATCGCTCTGCTGGCCCGCCTCGGCGTAGCCCAGATGAAGGGTGAGTTCACTCCCACCACTGCGGCCGTCAGTAGCAGCAGCTCAACCACTGCGCAGCCGCTGCTCGGACTGTCGGTGCAGTACGACTTCAGTCAGGCCTTGGGCGCCCGGCTCGATTGGGATGCGACGCGTGCACGCCTGGCCAAAGACGCGGGCTCACTGAACCTCGTCAGCGCCTCGCTGGTACTGCGCTTCTGAGGCGCCATTGCCGCTGCCTCGAACTCCACACGAAAGAAACGCCATGCACAAACTCGCCACCCTGCGTCGCCGGCTCTTGATTGCCGGCAGCACCGTCCTCATCGTGACGCTGGCCGCCTGCGGCGGCAGCGCCGACATCAACGATGGAGCGCCGGCCACCGCGCCCAGCTTCAGCACTCAGCCCACCAGTGCGGGCGTCACGACACCGGCCGCAGCCACATTCACCGTGGCGGCGACCGGGAGCCCCGCGCCGTCGTTCCAGTGGCAAGTGAGCACGGATGCAGGCGTCACGTGGACTGACGTCAGCGGCGCGACATCAGCCAGCCTCAGCATCAACCCGACCAGTGTTGGCCAATCCAACAACCGCTACCGCGCTGTGGTCACCAACCGCGCTGGGTCTGCCACCAGCACCGTGGCCACGCTGACGGTGAGCCCGATCGCAATCAATGCCGTGCAGTTCGCAGGCACCCCGGGCACCACGGGCAGCGCCGATGGCACCGGCGCCGCGGCCCGTTTCAACACGGCCAACTACCTGGCCGCCAACATTGCGGGGACGCTGTACGTGGGCGACTTCAACAACCACACGGTGCGCGCCATCACACCGGCGGGCCAGGTCACGACGCTTGCCGGCAGCCCCGGCGTGGCGGGTTACGCCGACGGCACCGGCGCGGCAGCACGCTTTCGGGGCAACGGCGGCGTAGCCGTCGACAGCGCCGGCAACATCTTCATGTCCGACTGGGACAACTTCGTCGTTCGCCGCATTACCCCAGCCGGCGTGGTGAGCACCTTTGCCGGCACCGCTGGCGCGAGTGGCAGCGCCGACGGCGCCGGGGCGGCGGCACGCTTCAGAAACGTCAACGGGCTGGCCATCGACGCCAGCGACAACCTGTACCTGGCCGACTGGGGCAACCACACCATCCGCCGCATCACCCCGGTGGGGGTCGTCACCACGCTGGCAGGCACGCCCGGCGTCGCCGGCAGTGCCGATGGCACCGGGGCTGCCGCGCGCTTCAACCTGCCGAGCGGCCTGGCTGTCGACGCGGCCGGCAACGTGTTCGTGTCCGACCAGGCCAACCACACCATCCGGCGCATCACGCCCGCCGGTGTGACGACCACGATTGCCGGCCAGGCAGGCACCACCGGCAGTGCCGACGGTACCGGCGCGGCGGCACGCTTGTCCAGCCCCGCCTGGCTCACCATCAGCCCGAGCGGCGATCTCTTCGTCACCTCCGGCACGGGCGAGACGATTCGCAAGGTCACCTCGGCTGGCGTCGTCACCACAGCGGTGGGCGTGGCAGGCCAAAACAGTGCCGTGGTGCTGGGGGCCGATCCACGGCTGCGCAACGCACGCGGCGTGCTGGCGCTGTCCAGCAACCAGCTCGTTGTTGTCGCCGACAACGCAATCCTCAACATCACGGTGCCCTGAACGGCCGCGAGAAGGCGCCGCTGGCCGCCACGGCCGACATGTACCTCGACAAGGACGGCAACGTCATCAAGGGCGCCAGCACCAAGGGTCGCCTCGCACTCGGCCGGCGGTGCGTCCTGCGCGGGTGTTTCGGGTTCCTGCGGCACCACCTGCGCGCGCAGCTGGGCGTTGGGAGCCAGCACGCCGTGGTTCGCGCAGCGGGGGTCCGCTCACTTCGCGAAGCGAAGTTGCGCGGACACCAAACGGATCAGGTGCAGTCTGGGGCGTGGCAAGGGCGCCTAGCGGGCGCCTCTTCGGTCGCCCACGCAGCCAGCTGCTGCATGAACTCCAGCGGCGACATCAAGAGGTGCGTGGTGCCGTCGCGCCAAGCGGTCTTGAGTTTGAGCACTACTTGCCCGGCCGCGTTGGTTTGCACGCGCTCTTCTGTCCTGAGCCGGGCGCGTGAAGTAGCGGCACAGCTGCTCCAGCGTCTGGCGGTCGTTGGCAGCGCAGCGCACGGCGGCGTGCTGCTCTGTTGCCATCGATGTCGGCGCACAGCGTCTGCTTGAGGTCGGCGCCCCTGGGCATGGCCCCCTGCACCGTCAGCACTTTCTGGCCGGCGCGTGGGCCGAAGGCGATGCGGTAAGTGCAGGCCGCGGCCTGTAGCGGCCTGAGCACGCGAGCCTCGTCCGAATCGGCGTCGTTGTCGGCCATGGTGGTCTGACCCTGCTCTTCGACGAGCACCCCCCGACGGGTGAGCAGCTTGCGTCAATCGCGTGATGATCTTGTGCAACATCGCCTGCAGCGCCTCGTCGGTTGGCGCGGGCACTTCGACGAAGACAGGTTCGCCTTCGGTGTCGCACCGGTACACGCCGTCCAGCACCAGGCAGTGAAGGTGAATGTTGAGATTGGCCGCTGAGCCAAAGCGTTGGATCAGCGTGACCGCGCCGCTGTCAGCCTCTTCAGCCTTCAGACCTGCTTGCCCGAGCAAGTGGCGCGTGATGACTCGGTGCACCACCTGTAGCACCGGCGTCACCAGCTTGGGCTGCGCGGCCAGTAACCGGCGCAGCGGGATGGGCAACGAGAGGACCCACTGGCGCACCGGCACGCGCGGAATGACGTGGTCCACCAGGTGCGCCGCTGTCTGGGCCATGCGCCGGGCCCCGCACGACGGGCAAAAGCCGCGCCGCTTGCAGCTGAACGCCACCAGCTTGTCGTGCCCGCAGTCGCCACAGCGCAGCCGCAGGAAGCCGTGGGCCAGGATGCCGCATTCGAGGAAGGCGTCGAACTCATCCTTCACGAACTGCGGCAGGTCGGCGCCGGCTGCCGACTCAGCCTGCTCGAAGAAGGTGGCGGCGTGCTGCTGCACCAGGCGGTACAGCGTGGTCTGCTCCGGTCGGTGGCGCTCGTAGTGCACCGGGGCGCCGTCCGGCGCCCTAATCTGAGGATTGGGCTGCCGGCCGATGGCTTGCACGCGAGGCTCCCGAGCTTGTGACCCCGGACGGTCTCAAGCCGTGCGCTGCGGCTCAATCGCCCTTTGTGCCGGTGTGCCGCCTACCTCTGTATGCCCACTGCTGCGGGGACACCTTCGGGGGCCTCGGTGCCCATGCGACCGGCTGCTTCAGGGCGACGGGTTCACGGCAGCGTATGTCGCTGATGGGTCGCTATGGAGAGGTTGCCATAGCGACCCCTATGCACATGTTCCGACTATGCACAGGTGCCACGATATTGCCGAAGCGTGCCCGTATGGCGATGAGCCTTTCAAGCCGTCGATGTCTGCGCATAGTTACAGCGTTTGCAAGAATCGCAGAAGGTGTTCCAGCGCCTGGTATCGGCTCTTCTTGGTGTTGGGCGCCTCCAGGCGTGCGAGCGCTGAGCTGTATCCATGGTGATCTCCGGAAGTGGGAACACCAGTGCTCGCCGACGTCGAAACTATGTCCAGTTCAACGAACGACCATCCCGCCGTGTGACGCACCGGTGCTGCCTGTGCGGCATCAGCGTCCATTCAGGTGTGCATAGTTGGGAAGTGTGCATAGGGGTCGGAACCGGCTCCCCACCCCACCCCGTCGGCCGACCGGTCTGTGACCGACGACCGCCTGTCGTGTGGATGCCTTTGCGCGCAGCGGTGCCTGGGACCGCGAGGTCGGTTCGGAACTGTCGAAGTGGCTGGTCGGGCCGGTGGAGCGCCGCCGTTTGGTGCCCATCGCTTGCTCGGCCATCCCTGCGTGAGGCACACATTCCGGGATACCGACCCAGGTCAACGGTTTCGGCCGCCCAGTCGGCATCAGCCGGCAACGACCCCCTGAACCGGGCCCCGATTGAACGCCCTGGATCGTCGCGATCAGCAACAATGCCCGCCAAAGGGAGCAGGCATGGGATCGAGCGCGGCAGAGCTGACCGTACTGTTGCAAGCTTGGCGCGACGGCAGCAGCGAAGCTTTCGAAGCCGTGGCCCGCGCGGTGCAAGCGGAGTTTCTGCGCATGGCCGCCTCCCGGCTGGCCGGCCATGACCAGGCAACGTTCGCCAAGGGCGATCTGGTCAACGAGGTCTGGCTGCGGCTGATGAAGTCTGACAAGAGCTGGGCCAACCGCGCGCACTTCTTCGCCACGGCGGCGCTGACCATCCGCGGCGTGCTGACCGACCACGCCCGGGCGCGGCTCGCGGACAAGCGCGGTGGGGGCCGTGTGAGGCTGACCTTGACCGAATCCGCCGTCGGCGAAGAGTCGATGGCCGCCGACCTGCTCACGCTGGACAAGTTGCTGTCGCAACTGCAGGCCCTGGACGCACGTGCCGCCGCCGTCGTCGAGCTGACCTACTTCACGGGCCTGGACCGCGGACAGACGGCCGAGGTGCTGGACGTCTCGCTGGCCACCGTCGACCGCGAACTGCGCTTTGCGCGCGCCTGGCTGGGGCAGCGCATGGGCACCGAGGTGGCCTGACAGACCCGTACCCCCGCAGCACCCGAGCAGCACCCGAGCAGCAACCAAGCAGTACCCAAGCAGTACCCAAGCAGTACCCAAGAGAGCCCGCCTTGTCGCAGCTTCCCTCACGCCAGCCCCAGCCCTTGCCCCAGCCGGAGCCGCTGCACGACCGGGTCGCAGCAGCGGGCGCCGACAGCAGCGCAGCGGACCTGCAGTCGCAGCCTCTGCCGCCGCCCACCGCGCAGTCCTACGCCCGCATCAAGGCCTTGTTCGACGCCGTTTGCGAACATGAGGACTTGCCCGGCGCTTTGGCCCGGCTGCAGGCACTGGACGCCACCCCACTGGAACGTGCAGAGGTGCTGGCGCTGTGGCAGACCGACGCTGAAGGGCGCACGCGCCTGGGCGCACCGGTGGCGGGCATGCTGGCCAGCGCTGGCCAGTCTGCTGCACCGGAACTGAGCGCGGGCGCCACGCTGGGCGCGTGGCGGCTGGTGGCGCCGCTGGGCGCGGGTGGCATGGGCCAGGTCTATCTGGCCGAGCGCAACGACGGCTTGTACGAGCAGCGCGTGGCCATCAAGCTGCTGCGCGGCTGGCAAGGGCCGGCCGCACAGGCCCTGCTGGCGCGCGAGCGGCGCATCCTGGCTTCGCTGCAGCACCCGCACATTGCGGCGCTGGTCGACGGCGGCAGCACGCCGGCCGGGCGGCCGTACCTGGTTATCGCCTTCGTCGATGGCCAGCCGCTGGACCTGTGGTGCCAGCAGACAAGGGCCGATTTCGACACCCGGCTGATGCAGTTGCAGACCGTGGCAGAGGCCATTGCCTACGCCCACCGGCGGCTCGTCGTGCACTGCGACATCAAGCCGGCCAATGTGCTGGTCGGCGCCGACGGCCGCGCGATGCTGCTGGACTTCGGCATCGCGCAACTGCAGGACCGCGGCGCCGACGAGGCACCGCGTGCGTTGACGCCGCGCTACGCCAGCCCCGAGCAGCAGGCCGGCGAGCCCGCGCAGATCGGCAGCGACATCTACGCCCTGGGCCGGGTGCTGGAAGAACTGCTGTCGGCCCTTGAAGCCGGCAGCCAGGCCGTGCGCCGGCGCGGCGAGTGGCAGGCCATCGTCGCCCGTGCCTGCGCTGCCGTGCCGGCCGATCGTTATGCCAGCGTCGATGCGCTGCTGGCCGACCTGCACCGGCTGCGCAGCCACCGCCCCTTGCAGGCGCTGCAGGCCGCCGGATGGCCGTACCGCAGTCGCAAGATGCTGCGCCGCCAATGGCCCTGGGCGCTGGCCGGCAGCGCGGCCGTGGTCCTGGCCGCCGTGGGTGTGCTGCAGCTGATGCAGCAGCGCGACCGCGCGCTGCAGGCCCAGGCGCAGGCGCGCGCCGAGGCCACCACGGCGCGCCAGGTGGGCGACCTGCTGATCAAGCTCTTCGAAGGCGCAGACCCAGCGCGCGGCGGCCGGCCCGACACCCCGGCCAGCACCTTGGTCGACCGCGGCCTTGCACGTGTACAGGCCGACCTGAAGGCGCAACCCGAGCAGCAGGCCGTGATGCTTTCGGTGCTGGCACGTGTGTACAACAACATGGGCCGGCTGGGCCCGGCGGCCGAGACCTACAAAGACGCCGCTGCCATCGAAGAGCAGCTGGGCCGCCCGCTGCGCGCGGCCGCCTTGCTGCGCGCGCAGGCCTATGCCACCAGCAACAACGGGCAGACGGCGGCTGCGGTGGAACCGGCGCGTCGCGCGCTGGCGCTGTTTGATGCCGCCATGGCCGGCCTGGGCCCGTCGGGCCGCACGGCGTCTTCTGCCACCGGCACCGCCACCCACGCCGCGGCCGATGTCGCCTTTGGGGCCGAAGCGGGTGCCGGTCTGGCTGCGCCCACGAAGGCCGAGCTGCTGGCAACGCTGGGCACCGTGCTGGCCACCAGCGGCGGGCTGGCCGAGGCCGAACCGCTGCTGCTGCAGGCCATGCAACTGACGACGCAGGCAGACGCCGACGACCGCGAGACGCGGCTGCAGCTGGCCCAATCGCTGCATGCGATGGGCATCCTGCACGACCGGCGGGCGCAATACGCCGAGTCAGCGCGTCACTTCCAGCAGTCGCTGCAAATCAAGCAGGCCTTGCTGGGCGAGACCGACCTGTCAACGCTGACGACGGCACAGCGCATGCTGCCGGTACTGGGGCGCCTGGGGCGCATCGACGAAGCCGAAGGCATGGCGCGAGACATCGTGCGGCGCCGAATCGCCCTGACCGGGGCGGCCAGCGAACCCGTGTCACGGGCGCTGAACGAACTGGGAAACGTGCTGCAGGACGGCGGGCGCCTGGACGACGCGATCGTGGCCTACGCCCAGGCCATGACGATCACGCGGGCGGCGGTCGGCACGCGGTCCATCAGCCTGGCGCAACAGTTCAACAACCTGGCCAGCGCCTACGAAGAGCAGGGTTCACCTGCCGCCGGACCGCTGTTGCGCGAGTCATTGGCCATCCGCAGCGCGCTGCTGCCGCCAGGCGACCAGGGACTGGCCCGGGCCGAGCACAACCTGGGCCGTTGGCTGCTGCGCCAGGGCGACGCGGCTGCGGCGCGCCCGCTGCTGCAGGCCGCGCTGCAGTCGCGGCAGGCCCGCATGCCGGCCGGCCACGACGACATTGCCAGCACCCTGCTGCTGCTGGCGGAAGCCGAACTGCTGCTGCGCCGGCCCGCGCAAGCACAGGCCATCGCCGAAGCGCTGCTGCCGCTGGAGCCCCAGCTGCCGCCGATGCGCCAGGCGGCGCTGTGGCGGCTTCAGGGCCTGCTGCTGCAGGCTGGTGGTGACCGGGCAGGCGCCTTGGTGCCCGCCGAACGTGCATTGGCGCGGGTGATGCAACGCCATCCTGCCATGTCCGGCCTGCTGCAGCCGCGCGTGGAAGCGGCCGAATTGCAGCTGGCCCTGGGCCGGCGCGATGCCGCTGACACCACGCTGCGTGCCTTGCTGCCCCTGGCGATGGCGCAACACCCCAGCTCGCAGTGGCGCCAGCGTGCGCTGCTGCTGCAGAAGCGACTCGCGAAGTCCGCCTGAGACGAGCGGCTGGCACGGCTCGCCGGCAGTCGGGTCGGTTCGCCGGGGCGCGGCAGCCTGCGCGTCTGGGCCATCGCCTGGGACAAACCCTCGGGTCTGACAGTTTCCAGCCTCGGCTTGCGCTTGGTGCATCAGAGCCGCCCCGCGTGAGGTGGCCGACCCCGAGGTCGGCCCGGCGCATGGCGGACACCGCTGTCCCATGTCATTCAAGAGGAAACCGCCATGCAAGCCCACACGACTTCTGCCGCTGCTGCCTTCACCACGGCCTTCAGCCCTTTGGCCCTGGCTGCCGCCATCGCCCTCAGCGCAGCCGCTCCGGCAGGTGCTGCCACCAACAACTGGCGCTGCGCTGGCGGCGCCTGGAATGGCGACACAGCCTGCTGGTCACTCAACAGCACGCCCATCGCCTCGCACGACATCCGGATGGACGCGTCGGACAGCTCCTCGCAGTTGCTGATGACGCTTGTCGGCGGTTCGGTCACCGCCAACAGCTTCGGCTTCGGCGGGGCGCGCAGCGCGCCGACCTTCGTGTCGACCGCCAACTTCTACGTCTCTGGCGCGACGCTCGCCACCGCGGGCAACATGGGCATTGGCGTCAATGACAACTCGAACGCGAGCGTCTCGCTCAACAACAACACCACCCTCACCGTCGCCGGCGGCGTTCAGATCGGCAACAGATCGACGAGCAGCGGCACGGTGAACGCCGGTCTGCAGCCCGGCGTCGGCTACCTGTCGATGCAAGGGGCGACACCACGCATCAATGGCAGTGTGGGCCTTGACAACGGCGGATTCGACATGTACGGCGGCACCGTGGCGGGGTCGGTCGTGCTGGGCAACCACTTTGTCGCGGCAGGCGGGAACAGTACCGCCAACATCGCGGGCCATGTTCGCGACGGCGTATTCGTGCTCAGTGGCACCGCGAACATCGGCGCCACGCAGGCCGAGCTGGCGACACCGGTGATTGGCGCTGTGGGGGTGAACGGGGCCGGCGGCGGCAATGCACCGGCCATCGTCAATTTCGTGGGCCGAAGCAGCATCGGCTACATCACGGTCAATGCCGGCGAGACTGCAACTTTCAAGGCCGGCTCGAACGTCCTGGTGGGCAGCAATGTTGTGAACTCTGGCTTCGTCCGCGGCAACGGAAGAATCGAAGGGCCAGGAAGCTTCATTCAGCAAGCAGGCAGCTCATTCATCGCTGAAGGGGGCGATCTCACCCTCACAAGCCGCTTCGATGGCAGCGCCGGTGGGCAGATCGCTGTCGGCTCTGGCGGCCGGTTGTTCCTTTACGGCGACGCCCGTGTGCAGGCTGGGCAGGTCATCACGAACACGAGCAGCATCGGTCCTCAGGTGGTTTTCGGTGCGAAGCTCGAAATCGGCAGCGACGGCCAGCGCGGTGGTCTGTCGGCAACAAGCGGCATCATCGCGCTGCAGGGAGGGAGCCATCTGATGCTGGACTTCGGCGGTGACACCGACCACGACTTTCTGGCCACGACCGGGAGCGTGATTCTGGAAGGCGGCCGGTTGACCCTCAGCAGCGCCGGCAGCTTCGTCGCCGGCATCGGCAGCAGCTTCAACATCCTGCGTGCGGGCCAGAGCAGGTTCGGCACTTTCGGCAGCATCGACAGCAGCGGCTTTGCGTTGGCGCCCGGTGCCACGCTGGACTATTCCAACCTCTACACCAACGGCAGCTTCAGCGTGACCGCCGTGCCAGAGCCGGCCACCTGGCTGACCTTGGCCGCCGGCCTGATGCTGATGGGCGCCTACACCAGGCGCCGCGCTGCCTGAACCAAGCGGCCCGGCGCTGGGCGGCAATCAGTAGTGCAAGCCCACTGCTGCGGGGACCCCTTCGGGGGCCGCGGTGCCTATCCGACCGGCTGCTTCGTGGCGACGAGTTCACGGCGACGTAAGGGTGTGGGCAGTGAGGGGATGGTGGAGGCAGGGGCCCGCCGCGTTGATCACCAGCACTGGCCAGGCCCTTTGACCGAGGGCGCATCCGCCATGCCGGGTTACTCGATCACGGTGTCGAAAGCGCCGGTGGCGTTGTAGACCACGAAGTCGTCGAGCACGCGGATGGTGTCGACCGCGTCGGCCAGGGGTTCGCACAAGCGCCTCAGGAACCCGGCTGCGGTGATGCCATTGCCGCTCGCGCTGCAAGCCAGGCCCGCGAGCGCGCTGAACACTCGAAGCAAACGGCCGGCGTCGTCGATGGTCCGCAAAACCGGTCTCGCAGGCGCCCAACGCCGCGCGGGCCGGTGCCG
>ENA-ORBV01016547-ORBV01016547.1-microbial-mat-metagenome-genome-assembly--contig:-NODE-16547-length-10688-cov-6.123268_pt1 | contig 10688 bp, 9 predicted proteins | sample MGYA00237777_ERZ505514 | MGnify/ENA primary metagenome ERZ505514 (study PRJEB26160, sample SAMN06269048) | microbial mat metagenome | isolation source: Oligotrophic lake microbial mat | place...
ATCAAAGAATATTTAATGCAGTACGGAATATTCTATTTAGTTTTTATTTCTATATTTACTGTTCAGTTATTGACAATGTTCAATGACGGAGCAAACCCGGGTAACTGGCGTTATCTGCTTCATATCTCTCCCATCGCAACAGTATTTGCTACAATTGGTTTTAATAATTTAACTAAACCTTTATACAGGAAAACATCTTTAACAATTGCAGGAATTCTGGCTTTTATCACTCTTGCTTTCTTATCTAAAGAAACAAATGGATTTGTTCTTTTGGATGTCAGTGACTTTACAAAATTTTTTATAATCATAATTTCAATAGTATTTATTTTACTTTTTAAAAAAGAACCTGCTGCTGATTATCTTAATAAATTGTCTGTAGCTTTTCTTATACTTTCTTTAGCCGGTTTGTATTTTGGCTATACTCCTAAAAAACTATCAGCTGAAAACATTGCATTGAAACAAACGTCTGAATTTATTGAATCAATAAATCCTGCAGGAAAAGAAATTTATTACAATCATACATTCATTCCATTCTATAATGATAAGCATTACAAAGAATCTCCGGATAATTTTAAAAGACTACTGACAGAAAATCTTAAAGTTGTAAAGAAAGGTTCAATAGTCGTATGGGATTCTCATTACAGTTACAGACCTAAAGATATGAAGAACGATGTGCAGCTTGAAGATCTTAAAAATAATCAGGATTATAAATTGTTGAAAAATATATATTCAAATGACGGCAGATTTGCTTCATTTGTATTTGAAAAAATAAATTAAGATATGGATAGGAATTTTAACAATTGTATTGTTTACGGTGGCGGAGGATTTATTGGGTCACACTTATGTGAAAGTCTTATTCGTAAAGGTTATAATGTAATTCTTTTTGACAAAATAAATTTCTCAAGAAAAAATGTTTCTCATTTTGAGGGTAAAATTAATATTATCGAAGGTGATTTTAATAATGAAATTGATTTAAAAAATTCACTTAATAATATTGATTATGTCTATCATCTTGTAAGCTCTACTCTTCCTGCTTCATCTAATGAAAATACTGTTTATGATGCTGAGTCAAATCTGCTTTCTTCACTTAAACTTTTCAGAGCCTGCATTAAAAAAGAAATTAAGAAAGTTATTTTTCTTTCATCAGGAGGAACGGTCTATGGTATTCCAAAAGAACTTCCGATTAAAGAATCTTTTTCTTCAAATCCAATTTGTTCATACGGAATTATAAAAAAAACAATTGAAGAATATCTTTCGCTTTTTAAGAAAATTAATAATCTTGAATACAATGTATTCAGGCTTTCAAACCCTTACGGACAAAGACAAAATCCATTTGCATCTCAGGGTGCAATAGCAGTCTTTATTTATAATGTAATAAATGATAAACCCATAGAAATTTGGGGCGACGGTGAAGTCATAAGAGATTATATTTTTATTCAGGATACAATTGATATTCTGACAAGGTCTATTGAGATTAACTCAGAAGAAAAAGTTTTTAATCTGAGTTCCGGCACAGGATATTCTTTAAATCAGATTATTGAAATAATTAAAAAGATTTCCGGAAAAGAAGTGAAAGTGAATTATAATTCAGGCAGAAATTTAGATGTGCCGGTAAACATTTTAGATAATACACTAGTAAAAAAAATATTTAACTGGACCCCGAATGTAAATATTGAAGAGGGAATTAAAATTACTTTTGACTATCTCTCACAAATAAAATCTTAATGCCGGATAATTCAAATATTACACTCTCTGTTTTTTTTCCTGCTTATTATGACGAAAAGAATATTGGAAAAGTTGTTGATGCAGCTGTAGTCGTACTCGAAGAATTGAAATTAAAAGATTATGAAATTATTATAATCGAGGACGGCAGTCCTGATAAGACAGGAGAAGTTGCAGATAAACTCGCTGAAAAATATCAAAAGGTCAGAGTAATTCATCACATTAAAAACTTAGGTTACGGAGCAACACTCAAAGACGGTTTCTTAAATGCTAAACTTGATTACGTGTTTTATACTGACGGTGATAATCAGTTTGATCTTTATGAGATGAAAAAATTTGTTGCCCTGATTCCATTTTCTGATATTGTAGTTGGTTATAGAAAACACAAGCAATATTCACTTTATAGAAAATTCACTTCTCTGAGCTATAACTACCTTCTCAAATTAATTTTCAATATTCACTACTGGGATATTGACTGTGCCTTCAAATTATTTAAAACTGAATTGTTCCGTAAAATAACAATTAATTCTGTTGATGCATTTATTGACGCTGAGATAATGCTGAAGGCAAAGCTGTTAAATTATTCTGTTACTGAAATCGGTGTTATGCATCTGCCAAGAGTTGACGGTATATCAACAGGGGCAAGACCATCAGTCATATTCCGAACTATCAGAGAAGTTTTTGATTACAGAAAAGAATATATGAAAGAACTGAAAAAAAAATCTATTCCTTCTTAATACCTTTTACATAATATTGACCACCCATCGGAATTTTAGATATGTATGTTTCTAAAAACCTGAGTGAATTCAGAGACTTTGGAAAAAAAAGTGTATAATTTTTTTCAGAAATTTCAAACTTTGCAAACTTCATTAACTCAACCGACTCTTTCATATTTAAAAGTATTGCATCGGTATCCCATGCACAATTTCTAACAATATATTTTGTGACAGGATTATAAGGATTATGTTCGAAAATGTATGCAACACCATTTTGCTTAAGCATTCTTTTTATAATTGAAATAGAATTTTCTCTTTCGGAAGGATGTATATGATGAAACACACATGAAATAAATATCAGATCAAACCGGTTTAGATATTTTTGTATTTCATTTTCTTCGAGTAAAAACAAATTCACTTCAGGATTTTCTTTCCTTGCAATGTCCAGACTTTTCGATGAAATATCAGTTCCCGTTATCTCAGCTCCAGGAAAGTAATCCGATAAATGTTTTAAATTCCTACCGATACCACACCCAAATTCAAGAATATTTAGCGGAGTAAAACCAATTGTATCTTTTACAATTTTGATTTTATATTCAGCAAAATAAGAATTCTCTTCACCGAAAAAATCCAATTGCTCATCTAATAATTCTTCGTATTGATTTGCGAATTTATCGAAATCTACTTTCTCCGGAGTTTCTGTATTTTTCTTTTCCAATTAGTTTCAGTTTATATTCATGTATTTTAATCTGATTGAATTTCCAAATACAGTAACAATATCACTTGCTGCCATAAGCATTGCTGCCATTACAGGACTTATTACAATTCCAAAGGGAGCAAAAACTCCGGCTGCAATTGGAATCGCCACTACATTATAAAAGAATGCCCAGAAAAAATTTTGTTTTATTATTCTCACAGTGTTACGCGAAATCATTATAGATTTTAGGATATTGTTTAAATCATCTTTAACCAAAATTACATCTGCAGAATCAATTGCAATCTCCTGACCGGCTCCGATCGCTATCCCGACATTTGCTTTTGCCAGCGCTGGTGCATCATTTATTCCGTCACCAATCATTGCAACATTTTTACTTTCACTTTGAAGCTTTGAAATAATTTTTTCTTTTTCATCAGGTAATGTTTTAAATGAAAAATCTTTTATAGAAAGTTCTGCAGCAACTTTCTTTGCGGCACTTTCATTATCACCCGAAATCATAAATATTTTTAAATTATTCTCTTCAAGCTTCTTTATTACACCAAAAGCTTCTTCTTTAATTTTATCTTCGATTTCAATTACTCCCGCGATTTCAGAATTAACACTTACATATAGTTTGTTTTTCTGATTATGATTAATTATGTCTGAAATTACAATTCCTCTGCTATTCATCAAATTATCATTTCCTATAAGTATAAATTTTTCGTTAACTTTTGCCGAAACTCCAAACCCTGATTCATTTGTAAATTCGGTCACATTTGTTTCAGGAATTAAATTATTATCTTTACCGTAATTAATTATAGATTTTGCAATAGGATGATTGGATAATTTTTCTATACTGTAAACAATTTTCATTAATTCTTTTTCTGATAAATCATTCAATACCTGAATATTTTTAACTTGCATCTCTCCTGTAGTCAAAGTTCCGGTTTTGTCAAAACAAATTGTATTAATTTTTGCAAGATTTTCTATTGCATCAGCATTGTTAAACAGAATTCCGTTCTCTGCAGCTCTTCCAACACCTATGACAATTGCAATTGGGGATGCAAGCCCCAGGGCACAGGGACAGGCGATAATTAAAACTGAAACAGCAAATAAAAGTGATTTGCCAAACTCTGCCGAGAAAATAAAATGCCAGGTTAGAAATGTTGCAATTGAAATCAATATTACTATCGGGACAAATACTGAAGAAATTTTATCTGCTATCTTTTGTATCTTTGGTTTTGTGTTTGATGCATCTTTTACTAATTCAATAATTTTAGAAAGCATAGTATCCATTCCTACTTTCACAGCTTTCATTTTTACAAAACCATTTTTCATTAATGTACCGCTGATCAGACTGTCACCTGCATTTTTTTCAATCGGTAAACTCTCACCTGTCATTGCGCTTTCATCCACTACACAAAATCCCTCCATGATTATTCCGTCTACAGGTATTTTGTCTCCGATCTTTATAACTACAATATCATTAATTTTTACTTTTTTAAACGGAACAGTTAATTCAATCCCGTTTCTTATTATAGTCACAACTTTCGTCTGAAGCTCTTTTAGTTTTTTAATTGAAGATTGTGTCCTGGATTTCAGTACTGCCTCAAGATAATTTCCTAATAATATAAATGTAATTATCATTGCAGCTGTCTCGAAATATACATCCTTCGTAACAGCAAATGATTTCAGGTTTAGTCCAAACATTAAATTTATAGAAATTGCCAGACTATATAAATAAGATGACATACTTCCAATCGTAATTAAAGTATTCATATCGGAAGTTTTATTTTTTAAAGAAGTTATTGATCCTTTTAAAAATTTACTCCCGCACCAGAAAATAACTATCGATGACATTATTATAAGTAGTATTAGTGAAAAATTCTCGGAAAGAAAATTTAAATTAAGAATATGTATATGCTCTCTCATACTTACAGCCATAATCAACAATGAAAGAAATGCTGCAGATATAAGTTTAATTTTCTGATTCCTTAATTGCATTAACTTCAACTTATCTGATTCGTCCTCATTGTCTTCCGGTAAAACATCGAATCCTAAACTTTTAATCTGTGTTGTTATAAATTCTTTTGATATTTTTTTTGAATCGTAATTAACCTTACCGTTTTCAGAGGTGAAATTAATATTTACATTGTTTATTCCGTCTAAATTTGTAAGATATGTATTTATACTGTTAGCACAGCCATTACAGCTCATACCAATAATGTCAAATTCAAAATTGTCTTTTGATTTAATTTCCGTATGCGTGTTCAGTATTTTATTTTCTAAATTTTCTGTCTTTTGCATAAATCAGTTATTTAAAATTCTGTCTGCGATTCTTGCAGCTCTTTTATTCTCTAAAACATCATGAACACGTAATATGCCTGCTCCGTTCATTATACCAATTGTATTTGCTGAGATTGTTGCTTCGAGTCTCTCATTTATTTTTGACGGATAAATTTTATCGATAAAACTCTTTCTCGAAACGCCAAGCAACACAGGATAATTTAAATCTTTAAACCTTTTTAAGTTTCTGATTAATTCAAGATTATGACCGAGAGTTTTTCCAAAACCAATTCCCACATCTGTAATTATTTTTGTGATGCCGAAACTTTTTGCAATCTTTATTGAATCTTTTAAATAATCATAAACTTCTTCGACTACATTTTCATATACCGGATTCTGCTGCATATCTTTCGGAGTTCCTTTTATGTGCATCAATATGCAACCTGCATTATGTTCAGCAGTCACTTCCGCAATTTTATCATCAAATTTAAATCCGCTTATATCATTTACTATTGTTGCACCCGCTTTCAGTGCTTCTTCCGCAATCTCATGTTTGTATGTGTCTATAGAAACAGGAATATTTATTTTTTTAATTATTTCTGAAATAACAGGAATTACTCTTTCAAGTTCCTGATCAATCGTAATGGATTCTGAACCTGGTCTCGTTGACTCTCCGCCTATATCAATAAAATCTGCTCCGTCTCTTTCCATCTGAACAGCATCCTGCATTACCTTCTCGATATTTAATATTGAATCAAAATATTTTCCGCCGTCTGAAAATGAATCAGGTGTAATATTTAAAATTCCCATTATGTAAGTTCTGCTGCTGAGATCGTATTCTGTTTTACCAAATTTATAAATCAACTTACTTCTGCTCCGTCACTAATCTCTCCGTCTATAGTAATTATTTTTAATTCACCTTCTTTCTTTGCCGCAAGTAACATCCCTTCAGAATCAATGCCCATAAGCTTTGACGGCTTTAGATTGTCAACTATTACAATATGCTTCCCGATAAGATCTTCCGGTTTGTAAAATTCAGAAATCCCTGATACGATTTGCTTTTCCCTGTCACCGACTTTCAGTTTCAATTTTAAAAGTTTCTTGCTTTTTGGTACGACTTCACATTCAATAATTTTCGCAACTTTTAAACTAATCTTTTTAAAATCATCTATACTAATAACATTTGTTAATTCTATATCTGCTTTTATCTCAGCCGGAATAATTTTGTCAGCTTCATTATTTGAATTTAATTCTTCTATCTGCTTATCTTCAATCTGAGGAAAAAGTATTTCACTTTCTCCTAATTCATTTCCCGGCTTCAAAACCAATTCTCCTATTTTGTCCCATTGAAAATCTGTTTTATCTTTGTTTAAAATATTCAGAATTTTATCCGATGTGAATGGCAATACAGGGGAAATTAATATTGCAGTCGAATGACAAATCTCAAGACATGTATTTATTACAGTTTCACATCTTTCTTTATCTTCTTTGATTAATTTCCATGGCTCACAGTCATTGAAATATTTGTTCGCTGCTCTGACTGCATTCATTGTTTCAGTTAATGCATCTTTGAATTTAAAATTATTATAATGCTCTGAAACATCAATTGCACTCTTTTTAAACTGATCTAAAATATCAATGTCAGCCTGAGTTTCTTTGTTTCTACTTGTGATTTTATTATTAAATTTTGTTTTTGCAAATACTACAGTTCTGTTTATAAAATTACCGAGTATCGCCGCAAGTTCATTATTATTTTTTGATTGCAATTCCTGCCAGGTGAATTCAGAATCTTTATTCTCAGGAATAAGTGAAGCCAGTGTATATCTTATTACGTCAGCACTGAATTTCTCCGCAATGTCTTTTACTAAAATCCCGTTGCCTCTGCTTTTGGAAAACTTCTCACCGCCTATATTCAGAAATTCATTCGCAGGAATATTGTCGGGTAAAATAAATCCACCATGAGCCATTAACATCGCAGGAAAAATTATCGAATGGAAAACTATATTATCCTTACCAATGAAATGAATTAATTTTGTATCCTTCTCACACCAGTATTCTTTCCATTTCTCAGGTTCATTTTTTTCAATAAATAATTCTTTAGTCATTGAGATATATCCAATCGGAGCTTCAAACCAGACATAAATAACTTTCCCCTTACTGCCTTCAGATTCTATCGGAACTTTCACACCCCAGTCCAGATCTCTTGTAATAGCTCTGTCGCGCAAACCCGCTTTAAACCATCCTTTACAGTAATTTATTACATTCGACTTCCAGTTCTCTTTTGAAAAAATCCATTTACTTAATTTATCCTGATATCTTCCGAGAGGAAAATAAAAATGTGTAGTTTCTTTTTCTACAGGTGTATCTCCTGTAATTTTCGATCTGGGATTAATGAGTTCTAGCGGCGAAAGATTGCTTCCGCAATTTTCACATTCGTCTCCGCGGGCTTCTTCAAATCCGCAAACAGGACAAATACCAATTATAAATCTGTCTGCAAGAAATCTTTTTTCTTTATTTGAATATAATTGCTTCTCGGTTTTTATAACTAATAAATCTTTGTTGTACAGATTCAGAAAAAACTCAGCCGCTGTATCATGGTGAATTTTATTCGAAGTTCGGGAAAAAATATCAAACTCAATTCCTATATCTTCAAATGCTTTTTTATTCGCAAAATGGTATTTATCAATAATTTCCTGAGGTGTGACATTTCCCAGTATAGACGCCATCTCAATGGCAGTTCCATGCTCATCTGATCCGCTTATAAAAATCACATCATCACCTTTCAGCTTTCTGTATCGGACATAAATGTCAGGTGGAAGATATGCTCCGGCAATATGCCCGATGTGAATGTAACTGTTCGCATAAGGTAAAGCAGCTGTAATTAAGTATTTTGTTTTGTTATTATTGGTCATGCTCTAATATACTTAATATGCATTTTTGTAAAAATGAAATAAATTATGGAATTGTAAACTGTGAGATTTAAATGATGTGTGAAAAATAATACTACTGCAGACCTTCGACTCTTCCCCAAAGCCCTCTTTTATTTTCTCTGGCTTCTCTCTCTAATTTTCTGAACTCATTTATCTTTGAAACATTTGCTGCATTATAAACATTTGCATATCCGTCCTGTATAATTTTTGCGTTTACAAATGTTCCGTCTTCCATATAAACATATCGCAAAAGTCTGCCGTATTTATCTCTGTCCTCGTAACCGGGCTCTTTAACCAATGTTACCTGCTTTCCCTCTACAAGGTTTCTCACATAATCTGAAGATGCTTCACCCAGTATTTTAATTGTATTTTTATCCCTGCCTGTCCTTTCTGACTCTCTGTCAAGTTTATCTGAATCATATTTTTCAGGTGTATCAATTCCTATCAATCTTACTTTCTCACCATTGGACATTTTAAATGTATCACCATCAACGACTCTGGTAACTATTAAATATTCGTTCTCAGTTTCCTGTTTTGCTTTTTCAATATTATCTTTCTTTGCAGTATCTATTTTTTTAAAATCACAAAAAATTCCTGATGAAGATATTATCGAAATAAATAGCAGTACAAATAATTTATTAATTATCATTTACTTTAATATTAATCAAGTATATCTATTATCAAATCAACCTCTTTCGGTTTTGACTTTGAAATTTTAATTGCACCTTCCAATCTCTTTTCACCTGCAGATAGTTTTGCTTCGCTTTCTGAAAAGAGTTCGCAGATCAAATCACCTTTTCTGATTTCATTACCTGCTTTTTTATGCAAAATTATTCCGGCGAGATTATCAACTTTGTCATCTACTTTCTTCCTGCCGCATCCTAATTCTATTGATACAAATCCAAAATCCATTGCAATCATTTCTGAAATAAAACCGTCTTCTTCTGCCAATATATCTTTCTTAAATTTTGCTCTCTTAAGATTAGCCCAGTCTTTAATATATTTTACATCACCATTCTGAATCTTTACAATTTCAAGAAATTTATTATATGCACTTTTATCCATTAACTTTTGTCCCGCAATTTTTTCACCTTCTTCCAAACTCGCTGCTTTTCCTCCAAGATAAATCATCGCTCCGGCTAAGACATTGCTTAGTTTATATAAATCCGGAATTATATCTCCGTTCATAATTTCGATACACTCTTCCACTTCGAGCCAGTTACCAATCTTCTTTCCTAGCGGCTGCTCCATATCAGTCAGAATTGCCATAGCTTTTTTTCCGAATTTCTTAGAAATTGAAATGAGTTTCTTTGCAAGCTCAATTGATTTTTCTTTATCGGGAAGATTTGCACCATTGCCAATCTTAACATCAAATACAATTGCATCTGCTCCTTCAGCAAGTTTCTTGCTCATAATACTTGAAGTAATAAGAGGAATGCATTCGACAGTTGCAGTGACATCACGTAAACCATAAATCCTTTTATCAGCCGGAGCTAGTTCGGATGTCTGGCCAATCATCACAACGCCAATTTCAGAAATAATCCTTTTAAAATCTTCGATAGAGTAATGAATATTGAATCCCGGAATTGATTCGAGTTTATCTAATGTACCGCCTGTATGTCCGAGACCTCTTCCAGAAATCATCGGAACAGCAATCCCGCATGCGGCAACCAATGGTGCAAGTATAAGTGATGTTTTATCGCCTACTCCTCCGGTGGAGTGTTTATCCACTTTCGGTAAATTCAGAAAGTTCAAATCTATAACTTCGCCACTGTGCAGCATTATTTCCGTGAGATGAAAAGTTTCCTCATCATTCATTCCGTTAAAATATACTGCCATCAGAAATGCCGACATTTGATATTCAGTCACATCACCTGTGAGATATCCTTTAATGAAAAACTTTATCTGATCTTTTGTTAAAGGAAAATTGTTGCGTTTAAGTTTAATAACTTCTACTGGATTCATATATCAAATTATAAAAATCATATCGTTAATTAAAGTCGAAGATTCTGATTAAAAAATAGAAGTTTATTTGTTTTTTAAAGTAATGGAATTTTTACCGAAGTATTGCGAATAAAAAATATTACACATTGCTTTTGGATCAGAAGTAATATCAGCAACGAAAATTGTTCTTGGGATATTTACTAATTCATCAATTACCAATGTGTCTGATTTTGATTCTTTAATAAAATTATATCTGTCAATCAATTCTGTATTATACTTTGATGCTGTTCCTCTAAGCAAATCCGCATATGCAGTCCTTATGCTGTCTCTTATACACATCTGACGCTGCCGACGAATAGAGAGGTGTAGATCTCGGTGGTCGCCGTATCATTA
>ENA-ORBV01016548-ORBV01016548.1-microbial-mat-metagenome-genome-assembly--contig:-NODE-16548-length-10687-cov-58.321866_pt1 | contig 10687 bp, 8 predicted proteins | sample MGYA00237777_ERZ505514 | MGnify/ENA primary metagenome ERZ505514 (study PRJEB26160, sample SAMN06269048) | microbial mat metagenome | isolation source: Oligotrophic lake microbial mat | place...
TTTTCAAGCAGAAGACGGCATACGAGATTCGCCTTAGTCTCGTGGGCTCGGAGATGTGTATAAGAGACAGCCGGTGACCCTCGAAGGACTGCCTCGCCGCCTCAACCCGGGTTTCCCCCCCTCCTTTCTCATAGGATCGCCCCGTGGCAATTCACCTTCGGTCGCTCCCTTCACTTCTTGTCGCGGCCGCCCTCGGGGGAGTGCTGGCCCACCCCACCAACGCCCTGCTCCAGTCGAATCCGGGTCGGCCCGCCGAGCCGGCTTCGACGCCCGCGAGCTCGGTGCCGCTGGCACTCGACCCCATCGTCCTCGAGGGTCTGGGGCTCTCGGTCCGCCCTCCGCTGGGGGCGATCGTGGCCCGTGAAGTCGGGGGGGCGCAGGTGGCGCTGCTCCTGGCCGAAAGCGGCGAGCGACCCCGCTGGCGGATCCGAATCCATTCGCTGGATGCCTCCTCCGCCACGCCGCTCGCTCGGATGGTCGCCCAGGACCATCTGAACCGGCTCGAGGAATCGGGACGACCCTTTGCCGTCCTTGCGAATGAAGCCCGCCAGGTCGGCGGTGCGGAGGCACATCTTCTGGTCGTGCGCGAGGATGGACCCGAGCAGACGCCGATTGTCAACGGCTGGCTCATCGCGTCGCGCGGCGCGATGTCCTTCACGGTGGCCACGCTGGCAACGACCCCGGCGGACCTTCCCTTGGTGCAGCCGATACTGGAGGCCATCGCGGGCTCGCTTCGCTTCGTCCCCGTCGAGGCGATGATGGCCGAGCGGCAGGCTCGCCTCGATGCCGGAGCGGCCTTCATCTCCAGCCTGACTCCTGACAAGCTCAAGAGTCTGCTCGGCGCCGACGACTGGTACCGCCTCCATCGACCAGGCGCCGCCGGGCGCGCCGAGCAGGAGTTCGGCTACATGCATGTGGTCTCGCGCGAGGGCCAGCGCGGCGAGCTCGATCCGCAGCGACCATCGCAGTCCTTCAGCGGCGACGAAGCGGAACGGGGTCTCTTCCTTCTGATCAAGAGCCGGGGACTCCTCAAGAGCGACGGTTCGCACGTCGTCGACGTCGACGCCCGCTACTGGATGGCCTGGGATCGATCGAGCGAGGCATGGTCGAGTCGAAGCACCGAGCGGGAAGGGCGCTCGACGCGGAGCAGCGCTCAGACCGGCATCCGCACCCCGACGCGACCCGGCTCGCCGACCGAGCTGACCGTGATCACCGCGGCAACCGGGACCGCGACCTCGGCACACCGCGAGCCCAGCACGTGGTCGGTGCCGGAGCGGCACTACCTCTGCGTTGCGGAGATCCTGATGCTCGGGCGGCTTCTGCCGCGCGATCAAACCGAGGGTCTCGAACTCGCCTTCTTCTACTTCGATGCCAAGGAGCGGCGCATGCCCCAGCGGCTGGACCGCTGGCGCCCCGCCGAAGGCGACGACGGACAGTGGGTGCTTTCATCACAGCCGGCGCTGGACGAACCGGGCTCGACGCAGCAGTTCGACGCTCTGGGGAAGCGGCTGCGGCGCATCGACGCCGATGGGGTGGTGACCGAGCGCATCGAGCCCGCGATGCTCCTCGATCTGTGGAAGCGCAAGGGACTCGAGGCGGAGAGCCCCACGACGCGAAGGCCCGCGGATCGACGGGAGTCGCGATGAGGCCCGACGGTCACGAGCGGCTTGCGGTGAAGTTCGCCATGGTCGCGCTCGCGGCGAGTGCGCTTGCAGGTTGCGCCAGCAGTCGAGCGTCCGAGCAGAGCGCCGATACCAGCTCGCGCTCGACTCCGGACACGACGGCGACCGCGTCGGACTCGGCGTCTGTGCCTCTGAGAACGTCGGGAGAATCATCAGACGATTCGACCTCTCCGTCGCCCGGGACCGGTGATCGCGTCGCCCCAGGCGATGCCCCGCTCGCGTCGAGCTCCGAGTCATCCTGCGGTCCATGGCAGGTCGAGGAGATCGCGGCAGGGACGAGCGGCACCGTCACGTCCTTGCGGGGCAGCGACTTCGCCCCCGACCGACTCGGCCGCGAAGCCTGGTGCATCGCCCAGGGAGACGACCTCGGCGCCACCTTCGTCCGCGAGCGCACGGCGCGGCAGTCGCACGGGGCGACGTTTGCGGAGCTGTGGAGCGACGAGACCACCCTCCTCCTCCGCACCGAGGCCGATGGTTCGATCGTCATGCCCGCCACGATCTCGCATCGAGAAAGGGTCATCAGCCTCTTCGACCCGCCGCTGATGATGATGCCGACCGAACTTCGCCTCGGAGAGACGGTGACCACGAATTCGCGCATGCAGGTGGTCGACGAACGCAACCCTGCCCGAGTGCAGCACGAAGGCCGGGCCACTCGGCGAATCACGCTCGAGGGCAGTTCCCGCATGACTTCCCCGCGCGGAACGCTCGAGGTCCTTCGGATCTCGGTCGAGTTCACCGCCGATCTTCCGCTTGCCAAGGCTTCCGAGAACGCCGTGCAGTACGTGCTCGTGGGCGAGGGTCTGGTGGCGGAGGAGCGCACCAAGGAGATCCGCGCCGTGGGGATCTTCTCCCGGCGCACGGTGCAGACACGAGTGCGGCTGGCGGACTGATCGCGGCCCGCTCACCAGGCCCCGCTTTGCGAGAGAACGCTCCAACCGTCCGTGCGCCACGCGGGATATCGACCCATCAGACCGAGGATGACGCGCATCTCGATCTCGGTGAGTTCCCACGGTGTCGGCGCCCCGGTCCACAGTTCCACTCGGCGACGACGAGCGTGCTCCAGCCGCATGGCGACATCGAGGAGCGGCCAGTGTGATGACTCTGCGCCCCAGTGAAGGGCGAAGGCGACGAGCGCGTCGGAGAAGGTCGCCGCGCTGTGCTGGAGACGTCTTTCGAGGTCTCGATCCCACGGCCCTGCCCTCGATGGCAGGTCACCGCCACCAGCAGACGTGCGGCGTCGGCGAGCAGTCTCGCTTGGATCGATCTGAGCGGCGGTCGAGGCACTGGTGGCGCCGCGTCCCGGCAGCATGCCGCAGCCGACATCCCCGATTGCGAGCACCCACTCCAGTGTCCACGCCCCGGCCCAGGCGGCCCGCATGCGCTGCTCCTCGACGCCCGCCGCGAGCGGCTCCAGTGGACGTTGTCGCCGGGCGGAGGCCCGATGATTCAGGACGACCGCCAACGGTGAACGGCTCGGCTGCGCTCGATCGGGGGCCGCTCGAGGCCCTGTGCCGCCGACGGCCGACCTCGCGCTCGAACACCCGTTGAGAATCGCTGCATCTTCTCCAACGGCGCGAATGCTCGAATCGATCCGCTCGTGCATCGGCGATTCGTCGACGACCGCCGGGTCGCGCTTCGAGACGCGTCGAACGAAGCCGGTCCTCTGGCGCCAGTCGACCAGGGCCGCGTCCATCGCGGAGACCAGAGTCAGAGGGCGTCCGAGGAGAGACTCGACCTTCGTCCGCGCCGTCGAGGTCACCGCGGAAATGCACAAAGGCCCGTCCCCTCCGGGGCACTCCGGAACGGTTTCGTCGGGGTGGCTCGGAGCGGCCTCATTGAAGCGCAGAAGGGCTCGCCGCCAGACCAGCCGGGCCACGGCGTCGGCGGCGATTGCGGCAATTGGGCCGAGTGCGCCGCTTGCGCCGCGCGATCGTGCCCGTCCGCGCCGGACGACGATCCGACTGCACAGGGCGTGCGCCAGATCGAGCTCGCCGCGGGTCTCGTGCGCCGCGGCCAGGGCAAGCAGGTGAGTCGTTTCGATCTCGGAGCCAGCCGACGTCGATTGCATCGATCGCGATTGCTCGAGGCGCCACTCGATGACCTGGTGCGGTCGCCCCTGTGCGTACCACTCGGCATCGGGGGCTGCGCAGGTCGATTCGCCGACGCCACCCAACGGGCCATCCACGTCGGCAGCGCGGGCGCCGTGCGGCGGCCCGCGGCCGAGCAAGGTCTGGGCGAGATCATCGAGCCGCCAACCGAGTGTGCTCGCGAGGCGCTGGGCGAGGTCGAGCTTCGGCAGCGCCGAGGTCGAGAGCAGATTGGTCGCGTCTCGACCCAGGGTTCGGGCCATCGACCTGCGGCTCCCTCCATGGGCGATCCGCGCCAGCTCGAGGAGAAGGGCAAGGCGGTGGCGACGATCCGTTGCGGCGTTCATTGGTCTGCTCGGGAGGGGATCACCCTACCGGGGCGCTGGTGACCTCCCGGAGTTCAGGAAAAATCACGGCAATTGCGCGAGGCCCGATTGCGTCTGCCGAATCGGCGAGCGACAGGGGCTCGACAGGTGCTGCATCCGAGTCCCGTGCAATGGTCGACTCGAGCTCAACCGCGCCGGTCGGACGCCCCTGCGGCGGGGCGTAGACTCGACCGGCTCCGGACTCGCGAGCAGTGAGGAAGATCCATTGAACCGAGTGCTCCTGGCGATCCCTGTCTACAACGAAGAGCGATACCTCGATCGAGTGATCTCGGAGGTGCGTCGCCATGCGTCCGACATCCTCGTGATCGACGACGGCTCGACCGATCGCACTCCCCTGCTTCTGGCCAGCCATCCCGTCGAGGTCATCCGGCACGCGACCAACCGCGGCTACGGCCGTTCGATGCAGGACATGATGCGGTGGGCCGATGTCGACTCCTACGACTGGCTCATCACCATGGACTGTGACGAACAGCATGAGCCTGCGGCGATTCCGATGTTCGTCGAGGCCCTTCGCGGCGATGACGCCGACGTGATCTCGGGGAGCCGCTACCTCCTCTCGGCGGCCAGCGACGATGCTCCACCGCCGGATCGGCGGTCGATCAACGCCACGATCACGGCCGAGATCAACGCCCGACTCGGGCTCGGCCTCACCGACTCGTTCTGCGGCTTCAAGGCGTATCGGATCTCCGCAGTGAAGCGACTCGACCTCGATGTCGACGGATACGACTTCCCGATGCAGTTCTGGGTGCAGGCAGCTGCGCATCGACTGCGCATCCGAGAGGTCCCGGTTCGACTGATCTACAACGACCCGACGCGCACCTTCGGGGGCCCGCTCAACGACGCGACCGTCCGGCTCGAGACCTATCAACGCACCCTCTGTCGTGAGCTGCGTCGCTGCGCCGATCGCCTGCCGCGCGAAGCCCTCTCCGAACTCGGAGCGCTGGCCACGTCGCGGAGGTGCGCCTGAGAGGCGGGCGGGCTTGGGCGCAACGACCTGATGCCGAGTGCCGACTCAACGCGCCCTGCGGGTTCGGAGCTGCTCTTCGTCGAGCCTCCTCTGGATCGTCTGCGCGAGATGCTTGCGGACCGCGCCCCACTCGCCCCCGCTCCAGTCGCGTGCGCCCCACTCGCTCCCGCTCCACTCGCTCCCGCCCCACTCGCTCCCGTAATGACGCACCGTGCGGAAGACGGGTCGCGATTGCTCGGCGGTCGCAGACTGCCGGACTGGGCGCGAGTCACGCGCGAGGAGCTCTCTCTTCCGATGGACGTGCCTGTCGTGGCCACCGGGCATCAGGCGGCGTTCTGGCATCCGGGAGTGGTGGCCAAACTCATCGTCGCGCAACGGCTGGCCGCGGCAGTCGGTGGTGCCTGCGTCCACATCGTGGTGGAGCAGGACGTCGAGCCTGTCGCCCGGATCCATCTCCCGGTTCGGACAGCCGGGCTCCCGGTTCGGACAGCCGGGCTCCCGGTTCGGACAGCCGATCTCCCGGTTCGGACAGCCGATCTCCCGGTTCGGACAGCCGGGCTCCCGGTTCGGACAGCCGGGCTCCCGGTTCGGACAGCCGGGCTCCCGGTTCGGACAGCCGGGGAATTCGGCGGCGAGCTGCGCGAACGGATCGTCGATCTGCTCGAACAACCCGAAGGACCCGTCGTCGGCGTCGTTCCCGCACTCGTCCCCATCGATGGTCTTCCCGAGGACTCCTCGGTGCTGGCTCTCCCCCGCGCAGACGACGCGGTCGCGCGGGCCATCGCCGCCCTCGCTCGGCGACGAACCGAGCCCAACGTGGCCATGCAGGTGACCCGCGCCGCGTTCGATCTTCTCGAGCCGATGGTCTCGGCGATGGCGCTGATCGGCTCGTCGGAACTTCTTCACACCTCGCTGGGGCGGGCTGTACTGGCGGAGATCGCCCGCGATCCGGAGGCGTGCGCCCGAACGTACAACGCGGCGCTCGATCCTTCAGAACGAGCCGCCTCGCTCCTTCGGATCGAGCGCGACCGAGCGGAGGTTCCGCTCTGGCGCCTCGATCAGGACGGTCGACGCCTCCGCGCCTGGGACGACGATCTGGAACGATTCGCGGCGGGTGAAGTTCGTCTGATGCCCCGGGCTCTGCTGATGACCGCGCTGCTGCGGCTGGGGGTGTGCGATCTCTTCATCCACGGTCTCGGGGGAGGAACCTACGACCATGCCATGGAGCGCTGGATTCGGGGTTGGTTGGGAATCGAAGTCGCGCCAATGGCTGTGGCGACCGCGACCTTGACGCTCCCGCTTCTCGCTCCGGACCTCGAGCACGCCCCGACTTTGGCCACGGCACTCGCGGCCCAGCGCCGCGTCCACTTCGATCCCGCGGCCGAGGCTGGCAGCGCGGGAGTCGTGCGCAGCGTGACGGGGGGCGCGGGCCCATCCCTCGCCAAGCGTGCGGCCCTGGCCCGGATCGCCATGCTTCCCCGCGGCTCGTCGGAGCGCCGCGCCGCGTGGCGTGCCATGCACGAGGAACTTGCCGAAGCACGAAAGGCGCACGCCGCGTCGCTGCGCCTGGCCGACGAGTCATTGGAGCGCGCCCGCCGCGCATCCCGTGAGCGGCCGATTGCCAACTCGCGGCTGTGGCCTTTCTTTCTGTACGAGCCGGAACAGTTCGCGCAAGCGTTTCAAGCGTTCGATTCGGCCTGATTGAGGTTGCGTCTCGCCGACGGCGCTCAACCCGGAGCCGAGGTCGCCTTCAGCGGATCGGGCCGGTAGAGACGAGTCTCGAGGGCCCACACCTTCTCGGTGAAGTCGCTCTGCGGCTCGCCGCGCCCGGAGTCGGGTCCGCGAGTGGCGGTGAGTGCCATCTGGGTGCGGGCATCAAGATTGTCGAGGTGGGCGACGAAGATCGCCTCGGGCGTGGCCGGAAGCTTGGCAGCGCCGAACTCGAGCTGGCCGTGATGGCTCAGGACGATGTGCTGGAGGACACGCAGGGCTTCGACGGGCAGGCGACAGCCGGAGTCCCGGGCGGCGATGGCAGCCTTCACCTGGAGGAGGATGGCGCCGCGGACCACGTGGCCGATCAGGTTGCCGTCGGCGGTGTAGGCGAAGCCTCGCTCCCACGAGAGCTCCTGGGTCTTGCCGAGGTCGTGGAGGAAGAGCCCGGTCAGCACCAGATCGCGGTTGAGATCGGGATACAGCGGCAGCATTCGATCGGCGAGCTCGAGAAGCTGCAGCGTGTGCTCGAGAAGCCCGCCAAGCCAGGCGTGATGAAGGGCGGTCGCGGCTGGTGCCCTCCGGAAGAGACCCATCATCTGCTCGTCGCCCAGATAGGCCCCGACCAGCGCCTTGATCGCGGGGTGTTCAAGGCTCTCGAGGAGGCTCTTCAGCCGCGTGAACATGTCGCCGATGTGCCGCCGCGTCATCGGGAGCAGATGGGCGAGATCCTCGTCGCTCACATCGATCGCCTCGATGCGCTCGATCTTGAGCTGCGGCTGCTCGTTGTAGAGCTCGGTGGTGCCGGCGATCCGCACAAATCCGGTGCGGGTGATCTCGGCCATCTCCTTCTCGCTGAAGCGCCACTTCCGCGCCGGCATCTCGCCGCTGGCGTCGCGCATCAGGCACTTGAGATAGGGATCGCCGCCGCGGGTCAGACCGATCTGAGGATTGACGAGGTTGTAGACGCCGTCGACGAAGGCGTTGGTCGGCATCTCGCGAATGTTGACGTGCGGACGGATCGGCGTGTCGTTGTCTGGCATGGTCTCAATCGACCGACGCGCGGACGCATTCGATCGCTCAGAAGCGGTCTGGCCGCAAGGGTGCTCCCGTGCCGCGGATGAACTCAGCTCGGCACACGGGAGCGGGCCAGTGTACCGGGCGCGGCGGAGCCCACCGTCCGAGCGGAGTTTCTACACCGCGCGCCGCAGCGACTCGACCGCCGCGGGAATCTCCTCGAGGAGATCCGAGGCCAGCATGCCCGCACTGGCGCCGCGCTCCCTCCAGCGATCCGCAGCGCGGGCGTGGGCCTCGACCGCAAGTCTGGCGCAGTCGTAGATCGAGAGGGGCGACGCGGCAGTGACGGATTGGGTGGCGGATTGGGTGGCGGATTGGGTGGCGAACTGGGTGGCGAACTGGGCGACGAAACCGGCAATCACACCGGTCAGCACATCACCCGTCCCGGCGGTCGCCAGCGCCGCATTTCCGGCGCGGCAGATCCAGGACTGCAGACCGTCGGTCACCACGGTTCCCGCTCCCTTCAGGACGACGATCGAGCCCAGCCGCCGCGCCAGCGCGGTCGCCGCGTCGACCCGGCCCCGCTCAGTCGAGGTGTCGGCGCATAGCGAGAGGGCCTCGGCAAGCCGGGCGAACTCCCTCGGATGTGGCGTGAGCACGGCTGGCGCCCGCAGGTCGCGGGCGAAGTCGGTGGTCTGCGCCAGGCAGTTCAGGGCGTCGGCATCGAGCACCAGCGGAATGCGCTCGCCGGCGATGAGTCGCAGCACCACCTGCTGCTGCGGACCCGCGGCGCCGAGGCCCGGCCCGACCGCGATGCAGCGCACGCCTGCGAGTGATTCGTCGAGGAGGGCGGCGCACTCCGAGGGACGCAGCCGACCCTGACCATCAACCGGGAGCGCCAGACCGGTGGCCGAGGGGGCAAGCGTGAGGGCCGGCACGACGAGCGGCGCGGGCAGCGCGAGCTTCACCAGCCCACACCCCGAGCGCAGCGCCGCGATTGCCGTGAACGCCGGCCCCCCCACCATCACAATCGGCTCCGCCGCCTGCCCGCCGATGACCAGCACCGTCCCGAACGTCCCCTTGTGCGAGTCGCTCGAACGCGGAGGAAGCAGCGGAAGAGAGGCGGAGAAGTTCATTGGCGGAGAAGCGTAACGCGGAGGGCAGGGAGCAGGGGGCAGCAAGGATCGCTGGGGGTTGCACGACTACATGCGTGCGCGGAGTACCGAGAGGCGCAACCCCTCGAATGCAGCGCACGATTCCAATCATGCAACCTCCTGCAATCCCCCCACCTGCGGCTCCGGAAGCCGCGTGAGTTTGCAATCGTGCAACCCACTGCACTTCCTCCCTGCCCCCTGCTCGGTACGCCCGGTCACATAGGTGGCGCTTCGTACCGGGCACATGGGTGACAGTTGTGCCCGAGCCGATCGTCCCCGAAATCCGACCCACGCTCCAGTCAACGCTCCACACTCCTCCCCGAACAGCTCTCTTCTTCGTCCTCCACATCAGCGTCATCCAACTCCGCCGCCGAGATCACAAAGCCCTCGCGCTCACGCACGTCCACGAATCCCAGCACGGTCCGGCGGTACACCGCACGCCAGATCCCATCGGCAATCTCCTCAAGGCCAATCGGCTCCCCGCCCAGTGCCTGGGACATGAACACCCAACGACCGCGCAGCTGCATCATCCCCGTCCGGCGGACCCGACGCACCTCCCAGTGACCCGGATACTCAGGGTCCGCCGGCTTCGAACACCATTCCCGAGACGAGGGACGCCAAAGCTCCACGGGAGCACGCATCCCCAACGCCTCGTGACCTCGCTCCTCGTTCATCCAACGAGCGAATCGAGTGAATCGAATCTGCTGGCCACGCGGAGTCATGCTCGGCGGACGAGTCGTCCTCGCCTTCAGCGTCCGGTGCATCCGCTCATGACGAGGATTGTCCTCGGGATGCGAAGGACGCGATCGACACACCTCGATTCCCTGACGCATCCATGACACGCTCACCTGCGACAGACGACACATCCCGTTCGATGCGAACGGGGCCCCGTTGTCCGAGTGGATCCGCTGCGGAATCCCATACTTTCTGAACACCGCCTCGATGCTCTCCTGAACTCCCACTCCGCACGGGGACGCATGACCATCCACGCACAGCACGTACCGCGTCGCGTCATCCTGAATCGTCAGCGGATAGCACCTTGAACGATCGCCAAGCAGAAAATCACCCTTGAAGTCGATCGTCCACTGCTCGTTCGCCACCCGGCCAGCCCGGTACACACCCGAGGCGCCACGCAGCGACGGATCACGACGACGACGCACCTTCCCCAACGAAAGGCCCGCACGAAGGAGAATCGCCGAAACCGTGCTCACCGAGGGAAGAGCCAGCTCGGGACGCACTCGCCGAGCCTGCCACAGAAGCTGCCGAGGACCCACGCCCAGCTTCTTCCGAAGTCGGATCAGCAGATCGCGTGCCTCCCCGCTCGTCGCATTCGGCTGCGTCAGCCTCGCGCGACTCCGATCGTCCAGACCCGAACGACCAAGCTCGTCGTATCGATCGAGCCATTTGTGCGCGCTCTTCCGAGACACCCCCAGCAGTCGGGATGCCTCCGAAACGCTCACTCCAGAATGAACAAGATTCACCAGATGATGTCGCTCCAACACGGCGCAGGTTTCCTTCCAGGGCATGCCGAACAGCGTCGGCGACCCCATCAGACCTGTCACCCATGTGACCGAACAAAACTGTTACCCATGTGACCGGTATGTACCTTGCACGACTCGGTGCGTGCGCCGGGGAAGACGCGGTATGTCGCAACCAGAGCGCACGCACCGCCGAGGAAGCCCAC
>ENA-ORBV01016551-ORBV01016551.1-microbial-mat-metagenome-genome-assembly--contig:-NODE-16551-length-10687-cov-3.575118_pt1 | contig 10687 bp, 9 predicted proteins | sample MGYA00237777_ERZ505514 | MGnify/ENA primary metagenome ERZ505514 (study PRJEB26160, sample SAMN06269048) | microbial mat metagenome | isolation source: Oligotrophic lake microbial mat | place...
TCGCCCGAGATCGGCCTGGCGGCGGAGCAGGTAGCTTTGTTCCTGGGTGAGATCGGCGGCGGTGAGGAATTTGCCGTCGAAAAACCGGGGGCGCGAGCGGCGCGTGTCGAGGATGACGCTCGAAGATTCCTTTTCGTCAGAGAGATTGATCGGCGCGGCAGGCATGGGAAAAGCGGGTGGAGGTTAGACGGGCAGAAGGTTGCGCAGGAGGTCGGTCGTCGTGACGATCGGGCGGTCGAGGTCATCGACGACCACGGGAGATCCGGCAGTCCGGTCAAGCGAGGTCGACGGCGCGTCCTCGAGCCGGATTTGGATGCGAGACAGAAAAACCGCGGTGGGATCGGTGAAGCCCGGAGGATATTCCTCCCCGAGTCTCCCGACGGTGGCATCGTAGGCCGCGTAGACCGAGGCCAGAAGTTCGGCGCGGTCAGTGGGTGGCGCCGGAAAACGGCTCTCGGGCACGGGTGGCAAGTCGGTTTCCGGATCGCAGTCGCGGGGAATCAGCAGGAGTTCAAAACCGTCGTTCGTGCGCGAAGGCACGATCGCGTCGGTCGCATCGGCCGCCGGTTCCGGGAACCCGGGCCGCAGGCCTTGAGGGCATTCCTTGAAACGGAGAAAGAGATCGCCAATGAAATTGCGTTCCCCGGCAGGATTCCGGTGCGGCTGGAGTGCGGCGCCCGCCTGGGTGCGCTGAAATCTGAACCAATAATTCAGCCGGAGGCATTGACGCGTGCGGACCTCGATCAGGTGGCCCGCGCGATCGAGCGCGATTCCCGGGTGCACGATCAACTGCTCCACGGGATCCGGTTCGCCCGTGGACGGATCGACGGGCCCCGCCGGGCTGTATTCAACGCGCAGGCCGGCCACGGTGCCGTATCCATGAAGGAACGACAGCGCGAGGGCGAGGCGGCTGCGATGGTAATGCTGCTCCTGCTGAAAGTCAGAGGCATCGAGCAGAATCCCGTTGCGATAGGATACGCGCTGGTTGGAAGAGGACGACGACGAGGAAAGGGTTGGCATGGCTAGGAACGGAGTTGAGGCGTCGCGGATTCGAAGCGGGAAGACGGAGTGAGTAAGCGAAAGGCAGGGTCGTTCATGAGTTGCCGCCTTCCAAGCGGGGATCGAGGCTGGGTGGGCGCCGCAGGAGCGCCCCGTCGCCGAGCGTCGTGGTGTCCACGGTCACTGGCGGTGGAGTCGGATGTGGACGCAAGTAGGTGTCGACCGACAGCAGCGCGGTCAGTCCCACCACGAAATCCGCATCGGCCCGACGCACGCGCGTGACGATATGGGCGGGCGTTTCGGCTGCGCAGATGCGTTCGATGAGAGCGAATTCTTCGCTGGAGGCCGTCTCGTGCACGATGACCGTCACACGATGCGCGAGAGAGGAGAAGAAGGTGTCGACGGTCTCCTGATTAGCTGCTTTCAAGCGAATCGACGCATCGAAGAGCGCGAGAAATTTCTTCTCCATGCCCTCTTCGCTGAGGAAGAGGGTGTTGCCGACCTTTGAGTTGCCGGAGATGTAAGTGCCGCCGAGCAGCGGATCGAAATCTCGATCCAGTTTAACGCCCAACACGGTTTGCAGCGTGCGGCGGAACCAATGGTCCTCCACGACGACGATCCGACCGGATGAAACGCCATTCCCCGTGGCGACATCGAGGGCGAGTTGCAGGCCTTTGAACGTGCCGCGTCGACGAAATAACTCGGGGGCCACCGTCAGGTGTCGGCGGCGTTGCTGCGCCGGATACCACGGCGCAAACGTGACGCCAATCCAGCTGCCGAGCCAGTCGAGCGCTTCATCCGGAGTCCGCGTCGGATCGGTGAGCAGCCAGCTGTGAGCGACTTTGTCCTCGAGCGGCGTCAGGACACCTTCGAAGTTCGCCAGGAATCGCCCGAGGAAATCAGGGCGCGTGGAGGGGCCGCCTGGAGTGACCGCGTCGGCTTCCGGGCCAAAGAGCGTTTCGCGATAAAGGGCCGGCAGGTACTTGTCCTGATAGGAAAAACGCGGGCCGTAAGCGCGCACGGCGAGCAGGCACGGCGTGCTGCGCAGGTTCCCGCGCAATATGATCCGCAGGTGGAGAAAGCGCCCTTGCAAGGTGCGCACCGGGCGGTTGACCCGTTGGAGCAGGATCGTAAATACACCATTCCGGTCGCGCTGCGGTGGCGTCGCGGAGAAGCCGGAGTGGCCGGGAATTTCGGATCCGCCGGGCATCCAGGCGGCACGCGGTTCCTGTCGTCCGGCCGCGGGCGCGGCGCCGAAATGATGCGGCTGCCAGTCGTCGGCCTGCGGCGCATCTTCGGGGCGATCCGAGTCGGTAGTCGTGGCGAGCAGGGTGAAGCCGGTGCCGGAAGGAAGCTGCGCTTCCACGTAAAGCCGGTGCCATGCGAAGCCGCTTTGGCCACTGTCAAAGGGAGTCGCCAGTTCCCCTTCGGCGTGACGGGCGAGGGCCGGCAAAGCGAGGGCGACGAGCGGCCGCGGGGCCACCCGTTCCGGCAGATCGGCGGTGGGCTGGCGCGAGGGATACTCGAGCGGACCGGTGGTGCGCTGGAGGAAGGAGCCGCCGTCGTGACCACGAAGTGGATACACTTCGCCGCCCGCCACGAGGTTTCCTTCCCGCCAGGCGAACACGACGGCTTCGGCGACGCCGGGGGCGAGCACCGCGAAGCGCTCGTTCGCGAGCCAGGCGAGGCTGTACGGCCGCTCCAGTTGGGTGAGCGTCGCGGTGGGGCCGAGTTGTCCCGAGGCCTCTACGAGCCGCACCCGCGGAGCGTTCGCGGTCCAAAGCAGCACGGCGAGACGTCCTTCCGCGCTGCAGGCGAGCGCCACGGGATCTTCGTCGTCCTGCAGCCAGCCGTCAGGAATGACGGTGAGCGACGGCGCATCAGGATTGGCTTCGATCGGTTGAAACGCGGTCACTGGCGGAGCGCTGAATTTGAGCGGATCCGGGAGCAGTTTGCCGGCGAGCCTCGCGAGCTTTCGTCCGGTGCGATCGAGCGCCCAGCCGCCACCCTCCGGCGCGGGCGTGAAGCGCCACGCTGCAAAACCAGATGCGGACAGCGTGACCGCGGAAAAGCGGTGGCTCAACGGCTGGATCATGATGGCGCCGCCGGCGATGCCGTAGAGAAAGCCGTCCCAACCCAGGGCAAGATCGGTCAGAGGGGCGTCACTGATGGTGAGCACGGGACTCGCACTGATCGGCTCAGGCTCGGAAAACGCGCCGGTCGCGCGCACCGTCACGCCGTCCTGATCAACGAACGCGCGCGTGCCGAACGCATCGCGCGTCATCGGCGTGCGCTCCAGCAAGGCCTCGGCCTCGTTTGGCGTTTCGACGAAAACGTCCACGCTCGTCTGACTCGCGAGTTGCAGATGCCCGGGCAACAACGCGAGCGTGCCCGGCACATCCGGGTTCCACGGGGTGCCGCCACGCGCGAGCCAGAAACGTTGTCCGTTGGCGTCCATCAGCACACGTCCGGTACGACCGGGATCGCGAGTCCGTCGTTGGACTTGGTCGGACCCGGTGACTTGAATTCGACGGGCGCATCGCCCTCGGCCACGACTACTCCGAGCAACTCGGGCAGCTGCCAGGGAAGCAAGGTGATCTCGGCGTTGTCGTTGCCGCTGGTCGCGGTGACGCGTTCCCAAACGCCGTTGACCGGTTGAAAAAGGTTGGGACCGTACACGCCCATCACGCCCTCGACTCGGGAAACGACGATTTCCAATTCGCGACGTTTCACGGTGCGACCGAGCGGCCAGCCGCGCCCTTGCGGTCCGCCCGGCGGCAGGCAGAAGAGGTACTTTTTGAGCGCTTCCTTGACCGCGGTATTCGTCTCTTCCTTTCCGCCCGGGTTATCGATGCCGACGGAGATCGCGACCGACACATATTCGCAACCGATCACGTAGAGCTCGGTGCCGAGCGGCTTGCGGTCAGCGAGGCGTTTGAAAATCGTCTCGATAAACGGCCGGTCGATGCGCGGGTAGGGCGCTTCAAAGCTGGCGCGAAACGGTAACGCCATTACGGATACAACCCCCGGAACATCACTGCGGCGTTCCTGCGGTTTGAAACGGGGCAGCACCTCCACGCGACCGACGCGCACGCCCGGAGTCGTGAGCGCGAGTTGTTCGTAATCATCAGCGGTCACGGCGCGGTCGCGGTGACGGAACAGCGCGGGAATCCGTTTCTCCGCTGCTTCGACGGTTTCCGCATCTTGACCGCCGGTGGCGGTGAGTGGCTGGAGCGCCAGCAGTTTCGCCACGGGCGCAGTCGCCAGGACCTGGCTGAGCGAGCCGGGAGCGAGGTTGCCCGCTTCGCCCCCGCCGACACGCATGTGCTCAAGGCGGAAACGGGCGCCGCGGGCGGGGATCTTGCCGCGGACGCCGTCGCCAAAGCGAATTGTGCCGGCCTCGGCATCGAGTTCGTACGCGGCCTCCTGCACGGCTGCCAAAGTGAGGTCGGCCACGCGGCGCCAACGCCGGTAGCCCAGTCCCGCCTCTTCGACCTGCAGACTGAAACTTTCCTCCTCGATGCCCCGACTGGGCAGCGTGAGCGTTTGATCGGGTTGTCCCGTGCCCTGGCCCACGACGAGGCCGGCGGTGGTTTGCCGGTGATCGATCTCGGCGCCGTTGATTCCGGTCCAGGTGATCGGTAGCGAATCGAGATCGCCCGCCGGCCGCACGCGGAGCCACGCGACCAGTCGCGCCGCTTTGGCAACGTCGTCGAGCCGTGGGGGTTTGTCGCCGGTGCCGGCATCGACGTCGTCGCGGACATTATTCGACGGCGCGAAGAACGACGTGGCCGACGGCAAACTGAGGCGCACGATGCCATCGGTCGTGAGACCTTGGGTCGTATCCGTCACGACCGTCAGCGGAAGGTAGGCGACGCCCTTAGGCGCGGCCGGATCGGGCGTGGTTAGTTCCCACGTGCAGGGAATGGGGGCGCGCTCCCCGATGTCTTCACCGAATTCAGGCAGCGTGAGCTTGGGCGCGAAGGCGATGTTCAGGTACTGCGGCCCGCCGGATTCACTCCGACCCAAGGTGGTTTTTACCGCCGTAACGGTGTCGGCGAGCACCGCAGGTTCGCCTTCCTCCAGCGGAATCAAAAGCGCGTACCACAACGAGTGGTCAACGGTATCGCGAATAAGATCGAATCCATCCGGTTCGGGGCGGCCATCTGGAAAGACCGGCGTGGTCAGGTACGGGACAGCGACATTGGAAACCGGATACAGCCGCGAGAGCTGGGCGATTTTTTCCGCCATCGTGTTGTGCTCGTCGGGCGAAAGCGGGCGCTTGCAGTAGGTTTCCCCGAGGAGGGGCAGAACCGTGAGTTCGGAGCGCGTTTCGAAGGTCACGCCGCCCTTGAGCCGGGTCCGCGCGGGGAGGAATTGGGAGCGGGTGTTGTCGGGCGCGTCGAAGTTGATCGAGACGAGCGTGCGCGCGGCCCGGGCGGCCCGCAGTTGCACGCCGAGTAGGCGAAGAAAGGCGAGGCGCTGGCGTTCCGGGATCAGGTTGACCCGGTAGAGCAGGGTGTCGGTCAGCCACGCGAAGAGTTCGACCAAGGTGCGGCCGGGATCACCGGGAACGGGGTTGGTCCATTCCGGCGTATGCGCGGGAATGCGCGCGAGCATCTCGTCGACCAGATTTTGGTACGAACGATCATCAAGGATTGGAACGTTGAGAGGCATGAGGCGGGGAACGCGTCGGGCGGTCAGGCGGCGAGGTCGAGGGTGAGGCCGAGGCGATTGGCGGCGCCGGTGCGGCGCAGGCGATAGGCGATTTCCACGCGAACCTGGCCGGGCTGGTCGTCGGGCGTCGTGACGGAGATGTCGTCGACGACGATCCGCTGCTCCGAGCGGGCCAGCGAGGTGGTAATCAGATCACGGATACGCCGGTGCGTGGTGAGCGTGTTGGGCTCGTGGAGGAAATTCTCGAGGCCGGCGCCGAACGCGGGGCGCATCAGTTGCTCGCCGGGCCGCGTTTGCAGGATGACGCGAATCTGCTGCGCGACGCTCTGTTCGAGCGACGGCCAGTGGAGCTGTCCGTCAGCGTCCGGCAGCGGCAGCAGGGGCCAGCCAAGGAGAGGGGAGGTGCTCATTTTTTACGGGGAAACGGGATGCAGATCTTCACGTAAGGGAGCCAAAAAAAGATGATGTTCAGCAGGCTCAGGAAAATGTTCAGGACGATGAACGCGCAGATGCTGATGATCGGAACGTTGAACCCGCAGATCCAATCGAGGCTGAACGAGGATCCCTGGCCGGCCTTGCCTTCGAGGAATTTTTTCGGGTCCTGGTTCAGCACATTCGCCAGCTTCGCGGGCACGGAGAACGCGACATTGGGCCGGGCGTTTTTGAAGAACTCCGGCGTGAGGTCGGGCAGCGCAATCGGCACCGGCCCGCCCGGCCCGGACTCGTACCAGGGCGCGATCGAGAACTCGTCACTATACGGACTCCACACGATTTTTGGCGGACACGCGCCGCCTTGTTTAACCCGGACGAAGGCGCGCAAAACATAACGCGCGGTCGGATCGTCATAGCGCCCGCCGCCGCTTTCCGTACTGAAGAGCGAGAGTTCGGTTTCCCGACTGATCTGCTGGAGCAGCGTGAACACGTCCGACCCCACGGAGGAGCTGACCGCCGGCCAGGTTTTGGGACGCGGGAGCGTGAGGCTTGGCTTGGGCAGATCGAAAAAGAGCCTCGCCGCATCCCGCAGGTAGTTGCCAGCGGGACGCGTGGAGCCGTCGACCAGCGTGAGCGTGAGCGCGTTGAGTTTCGCGATCAGCCGGTCGGTCGTATCCACGTTTACCGGACGGAGCAGGCTGAATTCCTGGGCGAGCTGGCGTACAAGGAGAACGAAGCGGCTGGCCCCGGGGTTGACGCTGCTGTCGGGAAGCGTGACCGGAGTGTTGGCCAGATCCGCGCGATCGAGCAACGCGGCCTTCTCGGTTGCGCTGTTACCCGGCCAGAGGGAGACGGCATTATCCGAGGCACGCAGCAGCAGGGAAAGGTGAGCGGCCCATTCATGGGGAGCCGGTGCGGCGCCGCGCGGCATGGCCCCGGCGCGCGAGGAGCTGGTGACCGGCATCACGCCGTAGAGGAGCGTGCGGGTGGTGGCGCTGGCGGTGTCGGGTGGTGCGACGAAGATCGAGGTGGCTTCCTCGGTGGTCAGATCGCCGGGGCCAAACTGCTGGAGGTCAAAGGCCGGATTGGCGGTGAGGCGCGGCTGGGGCCGGCGCGCCGGATCGGGATCGCGGAGGTGATCGGGATGATCGAGATCGGCGAGGGTGACCCAACCGGAAACCTTGTGCCGGGTGGCGACCCACGCTTCGTAGCGCTTGCTGCCGTCGGGCATGAGGCGCACGCGGCGGATGACCTGGCCCGCGGAGTCGATCTTGCGCGGGTCGAGGCGCGGTTGGCCGAACGTGTCGCAATGGGCCTCCAGCAGCGAGAGATTGAAGACGCGATGGATGGGCTGATAAAGGCGCAGGGCGCCGTTGGTGACGGCCTTGGGCCGGTGGGCGGGAATGAGGGCGGCAGGGTTTTCGCCGGTGAGTTCATGAAGGAGGGCCGGGATGAAATCCTCGTCGCGCCGCTCGAGGATCGAGGGGGCGCCATCGTTGCGCAGCGTCCACGCGCCCACGAGGCGCACCTCGTGGTCATCGTCGAAGCGAATGGGGTTCACCTTTACCATATGTTTCCTGCGCCCGGGGTGTAACTGGGAGAAACGACGGCGTTGGTGATGAGGGTATCGCACTTCACGACGCCGGAAAAGTTCGACATGCCCGCGTCGACGCTGACCATGCCGGCCGAGACCTGTACCTGACTCGCGGATACACTCACTTTTCCGGAGGCCTGGATAGTGACGCCCTGTGCATCCATCGTGATGCTGTTTCCTGAAGTATCCTCGAACTTGATACTTCCGGTGCCTTCGTCGGTGAACGTGCCTTTGACGCCGCTGGGCGTTTCCAGGACGATCTTGGCGGTACCCTCGGATTCCTCGATGATGGCGATGCGGGTGCCCGCCTTTCCGGTGATGGTCCAGCGGTCGACGCGGTTGCCGCTGAACGTTTCGGGCGGTCCGGCGTTTCCGTTCCAGAGACCGCCAATCACAATGGGAAAGCGCGAGTCGCCGGCCACGAAGTTGATCAGGACTTCGTCACCGACATCGGGGATGAACAGCGCTCCGCGATCTGCTCCAGCAAAGGGCACGGCGACGCGGGCCCAGATCTCGGCCTGGCCTTCGCCATCGACGGTGAGCAGGCGAACCTTGACGCGCGCGAGGTTCTGCGGGTCCTGGACGTCCACCACCGTCGCGAGATGACAGGCGTGGGTCGGGTTGAGATGAGTGTCGATGGGAGGCATGGTTCAGCCTTCGCCGAGAAAGGCGCACTGGCCCTCGAATTCCGTCCGATAGCCCTCGGTGAGATCGTAGCAGTGGCGCACCGCGGTGATGTAATACGTGTTGGAGAACCAGGCCCCGAGTCGATTCACCTGCACATGAGTGCCGACGCGCAGTGCCGGAGTTCCTGTGGTGACACCTTGGATACGCAGAAAACGGCGGCCGCGGCGATTGCGCACGGTGGTCGCGATCGCGTCGGCTTCCTGCTGGTTGAAGCTGAGCACGTGGCAGGTGTGGTGGGTGCGCTCACCGAACGTCTCTTCCATGGCGCTGCCTCCGCGTTTACCCGCACCGGGGCCAAGTGCGTTGTCCTGGCCGTTGGCCTCGAGCGCCTCTCCCGCCGCCACATCCCATCCTTTGACGGTCGCGTCGGTGATCTGATGGGCCAGGTCGGAAAGGACGCGGGCACTCTTCAGCTCTTGTCCCAGCGTGAGTTCGAGCTCGCCGCGGCGAACGTCGCGCCGGGGTGAAATCTGCAGCGCTGTACCCACAATCTGAATATCCGCATCGATGCGGGCGAGCAGACGGCGGAGGAAGCCGAGATCAGTTTCATTGAGCTGCACCTGCGGGCCGAAAATGTCACTCAAGCCATCGATCTCCGGAGTGAGCCCGTGATCGTTGGCGATCGTCCGGGCGATGTCGGCCAGCGATTGATCTTCGAACGTGCGGGAGCGGCGTTTTAACCGGAGGAGTTGCAACGCGTCTTCTGCGAACACGATCAATTCGGGTGGCGCGGCCTCGTTGAACACGCCCTCCAAACCGGAAATGCGGCCTTTGAAAATCTCCACCGGCGCGGCGGAATCGCCCGCTCCGACCACGAGTTCCTTGCCCAAGCTAAGTTCCCCGCCGGCATCGAACGCATACTCGGCCGAGCCGTCCCGCAACGACGCGGAGTTCGACAACCGGATCTCCACGGAAGACAACCCGCCCTCCTGCTCGTTCATCACCATGCTGGTGATCAGGGAGCTGAGGCGTTCATGCTCTTCACCGTCCAGCCGGAGGGTCGGACGCGCGACATAGACGAGCGGTGTTTCGGACGGAGGCATGGTCAGTCGGCACTGAGGCGCTCGGCCCGTTCCGCAACGCGCTGCAACTCGCGCACGAGGGACTTCGGGTCGACCTTGGCGCTGCCGGAGGGATCGCTCTGGCGTTCGCTCGCACTGGACGTGGGAGCGGGCGGCGTCACGTCCGCGGTGATTTCATCGAAGATGATGGGCATGGATCAGGTCTCGTCGAAACGCAGGCGCCGCGCGCCGCCGACATCGGCTTTGAAGGTGCTGGCACTTTGCGCGATGGCTTTGCCGGTGACGTCAAACAGTCCACCCGGCGCCACGGTTGGAGCGGAGGCGGCGGTGAAAAGGCGTTGCGGCGCGAGCGCGGAGCCGGCGGCGGCTCCGGCTGCCGAGCTCGCGTGCAGTCCATTGAACGCGCCCGAGCTCGCGGAAACTCCGGCGGATGAACCTGCGCCAAAACTCGTCGAGAAGCCGGCGCTCCCGCCGCTGCCAACTCCGACTCCTCCACCGAGTCCAAGATTAAGTCCAATGCCTGCGCCCGCGCCACCACCCGCGCCCGCACTTACTCCGGCGGAGAAACTGGCTGCGGCGCCGATCGTGATCCCGCCGCCGATGGACAGTGAAACGCCGGCGCTCGCGCGCAGGCTTTCGAGTCCGTTGGCGGACGCGATTACCCTGGCGGCAAACGGATTTCCTGCGTCGGTCGCGAGTTGAGACGGGTTCCCTCCAGGAACCACGAGCGCATCGTTGCCCGCGCCGCCACTTTCGCCCCCCGCTTGATCGAATTGGTAATTCGGTTGCGACATCGACAACGCGACGACCGCCCGCAGGGGCACGCCGTTGGCGGAAAAAAAGTCCATTGTCTGTTTAAACGAGTCGACGATGCCGGTGAAGCTGAACGCGCCCCACTCGAATGTAACCATCGGTGGCGCTTGCGGCGGGCCCTCCGGTCCGCCGGTGCGCTCGGGTGGCCGCAGCATCAACTCGACCTTGTTGGTCTTGCCGCGCACGTCATCACCGCTGTCGGTGGTGTCGAAGGTCAACTCGAGGTTCAGCTTCGCACTGGCGGCTCCCGCGGCCTGTTGGGTTTGCCCGCCTTCACCCTGCGCGTTGATCGTGATCGAATAGTCGAGCGACGCGGGGTTGAAGTCGATCGGCACGGTCGTCTTGCTGCCGTCCGCAGCCGTGTAGGTGAACTGACCTTTGGCAGGTGGGGGTGCGGCGCTCATGCGAGTTTCAACCCTTCGTGGACGAGATGCAGTTCCTCGATCGCGACGTCGCCGCTTTT
>ENA-ORBV01016554-ORBV01016554.1-microbial-mat-metagenome-genome-assembly--contig:-NODE-16554-length-10685-cov-5.401867_pt1 | contig 10685 bp, 12 predicted proteins | sample MGYA00237777_ERZ505514 | MGnify/ENA primary metagenome ERZ505514 (study PRJEB26160, sample SAMN06269048) | microbial mat metagenome | isolation source: Oligotrophic lake microbial mat | place...
ACTTGGTGGCGAGGACTGTTTGAGGAACTAAAGTGCCGATGGGGCACTTTAGTTCCGAGTTCCGCAGCCAGCCTGTTTATGACAATCAGTACCTCACGATTGAGCAACCGTCCAGGAATGGTTTTTGGTTACTTTTGTCCGTAGGCAAAAGTAATATGGTGTTTCTCTCTTACAAAGAAAAAGTAGGGCTAGCGTTTCTGCCCGCCATAAGTACTAGTGCCATACCCAGTATTCTGCGAACGCTCCTTATTGCCAAGTAGTGCTTTTAACACCTGTGAAAATCCAAATATCGAAACGAGTCCTGCGCCAACAAGCGCCAAGAATTCTTTGCGTGATACTTCTTTTTGCATGATTTGTTCGAGTTGTTTCATTGTCTATTTGCCTAGCTTTCAATTACGTATGCGCCTATTTACTCAAAAACGCTACTGCTTTGTCAAGTTATTCTGTATAATCGGTATCAATGAGTGAGACGTTCTATTATTATTTTGCGCAAGTATACAACTGCGGCGCGTACGGTGCGGGCGACTTTGGTGATGGTGATTGCAGCACGGGATCGGGCGGTTTGGTAGATACTGGTTTTGCAATTATGCTCGCAGTAGCGGTTGCTGCACTGCTGATTTTTATAACGATACTGGTGATGGTGCTGCGGCGAAAATCCAAAAAATCCCAACAAATGCCCGCGGCTGCAGCTGCAATTCAACCAACCCAAAGCGTACCGAAGTCTCTAAGCCCAGAACTACCTGTACAAAACGGCCCCGTTACCGATATAATAAGACCACGAAAGGGAGAATAAGAACATGCCAAATCTAGGTTTACCAGAACTTATTATTATCCTTGTTGTGTTGTTGCTACTGTTTGGAAGCACTAAGCTGCCAAAACTAGCAAGGAGCATTGGCGAATCTGCTGGAGAGCTACGAAAAGGCCTCAGTGATAACGCGCCAAAAGCTGACGACAAGAATAGTTCAACGAAAAAAAGCTAGCGAAGCTATGAGGGAAACAGGGGGCAGAGGGTGACCCGAGCAAATCAAATCAGTCGCATTGGTGCGCCAAAACGCCAGCCAATGTTTGAGCACGTACGCGAGCTTCGCAAGCGGCTGTTTTGGAGTGTCGCTATTATTGGCGCTGCCGGAGCAGTTGGCTATTCGTTTCACGAGCAGCTGTTGTTTGTGTTGCAGCGACCGCTCGGCCAAACTTTGTATTTTACCTCGCCAACTGGTGGGTTCAGTTTTGTGTTCAAGGCCTGCTTTTTCTTCGGTGTTTTAGTTGCGCTACCGGTGATTATTTATCATATTTGCCGATTTTTGGGGCCTGTTGTGACATCGGCCACAAGACGATTATTCGTCGGAGTGGTATTCTGGTCGCTCATACTCGCGGCAGCCGGAGTAACATTTGCATATTTTATTAGTTTGCCGGCGGCGCTGAACTTTTTGACCAGTTTTGGTGGGCCAAATATTCAATCGTTGATTACAGCAGATGAATATTTTAATTTTGCCATCACCTATTTAGTAGGTTTTGCGCTGATGTTCCAGCTGCCACTGCTGGTATTATTTATAAATCGAATTAAGCCGCTTAAACCAGGGAGTATGATGAAGACACAACGGTACGTGGTGATTTTTAGTTTTGTTGCCGCAGCGATACTCACGCCAACGCCCGACCCGTTTAATCAGTTGCTTATGGCAGCTCCGGCAATTTTGTTGTATCAAGTAGCGATTGTTATGGTGCTGAGCATAAACTACAAAAACTCTACCAGGCGTCGTCGAATTGAGCGGAAGGCTGAGGCGGCATCGAAAGCATTCCATGCCAAGAACGCTACGCTGCGGCCAACCGTCGCTACTACTCGACAGCTCCAGTTACAGCCAGCTCCAACGATCGCGCAGCGAGCTCCAGCAATTGCTCCACGATTCCAGCCAATGCCGCAGGCAGCTATCCGTGAGGTGCATCAGCCGCGTCAACGGTTCATGCCAGCTATGGCGAGCGCCGCAAATATGGGTTCACAATTGCACGCTCGGCAAAAAGCCTTCGACGTTTTTTAGGTAATTTTTATTTTCCGCTCAGAATATGGAGCGCAGTGTTATTGCTCGATATAAAAAGTATGCAAAATAGGGCAACACTTGCGAGCAATAAGCCAAGTAAAATCCAAAACTTTTTTTGTTCGCTCATTCCGTTGGCTCCTCGATTAGTTTTGCGGTGACGACTAAGCGGTCTTTGGCGTTCCAAAGTGGCGTGCACGTATACAGCGTCAGGAGTGGCTCCGGGCTTTCGGCTTCGACTTCTGAGGCGCTGGCCGCGACTGTTTTGATTGATTCAACTTGGTACGTGTATCGTTGTTTGTCCCAAAAAATACTGAGTTTGTCGCCAGTTTTCAGCTTGTCCAAATGATAAAAAACTCCTTTCGGATCTTTGTATGTAAAACGATGTCCTGCTAAAACAGTATTGCTATCTTTTGTTGGATCGCTTGAGCCGGGGCGACGCCATACGCCTTTGTTAACAACGGCGATATCCGTCCCTTCGTGGATTTTCTCGCTGAGTCGCATACGCGGAATAACAATGGTGTTGTCTTTGTAGATTTTAGTCGGTTTGACGGCTTCTACTGCTTCGGTTAGATCCTCGTGTGTGTTGTTTTGGTCGATCCAAAACTGTAGCGTTGGCCAAAACGGCACCAAAATGATGTAGCAATTAATGGCGATGATGCATGCAGCTAAAATCCAGTTTATGGTGCGTATTTTTGAAAATTTCATTTTGTGGCGCGAATTGCTATTTATTATTTTCTGCATCTTTGATCAGCAGGCTGGTGTTGTCGAAGGCTTGCGCGAGTACAGCCTTCAATGCTTTTGCGTCGGTAGAATCATGCGCACTTTGTAGTTTTGCTTGATAGCTTGCGAGCTCTTCTTTGATTGTACTTTCGAACGCAACGTCGAATGTGCCATTTTGTTCGGCTACTGTTAACGTTTGAGCCGTTGTGGCGCTGGCGACGCCTGCGTACTCTTGGGCTTTTACTTTTCCACTCTTGCCCAACTGTTCGATAATTGCGTTTTGGTCAGATTGTAGCGTAATCGCTACGCTGTTAGCTAGGCTTTTGGTATCAGTACTGCCGGCTTTGGTGGTGCCAATTTTGGTTAGCGCCAAAATGGAACTTTGCGTTCTTGCAACGCTTAATAATTGATCACGATTCGCACCTTTTCCGCCAAAAATAATGCTTCCAACAAGAATCAGGATTGTCACAATTGCCAGCCCGGCGACAATTTTGACCAGTAAACTAGACTTGTCGCCACCACTACCACTTATTTTTGGAATAAGTTTTTTCTTGGGCGGAGTTTCGGGGTTGGTAATAAAATCGTACTGATTTGGGTCAAAAGGCTGTGGAGCCGCTGGTCCTTGATGTTGTTCCATGCCTACTATTTAAGCATAACTATAACTGTTAGACCAAACCATCTATACTTATGCGTATGGATGCGGTAGAGGATATTAAAAGTCGGCTGAGTATAGAAGACGTTGCCAGCGAATACGTCGAGTTAAAACGCGCCGGCCGAAACTTTAAGGCGCTTTCGCCGTTTAGTAGCGAAAAAACTCCCAGCCTTATGATTAGCCCCGAAAAGCAAATTTGGCATGATTTTAGCAGCGGCAAGGGCGGCGACATGTTTAGTTTTGTCATGGAAATGGAAAGCGTCGATTTTAAAGCGAGCTTAGAAATATTGGCTCGCAAAGCTGGTGTGGATTTGGACAAGTATCGCAGCAGTGGCAGTAGTGAGCGCGGCAAACAAAAGGCGCGATTACTTGAGGCCGTCGCGGTAGCTGCGCGGTTTTACCAAGTACAATTTAGTCAAAACCGCGAAGCGCTCGATTACATCTTAAAAAAGCGTAAGTTCAGCAAAGAAACGGCGTTGGAATTCCAGATTGGTTATTCGCCAAACACCGGACACGCGTTGGTGGATTTTTTGAAAAGCAAAAAATTTACTGACGATGAAATTCGGCAAGCCGGGTTGTCGACGGAACGCTATCAAAAAATGAACGACATGTTCCGCGGCCGCATTATGATTCCGCTGATGGACGCGCGAGGGCAGGTGATTGGTTTTACGGCGCGCCAAATGCAGGACGAGCCGAACTCGCCAAAATATATAAATACGCCGGCGACGATGTTGTACGACAAAAGCCGCAACGTGTTTGGGCTGCACTTGGCCAAACAATCGATTCGAAAAAATAAATTCGCCGTTATTGTAGAGGGAAATTTGGACGTAATCGCAAGTCACCAAGCCGGCGTAAAAAACGTCGTCGCGAGTGCAGGAACCGCTATGACAGAACTTCACTTAAAAGAATTGTTGCGATTCACCGATGATATTCGCCTGAGTTTTGACCAAGACGCGGCGGGCCTGAATGCCATGGAGCGCATTATTCCAATGAGCAGCAAAACCGGCGCAAATCTGAGCATTATTACTGTTCCTGACGGCAAAGATCCGGACGAACTGATTCAAAAGAACCCCAAAGCATGGGAGCAAGCGATTAATAGTTACGATTACGCCGTGGATTGGGTGATGAAACAGTACGAGCAAAAGCTGGATATTGCGTCCGGTTCGGGCAAAAAACAATTTACTGACACTGTTTTGCCGGTAGTTGCAGGGTTAAGCGATCAAGTCGAGCGCGATCATTATGTGGGCGTTATTGCTGATAAGATTGGCGTTAGCAAAAGTGCGTTGTTATCAAAATTATCCACAACAAAAAGCAAAAAAACTGTTCAGCGCAAAAAACAAACAGATGTAAAACACGTCACGCGCGCCGAATCCGACATCATAAAAACCCAAAATCATTTGCTCAGTTTGTGTTTGATCCGCCCTGAACTTCGCGAGCATTTGCAATCAATCCGCGCCGAAATGCTGCAAACCGAACAGGCGCAATTAATGCTGCGATTTTTGCAAACCTACCCGGACATTGATGTGCAAAAACCAGGCGAGCAGTCCGGCGCTTTGCTGAAACTCGGTGATTATGTTAAAATGTTGGTAATCTTATATGAGGAACTCTACGCTCCCCTCGAGGTTTTAGAGCTTCAATACGAAGCCGCTCGATTGCAGGTCCGGGTGATAGAACAATTTGTAAAAGCCAAAAAAACACTTCTGGTAGAAGCATTGCGCGGCGCCGATGATTCGACGACCGATACACTTTTGCAAGAAGCCAAAAAACTCGACGTATTACTAAAGACCACAAAGGAGCAAACTCGTGCCAAGTAGCAAAGCCAGCAAAGCAAAACAAGACCCAAAGGCGCTCGAAGCCTCTATAAAAAAACTGATCGAACAAGCAAAAAAAGACGGCAAAGTCGAGCAACGCGCTATTTTTAAAATTGTTGCCGACACACCTGAAAACGTAGAAACACTCGAAGCGCTGTACGCAGAATTCGCCGAAGAAGGCGTTGATTTAGTAGAAGCCACCGAACCCGACGCTGAAAAATTCACCGACGAATGGGTCGAAGAAGAGGAAGAAGTTGTTGTTCCTGAACAAGTTTATCTAGACGACGTTGCTGATGACTCTGTGCGTTTATATTTGCGCGAAATCGGTAAAATTCCGCTGTTAAAACCAGATGAAGAATTAGCGCTGGCGTACCGTGTTGTGGCCGGCGAAAAACGCGCCAAAGACAAAATGGCTGAGGCAAACATGCGACTTGTGGTTTCGATTGCAAAACGCTATGTTGGCCGCGGCTTGGATCTTTTGGACTTGATTCAAGAGGGAAACACCGGATTACTCCGCGCAGTTGAAAAGTTCGACCCAGACAAAGGTTTTAAATTTTCTACCTACGCGACGTGGTGGATTCGCCAGGCGATTACTCGCGCCATTGCTGACCAAGCGCGTACCATTCGTATTCCGGTCCACATGGTTGAAACAATCAACAAGTTACTCCGAACGCAGCGCCGCTTAACGCAAGATCTCAACCGCGAACCATCTAACGAAGAAATCGCCAAAGAAATGGAAATCGACGTCGAAAAAGTCGAACACATTATGAAAATCAAGCAAGATATTTCGAGCTTAGATGCCAGCGTTCGTGACGACGAAGAAGACTCCGTATTGGGCGATTTCATCGAAGACGAAGACACCGTAACTCCAGAAGAATCAGCCACCGGGCAATTGCTAAAAGAACACGTCAAAGACATGCTCGGCGCATTATCCGAGCGCGAACAAAAGATTTTGAAACTGCGGTTTGGTCTCGAAGACGGACGATCACACACGTTAGAGGAAGTTGGCCAAGAATTTAACGTTACCCGCGAACGCATTCGCCAAATCGAAGCCAAAGCACTCGCAAAACTCAGAAAACACAAAGACTCCAAAAAACTCCACGACTACATTAAATAACGGAAACAACGTCCACATTACCTAAAATCACAAGAAAAGGTATCATTAGTATATGAATATTATTGGTGTTGCAGGACGAGATCGAAGCGGCAAGGACACGATTGCCGATTTGTTGATTGCAGATGGCTGGTTTGGTTTCTCAATTGGTGACGCTACTAGAAAGCTTTCGCGCGAACGTCACGCTGACAAGGCCGATCCTATTTCGGTGGCAAACATGACAGAAACCTCTAATTGGTTCCGTGGCGAGAATGGCGCTGATGCTTTTTTAAAACATGGACTTAAGGAGTATGAATCAAAACTCACTGCCGGTAAAACATATAAAGGTGTGGTTATCTATAGTATTCGCGCGCCAATTGAAGCGGATTTTATCTTACAACAAGGCGGCGAACTTATTTGGTCAGAAACTACAGACGAAATTCGTCACATACGAAAAATTGCGAATATGCGTGAGGGTGAAACGACTGTTACGTTGCAAGAAATGCTAGACCAAGAAGCATTGCAAGCAGATCCACAGTCAGGAATACCACGTGAAGTGCAGATGGATCTAAATTACGTTAAATCCAAGGCAACAAAGACTATCGAAAATAACGGTAATGATTTGAAAGCTTTTGAATCGTTGATAAAAAAATCTCTTGGGATTGAAGTTTGAATGCATGGTAGATAAAACACACACCAGCGACACGAAGTTTTTTGCTCAGAAGTTGAGTGAGTATAAAAAGTTGATTGATGCGGATATTGCGCAGTATGCAAAAAATGTGCAAAAAAGTACGTTGCAAGAATTTGGCGCGCACTCGCGATTGGCGACAGATGGTTATTTGGAAATTTTGGGTCGCGGCGGCAAACGGATTCGCGGCGCACTGGCAATGGTTGGCTACGAAATGGCTGGCGGCAAAAACAAAGCGATGATTTTAGAAGCAGCGAGAGCCGTGGAAATGATTCACGCTTACATTTTAATTATCGATGACATTAACGATCGTTCGCCAACACGGCGCGGCGGACCAACTGCGCACATTGCCTTGAGCGATTATCACAAAAAAAATAATTTTAGCGATAGCGCCGAACATTTTGGCGAATCAATCGCCATGAACTGTGCTTTACTTGGAAATCACGCTGCGCAGATGCTCCTAACATTTCTAGATGTCGATCCAAAACTGCGTAGTATTGCAATAGGTACAATAAATGGTGGAATGGTTACAACGGCTCACGGCCAGTTTAACGATATTTTTAACGAAGTTTCTGGCAAGGTTTCCGAGCGTGATGTGCAGAATGTCATGGAATGGAAGACGGCCTATTATACATTTTTGAATCCGTTGACATTTGGTATGGTTTTAGCCGGAGCGAACACTGCGACTACCGATGCGATCCGCGATTATTCGCTCAATGCTGGGCGCGCCTTTCAAGTAACTGATGATATTTTGGGCACTTTTGGTGCCGAGTTTGAAAGTGGCAAAAGCCCTCTAGATGATATTCGCGAAGGCAAACGCACGTTGCTGACGGTGTACGCTCTAGAGCACACCGACAAGGCCGATAGGAACTTTTTGATGCAGATGTTAGGTAATTCAAATCTATCACAAGCCGAGTTTGATCGTTGCAAGGACATCTTGGTAGAATCTGGCGCACTTGCGTACACCGAACAAAAAGCAAAACACTACGTTCAAACCGCGCTCACATCGCTAGAAGAAAATTCCGAGTTTTGGACTGCGGATGGTCAACGATTTTTGAGTGGTTTGGCGCAAACATTGTTGCATCGAAAGGCCTGATGAGTTCAAAAAAGCGGATAGTAATAATTGGCGCAGGTTTCGGCGGTCTGAGTGCTGCGGCATATTTATCCCAGGCTGGGCACGACGTTTTGGTGTTCGAAAAAACAAATCAACCCGGCGGACGGGCTCGAGTGCTCAAAACAAAAGGCTATACGTTCGATATGGGTCCGAGCTGGTATTTAATGCCTGATGTATTCGAAGAATTCTTTGCTGATTTCAACTCAAAAACCAGTGATTTTTATCAGTTAAAAAAATTGCAACCAAACTACAAAGTGTTCAATGCTGGCGAGAGTTTTGACGTGCCAAAATATCCGGAGTCTCGAAAAATATTTGCCGCAAAAGATCCAGGCAGCGAGGTTCGTTTAGATGAATTTATGATTGAGGCCAAGCTTGCTTATCAAAAAGTTCGAGCAGATATTTTGGGGCGTCCAATGCAAAAAACTCATCATTTTTTGAACAAAACTGCGTTGGCATTTTTGGGTTCTGCAAATATGTATCGTTCCTATCACAAACGCGTAGAGAAAGTAACTAAGAACGCCGAACTACAAAAAATATTAGAGTTTATGTCTGTGTTTATGGGCGGCAGCCCGTTTAATATTCCGGCAATCTATAGTTTACTTGGACACATAGATTTAGGTATTGGCGTGCAATATCCAATGGGCGGGTTTGGTGCCGTGGCAAAAGCTTTTGAGGCACAAGCTCGCAAAAACGGTGCGCGAATTTTTTACAATCGGCCTGTGCAAGCCATCAAAACAAAAAATACTAAGAACAAAACGAAAGTTATTGGCGTGCAAGTTGATAATAAATTTGTCGCCGCCGACGTAGTTATTGCTAACGCCGATTATCGATTTGTCGAGACAAAACTATTGCCAAAAGCAGCTCGTCAGTACGACGAAAACTACTGGCAGGAACGTACATTATCGCCATCGGCATTGTTGTTATTTATTGGCGTAAAGAAGCGTTTACGTGGCCTGCAACACCATAATTTATTTTTTGATACTGATTGGCAAAACCATTTTGACGACATTTTTAAACACAGTGGAGTTAACTCAAAACCACTATTTTATTTGTGCGTGCCTTCTAGAACTGACCCAAGTGTTGCGCCCAAAGGCCACGAAAACTTGTTTGTATTGGCGCCAATGCCAGCCGGCAAAAAACTGACCCAAAACCAACAACAAGCTATCGTAAATGATATTATCACCCGAATAGAAACAAAAACTGGCCAACGTTTTAAAGACGATATTGTTTGCCAAGAAGTTCGTGGCAGTGAGTATTTTGTTGAGACATTCAATGCCTATAAGGGCAACGCATTTGGTTTGAGTCATACGCTGCTGCAAAGTGGCCCACTACGACCAAATATGCAGAGCAAAAAAGTTAAAAATTTGTTTTACACCGGCCAGTATACCAATCCAGGAACTGGCGTGCCGATGGTTGTACTTTCTGGCAAAGTTGTCGCTAGTCAGGCTACTGACTTGCTCAAAAAACAGTTATAGTTAGAGTACGTGAAACTAGAAAAAAACATTTTTAAAAAAGGCAGTACGACCTACTATTGGAGTAGCAAGTTCTTTCCATCAGCCGTGCGTAGGGATGTGTTCAAATTGTATAGTTTTGTACGAGTAGCGGACGATTACGTAGACGAACAACCCAATCGCCCAAAAGAATTTTTTGTGCTTAAAACAGCCTGGCAGACTGGCGAAACAAACCAGTTGAGTAATCTGAACAAAAAGGTATTGGCAAACATTATCGAACTTTCTGAAAAGTATGATTTTAAGCGTGAATGGATTGATTCGTTCTTGGCAGCAATGGAATCAGATTTGCTACCTCGGCCGCATAAAACTTTGAAAGAATCGCAAACATACGTATACGGTTCAGCCGGAGTTATTGGGCTCATGATGGCGCGAATTATGGGGCTTTCAAAGTCGGCCGACCAGTACGCGCTTTTGCAGGGGCAGGCGATGCAATGGATTAATTTTATCCGTGATGTTAACGAAGACAAGCACTGGGCCGTAGTTATTTGCCGCAAAATGAACTGAAAAAGTTTGGTTTAAAAAACTTGAGTAAACAAGAAGCAACAAAAAAACCGGAGGAATTCAAAGCTTTCATGCAGATGCAAATTTTGCGATACCGCGATTGGCAGACCGCCGCAAATAAAGGGTTTCAATTTATCCCACGGCGTTTGTTGATACCGCTCAAAACTGCCGTTGATATGTACGACTGGACTGCAGAGCAAATCGAGAGAGATCCGTTTATTGTGTTTGAACGCAAAATAAAACCTAGTAAAATGCGCGTACTGTGTGCAGTGATTAGGAACAACATTCGTGGCTAAATTTGCGTACCTAATTTTTAATATCATGACAATCTTGTCTGGCGTAGTTTGCTTGCGAATAAGCGGCCAGTGGCGAAATATCCGTTGGAAACCATTACTCAAAAGTTACATGCTGGTAAGTTTACCCTTCATTATTTGGGACATGCTAGCGACTAGTGCTGGGCATTGGGGATTTAACGAAAACTATACTTTAGGCTTGAATATCGCTGGTATCCCAATCGAAGAGATTCTGTTTTTTATTAGCGTACCGTTTGTTTGCTTAAGCG